>Ga0335081_10013430_pt1 | contig 13244 bp, 9 predicted proteins | sample Lox_Sample_35_FD_206713 | JGI IMG/M metagenome (GOLD analysis project Ga0335081, IMG submission 206713) | Soil microbial communities from Loxahatchee National Wildlife Refuge, Florida, United States - Lox_Sample_3.5 | ecosystem: Environmental > Terrestrial > Soil > Wetlands | place: USA: Florida...
ACCAGCGCGCGCCCCTCGGTCCAGGCCAGCACATCGGCCGGGGTGGCTTCGGAGTTGGCCGTCGGGTTGGACAGCGGGAACACGATCGGCTCCGCCGTCCGCGCCGCCATCGCACGGATCGCCGCCTCGGTAAAGGCGCCGGGCTGCCCGCTCGTTCCGATCAGGATGGTGGGGGCCACCTGCCGCACCACGGTCTCGAGGTCGTAATGGCCGCCCGGCTCGAAACCGAACCCGGTGAGCTCGCGGTGCGGCAGCGCGAACGGGAGCTTGTCCGCGTCCACCCGGTCGCGCCCCTCGAAGATCAGCCCGTGAGAGTCGAGCATCAGCACCGAGCGCCGCGTGTCCGCGGTCCCGCCGGCCGCGCGCATGACCATCTGTATCAGCCGGGCGATCCCGATGCCGGCCGCTCCCGCGCCAAGAAACACGAGCCGCTGGCTGCCCAGCGGCGCGTCGCGCAGCCGCAGCGCGGCGAGGATTCCGGCCACCACCACCGCCGCCGTGCCCTGGATGTCGTCGTTGAAGCTCGGCAGCCGGTGCCGGTACCGGTCAAGCAGCCGGATCGCGTTGTGCTGCTTGAAGTCCTCCCACTGCAGCAGCGCATCGGGATAGACCTCGCGGACGGCATCGACGAAGGCCTCGATGAAGGCGTCGTAGGCTGCCCCGCGCAGCCGCGGTTTCGGGTAGCCGAGATAGAGCGGGTCACCGAGCAGAGCCTGGTTGTCGGTCCCGCAGTCGAGTGACACCGGCAGCGTCACTGCTGGATGCACGCCAGCGCCCGCGGAGTACAAGGCGAGCTTGCCGACGGGGATGCCCATGCCGCCGGCTCCGAGGTCGCCGAGCCCGAGGATCCGCTCGTTGTCTGTGGCGACGATCAGCCTGACGTCCTGGCGATCGGCGTTGCGCAGCAGTTCCGGCATCCGGCTGACGTCGTCGGGCGTGATCCACAGCCCGCGGGGGTGGCGGACGACGTGGCTGAACTGGCGGCAGGCTTCGCCGACCGTCGGCGTATAGACGATGGGAGCTAGCTCTTCGAGGTGCTCGACCAGAAGCCGGTGGAAGAGCGTCTCATTCCGATCGTGCAGTGCCGCGAGCCCGATGTACTTCTCCAGGTCATCGGATTTGTGGCGGAGGTGTTCCAGTTCCAGGGTGACTTGCTGATCCATGGTGACGACCCCGCAGGGCAGCAGGCCGTGCAGGCCGAGCGCGTCGCGTTCGGCCTCGGTGAACGCGGAATCCTTGTTCAGCAGCGGCCGCCCGAGGATCTCCGCGCCGCGCGGCGGTGCTGCGCAGGTGCCTCGGTTCCTGGCTTCGACATCCATCGCGCCCTCCCTGCCGACGTACCGCCCCTAGCCCCGCCGGACCGCCCTCGGCGGGGCACGTCAAGCCGCGCCCAGGCCCGGCTCAGGCCCCTCGCCGTCGAGTCAGCCCGCAGTGTTCTCAGTTGATCGGATTCTGTCAGCGGCGGCAAGGCCCGCGGGCATGGCGCTGGTTTGAATTGGCCGGCCACGGGAAGTGCGGGGCAGGCTCATGGGGCGGACAGCGGGGGACCTGCTCTGCGGGCCCGGACGGTCAGAGCCAACGTGGCGCACTGTGACGCTAGGAGAGGAATCCCCATGTATATCGGCATAGGCACGCTCGTCGTCATTATCCTCATCGTGCTTCTCATCCTGTTCCTGCGCAGGGCCTGACCCCGCCGCAGGAAGCACGACGGAAGGCCACGACGGAAGGGGAGGAGATGGTATCGATCAAGGCCGGGCACGGCGTGTTCAAGCACGTCGTGTTCCGGCCCGGTGTGTTCAGGCCCGGTGTCGTGCCGCCCGGGCCGTAAGGCACCGGCGGTGCGCAACCGGCCGCCACATCGGGCCGCGGAGCGCTAGGACCGGTGCTGTGTTTGCGGGCTGACTGATCTTTGCGTGGGGTCGATGAAGACGGTCGGGACGACTGGCAGCCGGTCGGCCAGCCGCCGGTCGATGTCGTCGGCGAGATCCTCCGCGCCGTTGGCGCTGACCTCGTCGCTGAGTGCCACCCGCGCGGCGACGATGAGCTGGTCGGGTCCCAGGTGCATCGTGAGGAGCTCAAGAAGATCATCGATGCCGGGCGTGCGTTCGATCTCGTCCCGGATCAGCTGCTGCATTGTCGGATCGGCGGCCCGGCCAATGAGCAGTTCCCTGTTGTCGAGCCCGAGCCTGATGGCCACGACGACCAGCAGGCCGCCGATCGCGATGGAAGCGGCGCCGTCCCAGACCGGTGAGCCGGTCAGCTGCTCGAGCACCAGGCCGGCCGCGGCGAGCACCAGGCCGGCCAGGGCCGCGCTGTCCTCGAACAAAGCCGCCTTGACTGTGGTGTCGGGGCTGCTGCGAACGTGGGCCAGCAGGTGAGTGCCGCTGCTGCGGGCCTCGGCCCGCACCTGGGAGGTCGCCCGCAGCAGCGACGTGCCTTCGGCCGCGAAGCAGATGCCGAGCACAACGTAGGCGATCGCCGGGTTGCGATCGCCGCCGCCGCGCAGGGCGAGCAATCCCTCGAAGACCGAGAAGCCGGCGCCGGCGATGAAGATGCCGAACGCCGCCAGCAGCGACCAGAAGTAACGCTCCTGGCCGTATCCGAACGGATGATCGGGGTCCGCGGGACGGCCGGCCTGGTGTACCGACGTGAGCAGGAACGCCTGATTGAGGGTGTCAGCTGCGGAATGTGCCGTTTCGGCGAGCATCGCGCTGGAGCCGGTGAGCAGCCCGGCAGCCAGCTTGGCCGCGGCGACGACGATGTTCGCCGCGCCGGCGACGAGCACGGTGTGCCGGGTGGAACTCCGGGTCGACCGGGATGCCATCGGCGTGCTGCACACCTGGCTGACGCTTCCCGTCCGGACGGGTCATAAACGGCGGACAGCTGCCCCGCCGGATGCGGGCCAGACCGCGGGCTTAGGCTGTATGTCTGCTCGCGGTCGGGCAGTGCCAGACCTCAGCCGAGCAGGTGAGGGGTGGTCAGATGGGCAGTCGCAGCTGGCTGGGGTCGTGGCCGGTCTATCGGCAGCTGACCGGAACGGATCCGCTCGGGCTCGGAGCCGCCGCCAAGAGCAGGCGGACCGATGAGCTCCAGCCGCGGATCGCAGATGCCGACAAAGTGGTCAAGTCGGTGTGCCCGTATTGCGCGGTGGGCTGCGGCCAGAACGTCTATGTTTCCGACGGCAAGGTCACCCAGATCGAGGGTGACCCGGACTCGCCGGTCAGCCGCGGTCGGCTGTGCCCGAAGGGCTCCGCAAGCCTGCAGCTGACCACGGGCTCCGCCCGCGAGTACCGGGTGCTCTACCGGCCGCCGGGCGGCCGCGAGTGGGAGCACCTGGATCTCGACGCGGCCATGGACATGATCGCCGACCGGGTCATCGCGGCGCGGCGGGACGGCTGGCAGTGGGAGCAGCGGGGCGCGCGGACCCGGCGCACGATGGGCTTCGCGAGCCTGGGCGGGGCAACGCTGGACAACGAGGAAAACTACCTCATCAAAAAGCTGTTCACGGCACTTGGCGCGATCCAGATCGAGAACCAGGCGCGGATATGACACTCTTCCACCGTCCCCGGTCTGGGGACTAGCTTCGGCCGCGGCGGCGCGACCACATTCCAGCAGGATCTGGCGAACGCTGACTGCATCCTGATCGAGGGCTCGAACATGGCCGAGTGCCATCCGGTCGGGTTTCAGTGGGTGATGGAGGCCAAGGCCCGCGGCGCGAAAGTGATCCACGTCGATCCCCGGTTCACCCGGACCAGCGCGGTCGCCGACCTGCATGTGCCGATCCGGGCCGGAGCCGACATCGCGTTCGTCGGCGGTCTGATCAACTACGTGCTGCGCAGCGGCAAGTACTTCCGTGACTACGTAGTGGCCTACACCAACGCGGCAGCCATCCTGACCGAGGATTTCGCCGACACAGAGGATCTCGACGGCGTGTTCTCCGGCCTGGACCGGGCCGATCGTGTCTACGACTTCGAGAAATGGCGGTACCAGGGCGCCGAGATGCGGGCCGCGAGCGGGCAGCGCGGTGCCGGCCGCTCGCAGCGGCAGGTGCGGGAGGCGGCACGGGGCGAAGCGCACGGATCCGGCGGCGCAGCCGCGCATCCGGCCCCCGACACCGACGAGACGCTGCAGCACCCACGGTGCGTGTTCCAGGTGCTCAAACGGCATTTCGCCCGGTACACGCCCGAGCTGGTCGCGCAGATCACCGGAGTACCGGCCGACGCCTTCGCGGAGGTCTGCCGGCTCATCACCGAGAACTCGGGCCCGGACCGGACGACCGCGTTCGTCTACAGCCTCGGCTGGACCCAGCACACGGTCGGCGTGCAGTACATCAGGACCGCCGCGATCCTGCAGGCGCTGCTCGGCAACATGGGCCGTCCCGGCGGCGGGATCATGGCGCTGCGCGGGCACGCCTCCATCCAGGGCTCGACCGACATACCGACCCTTTTCGACCTGCTGCCCGGGTACCTGCCGATGCCGCACGCCGGCAGCGGCAACGACGACCTCGACGCCTATGTGGAAGCCGAGAGCGTGGAAAAGGGGTTCTGGGCGAATACCCGCGAATACCTGGTGAGCCTGCTCAAAGCGTGGTGGGGCGAGGCTGCGACGGCGGACAACGACTTCTGCTACGACTACCTGCCCCGGCTGACCGGCAGCCACAGCACTTACGAGACAGTTCTGGCCCAGCTCGAAGGGGCCTGCAAGGGGTACTTCCTGTTCGGCCAGAACCCTGCGGTGGGCTCGGCCAACGCGCGGATGCAGCGGCTCGGGCTGGCCAGCCTGGACTGGCTGGTGGTGCGGGACCTCGTGCTGATCGAAAGTGCCACCTGGTGGAAGAACGGCCCGGAGATCGAGACCGGGGAGATGCGCGCCGAGGACATCAAGACCGAGGTGTTCTTCCTGCCTGCCGCTGCGCACACCGAGAAGAGCGGGAGCTTCACCAACACTCAGCGCATGCTGCAGTGGCATCACACGGCGGTGCAGCCGGGCGGCGACGCCCGCAGCGACCTGTGGTTCACCTATCACCTAGGCCGGCGCATCAGGGCGAAGCTCGCGGGGTCGGCCGACGAGATCGACCGGCCGGTCCTGGACCTCACCTGGGACTATCCGGTGGAGGGCCCGCTTGCCGAGCCTGATGCGGACGCTGTGCTAGCGGAGGTGAACGGCCGGGACTCAGCAGGCCGGCCGCTCTCGGCCTTCACCCAGCTTGCCGCCGACGGCTCCACCGTATGCGGCTGCTGGATCTACTGCGGGGTGCGCGCGGACGGGGTGAACCAGGCAGACCGCCGCAGGCCAGGGCGCGAGCAGAGCTGGGTGGCACCGGAGTGGGGCTGGGCCTGGCCGGCGAACCGGCGGGTGCTCTACAACCGGGCGTCGGCCGATCCTGACGGCAGGCCGTGGAGCGAGCGCAAGGCCCTGGTCTGGTGGAATGCGGACAAGGGCCAGTGGACCGGGCACGATGTGCCGGACTTCGTGGCCGACCGGGCGCCCTCGTACCGGCCGCCGGAAGGTGCCACCGGGGTGGCGGCGATCTCCGGGATCGACCCGTTCGTCATGCAGGCCGACGGCAAGGCATGGCTGTTCGCCCCGGCCGGGCTGGTGGACGGTCCGCTGCCTGCGCACTATGAGCCGCAGGAATCGCCGCTGCCGAACCTGCTGTACGGCCAGCAGCGCAACCCGGTCCGGCAGCTCATCGAGCACCCGCAGGACCGGTTCCAGCCCAGCGGCGGCCGGCCTGGTTCGGCCGTGTTCCCGTATGTGGCGACCACCTACCGGCTCACCGAGCATCACACGGCGGGTGGCATGTCGCGCTTCCTGCCGTACCTGTCCGAGCTGCAGCCAGCGTTCTTCTGCGAGGTGTCACCTGAGCTGGCGGCCGAGCGCGGGCTCGAGCACCTGGGCTGGGCGACGATTGTCACGGCGCGCAGTGCCATCGAGGCTCGGGTGATGGTGACCCGCCGGATGAAGCCGCTCAGTGCTGGCGGCAGGCAGTTGCACCAGATCGGGCTGCCCTGGCACTGGGGACCCAATGGCTATACCGCCGGGGACGCGGCCAACGAGCTTGCGCACCTGTCCCTGGACCCGAACGTGCACATTCAGGAGGTCAAGGCGCTGGCCTGCGACATCCGGCCTGGCCGGCGGCCGCGGGGGCCTGCCCTGCGCGCGTTTGTCCGCTGGTACCAGGAGCGGGCCGGCATCACCAGCGAGACAGGGACGGAGATGTGAGGTGAGCACAGAATCTGCACGCCTATTGACCCTGGCCGGCACGGCGCCCGGCCTTGACCCGGCGGCGCGTGCCGGGCACCTGGATCATCCGCCGCGGATGGGATTCTTCACTGACACCTCGGTGTGCATCGGCTGCAAGGCCTGCGAGGTGGCCTGCAAAGAATGGAACGCGGTGCCTGAGAACGGGCTCCTGCTCACGGGCATGTCCTACGACAACTCGGTGGGCCTGGGAGCGTCGACGTGGCGGCACGTCGCGTTCATCGAGCAGATCGGCAGGCCTGGCGAGGCGCCTGCGCTGCCATCGTCGGCCGCCGGCGGCCAGGCGGCGGACGGCTCGCGCTGGCTCATGTCCAGTGATGTCTGCAAGCACTGCACCGAGGCGGCGTGCCTGGACGTGTGCCCTACCGGCGCGCTGATGCGCACGGAGTTCGGCACGGTCGTCGTCCAGCAGGACGTCTGCAACGGGTGCGGCTACTGCGTCTCGGCCTGCCCGTTCGGCGTGATCGAGCGCCGTGAGGAAGACGGACGCGCCTGGAAGTGCACGCTGTGCTACGACCGCCTGGGGGCCGGGCTAGAGCCCGCGTGCGCCAAGGCGTGCCCGACCGAGTCCATCCAGTTCGGACCGGTGGACGAGCTCAGGGTACGGGCACAGCAGCGGGTCAGCGAGCTGCGCGACGCCGGGGTCGCAGGCGCGCGGCTGTACGGCGAGGATCCTGGTGATGGCGTCGGCGGCGCCGGCGCCTTCTTCCTGCTGCTGGACGAGCCCGAGGTCTACGGCCTGCCGCCGGATCCGGTCGTCACGACTCGTGACCTGCCGCGGATGTGGCGGCATGTCGCCACCGCCGGCGCCGCGCTTGCTCTTGGCGCGCTGGCCGCATGCCTGGGCGGCGGGCGGCCCCGGCCATGAGCTGGAGCGGGACTGGCCGACCGCGAGAGCGCAGGCGCGCCGGCGAGCAGCCCATGGTCCCGAAGGCGAGCTTCGACTCATATTACGGCCGCCCGGTGCTCAAGGAGCCGGCGTGGGCCTCGCCGGAGGTTCCCGGCTACCTGTTCCTGGGCGGTCTGGCCGGCGCCTCGTCCGTGCTGGCCGGGTTTGCCCAGCTTTCGGGCAACCGCGAGCTATCCCGCGCCGCGAAGGCCGGCGCCGCAGCCGCGATCGGCCTCTCCATGCTGGCTCTGGTCGACGATCTGGGCCGCCCGGCCCGATTCATGAACATGCTGCGCGTGCTGAAGGTGACGTCGCCGATGAGCGTCGGCTCGTGGCTGCTGGCAGCCTACGGCCCGGCAGCGGGCGCCGCCGCAGCCTCGGCCGTGACCGGGCGGCTGCCCGCCGGCGGTGCCGCAGCCACGGCAGGCGCGGCCGCGCTCGGTACCGGCGTCGCCACCTACACCGCAGCGCTGCTATCCGACACCGCCGTGCCTGCCTGGCATGAGGGGCACCGCGAGATGCCCTATGTCTTTGCCGGATCCGCGGCGACCGCCGCAGGCGGCCTCGGTATGCTGGCCGTCTCGCCTGCTCATGCCGGGCAGGCAGTCCGGTTCGCCGTGCTGGGCGCCGCTACCGAGCTCACCGCCAAGAGCGTGCTGCTGCGCCGGCTGGGCGCTGCCGCCGAGCCGTACCAGCAGGGCCTGGCCGGCCGCCTGATGGAATCTGGGGAGGTGCTGACGGCGGCCGGGCTGGCTGGTGCTGTGCTGGCCGGCCGGAGCCGGGCGGCCGCGGCGGTGTCCGGTGCGGCGCTGATGGCTGCCTCCGCGCTGACCCGGTTCGGCGTGTTCGAGGCAGGACGTGCCTCGGCACGGGACCCGAAGTACACGGTGGAGCCGCAGCGGGAGCGGCTGCGCAGCGGCGCCGCGCCGGTCGCATGAGAGCACCGCGACCCGGCGGTGCTGGGAGTGCTCAGGGTGCCGTTCTGCGGACAGGTACTGCCAGGATGACCGTTACTGTGTTCATGATCCTTCACTCTCTGACTGGCCGGCGGGTGCCAACGGCGGCCTAAGCCGCCTCAGCTGGCGTCGAGGCGGCGGAAGGTGACTTCCTGAAGCAGCAGGCGGAGCGCGGCGGCGGCGGGGATTGCGACGAGGGCCCCGATGATGCCCATCAGAGCGGCGCCGAGCAGGACCGCGACAACCGTCACGACCGCGGGCACCTGCACCGTCCGGCCCATGATCCTGGGCACGATCAGATAGTCCTCCGCCATCCGGTAGCAGATGTAGAAGCCCGCGGTGGCGAGCGCGACCGGGAGCGAGACGGTCAGCGCGACCAGGGAGACGACGGCGCCGCCGATGGTGGACCCGATGACCGGCACCAGGTCGAGGAGCGTGACCAGCAGAGCCAGCAGCACAGGATAGGGGACGCCGAAAATGATCAGCCAGATATAGGTGCCGATTCCGGCAATAGCGGAGGTCAGCAGATTTCCCAGCATGTAGCCGCCGACTCGGGTGAGAATCTCGTCGCCGATCAGGATGACGCGGGCCCGGCGGGACTGCGGCGCGAGCCGGTAGACGAACAGCTTGATGCGCGGCAGGGCAGCCAGGAAGTAGATCGTCAGCACCACCACGACCAGCATCGAGGTCGCGGTGCTGAGGACCAGCTCGCCGGCGCCGAGCACGCCTCCGACCAGGGCGCTGCCCTTGCTGGACAGCAGGCCGGACAGGCGCTGCTGAACGTGGTACCTGACATTGAGTCGGCCGAGCTGCGAATTGTGATTCTGCACCGAATGCAGGTAATGCGGCAGCTGCTGGGCCAGGGCGGTGGCCTGGGCGGCCAGTGGCGGTATCGCGGAGGCGGCGAAGGCAGTGACGATGCCGGCCGCCGCAAGCAGAATTACGATGACCGCGGTCCATCGCGGCAGTCGGCGGCGGGTCAGCCAGCTGACGGCCGGATCCAGGCCGGCCGCGATGAACAGCGCCAGCCCGATGAGCACCAGCACCGACCGGGCCCTGATGATGAGCTCGGCCAGCCCGTAGGTCACCGCGACGCCGGCAGCGGCCGCCATCCCGATGAAGAACGGTGAGCGCCTGTTCACCGGCCGGCCGGGGCTGCCCAGCCCGCCGGTTTCCTCAGCGATCGTCGCCGCGGCCGCCACGGCCTCCTGCATGCGGTCCGCGCCCGCCTCCACCTGGTCCGCGCCGTCTTGGATGCGGTCGGCGCCGTCCTGCAGCTGGCCTCCGTTCTGCGCTTCCCGCAGCTGGCTGGCATCTTGCTGCAGGGGGTCGGTGCCCACGCGGACCCTACCGGCGCCCTTCCGGATTTGTGCGGCCGCACCCTCATCCATGCCCGATGCGGCGAGCTGGCCGACCAGTGCGTGCTTCGGGTCGCGGGGCATTACGCCCCCCTCGGGCAGCCACGCTGAAACGATCCGGACGCCGGATCTGACGCCGCGGCGGCCCAGCAGACCGCGGCGGCCTGCCGGACGGTGGCGCCGCACGAAGGGGCAGCAGTCATCAAGGTGACCGGGGCAGGCACGAATTACTCCTGGCGGCGCTGCTGGCACGGCGGGCCGGGCCGGGGGATGGCAGCGTCAGTCGACCTGAACTGCCCCGATCCGGAGAACTCACACATCCGCTGGCCGCCGCCAGCCGGGCCTGCGCGCTAGCGCTGTCCGGAAACCCGCCGCTACCCTGTACGGCAACCCGCGAGCGCTGTCCGGCAAGACGCCGGGCGAACCCGAGGCCCATGACGGCGAACTCAGTCTCGACGGGCGTCGCGTCACGCGACGATCAGCGCTCACGGAGCGCAGAGCAGCGCCGCGCCGTAACAGGCCCGTGCTGCCTGGAGGAGTTCCAGCCGCCCGGAAGCCGGGGCTTTCATCTGACCGCCGCGCGCCTTCTCGCCAGCAGTCCGCCGGCGATTGCCGCCCCGCCGGCCAAGCCGAATACCAGCCGCGGCCGCTGGTCCAGCCACAGTTGCACGCTGCGGGCACGGGACCGGTTGTCGAAGATGCCGTGCGCACCATGGTCACGTCCGCCTGGCCCGTCGACGGCCTGCCACAGGTTGTCGGCCCGGCCGACTGCTACCGTCTCGTCCGTCTGCTGGGAGTCATAGCCGGTGCGGGCCAGGTACCTGTCCAGCAGCGCGGCGACGAATTTGTTGGCCATGATCGTCGCAGCCGTGGTTGCCCCGACCCAGTACTCCTTCTTCGCTGGGTGATCGGCGGCGTGCACCACGCCGCGCGCGGCGACCTCGGGCTCGTAGATCGGCGGGACTGGCTGCGGGTGCCTGGGCAGCTTGGACCGCACCCAGGAGAACTGCGGGGTGTTCACGGCGGGCAGCTGCACGATCGTGACCTTTACCCCGGAGTGCTCGTGCAGCAGCTCGCAGCGCAGCGAGGAAGTGAAGCCGTTGATCGCATGCTTCGCGCCGCAGTAAGCCGACTGCAGCGGGATGCTCCGCGATCCCAGGGCGGACCCGACCTGCACGATAGTGCCCTGCCCGCGCGGCCGCATCCGGGCAAGCGCCACCATCGTGCCGTACACGAAGCCGAGGTAGCTGACCTCCGTGACCCGCCGGAATTCCTCGTGCGAAACTTCCGCGAATGGCGCGAACACTGAAGTGAAGGCCACGTTGACCCAGGTGTCGATCGGCCCGAAGAAGTCTTCCGCCTGCCGCGCCGCATCCTCTGCCTGCACGTAGTCGGCCATGTCGGCTGGGATGGCGAGCGCCTTCCCGCCGGCCTGTTCAACGTCACGAGCGGCGCCGTCCAGCCCGGCCTGCCCGCGCGCTATCAGGGCGACGTTAGCTCCCCGCTCGCCGAACAGCCTGGCCGTCGCGCGCCCGATGCCCGCGCTCGCGCCGGTGATCACTACAGTTTCAGTCATGGCCTGTCCTTCTCGGTCGGGGTGTCCTGCTCGGGGGTTACCGCTCGCCCCAGGGGAATGCCAGCCGGGCGGCGGTATCGAGCAGCAGCGCGTGGACGAACGCCTGCGGGAGGTTTCCTCTCAACTGGCGCTCCGAAACGTCGTATTCCTCGGAAAAAAGGCCGGGAGTGCCGCAGGCGGCCCGGCTGCGCTCGAACCAGCGGGTTGCCTCCAGTTCGTCGCCCTGCTGGTGCTGGGCGAGGGCCATGAGGAATCCGCACAGCAAGAAGGCGCCCTCGGCTGAGCCGAGCGGCCGTTCGTCATGCCGGAACCGGTAGGCGTAACCGTCTTGCGTCAGTTCCTGCGCGTAGCGGCGCAGCGTCTCCACCGTGCGGGGATCGTCGGCGGCCAGCGCGCCGCGGATCGGCGGCAGCAGCAGCGCTGCGTCCAGCCCCGGGTCATCCGGAGCCCGCTGCCAGCGTCCCGATGGATGCACCGCATGCGCGGCAGTGTCCGCGAGAATGGTGTCGGCGAGCCCGGACCACTGTGTGGCCTGCGGCTGCGACGTGCAGCTTCGGGCCGCGGCCCGCAGCCCGGCAACGCATGTCAGCCTGCTGTGCGTCCACGGCCGGTTGTCGATCTCCCAGATTCCGGCGTCAGCTTCCTGCCAGCGCTGCGCGATCGCCTCGGCGGCGATCTCCGTGGCCCGCCAGCTGTTCGAATCCAGCCGGCCGAGGCGGCCCGCGTCCGCGAGCAGCAGCAGGGCCTCGCCGAAGGCGTCGAGCTGGAACTGGCGGTTCACCCAGTTGCCGACAAGGTCGAAACCGCCCGGATAGCCCGGAAGATTGAGACGCCGCTGGTCTGGCACCGCGGTGCCGTCGACGGTGTAGGCCGGGGCCAGCTTGGGGCCGTCGGCAAAGAGTCGTTCCGAGACGAAGCGCACGGCATCGTCGAGCAGCGTGTGCGCGCCAGCGACGGCGGCTGCCTGGCCGGCGTAGCACTGGTCCCGGATCCACGCATAGCGGTAGTCGTAATTGCGGCCCTGATCAGCCCGCTCGGGCAGGCTCGTGGTGGCCGCTGCGACCATCGCGCCGGTGGAGCTGGTCAGTCCGCGCAGCACCACTTGGGCCTGCCGGGCGTCTCGGGCGGCGAGAGTCCCCTCGAGAGCGGGCACGGCCTGCGCCCACCGGGCACGGGTGGCACGCCAGAGCCGGTCAGCGTCGGCGGGCTCATCGGGCAGCGGCCGGTCCGACATTTCGAACACCAGGTCGCAGCTTTCGCCGGGCGGCAGGCTCACCGTCATCTCCAGCCGGGGAACCTGCCCGTTCCGGCGCACCTTGGCCGCGCCCAGGTCGCCAGACCAGCGCCAGCGCAGGTCACCACTGCGGCCGGTCCAGACTCCGTTAACGTCGCGGCCGACGCGCCGCGCGCCGTGCTTGCCGAATCCGGCCCGCGGCTCGAGCGTAACCTGCACCTGCGCCGGGCCTTCGCGGGCGACGACCTGGCGGAGCAACACCAGTCGGCGGGGCTCTGCGGGATACGCGAGCGCCTCGAGGCATTCGATGATGCCCGTCCCGGTGATCCAGCGGCTGTGCCAGATCAGCGAGGCATGCTCGTAGTAGCCGCCCCAGACGAACCTGTCGGTCGGTGTAATGGCGTAGATCCCCTCGCCGCCGATGAGGGCTGCGAAGACCGCGTCGGAATGCCAGCGCGGAGCGCACATCCACACGATGTCGCCGCGCGGGCCGACGAGCGCACCGCGCTCCCCGTCTGCGACCAGCGCATAGTCCCGCAGGACGGATAGCGGAAACCGCCGTGTCCACTGGTGGCCTGCGTCGCCAGGCAACGATGGCCTGCCTCTCTGGTCCAGTCCTGGTAGGACGGGTTCTCGCCGCCCATGGCGGCGACCTCGCGGCGCGAACCGCCGGCTGCCGCGTTGGCGGGGTGCGCGCCGACTTTTCCTCGCTCTCCAGGGACTCGTGCCCGGTTACTCTTCGAAGACCTCCGTCACGACTACCGATCGGCCAGCCGGGGCGCCGTTGCGCTCCAGGCCCGCCGAGCGGGATTCATCGTGGCGGATTTCCATTCAGGTACGTTGTTTGCGGGCGCCAGGATTCAGCGATCTTGGTCTTCGCTCGGGGATGCGGTCCTCACCCCGGCATGGTCCTTCCGGGGTGAAGTCCAGCGGAATCCAGGTAGTGCGGCGCCTTCTCGGTCCGTCC
>Ga0335081_10013431_pt1 | contig 13244 bp, 13 predicted proteins | sample Lox_Sample_35_FD_206713 | JGI IMG/M metagenome (GOLD analysis project Ga0335081, IMG submission 206713) | Soil microbial communities from Loxahatchee National Wildlife Refuge, Florida, United States - Lox_Sample_3.5 | ecosystem: Environmental > Terrestrial > Soil > Wetlands | place: USA...
AAGGCGCGCTCGTTGCCGATGTGACCAAGGACAGCCCGGCGGCCAAGGCCGGCGTGAAGCAGGGCGACGTCATCCTCTCCTTTGACGGCCACGCCGTGCAAAAGGTGCGCGACCTGCCGATCGTCGTCGCCGAAACGCCGATCGGCGAGAAAGCCAAGGTCGAGGTCTTCCGCGGCGGCAAGACCGACACCATCAATGTCGGCATCGGCCAGATGCCCGAGAACCCGCAGGTGGCGGAGAACGCGCACGGCCAGGCGGAGCCGGGCGAGGCGGAAAATGCCTCGGCCCTCGGCCTCAAGCTTGCGCCGCTCTCGCCGGAGCTGCGCCAGCGCGCCGGCGTGCCCAAGGATGTCAAAGGCGTGGTCGTGACCGGCGTCAGCGACAGCAGCCCGCTCGCCGAGCTCGGCATCCAGCCCGGCGACGTCATCGAGCAGATCAATCAGGAAGCGGTGACCTCGCCGAAGCAGGCCGAGGAGCGGCTGAAGCAGGCCCAGCACGAGAAGAAAAACAACGTCCTGCTGCTCATCAATCGCCACGGCACCAACCAGTACCTGGCGCTGTCGATGAGCAAGGGCGAGAACGGCTGATCAGCGCGGCACGGGGCCGGCGCGCGGCGCCGGTCCCGCCGCCGTCTCATTGGGCAACGTCATGCGCATTCTCGTTGTCGAAGACGATCGCGAGGCTGCCGCCTACCTCATCAAGGGGCTGAGCGAAAGCGGTCACCGTGTGGCGCTCGTCGAAGAAGGTCGCGACGGGCTCGAGCGGGCGACGCACGAGACCTTCGACGCCATGATCATCGATCGCATGCTGCCGGGCATGGACGGGCTGTCGATCGTCGCGGCGCTGCGCGCGGCGCGCAACCAAACGCCGGTGCTGGTGCTGAGCGCGCTCGGCGACGTCGACGACCGGGTCAAGGGCCTGCGCGCCGGCTGCGACGACTACCTCGCGAAGCCCTTCGCCTTTGCCGAGCTATTGGCCCGGCTCGAAGCGCTGACGCGCCGCGGCAGCGCCGAGACGCGGCTCGCCGTGGGCGATCTCGAAATGGATCTGCTCACGCGCACCGTGACGCGCGCCGGCCGCATCATCGATCTGCTGCCGCGCGAGTTCCGGCTGCTCGAATACCTCATGCGGCATGCCGGCCACATCGTCACCCGCACCATGCTGCTGGAAAAGGTCTGGGATCATCATTTCGACCCGCAGACCAACGTCATCGATGTGCATGTGAGCCGGCTGCGGCAGAAGCTCGACAAGGGCTTCGCCGCGCCGCTGCTGCACACGGTGCGCGGCGCCGGCTACACGCTGCGCGCGTCGGGATGAGCGGCGGCGGTCACACGTCGTAATTGCCGTCGTCGCCGACATCCTGACCGCCGACATCGGTGTCCGCCATGTCCTGGTCGGAGGCGTAATCCTGTCCGGGATCGTTGGCGAAATCCGCTTGCTGCAGACTCGGATCGTTGGCGAAATCGGCGCTTTGCGGATTGCTCTGGTCGCCGTCCGGCGTGTCGCCGTAGTAGTTGTTGATGACGGTCTCGCTCAGCCCCGGCTGCATCGGCGTGCCGCCGAGGAAGCCGCCGCCGTAATGCGGCCCGAAGAGCGATTCTATGCCCTGGAAGAGCAGCGCGCCGCCGGCGATCCCCGCCGCCGTCGTCGCCGCCTGGCGCAGGAAGCCGGAACCGGATCCTGACAGCATTTGCGGTGGGGTCATCATGGGCTGTGAGGCCGGCGCTGCCGCGGCGCCGGCAGGCGATTGTGTCCAGACGGGACCCGGCGCTGCCGCGGCGGGCGCTGTCGCCGTCGGCCAGGCGCCCGCGGCCGGGACGCTGCCACGCCCGGCGCTGCCGAGGAAGCTCGCCGGTGCGGCGGGCGCCGGCGCCGGATGCGCCGCAACTTGACGCTCGAGCTCGGCGATGCGGCGCTCCGCGTCGTGGAGCGCCATGTCCTGGATCAGCACCGTCTGCACCAGCAGGTAAGGCGCGTCGGGCTGTGCCGCCATGCCCGCGCGGATCAGCGCTTCGGCTTCAGCATCCTTCGGTTGATTTCCCTGCTGTTTCAGCCGCGCGAGAAGGGCGGTGATGAGATCGCGTTCCTGCGGTGTCATGGGATGCCTCGCCGAAGCGAAAGGGACTGGCTCTTAGATCGGGCCGCCGGCAGCGTGGAACAAGGGGTGCTAAAGCCCGCGATTGCCCATCGCGAGGAATTTCTCGCGGCGCTGCTGACGGAGGTTCGGGCCGTCCATCCCGGCGAGCGGCCGCAGCATCTGTTCGATCGTATCGCCCGCGGCGGTGATCGCCGGCGCCCGCTCGCGGTGCGCACCGCCGAGCGGCTCGGCGATGATGGCGTCGATGACGCCGAGCTTCTGCAGATCCTGGGCCGTGAGCTTCAGCGCCTCGGCGGCGTCCTGCGCATTCTCCGCGGTGCGCCAGATGATCGACGCGCACGCCTCGGGCGAGATGACGGAGTAGACCGCGTGCTCGAGCATGAGCACCTTGTTGCCGGCGGCGAGCGCCAGCGCGCCACCCGAGCCGCCCTCGCCGATGACGGTGGCGATCATCGGCACGGTGAGCTCGAGGCAGGCCTCGATCGCGCGCGCGATCGCTTCGGCCTGGCCGCGCGCTTCGGCGTCGATGCCGGGATAGGCTCCCGGTGTATCGATGAAGGTGAGAAGCGGCAGGCCGAAGCGGTCGGCGAGCGCCATGAGGCGTCGCGCCTTGCGATAGCCCTCGGGCTTCGCCATGCCGAAATTGTGCTTGAGCCGCGTTTCCGTGTCGGCGCCTTTCTCATGCGCCAGCACCACGACGCTGCGCCCGCGGAAGCGACCGATGCCGCCCAGGATGGCCCGGTCCTCGCCAAAGCCGCGATCGCCGGCGAGCGGCGTGAACTCGGTGATCAGCTCTTTGATATAGTCGGAGCCGTGCGGCCGGTCGGGATGGCGGGCGAGCTGCACCTTTTGCCACGGCGTGAGCTTGGCATAAGTCTGGCGCAGCAGCCGGTCGACCTTGGCTTCGAGCCGCGTCACCTCGTCGGCGATGTTGATATCGTTGCCGTTGGAGAGGTGCCGGAGCTCCTCGATCTTGCCCTCGAGCTCGGCGAGCGGCTTCTCGAAATCGAGAAAGTGACGCATTCAGCGCTGCCTAGCACAGCGGCGCCCGCCGCGCCACTCTTCCGTCAGCCGCCGCCGATCGCCTCGGCCTTCTTGACCAGCACCTCGGCCTGGCGAATCGAGGCGATGTCGATGAGCCGGCCGTCGAGTGCGACCGCGCCGCGACCCTCGCGCTTCGCCTGTTCCATCGCCGCGAGGATGCGCTTGGCGCGCTCGACCTCTTTGGCCGACGGCGTGAAGCATTCATTGGCGAGCGCCACCTGCGAGGGGTGGATCGCCCATTTACCCTCGCAGCCCAGCGCGGCGGCGCGCCGGGCCGCCGCGCGATAGGCATCGGCGTCGGAGAAATCACCGAACGGGCCGTCGATCGGCCGCAGCCCATTGGCGCGCGCCGCCACCACCATGCGCGCCAGCGCGTAATGCCACATATCGCCCCAATGGGTCTCGCGCCGTCCCGCCTCGTCCTTGTCGGTGAGGATCGCATAGTCGGGATTGGCGCCGCCGATATTGGTGGTGCGCGCGCGGGTCGAGGCGGCGTAGTCGGCGACGCCGAAATGCAGCGATTCGAGCCGCTTCGACGCGCCCGCGATGGCATGGACGTTCTGCATGCCGAGCGCGGTCTCGATGATGAGCTCGAAGCCGATGCGCTTCTCGAAGCGCTTTGCCGTCTCGATCTGCGTCACCAGCATGTCGAGGGCGTAGACATCGGCGGCCGTGCCGATCTTGGGAATCATGATGAGGTCCAGCTTGTCGCCGGCCTGCTCCACGACATCGACGACGTCGCGGTACATATAGTGCGTGTCGAGGCCGTTGATGCGCAGCGACAGCGTCTTGCCGCGCCAATCGACGTCATTGAGCCCGGCGATCACGGTCTTGCGCGCCTTTTCCTTCTCGTCCGGCGCCACCGCGTCCTCGAGGTCGAGAAAGATGACGTCGGCGCCACCTTTCGCTGCTTTCTCGAAGAACTGCGGATGACTGCCGGGCACGGCGAGCTCGCTGCGGTTGAGGCGCGCCGGCACGCTATCGATGATGGTGAAGCTCATGACCTTCCCCGTCGCGGAGGGCGAGGCGCATGCATAGGCGAAAGCCGCGGCGGGGTAAAGCGAGGGGAGGTTCGTTGCCGACGCTTCGGCCTCGTTCGAAGTGATCGCCCACGACACGGCGCGCCGTAAGGCACAGAGTCTGCGCCTCGGCCGGTGATCGATTCGCGGGCCGTCATTCGATTTTACGGGAGCAACGACGATGATGAATCTCAGCGAGATGAAAGACGGCTTTGTCGTGACGGCGTTCTGGGAAGCCCGCGACGGGGAGGAGGATAGGGTGGCGGCCATCCTGTCCCGTTTCGCGCCCAAGGCGCAGCAGGAGCCCGGTGTGGTGATGTTCGTCGTTCATCGCTCGCGCACGGAGCCCGGCAAGTTCTTCTTCTATGAGGTGTTCAAGAACGAAGACGCCTTCGGTGCGCACCAGCAGACCGAGCACTTCAAGGCGCTCATCGCCGGAGAGGCGTTGCCGAAACTCGCCAAGCGCGAGCGCGCCCAATTCGCGGTGCTTCGGTAGCGCGCTTCCGGCGAGCAGACGCTACCGCCGCCGCTTCGCCAACGGATGGTGTTCGCGCACCAGGCGCTGCAGCCGCTCGCCGGCGACATGGGTGTAGATCTGTGTCGTGGCGATGTCGGCATGGCCCAGCATCTCCTGCACGCTGCGCAGATCGGCGCCGCGGTCGAGGAGATGCGTGGCGAAGGCGTGGCGCAGCACATGCGGCGAGAGCCGCGCCGGATCGATACCGGCGGCGAGCGCCAGCTCTTTCATCATCTGGCCGCAGCGCCGCCGCGTCAGGTGCCCCGCAGCGCTGCGCGAGGGAAAGAGAAAGCGCTCGCTCTTCTTGCCTGCCACGAAGCCATCGCGCCGCGCCAGATACGCGGCGAGCGCGGCGCGCGCCGGCTCGCCCACCGGCACCAGCCGCTCCTTGTCGCCTTTGCCGCGTACCACCAGGAAGCGCTTCTCGCCGCGCGCCGCGGCAAGCGGCAGGCTCACCAGCTCCGAGACGCGCAAGCCCGCGCCGTAGAGCAGCTCGACCAGGCAAATGAGTCGCGCCCCTTCGGCGCCGCCCTGCGCCGCCGCGGCGTCGAGCAGCTTCGTCGCCTCATCCTCGCTCACCAGCTTCGGCAGCGGACGGCCGAGGCGCGGCGCGTCGAGCGCGGCGGTGGGATCGTCCTGCCGCCGCCCGTCCAGCAGCAGGAAACGGTAGAACTGACGCAGCGCTGAAAGCCGCCGCGCCGCGGTGCGCGCCGACAAGCCGTCGCGCGCGAGCGCGCCGAGATAGTTGCGCAGATCCTCGGTCGAGGCGCTATCGAGCGCGCCGCCCAGAAATTCCGCGACCACGGCAAGGTCATGGCGATAGGCGGCGAGGGTGAGACGCGCCGCGCCGCGCTCGGCCGCGAGCATCTCGAGGAAGGCTTCGACGTGGCGCGACAGTTGTACCGGCGGGGCGGGCTTGCGCCCCGGCGCGCTCATAGCCCGGCGGCGAGCGCCGCTTCGACGGCGAGCGCATGCGCATCCTGATCGAGCCCGACGGCTTTGAGCCCGGACACCGCTTCGGCGACGACGATCGGCTCGGTCGAGAGGTGATCGCCGGCGCGCGCCAGGAGCAGCGTCGTCAGCACGGTTTCGCCAACGCGCTTGCCCGCCGCCGCCTGCTGCTGATCGAGCCAGAGCGCGGCGCCGGGCACGGCGGCGTCATGCGCCGGTGCGATCAGCGGCGCCCAATCGCCCGGCGTCACCTCGGTGCCGAGCGCGGTCATCAGCGACAGCAGCAGCCGCGCAAGGTCGGCATTGTGGCCGGCGGCCGCGACCGCGTCGTGCAAAGCTTTCGCATCGCCGCCCGGACCCCCGAGCTGCGGCAGCGCCAGCAGCAGCGGCACCGTCGCCGGATCGGCATAGACCAGCCAAGGCGTCGCCGCCTCGGGGCGGCCGCCGGCATAGAGCGTGCGCACCGCGTCGGCCGCGAAGGGGCCAAGATCGCCGCTCGGCGGGAGTTGCGCCAGGATCGGCGCGACAAGGCGCGCGGTGGTGAAGAAATCGCCGCGCTTCTTGGCTTCGGCCAGCAGCGCCTTCAACGCCGTCGCGCGCACGGCGGAGGCGGGATCGTTGCGCGCCACCTGATAGAGCAGCGCGCGCTCGCGCGGCGTCGCCGGCGCCTTCTCCTGTCGGATCGCCGAGCCGAGCTCGTCGGGTTTGAATTCCACCTTGGCGTAGAGATCACCCAGGACCGAAGGCGCCATCGCGCCGAGCGCCGTCGCGCGCTCGGCTGCGGCGAGGCGCTGCAAGGGCGGCACCGCCTCGTTGCCGGCCCAGGCGAGGAGCGTCGGCAGATCCGCCGTCGCCGCCGTCTCGGCCGGCAGCGGCAGTTTGGCGGCGGCCAACAGCGTCACCAGGAGGGGCGATGCCTCCGGCAGAGTCGTGATCCGCACCGCGTGTCCGCCGGCGGCCTCGGTCAGCTCGTCGAAAACGCGGTCCGGCGGCGCCTTCTGCTCGCGCAGCAGACTGAGGCCGAGCGATGCCTCGGCGCGCTGCCCGGCGAGCGTCTGACAGGCGATGAGCGCGCGCTGCCACCAGACGGTTTGATAGCGGCCGATGCCTTCCTGAACGCGGCGGCAGGCCCCGGCGACGTCATTCTTGGCGAAATAGAGTTCGGCCCGCTCATGGTCCAGCGCATCGGTACGGGTTTCCGCCGGCAGGGCCTCGAGCACGCCCAGCGCCCCATCGACTTCGCCCAGCGCGATCAGCCGCTCGACGCGCAAGGCGGCGAGGCCGGGCTGGTTCGGTGGATCCTCGCCGGACGGGGCAATGGCATTGCTGAGCAGCAGCCGGTGCGCGAGCTGCTGCAGCGCCGGCGACGTGGTCGGTTGCAGCTGTGGCAGCGCGGCCGCGACGAAGCTGCGCGGCGTGCCCTGCCACATGCTGTCCGGCAGCGTATTGGCGCCGCTCTCGAGCGCACCGATCCAAGCGCTGTCGACCGGCGCCAGCGGCGCCGAGCGAATCGATTCGTCGGTTGCAGCCGCGGGGGCGGGGATAGGGGCCGGCGGCGGGCCCGGCACGGCCGGGCCGGCGCCGGGCGCCGTGGGCAGCAGGTGGACGGGCGGGCCGACTTGCGCCAGCGCCGCCGCCGGCATCAGCAGTGCCAGCGCCGCCGCTGCAAGCGCACGGACTCGATCATTTCGGCAGTTTGGCATCCGGAATAACGTGCTCGACTCGGGCAGATGGCGCGGGGACGTTCCAGAACATTAGCGTGCCGACTACGCCGACGATGACGACGACCAGCACGGCGGCGGCGATCAGGACAAATTTTCCCATCTTTTCCGTAAGTTCCTGCGAGGCCCGCGCTACCCGAGGCGGGCCCGTCGCTCGGTTGACGATAAAGCAAGGCGATATGCTAGGGTGCCTTCATGGCATCTTTGCGGCGAGTGTATCGGTGCATCTTCGCGGTTTCAACGGCACGGAAGGCGGCGGCGTGAGCGCTGCTCCGTCCCGGCCGGCAAAGACCATAGCGCTGGTGGGATTGATGGGTGTTGGCAAGACCAGCATCGGCCGGCGGCTGGCGCAGCGTCTCGGCCTGCCCTTCGTCGATGCCGATGCCGAGATCGAGGCGGCGGCGCAGAGCAGCATCGAAGAGATCTTCGAGCGTCATGGCGAGACCGCCTTTCGCGAAGGCGAGCGCCGCGTCATCGCCAGGCTGCTCGAGAACCCGCCGCATGTGCTGGCGACCGGCGGCGGCGCCTTCATGGATCCCTCGACTCGCGCTCTGCTGCGCGCCCGCGCCGTCACGATCTGGCTGCGCGCCGATCTCGAGCTGATGCTCGTGCGGGTCCAGCGCCGCAACAATCGGCCGCTGCTCAAGGGCGGCGATCCGCGCGCCGTGCTCGAGCGGCTGATCGCGGCGCGCTATCCGATCTACGCCGAGGCGGACCTCACCGTCGACAGCGTCGACGGCCCGCCCGAGCTCACGCTCGAGCGGGCGCTGGCCGCGCTCGCAGCGCATGACGCCGCGCAAGCGCGGAGGGTGGCGCCATGAGCGCGGTGGAACGGCTCGCGGTTGCGCTCGGCGCACGCGGCTATGACATCGTCATCGGCCGCGGTCTCATCGCCGAGGCGGGGGCGCTGCTCGCGCCGGTGATCCGGCAGAAGCGCGTCGTTGTCGTCACCGACAGGAACGTCGCCCGTCCTTACCTCGCGCGCTTCACCGCGTCGCTCGACGCTGCCGGCATCCGCCACGACGCGATCACGCTGCCGCCCGGCGAGGCGACGAAGGATTTCGCGCATTTCGCCCGGCTCTGCGAGGATGTGCTGGCGCTCGGCATCGAACGCGCGACGGCGATCATTGCGCTGGGCGGTGGCGTCGTCGGCGATCTCGCCGGCTTCGCCGCCGCTTCGCTGCTGCGCGGCCTCGATCTCGTTCAGGTGCCCACCACCTTGCTCGCCCAGGTCGACAGCTCCGTCGGCGGCAAGACCGCGATCGACAGCGTACACGGCAAGAATCTCATCGGCGCCTTCCATCAGCCGGCGCTGGTCCTGGCCGATATCGACACGCTGGAGAGCCTGCCGCGGCGCGAGCTGCTGGCGGGCTATGCCGAGGTGGTGAAATATGGGCTCATTCGCGACCGTGCTTTCTACGACTGGCTCGAGGCGGAAGGGGCGGCGCTCGTTGCCGGCGACGCTGCGGCGCGCCAGCAGGCGGTGCGGCGGAGCTGCGCGATCAAGGCGGCGATCGTCGCCGCCGATGAGCGCGAGACCGGCGAGCGCGCGATGCTCAATTTCGGCCATACCTTCGGCCACGCGCTCGAAGCAGCGACGGGCTTTGGCGAGCGGCTCAAGCATGGCGAGGCGGTTGCGCTCGGCATGAAGCTCGCTTTCGACCTCTCGGCGCGCCTCGGCCGCTGCCCGCCGGAAGCGGCGGCGCGCGTGGGGCGGCATTTCGCTGCGCTCGGCTTGCCGACCTCGCTGTCCCTGCTCGGCGATGACGGGCCCAGCGCCGCGGCGCTGATTGCGCTCATGCGCAAGGACAAGAAGGTCAGGGATGGGCGCGTCACCCTGATCCTGCCACGCGATATCGGCGACGCCATCATCTGCCGCGACGTCGCCCCCGCCGTGCTCGCCGATTTCCTTGCCAGCGCGCTTGCGGGATCAACGGCCTGACCTACCTGCTGCCGCCGACGCCTTCCGCCCAACCTTCGCCAGCGATGGCGAGGTCGTGCGGCGCTATTGGCCGGACTTCTATACCGGGAAGTGACGCGGCGGCCCGCCATGGCCGGCGAGGCGATGGCCTTCGTCGGTGGCGGCGGCGGAGAAATAGCGCAGGAGATAGACGCGGATTGCGGCGGTGAGGCTCGATTCCGAGCGCTGGCTGTCGATCTCGGTCACCAGCTCGTTGAGCGATTTGCTCTCGCGGGTGCAGACCTGCTGCAGCGCCTCCCACATCGCCGGCTCGAGCCGCATGCTGGTGCGGCGTCCACCGACGGTGACGTTGCGATTGATCAAAGTCGAAGCAGACCGCAGGTGCTCGCCTTCCGCGGTCGCGTCGTGACCAGAGGTAGGGTGGGTGCTCTCGCCTTGCATTTGTTAATGTTATGTCAATTCCGCTGCGCTTGCAATCATTTCGAGAATAACAGGAGGCTCGGCAACCGCGAGTTGCCGCTGCCTCCCGCCCCTTCGCGGAAATCTACGCGCGTTTAATTTTGCTTGTCTTCTTCGGGGGTTAGCGTCGTAAGCGCCAAGGCATGGACAGGCCCTGCCAACTCTTCGGCGAGCAACGCATAGACGCGGCGCTGGCGGGCGATGCGGCTTTCGCCCGCAAAAGCAGCAGCGACCACCTCCACCCGGAAGTGGCTTTCCCCCTCGGGCCGGGCACCGGCATGACCGGCATGGCGGTGCGACTCGTCGATGATCGCCAGGCGGACGGGACGCAGCCCGGCGGTGAGCTTCTCGCGAATTCGGTCGGCGACGCGCATGCCGCCAAAGCTGGAAACCCGCGCGGGCCCTGTCAAGAAGCGGCGCATTGCTGCGCTGCGGCGCTTGTCAGGCTCCGGGGCGCCCCCCATACTCTCTTCATGCCCCGCGCCAGCATCGAAGAGAGTGCCGGTCCGACCGCGGCGGCCGCGGCAACGCGGCTCTGCGATCATCCCGGCTGCGCGGCGAGTGGCGATTACCGCGCGCCGCGCTCGCGCGACCGGCTGCGCCAGTTCTACTGGTTCTGCCTCGATCATGTGCGCGCTTACAATGCGCAGTGGAACTACTACGCGGGCATGAGCGCCGCCGAGATCGAGGCCGAGATCCGCAACGATACCGTGTGGCAGCGTCCGACTTGGCCGCTCGGCGGCCGGTTCGGCGTCTTCCGCTCGCGCGTGCGCGATTTCGGCATGTTCGGCTTCGAGGACGAGGATGAGCGCTCGGCCCGGAAGCGCCCGCTGACCGAAGAAGAGCAGGCGCTGGTCGTGTTTGACCTGACGCCGCCCATCACCTTCGCTGGATTGAAGTCGCGCTACAAGGAGCTGGTCAAGCTGCATCACCCCGACGCCCATGGCGGCGACAAGGCGGCCGAGGAGCGGCTCAAAGTGATCATTCGTGCCTATGCCACGCTCAAGGCCAGCTATTTCCCTTCCGGCTGACTTCAGCGCTATAAGACCCACGACCGTCCTACCAGAAAGACCGATCCGATGGCTTCGCCACAATCCACCCCGGCAGAGACTCCGCTCGACCGGCCCGACATCACGGTCTCCGTGCGGCAGACCTTCGGCCTCGACAGCGACATGCAGGTGCCCGCCTTCTCACGCGCCGATGACCATGTCCCGGACATCGACGAGGCCTACCGCTTCGACCACGACACGACGCTGGCCATCCTCGCCGGCTTCGCCTACAACCGCCGCGTCCTCATCCAGGGCTATCACGGCACCGGCAAATCGACGCATATCGAGCAGGTCGCGGCGCGGCTCAACTGGCCCTGCATCCGCGTCAACCTCGACAGCCATATCAGCCGTATCGATCTCGTCGGCAAGGACGCGATCGTGCTGCGCGACGGCAAGCAGGTGACGGAATACCGCGAGGGGCTGCTGCCCTGGGCCTTGCAGCATCCGACGGCGCTCTGCTTCGACGAATATGATGCCGGCCGGCCCGACGTCATGTTCGTCATCCAGCGCGTGCTCGAGGTCGAGGGCAAGCTGACCCTGCTCGATCAGAACCGCGTCATTCGCCCGCACCCGGCGTTCCGCCTCTTCGCCACGGCAAACACGGTCGGGCTCGGCGACACCACCGGTCTCTATCACGGCACGCAGCAGATCAATCAGGGCCAGATGGACCGCTGGAACATTGTCGCGACGCTCAACTACCTGCCGCATGAGGCGGAGGTGGATATCGTTCTGGCCAAGGCGCCGAGCTGGGACACCGAGGAGGGCCGCCGCGCCATCCACGCCATGGTGGCGCTCGCCGAGCTGACGCGCTCCGGCTTCATCAACGGCGACATCTCCACCGTCATGTCGCCGCGCACGGTCATCACCTGGGCGGAGAATGCGCGCATCTTCAACGACGTCGCCTTCGCCTTCCGCCTCACCTTCCTCAACAAATGCGACGAGGTCGAGCGCGCCACGGTGGCCGAGTACTACCAGCGCTGCTTCGGCTCCGAGCTCAAGGAGACAGGCGTCAAGGCGCAGCTCGTATAATGCGAGTGCGTTGGCGCCTTGGCCCTCAGGAATAAAGATGAACCACGGAGGCACGGAGGACACGGAGAAGAAAGGACTGGCGCGTTTCGCGCGCCCATCGTCTTGTTCTCCGTGTCCTCCGTGTCTCCGTGGTCTATCTGAACCTCAGAGCTGAGCCTTGGCCGAGAACGAGACGCCGCTGGAAATTTTCAAGCGTGCCACCGCCGCCACGGTGCGGGCGATCGCGTGGCGCGAAGACGTGACGGTGAGCTACGGCGCCGAGCCCGCGGCCGCGGCAGGGACGCGCGTCCGCCTGCCGCTCCCCGGCCGCGATCTCAGCGTTACCGAAGCAGGCCCGGTGCGCGGGGCGGCCGACGCCGCGGCATTGAAGCTGCGCTATCACGACACTGCGTTGCATGCGAAGCGGCTCCCGTCAGGCGAGACCGCGCGCGCCATCTTCGAAGGCGTCGAGCAGGCGCGCGTCGAAGCGCTGGGCGCCCGGCGCATGGCGGGCGTCGCCAACAATCTCGCCGCCATGCTCGATGAGCGCTATCGCCGCCAGGGCTATGAGCATCTGGCGGAGCGCAATGACACGACGCTTGCCGAGGCTGTCCGGCTGCTGACCCGCGAGGCGCTGACCGGCGCGCCGCCGCCGCCGGCGGCGCAGCGCGTCGTCGAGATGTGGCGGCCCTTCCTCGAAGGCAAGGTCGGTCGCGACCTGATCGAGCTCGGCCGCCATATCGGCAATCAGGAGGCCTACGCCAAGACGGCGCGCCAGCTCATCCACGATCTCGACCTCGATCTCGGCGATGTCGAGCAAGAGGCGGAGAGCGAGGAGCAGGAAGGCGAGGGCGACGACGCCGATCAGAGCGAAAGCCAGAGCGACGGCGGCGAGGGCGCTGCCGCCGGCGCGCAAGGCGCGCTCGAAGGCGGCGTGCCCGAGCACCAGCAAGACGATGGTCAGCCCGCCGGCGCCGAGGAGATCGAGGGCGAGCTGATGCCGGGCGCCGGCGACGATGATCCCGGCCGTCCCGGCCGTCCCGGCAATCTGCCGCGCCACGGGCTCAACGACGATCCCTCCGCCTATCGCGCCTTCACCGTCGAGTGCGACGAGACGGTCGAAGCCGAGGCGCTCTGCGATCCGGACGAGCTGACGCGGCTGCGCGGCCTGCTCGACCAGCAGCTCTCGCATCTCCAGAGCGTCATCGGCCGGCTCGCCAACCGGCTGCAGCGCCGCCTCCTCGCCAAGCAGACCCGTGCCTGGGAGTTCGACCTCGAAGAGGGCATGCTCGATGCGGCGCGGCTCTCGCGCGTCATCACCAACCCGGTCTATCCGCTCTCCTACAAGCAGGAGAAGGAGACCGACTTCCGCGACACGGTGGTGACCCTGCTGATCGACAATTCCGGCTCGATGCGCGGCCGGCCGATCACCGTGGCGGCGATGAGCGCCGACATCC
>Ga0335081_10013432_pt1 | contig 13244 bp, 8 predicted proteins | sample Lox_Sample_35_FD_206713 | JGI IMG/M metagenome (GOLD analysis project Ga0335081, IMG submission 206713) | Soil microbial communities from Loxahatchee National Wildlife Refuge, Florida, United States - Lox_Sample_3.5 | ecosystem: Environmental > Terrestrial > Soil > Wetlands | place: USA: Florida...
CCCCCCCAAACGAACCAGTTCAATTCGTCCGATTCCTCCTGCAATCCCACACCAACCAGGCCTGTCAAAATGGACGAATGAAACAAGTGCCGCTCCTCCCAAGGGAAGCAGCCTGACGAAGAGTACAAGTTTTACGTCTGCCTTGGGAGGGAGTGGTGGAAGACGTGATGTCGCGGGGGTTTCTGCTGTCGGGAGGGGTGGCAGTGGCACTAGTAATACGTTTTCGAAGACACGGAGTAGCGGGAGTACTGTTGAGGCGAGACTTGCTGCTTTGGAAAGACGGACGCAGGCTACGAAGGAGTTACCTCGGAGTCAATCTTTGCGCGATAATTTACGTCCCGTAGCCCTATCTCCCACCCCCTCTCCCCCTCAAGCGAAACCCAAATGGGACCCAACCACGACTACTGTCAAAGCCGATACCCCTCGAGATACGCTCTTAGCCGCCCGTTCAGGATTAAATAAGGCCCCTCCCAAGGCGAAGGATTTCTCCGATCCATTGAAAGAGGGAATTCTCGCGGCAAAAGAAAGGTTACGTGCTCAAGATAAACCAAGGGAGAAGCACGAGGACGAATTGAAGATGAGTATTTTGAACGCAAGAAAAGGGTTGAAAAGGGCAGGGAGTCACGAAAGTGTGAGTAGGCCGACAACAGCGACTTCATCGTTGTCGAGGAAGACGACGCCTATTACTGCGGAGGAAGCAAAAGTTAAGGTTGAAGATGTTGATCGTGAATGGATTGTGTCGAGGGAGACGACGCCATTGGTTGAGGAGATGCAAGATGAAGTTCCTCTCAAGGTTGAAATGAGGCCATCTCCCGTAACAAAGGTTGAATCGCTATCCATGCCGACGAGGGAGGAAACCGAAGCAATTGAGTCAGTGGACAAGGTTGAAATGACCCCTCCCGCGTTGAAGGTTCAACAGACTCCCGTGCCGACAAAGAAAAAATCGATCGAAGCGATGAATTTTATGCCTCGAAAACCTTCGTCAACGGCATCCCTACCAGGAAGCCCCCCCATTCAAAAGGCCGAACCCACCCCACCCGCGCAAAAGCCTGTGTCCAGAACGCCCTCGGCTTCGTCCTCAACCACCGTTGTTACGACCAAAGACAAATCCCCTCCTCAAACGACGAGCCCACCGCCGAACATCGCGGATCCCCCCATGAAACCCATCAAAAATACTCCAAAATCCACATCTGAGACAAAACCCGGGACCCCGAAAACGGGGGAAGAATCACCTCCGAAAACGACGACTGTTCCCGTTCAGAAAAAGGAACTGGATCCCTCGACTCAGAGTCGCGTTTCGGTTATATCGAGTCCGAAGAAGGATAACGATAGTCCTACACCGCAAAAGAAATTCCTGAGGTCATCGGACGCGAGGACTGGTGATCCCGAAACCCCAGTTAAATCCCCTGAACCTGCAAAACCAACACAATCACCCTTGGCCGGTGTATCGAAACCTGCTACCAATTCCGTCAAGGGTATCACTTTCCTCTGATTACGTTTGATTGTTAGAATCCCTTGTGAATCGATTTAATCCGGAGTTGGTATCGACGTTAGCCGGACGTAGTCCAGATGTGTCTGGGCGACCGATCCCGGTGAAAAGCAAATCCGCGCCTGACCCAATGGAGACCACCGAGAGTCAAGAGCATTCTACAAGCAAGGAATTGACGCATCTTACAAAGGGACGAGCACGAGGTCCAAAGAAACGCAATCCAACCAAATCAGCGCCGAAGAAAGATGTCGTTGTGTCAGGGCCAGCGGAGAGAGTCCCGAGCGTACTGGAGAGCCCCCCGAATAAACAGCGATCCCCGAGTTTCCGGCCTGTTGTTCCTCCGAAGTCGACCCCCGAAAAACCCAAACCAATTGAAAAGGATGTTGCAGAGCTGCAGAAACCTGAGAAACCCCCGAAACCCCCGAAGCCTGTGTCAGTTGTAGTTGCGCGGCCTACTTCATCAGAGTCCATAACGTCCCTTCAGGAGACCGCGAAGCAGGCGGACAAATTAACGCCGTCGCCCTCGTCCGGTACCCAACTAAAAGTTGTCAAGCCCGAACCAGATTCACCACCGCCCCCTCAATCCTCAGTATGGAATAAACCCGCTCTCAAAGACAGACCGCCCTCTTCAACCTCTCCCGAGAAATTCTTCAACGCGTCATTCTCCTCTGCCCCAGAATTTTTTCAACCTCCAAAACCAAGGGAACGCGTAACATCCGGTTCGATGAAACAACGTCTTGCCGATCTCTCGCCCCTCCGCCGGGATAGTGGCGGCCCCCTGTCGCTATTCGGAAACCTCCTTCGGTCTCCATCGGCCCTCATTACTACAAACAAACCATCTAAATATACTCAACTAGAAATCATTCCCCCTCCGTCGCAGGCGAAATTCCCCGACAAAGAACGGTTGTTCGTACAAGCGTGGTCAATCGTTTCCCGCGTCAAACACGTTTCTCTGCCCAATACCGAGGAACATATATTCTATTCAAGAGATATGCATGCGTTCTTGTACATGTTTAATGATGAACCGGGGGCTCCCGAACCGAGTATGATGAAATTCTTGTGGATTGGACGGGAGTGTTGTTTGGGAGAAGGTGAGGGAATGGAGTTTGTACGGTTAGTGGGGGATCAGAATGCTGACACGCACGTTATCCGCCAAGGTTCTGAGACTCCATTATTTATGCGTGCCCTCGGTGGCGTGATTGTCACGCGAAACGGGACGAGAAGGCCTCTTGCCGAGGAGGAAAATGCACTATTTTGTGTGCGACAGTGTCTTGGCGGTATTGCAATCGATCAAGTGCCGTTCTGTCGTTCCGAGTTTTGTTCCGGATTTTCGTTTGTGGCCACGACGCGGGAAGGGGAGGTGTTTGTGTGGCATGGAAATGGAAGTTTGATCGAGGAGATTACCGCTGCGAGACGGTTTGCTGGGCAACTTGTTGGAGATGGTGGACAGGTGCAGGAGATGATGGAGGCGGATCCGACTGGGTGTACCGCATTGTGGAAATCTTTCGATGAGTCGCAGTATGCTTCTGGGGAATTTTGGAGGAGAAAATATGACTTTAATGGATTTAATCCGGTGCTGTATGTTGTTGAAGAACAGAAAGTATGGTTCGGGTGTCGTTAACGGCTGACAGGTAGGTGCGACAGGTTACGCTGTTTACGGTGGATGATCTGTCTTCTTCCGCCATAACGGTCGTTGATGGCGTGTTCATGGTGTATGTTATCATCCCTCCAGCTGCTCCTCGGACAAAGAATCAGATTGGCGCGGCGTTGCAATTTGCAAAGGTGACAGATAATCAATCCATTACTGATTGCAAGGGCATTGCCGAACGGCCCGAGGGGACGACAGCAAGCATGGCGTCCGTTGTTTGTAGCGACTCTGCTCCTCCGCATAATCTGAAAGCCATGTTCCGTCAATGGCACCAGGCTGCATGGCCATTCAAGTCCCAGATCATTAGCACAATCGATCTAGACAGAGCTTTCGACATGCTCGAAAGGGATCGATTCAGCATTAAAGAATTGCAAGGGGATACCCTCCCTCTCGGTGTCGACGCCGATAAACTTGAGGTACCTCACTTCCTCGCCCCTCTCTAAAAGGCAAGTACTTCTTGAGTGATGAGGAGTTTGAGCTTGTGATGGGCATGAATAGATCGAGATATGATTCCTTGGCATCAAATCAACGATCTGAAGTTCGGGAGAGTGGATTAGGGCTTTTGCGAGAATTGCGAGTGTAAAATTGGGGAATCATCGCAACTGATTGTGACATCAGAAAAGGTGGATTTGCTGATAACCGAAAAAATGGCGTTTGGGATACTTTCCTTTGCATATGAAGAATTGCGTAATAATTCCGAACAGGTAATGGTATTCTACTTCAGGAAACATAACCTGGCCTCTTGCTACCGGGAAACTTTATTCCTCGCTTGTGCTATGTATGCAAAACGTCAAACAATGTTACTGATTTTTGACAGTAATTGATAGGCACAGCAAAGCCGCCCTTCATTAGACCGGGCCGCTGGCAGATTGTTCTGTTTGACCGCCTTTTTTGCCTGTATCCCGCACGCATACTGTTTATTGACCATCCAGCTATTCACATTTTCGATCTTCCGCGTCTCTCAAGATCGCATGTCGCCGATGCCTTGAGGTAGAGGTTCAATTATTAGATTCCGATAAATTGGTCAAATGAAGACATTATTCAGCACCTCACGTCGCTTATCGACCTAGAGCAAAGCTCGCTGCATAGACCAAAAGAGACGATGATTCGGTTCCTGATCATAACGGCCAAGCGGAAGGAGGCCGAGTCTATGGAGCTAGATGAGTATTTGTGGAAAGGATAAGCCGCACATTTCGAGGTATGTCTAGTCCATGTAGTAAATTCATGAATGATCACGTTCTCGGAATCTGCTTTGCATTCGAACTTTCGGTGGGGATGATCCGGGTCCAGGAACGAACAAGATTTCGTCCAATAATACTTCCTCCAAGCCGAATTTTGTTCGTCGTGGGATGATATTTGGGCGGTTTCCACCGGCAACGTGTCGTTCTTCCACTACTCTCGAAGGCTTGCTCTGTGCCCTGTGGTTTAGCCATTTCCATGTCCGTAGCGACAGCAGCCGAACGATGGGAATTAGGCGGTCGAGAAGATGAAGGCTATTCGGAAGGAGTATCAGGGCTGCTTCGGATATTGGGCACTTATTCATTTGGGCACGGCATAATGTGCCAGGGATGGAGGGGTCTGCTTGCGATTATGCAGACACTGCTAGAAAGTCTATAAGGCAGCGTCGGGCCCTGAAGAGTCTCGCGATGCATAATGTCACTAAACCCGCCTATTGTCAATATCATTTATTTATTCAATCGTTCATTATAGATTTATATTCGTGTATGATTTATGACGGCTCGGTGGTGGTTTGAATATCTTTTATGCACTACGCATCTCTGTCTGAACATTAATAAAATTGGGGGCTCTATTGTCATGAAAGTAATTCTTGGCCTTTGCTTCACTGATATTTCGGAATTTTTCCGATTTTTGCCTATTCATGCCTTCTCTATATGTAACAAATGAACCCTGATTGCTGAAGATACATTTAAATAGCTCTTATTATCTAGTTTCACGATTGCTTATCTTTCCTTAGGAATACTTGAATGTCTTCAAAGAAAATAGTCTTGAAGTTTTCAGCACCTTTCAAGACTTCTGAAAATTAAAAAGATAAGCACAAACAAAAGAACCAGCTTATTAAAACATTCACAAATGCCTTATTCTCTGACCTACGTGACTATTTTACAGAAGTATATTGTGAATATTTATCTATAGCCATATGGAGCATCTCCTTCCGGTGGTTGTGCATTTAGCAAAGAGCTGATTTGCTAAGGTTGGCAGGGCAGGCCAAGATGAAACTTCAAAGCGCCAGGAATTACTTGCGTGACACTAATCCTGCGCCTATTTCAGAAGTTGGCTGGTTTCTATTCTCACGGTCCGGGCTAGTTAAGAATATATTTAACGCGGTTGAAAGTATGCGATTATATGGCTAAACATCGCATCGGAACAATGCAACTACATAAGGCCGATAAGAAATCTCATGTGTTGCTTTATGATCGGCCACACGCACCTCAGGCGCCACGCCGCACCCCATGCGGCGATCGACGTTACACGGAGCACCCCTTTTGCAGCCGTAGCCTTTAAACCCCCCGTTTTGCCGCCTTCAGCGGAGCTCGCGACAATCAGCTCGGTTGCAACGATGGACTCGGCCCACATCAGCGACGACAAGGGATATAGTCGCGACGACAACGAATATAGCAGCGACGACGACGGATATAGCAGCGACGAAGACTACGAGGATGAAGAAGACCAAGCAATAGCCTCGCGGTCTCAAGGGCAGCCGCAGAACCCCTACGGCACAACCGTCATCCGCCGACACAGAGCACACCAGCAGCGGACGAGAGAACAGACCAAGAGGACTGGCCTGGTCTCCTTGAATTTGAGCAAGGGCTATGGTGTGCCAAGCGGATGGAAGACGCAGGATGGCTTCCGCGAATTAATCCAGAATTTGTACAATACCAATCTCGCGGCCTTCTTCCCGCAATTCTTCCGTGCAGCGTCCTGATGCGATTATAGTGCTGACAACGTCCTGACATCACCCAATGGCTCCCCCCGAGAAATAGACTGGATCCATGAACATGGCTACAACGACGGGGACAAATACGAAGCCTTCATCGCTTATCCGGCAGGAAAGGCTCCCGCTCCAAAAGATGGGGTGTACAATAAGAAAAAGGCATTGGGATGGATCGTCCATCGCATGAATGGTCGCCGATTGATTCTCGTGAATAGGGACACGAAACTTTCGAGATCGATTTGGACTATGGGGGACACCTCTAAGACCCGGGCTCATTATATCGGTGGACACGGTCCTTCCCCACCTCGCAGACGATCTGCTTTCTCAATTACCTCCCCCTTTCCTCCCTTCTTCGTTGTTCCTGTTGCGCTTTCACCCCTAGATGCTTACTTAGCTTTTAGGAGAGGGAATGAAAGTCGGGATTTTAGCGCTGCTCCGGGACCGCATGAAGGTAACATACTACACGAATAGAGAAATCTGGGAATTTTGTTTTCATATCTATCCCCTCCCCGACGGCACCTCTGCTCGTAAGGTCCTCTCCGTCAACCTCGCCTCATATGCACCCCGCATAGCCAACAGAGACCCCAAACTTGACGACGATATCCGCACCGCGCGAACGGGCGCCCATAAACATACCACCGTCATCGTTGATCGGGCGCATCCCTTTGACGTAGGATTTGAGAATTTCTTGTTCCTCGTACGGCCGAAGAGCGACGAGGTACTGAATACCCAATGGGGGAGTATTTTGTTGGGTAAGGACTATCATTGGAAGGTTTTTGTGAAGGGAATGTTTGTTGAGAAAAGAGGTTTTCTTGATCCCCCCGCCCTATATTATGGGGTAAATTTTTTGCGCTCCGCATTGAATCGCGGTGGACAGAGTTTGATATTGAATCGCGATAGACAGAATTTGATGACTCACGGAGAGGTAGCGAGCACTATCGCTGAAATGTGGAATTCTTTGATGATAGGAGAGACGGAGGGGGACAAGATTGTGAGTGCGTACCTGCAAATCATGTTGAAAGAGGAGGAATTTTTGGATACATCCATGGCAGAGGGACTTCTTTCCCAAAAGGCTGCGGAGAAACTCTTGGAACAGTTAAAGGCTATGTACCCTGCGGACACGTTCTTTTATTTTGATCAGGAAGCGACTGCTTCGGAGGTACTTCACATCTCTCTCTCCTTTTCGATATGGTCGTTCTAATATGTCGAGCAGACAATTCGAATAATACGTGACTGCTTATTGAAGACCCCTCAATCGATTACGAAACGTCTCCATGCCCTCTTTACAAAGTACCATTTGATCACTACGCCGCAAGAAGAACGTCTCCTGCTGTTTTCCGCGGCCTCAACCATCCAACCGGATCTTACAAACGCATGGACACGCCATACGCTCCACGCGTTCACCTGTGCGCGGCACTTGCACCCCCTCCTCAAGACGTGCGAAGTGACCTTCCGTGAAGCAGACGATTCAATCGACCTAGACATCGTCCCTATCGAAAACGACTATCGATTCCATCAACGCTGGTTAAGTTACCAACACGTCCACTCGCAACGTCGAACCTGTCCTCTTCTCCAAAGTCGACGTTCTAATCCTGAAAATACGCTAGTGCTGGATGAAGGAACATGTGATTGCGCAGTAGAAAGATTGTTGGATCTTTTACTTTTGGAGTTTGCCGGGTTGAGCGTTACTGAGAAACGACAGATTGCGCAAACTGCACAGGATTTACTGAAGACGATGCCGCGGAATGTTGTCGTGAGTGCTTCGGATGAGGGGGACAGCATGGAGTTGCGATTCCGCATTAGATGGGATTATTTTGGGGATTTTGAGTTCTTGGTTTTGGCGGAAAATGCGCGGGAGGAAGAGTATTTGTATTTTGAGAACAGGGAAGATGATATGGAAGGTGAAGAGACGATTGAAGAGGATGAGGAACATCACTTGTCTCAAGGCTCGGGAATTACGATTGCATCGCCTGAAAGTCCGACATCAGAGAATTCGCCTCGGCCAACTTTCCGTTCCGAGATTATCCATCGGGGCAAAACCAGAAGCGGTGAAACATCTCACACGTTCACTATCTCCGACACACCTCTCAAACCAGGCACTTCGTACACCCTCCTCATCCGTCCATCTCAATCTCAATCCTTCTTCTCTCACCCCGTCAAATTCACTGCTCCTGTCCCATCACCGACCAACGTGATTTGCACCCGGGCCGCTTCCTCCCTCATCATAACTTGGACGTCTCCGCTGGAGGGCGCCACGTTCCGCGTTACGTGCGGTGATGACGATGGCTGGGTTCATATTTCTCCGCCGATTCGACATAGGGATTATGTCGTTACGCATGTTGTAGACGGGGAGATTAGGGTTGGCGTTGTGGCCGAGAGTGAGACTGGGATTAAGAGTGCCGAGGCGAAGGTTGTGGTTCCGCCTCCGGAGGATGAGACAACTGGCCCGGAGGAAGAGCTGGAGACGGTGGTGTCCATGGAGGAGGAGGACGTTGTTTCTTCGTCGGCCGAAGAAGATCTCTCTTCCGATGAAAATTCCAATTTGGATGCCGAGAGCGCCGAGTATTATTCTGAGGAAGAATCGGTCGGGTCGGCTGGCGAGGACGATGAGATGTTTAATGCTGGACGCGGGCGTGTTGATCCGGCGCCGTTCAGTCACCAATCCCCTGACTTGGCGACTTCGAGCGATTCCCCAACCTCGGTGAACAACGACCTGGACAGCGAAGACGAGAGATTTCATCATTATACTACTGTCCAAGTCGACACAGAAGTCGAATCCTGGGGTGAATTCCACCGCCGTGGAGCCTACCGACTCTGCCTCAACGAGAGTCCCCTTTCTATAGTCTACATCCGCCGCATTACCGACCTTCCCTGTCGCCAGCAAAAGCTTTCCTACACAAATTTCCATCTCCTTAACCGAGACGAGAATCTCGCGGTCATCCTCTTCAAAGACTGGGCTCAATGCGGGAAAGAATCCGACGCAGAAGAGACTCAGCTAGACTTACACAATACCAGGATTTTTGCAACTTTTGATATCGAGTGTCCCGTTCTTAACGCTGTGACGGAGCCCGTTCACCATTCTAATTACCGCGGATACAAACACTCGAAAATTAAGGTCGAGTGGGCTGCTTCACGGGTGTCGGAGCCGTTTGAACCCCAACTGCGATATTTGAATAATATCGGGAATTTGTCCATTGCGTCGGAAAGACTACTTGCTGCTGCGCCGTGGATCGTGCATGAGTATAATTGTGGATTAGGGGAGAATACCGCTGCTTTACTCGGGGAGGGATTTACTGTCGCCGTGGGAGTGGAGAATAACGAGATTGCGGGGAAATCATGGCAGGTACACATTATTCACTCCCATCGGTTTATTATTATTTGTTTGTTCGTTTTCATTTTCATTTTTATTTTTATTTTTTTATTTTTTTTTTTGTGTGTTAACAGGATGTCTAGAGGATCAACGAAAGGGGAATCCTGTTCATGGAATCCCTTTCGGGGTTTCTATCTCAATACCCAAACCGGCTTGAAAAGGAGTTTAGGCGTCCGAGTATGGTTGTAGTCTCCTATCGAGGTCTGGTTAACCAACCTGTATCCCAAATTCCGGTTTAATTGTAGGCTCCAACGAGGTTCGGCTCAGCGCCAACAATGATTGCGGAGCCTATGCGTGTACATGCGGCCAAGACAGGTCAAGGAGCTGCAGGGTATTCCGTCAGGCGTTACAGATTGCCAAAGTCGTGAAACCATTGGTAATTACCGTTAATGTTCAAACATTTCCCACTGCACCCTTCAGTGCACCCCATACCAGATGTTGGGACAACTGCCTTCGGGAATCCATTGCGTTGGGTTATGAATTTCGTGGGTCTACTGTGGAACCAAGCGAATTTGGGTACCAACGTCGACAGTCTCAGTTCCGTATTATCTTCTCCAAAATTGGTCTACCATGCTTCCTTGGTACCCATCCCTCTTCCTTCTCGGCCAAGCCCCCGAACATCCGATACTAACCATTTAGAGAAACCCGTACAAAGCAAAAGGGAGATCCTTCAACAATATGGATTTCCCCGAAACTACCCCGTGTTTGCTGAGAGAAATGAATTGGTCGAGCTGCTTCGCGGGACGATGGCGCCGGAATTATGTCGTGCTACGGCGAAATTGGCTAAAGAATGTTTTGAGGATGTTAGTGAGAATGTTGTTGGCGGGGAACAAGTTGTCGAGAGTAATACGAGCAGTCCGAGGAAGAGGAAGGATCCGGGATCGCAGGCGAGTCCCACGAAGAAGGTACGATGGAGTTGAATTTCGCAAACTATACATTCTTCTGATATGGACATGGTTGAGTATATGGCTTAAAGGATAGTCTTAGGTAGGGGTGGTCCGTATGTAATGGCACTCCTTACAGACATACAGCTCCTCGAGCGCTGTTTCAGATGTCAGATTTGAATTCAACTGTTCGACATGTAGGAAAGCCCGAAGTCCCGTGCTTCAAGGTTAAAGGACCAGCATGTCATGGTGATGATCAATCCATTAATGTTGCATGTCAGACAAAACTATTTGCAACAGTTCTCAGAAGTACAGGTGACTCTCCAAACTGTGCCATGTCCTCTCCAATCCTTTCTATTTGAAGTTCTCTATTGTAACTTATATATATCAAAACTGTTAGACTTTAAACCTTTTTATGTTTTCAATGAATTTAATAATATCATTAACTCTTTTTGGATCTCCAAGCATTTTTGCCTTGCTTATTTTATTCATTCTTACTTTCCTTCTCAGCTTGTCTCTCCTTTTCTCATATATTAGACATATTACTAGGCAGTGTCTAACTGTTTCCTTTGTTTACCTGCACTTAAAGCATATTACATTGTCAGTTATTCTGAAGTGCTTGAGATATCTATTTAATAAATAATATCCAGTTCAAATTAGAACTACCCATGCAATACGTTTCTTTTTATTTCTGAATTGATTATATATATAGAAGCTTGGCTAAGCATTGAGTCTTTTCAATCTCCGTCTTAGTTGAAATGCTGTTCCTCTACTGTTGGTCTATTCTTCTCTCTGTTGCTATTTTGTTGATTGGCAGATGGTATCTACTATTACTGATTTGAATATTGTTTTGCAGAGAATCAGCATGTTAGTCAATTATATCACTATTTCACTCTGTAATAATTGCTATATTAAAGCCTGCAATCAAGACTTGATAGATGAGAAGATTTAAGCCACAAAAGAGAGGTCATTTAGTCATGAAATAGGGAATTTATGCAGTTATTTGTTACTGATAGTTTATATGTAGAGGAAAATGAAAGGTTTGTTTTCTAGAACTGAGTTCTAAGATCTATATTAACAGATACCAAACTGCCGATTTGCAGATTTGGATGATAGGATTTGTATTTAGTCATTACCTCTCTACTTAAAATATACACCTAGTGTTGGATATTCAAGGTAGTTTGATGTAATTGAAAAGTATGTTTGATTATCTTAACTATCTACTAAATGAAATTGATACGAAATCATGTAGTTTGCATTTTCGGTCGTATACATACACACATATGCACATTCAAATTGCCGGATTACGATTGCACTGAAAGGTCGGGTGGAAAATTCTACAAAGGACAGACAAACATTTATCGGATCCACTGGGACCCGTAAACTGGTGCGATGACATTGACAGGATCCACCAAGATCGTCAAACTCGGATCAGTCGACAATTGATTGAATCCACAAGGTTCACCAAACCAGCTCTCTCGATGTGTCAGAACGTGCAAACCCAGAGTGGACGATGGGATGTTTGGCTTGACCGACGCGTGATACGAAATCTAGTCGCGTCTATGCAAACATTAATCTGATTCGAGGCGAGAGCAAATACAGGTCGGTTGGTCCCTGGTTTCGCTCGACCGGGGGTCTTCATGGCCCAAACCTAGTGTTCTTCTTGTTCTGGCGATCTCACAGAGGCACAACCACGTTTTAGCCTGTAACCTCGATGGTGATTCCGTTCATGTGGCGCAAACTGTGGCTCAAAACGTAGGTAACATGTTTAAACAACAGAGTACTCCAATAAGATGATGCGTAGCTTCTTTCAATTTTCGCTGAGTTGGCAGTTGGGTCTATTGCAACGAGCGAAATCTTTCAAAAGTTCCAAACAAATTCTAAAAAAGCACAGTGAATGTCTAAATGTATCAAGGATCAAAGCCAACTAAAATTCCCCGTTTTCTTGTTTGGATATCTCGATTAACTGCGCGATGAAATTCGACATTGGCGAAGTATACATACATGACGGCTCTTTCCAAAAGTTCCTGGCACAAATTCACGAAGCAAACCCATGTTGAAAAGCCTCCCGTCTCAGGCGATGCTGTTTCATAATCTGATGCATCATCCCGACAGTAACACCACCCCCATTCGCCCCCAACGTACCCGCCTCCCTGTGAGCCGCTGCCAAGGGCTTCAATTCCGTCGAATGATCCGCCCCAATAAACACAATAGCCGGTGTCCTTCGCTCCGTAGCAATCGTATTAACCCGATGATTGACTGCCTTAACCGCACCCCCCGAAAATACCTCCCCGGACCGTCCCCACATTAACACTGCCTCGTTGCCAGGGATCCCAACCCATTGGCCCGTGCGATTATCCTGGATCTCCAGTCCACCGGCCCCATCTTGAAAGATGATCGTGGCTATACTCCCGTCGCGGTGGGCGCGACAGGCTTGTCTTGGTTGCGGGGTCGAACGATGGTAATCAATGAGTTTGAAATGAAGGTTTCCGTCGCGGCGAATGGACCATACGTCGATATCCTCCCCGGTTCGATGGGCGATGGCATCTGATGTCGCTTGGACGACCAACGGAACCAATTGCTCCTCCACGGCTTGAAAAAACGCGATAATATTTCGGAAGTCATCGCCATAGGCGTTTTTGAGAATTTCGGATAAGGGGCCTCGGAAGACGCGAGCTGGAAGATCAAGGGAGGCTTTGTCGTCGATGCCGTCGTCGCCTACCCATTTCCCCTGACGATTAAATGCGGACGGCCTGTCTTTTCCGGGCATTTTGAAGCGCGAGGCGAATTCTGGAGAGGCATAACATTGATCGAAGAGACGTCGTGCGCCGGGAAAGTCGATGTGCATGGGCAGGTTCCGAAGGTACGCGAATCCGGTGGTCATGGCGGCAGTGGTGATG
>Ga0335081_10013433_pt1 | contig 13243 bp, 8 predicted proteins | sample Lox_Sample_35_FD_206713 | JGI IMG/M metagenome (GOLD analysis project Ga0335081, IMG submission 206713) | Soil microbial communities from Loxahatchee National Wildlife Refuge, Florida, United States - Lox_Sample_3.5 | ecosystem: Environmental > Terrestrial > Soil > Wetlands | place: USA: Florida...
GGCCTCGTCATGCTCCTGGTGGCCGGAGTGGTTTCCGTGTCGACCAATTCCAACCAGATGCCGCCATTGATGCAGGCCGTCATCACCTCGCAGCGTTGCGTGCGCATGATCCAGGTGGGAATGATTCTCTTCCTGCTCTTCTTCGCGCACTATCTCGGAGTGAGCCGCCGCCAGAGGAGTTTTGGTATCGCTCTGGGCTTTGGTTCGTTCGCGATCATTGAATTGATCCTGATCTGCTCCTGGGTAGGGAACCACCTGACAGGGCCGTGGATGAGCATCGCCAACATGGTGGCCTACAACTCCAGCCTTGCGCTATGGTTCGGCTACGTTGCCGTGAAGCAGCCCGCTCGTGACCCGGCGCAGTCTTTATTGCAGTCGCAGCGCTGGGAGCAAAGTCTGTCGAATATCCATAATCCGGTGCCGGCTGATTCTCTCATCCCTATGTTCGAAGGCATGGTGGACCGCGCGCTCTCCCGCGCACAGCAGGAGAATACTTCCTTCGCCTCGAGTCGGGCCGCGGCTGCCGCCCAAGGCGCTGGAGGGGGATCGACCTTCAGCGGCATACCGTCCCCGCCTTCTCAAACGAAGCGCTGACACCCGGATTTCACCGGACGTCCTTGGATTTCGCCTCGGTTAAGCGCAACCCCGGCTTGTTCGGATTTCGTAAATTCCCGAACCAAAACAGCCGCCCTCTTAAGTTCCCGCCCGTACTCCATCCAAAACTCGAGCAGTACCTTGTAAATTATTTGTAAATTTGATCTTGCGGAGCCTATGCCTAAGCTATTTGGAGGTGTGAGTGTGACTGCGGGGAATTACTTCGAAGACTCAGGGAAGTTGCCTATTGACAAGTGCCCTATAATTTGTGTCCACGAAAAAGTATCCCGCAAGGGACACCCCCATCGTGGAAACTAGGAGACGAACCCATGAAACGTGCGATCAGGATCGCAATCCTGATGGTAGGACTCGTGGGCACATTCATCGCTGCTGCCGTCCAACAGGTTCCAGCCGCTGACGGCGGTCCGCTTTTCCTGTGCCCACCCAAACAACCAAACTGCCAGACAACCCTGCCCCCGCAGTAAAGCGTAGGTAGGCTGTGACCGCAAGGTCACGAAAGTAACTAAGCGTAACTGATAGTCGGAAAAAACTGGGTCTTGCAATCTTTGGGCTGACGGGCCTTATTCAACCCGTCAGCCCCTACTTTTTTCTGGCGAAATCACCGCGCGGCTTTTGGCCGGAGAAAGCCTAGGCTGCCCGCTTTATTCCACTTTCCAGCCTCTGCCGAAGTTCATTCGCGTCCGATATCGGTGGCTGGCAAGACATTCCCGAGCAAAGCACCGCGAACGATTTCCCTGAGTTCAGTTGGGGCAGATTCGGAATCGTTTCAGCCAGGCTTGGTGGAAGGTTGCCAGCGACCGCGTGGCTGGCCTCAATCATCAATACAGACTTGTTGAATGCGAATGAGGCGGCTCCGGCGGCGTAGAGCGCCTCTGCGTTCTCTGCATCGTCCTCGGCTTCGATCACAACGACCTGCACCGGGCTCTCAAGGTATTGCGCGACGGCAATCCCAAACGTGGCAGCGAAGATTCCGAACTGATCTGCAATCCCCGCGAACGTTTCGAGAGTCTGCTCCGCTTTGTCGCGATATCCGGACTCCCCGGTGTAGTGATGCAGGCGCAATAACGCGATGGCAGCCATGGGATTTCCCGCCGGAGTCGGCGAGTCTTGCAGCGGCTTTCGGGCAGTGCCCAGGACGCCAAAGGTCTTGCCGTCGTTCGACGGCTGGGCATCGAAGAATCCGCCGGAAGTCGCGTCGAAGAAGCGCGCAATCGTCGCGTCCGCGATCGCGCGTGCAAACTTGAAATAGCTAAGATCCGAGGTGGCTTCGTAGGCATCCAGGCACGCCAGGGCGGTGAATGCATAATCGTCGAGCATGCCGGGCACTTCACGGTGTTCCGCGTTCGGATCCGAATACGCGACTACGTGCAGCAACCTGCGCTCGCCAGATTCTTTGTTCCCGGATTGCTTCCACGCTGTGCTCAACACCCGATCCAGCGTGCGCAGCGCAAACCGGCGTGCTCCATCTACTCTCAGCACCCGCGCCGCCTCCAGGTAGGCCGACACACAAAGGCTGTTCCATCCTACATAAACCGTCTTGTCGACGAAGGGCGTCGGACGCTTCAGGCGCGCCGCATACATCTTGTGGTTGGCCGATGCCAGCAGTTCAATGACTCGTTCCGCGGGCAGATTCGTTCGCTTGGTGATTTCATCGACAGACGCGCGGACGAACAACACATTCTTCGCGGGATTGTGATGCATCTCCCCGATCTCATTGATGTCGTAGCGCAGGCTCGCGACCTGCGCTTCTTCCTCTGTCAGCACTGCGCGGGCTTCGTCGACAGTCCAGGTGAAATAATCGCCATCGTCGTCCATGTTGATGTCGGCGTCCTGGGATGCATAGAAGCCGCCGCGCTCCCGGTCGCTCAGCCATTCGTCCATCCAGCGCACAATGTCGCGCGCGACTTCACCAAAAAACTCGGAGCCCGTCGCCTGATACGCATGCACGTAGTTCTTGAGCAGCTCGGAGTTGTCGTACGACATCTTTTCGAAATGCGGCACGACCCAGCGCTCGTCCACCGAATAGCGGTGAAAGCCTCCGGCGAGCTGGTCATAGACTCCTCCATGGGCCATGTGCTCGAGCGTGGTGAGGACCATCTCGCGTAGCGTCTCCCGCCCGCGCCCATAGCGCTCGATGAGCAGATCCAGGGTTGACGGATGCGGAAACTTGGGGGCTTGCCCGAAACCTCCGTTGCGCGCGTCGAACATGCGGTGCGCGGAGGTTTCAATCGCATCGATAACCGACGCCGAAATGCGCCCGCTCTTACCTGCGAACGATTCCGACTGCGCGATCGCATTCTCGACCATCTGCGCTTGTTCGACGACGTCGCCACGCTTTTCTTTGTAGGCGTTGGCGATGCTGAGCAGCACACGCCGGAAACTTGGGCGTCCATAGCCGTCATTGGGAGGGAAGTAGGTTCCTCCGTAAAAAGGCTTGCCGTCGGGCGTCAGAAAAGCGGTGAGCGGCCAGCCTCCTTGTCCACTTACTGCTTGAACCGCTGCCTGGTAGCGGCTGTCGATGTCGGGACGCTCGTCGCGATCGACCTTCACCGCAACGAAGTGTTCGTTGACGATGGCGGCAGTCTCCGGATCGTCGTACGACTCGCGATCCATGACGTGGCACCAGTGGCACCATACCGCGCCGATGTCGAGCAGCATCGGTTTGTTCTCGCGTTGCGCTTCGGCAAACGCCTCTTCGCCCCATTCATGCCAGCGGATCGGTTGATGCATGGCGGAGCGCAAATAGGCCGAGGCGGCTTTGGAAAGCGAGTTCTGGGTCGAAGTCGTCATCTGTTCAGTCTACCGCGTCGCTCTGGAATGCGACTTTCCTCTGATACTCCTGTAGCGTGATTTTCCTACGTTACAATCGGCTACGGTCTTTTTCTGAACGCCGGCGAGACCACCATTTCTCCGCGATCTCACAAGACGCTCTTCTACATTTTTGTGCTGGGAGTTGTGGCGACCCACGCTTTTTTTTTATGGAGTGTGCGCGAGCGGATCGCTCGCGGCGATCCCGATTTCACGGTCTTCTATACAGCAGGCAAAATTCTGCGCGCCGGCCACGGCGCGCTGCTCTACGACGCGCCCACTCAGCTCGCGGCGCAACGGGAATTCGCGGACAACTCCGATATCCGGCGAGGGCCCCTGCCATTTATCCACCCGCCCTTCGAGGCAGTTCTATTGGTCCCGTTCACGTTTTTTTCCTACACAGTCGCCTTCTGGTTGTGGAGCGCGCTCAATCTCGTCTTGCTCTACTTCATCGTCATCCTGTTGCGCCGTTCGGTCCCGCTTCTGAAGAGACTGACTTCAGGGGAACTGTTCGTGATCTGCCTGGCGTTCTTTCCGATCTTTGCTAATTTCCATCAGGGCCAGGATGCCATTCTTCTGCTACTGATTGTCGTGCTTGCGTACCGCGCCCTCACCAGGCAAGCGATTTTTCTCGCGGGATGCTGGCTGGGGTTCGGCATCTTCAAGTATCACCTCATCCTCCCGCTGGTGTTCATCCTGGTGATCTGGAAAGGAAGCAAGCTCTTTTGGGGTTTCGTCTCGGTTTCCGCTGCGCTCACGCTGCTCTCACTCGCCGTCGTCGGTTGGCGCGGAGTACTGCAGTATCCGGCTCTGGCTCTACAGGTGGTCTCAAGCCCGGACTTCGGGGGCATTCCTCCGCGGCAACTTCCCAACTTGATGGGTCTCCTCGGCGGTTGGTCGTCTCTTGACCACATCAGCCGGGGACTGCAAGTCACCGCTCTGGCTAGCGCTCTGCTACTTCTGATCGTCGTGGCCTGGCTCCGGCGAGCTTCAAACGATTTGCGGCTATTCGGCCTCTGCCTTTCCTGCGCGGTGATTGCCGCCGCTCTCGCCGGATACAGCACCAACACCTACGATCTGTCCCTGCTGGTTTTGCCGCTCGCGCTAGTTGCGGATTACTTGGCCAAAATCGCGAAGCGCGACCGATTCAACATCGTCGTCCCGGTGCTCCCATTGTTGATCAGCCCCGTGTGGTTCTTTTTGTGGATGAAATGGCAGCACATCAACCTCATCGCGGTATTCCTGATTTGGTGGTTGTTCGCGATCCGCCATAAGATCGTGCGCACCGCGGCTGAGCAGGCGCAGATTGAGCCGGTCGCGAGCTGAGGAGCCGGAACTGAGGAGAATGACCAGGAAACTCTCCATGTTGGCCCTGTCCTGCCTGATGGCCGCCGCCATGTGGGTTTGGGTGCAGAAAATTGCTATCCCTCATCAGATGGCGGAGTCGGCTGAGTTGGGAACTCCTCGCGGTAACCTTTCCGATTTGTATCCCCGCTGGCTCGGAGCCCGCGAGTTGCTGCTGCATCATCGCGATCCCTACGCGGCCGACATCACTCGCGAGATTCAAATCGGATACTACGGACGCCTGCTCGATCCCACTCGCCCGCACGATCCGAAAGATCAACAGGCATTCGCATATCCCGTCTATGTGGTGTTTCTGCTGGCTCCAATCATCGGCCTGGAGTTTCTTGCAGTCCAGAAACTGCTTTTCTGGATTCTGGCGGCAATGATCGCTGCATCCGTCCCACTATGGATGGACGCGCTACGCTGGCGTGCTTCATTCGCCACCAAACTCACCTGGATTGTCCTCGCGTTAGGTTGCTTCCCGGCCATTCAGGGCATCAAGCTCCAGCAGCTTTCTGTGGTTGTCGCCGCATTGCTGGCGGCCTGTATGAGCCTGCTGTCGCGGCGGAAGCTGGTACTGGCGGGGATCCTCCTCTCGATAACGACGATCAAGCCGCAACTCGCAGCCCTGCCTGTTGTCTGGCTTTGCATCTGGGTCCTCGGTGACTGGCGCAGCCGCCGCCGCGCGCTGTTTAGTTTTGGCTTCACCATGGCTGTGCTCGTGATTGGCGGAGAACTGATTCTCCCCGGATGGATCGGAGAATTTCGTCACGCCCTCGCTGCTTATTATCAGTACACCGGCGGGGGAAATTCCATACTCGACGTTGCGCTCACGCCTCTGCCTGGCAGAATCGCGACTGCCATCGCAATTGCGGCATTCGTGATCGTTACCTGGCAAGTTCGCCGCGAACCCGAGACCAGTGCCGCGTTTCAGTGGACGATGTCCCTTTCGCTCGCGATCACTCTCGCGGTGATCCCGATGTTTGCACCCTACAATCAGTTACTTCTTCTGCCCGGGCTCATGGTCATCGTCAGGGTTCTATCGCAAACCTGGAAGCGATCGCGGCTCGCGCGTTTCTTCGTAGTGGTAACGGCGGTCGCCGTTCTCGAACCCTTCGCGAGCGCTGCCGGTCTCGTCGTAGCCCTATTGTTCCTTCCGGCGCAAACCGTGCAAAAAGGATGGGGACTGCCTTTTTATCCGAGCTTGGCGATCCCGCTCACGATCCTTGCCCTGCTTTGGATCAGCAAGGCCGCCCTGGAAAGCGGCTCCGGACCGCTGACAAACGCAGGCACCTTGCGGCAGCCAGCAACGTCAGAGTAGTCTGTTGATGCTGCGGATGCCTTCCGAGCGGCTCGTCGAAGGCAGCTAAGGCGCGCCCTTTCATGGCCTTGAACACCATCAGTCAGAGCAGCCACCATGGCTCCACGTCCGGGGTCTTTCCTGCCCTCGTCTTCGTGCAGGGAAGTGAGCAGAAGAACATCGTTCTTAACCGCTCTCCCTTCACTGTGGGCCGCAAGGTGGACAAAGATCTGGTCATCGCCGATCCGCGCGTCTCCCGCGATCATGCGCAGATTACGCAGGAAGGGATGGAATTCTTCCTCGTCGACCTGGGCAGCAAGCACGGCACGTTCGTCAATGGAGAACGGATCCAGCGGCAAAAACTGGAGCGTGGCGACCGCCTTGAGTTTGGCGCGCGCGACTCCGCCTACGTGCTCTTCAACCCTGCGCACGCAACCTCGAACACCGCCCGCGAGTTCCTGAGCCAGATCTCCGTCATCGGCATCAAGCCGGAAACCACCGAACTGGAAACGCTCCGCTTGTTTCTGGAAGCCGCCCGCAAGCTGAATACTTCGGGCGTGCTCGATGAAATCCTGATCACGATGCTGGACGTCACGCTCGAGCTCACCAAGGCGGAACGCGCCTACGTATTCCTGAAAGACGAAGAAGGGAAGTTGCGGCTGATGGCGGGCCGCAACTCCAAGAAAGAGCCGCTGCTCGACGACAAGACGATTTCGCATTCGATCCTGGAAGAGTCGATGCGCTCCGACTCGGATTTTCTTTTCACAGATACGAGCAAGTCGCTCGACTTGGCCGGCCGGCAGAGCATCGTCGCATACGACCTGCGAACTGTGGTCTGCATTCCTCTGCGCAAGTTCCAGGTACGGGATACTCGCGACGCTCAGACCCCGTCTCCCGTGGGCGCTACCGCTCCGGTGATGGGCGTTCTCTACGTCGATTCACGCTTCGCTTCGCGCGATATCACCGGCGTGGGCCACGACATCCTGCACGCGATCGCGACAGAAGCCGCGTCCCTGATCGAGAATGCGCGGCTCGTTCAAGCCGAGGAAGAATCACGCCGCTACCAGCAGGAACTCAGCATCGCCGCCAGTATTCAGCAGCGGCTGATGCAGGTCAAAATTCCGGAAGTGCCTTTCGCCCGGCTTCGTGGGAAGAACTTGCCTTGTAAAGAAATCGGAGGCGACTTCTTCGATGCCGTGAACACCAAAGAAGGCCTCGCGGTTGTGCTTGCGGATGTCAGCGGCAAAGGAGTCTCCGCGGCTCTCCTGGCCTCAACCCTGCAGGGCATGATTTATTCCCATCTGCTCGCCGGAATGCCGTTGCTCGATGTGGTTGCCGCGGTGAATCGCTTCTTCACCGACAAGCTCGTGGGCGAAAAGTACGCCACGGTGCTCCTTGCCCGGCTGCGCCGCGACGGGGAACTGGAGTACGTCAATTGCGGACACGTCCCGCCGCTATTGGTCTGCGCCGGAGAGGTGATCCGGCCGCCCCACGGCAATGTCCCGGTAGGATTGCTGGCCGACGCGACCTTCGAAAGCGCAACGTGTCAGATGAATTCCGGAGACCGGTTCATTCTCGTCACCGATGGCGTGACCGAAGCGGAAAATTCCATGGGCGACTTCTTCGAAGATTCCCGTCTCGAGGAAGCCGCTGCAAAATCTCCGACGCTGGAAGGAATTTTCTCTGCCGTCACGGAGTTCTGTGCCGGCAACCCCCTCAGCGACGACTGCACAGTAGTCGAACTCTGCTACGCCAGCTGCGAATGAGGTTCACGGACTGGCCGACGTTTGCTCGCTACAGTCTCTGAGATCCGTCTGATCCGGAAAATAGGTCCTGGAGGGACCATGGATAGTAGCCCGGCGTTTCAACGCCGGGTAGCGATCGGGAACCCGGAACAGCGTCCCGTAGGGACGGCTGAACCACACACGCATCATCCCCACACATAACGCGGATCGTACTCCACGTCGTGTCTCTTCAAAAATGCGATGAACTCCTCCTCGAAACTGCGCTTGCGATGATGCTCAGCCTGTGCCTGGATGTACGCGATGGTCTGTCCTTTTTGCGAAATGCTCACTGTAACCGCGCCATATCCCTGTTGCCATTCGAAATGTGCGGCATGTGTTTCGTTCAACCATCGCGACGACGCTCCTTTCACCAGTTGAACTGCCTTCGCGACTGCCATCGTCGCCGGCAGTGATAAGAGGATATGCACATGATTCTCCGTCCCGCCGAAAATGAGAGCCTTGAATCCATTCTTGCGGGCAATGCCTCCCAGAAATGACCACAGTTCATTTTGGAATTCTGGACGAATCAGCGGCCGCCGTTGTTTCGTTGAGAAAACACAATGCACAAGTTCGCAGACGTAGGTATGTGACATAGACACACCAAGAGTAAAGAGAGCGCAGGTCACGATGTCCGTCGGATCAAAATAAAGGGTAAGGATCAGTTCCAAATTGGGATCGTTCGCGTCCGTTCAGGTGTCCCTCCGGGACACCCCCGGATCGGCGGGCATCACCCGGCAGTGAACTGCCGGGCTACTATCAAAGGTCCCTGACGGGACCGGTCGGTTCGAATGGGAGCCTGAACGAGTGAGCGAAACGTCGTTCGCGGCTGAGGACGATGTTTCCAAGCCGACCCACACTCAGAACTGCCCCACGTTTCCAGGCTAACCGACGATCCCGGAAAAAGGTCCCGGAGGGACCACTGATAGTAGCCCGGCGTTTCAACGCCGGGTCGCGATCACAAAAATACAATCGCGTCCCGTTAGGGACGCCTGAACCACCAAGACCTCATCGTCGCTCTTCCTTCTCCACCGTCACCCGATAATCCGTCCCTTCCCACCGTTTTTCGTTCGGCCAATAGAAGGTGAAAACCGCCTGCCCGCCAACGGGAAGGGAAGCCGTCGGCAGGTCGAGCGTGTGTACTCCGAGTCCGGTATCGTGCGTCTCGGTGTCGCGCGACGTCTTCCAGTTATCAATGCTCCAATGCACCAACGCCGGGGACAGCATCACGATACGAAGCGTTTTGTTTCGCGGGATGCTTCGCGGTTTATTGTTGAACCGCCAGCCAAAGATGCGACGGACTGGTTTTTCGACTTGATAGCGTTGCACCGTCTGCGGCGGCTGATCAAAAATCTTGCCATCGCGAATCGAACGGCGCAGCTTGATGTATTCCGAGTGCGCCCACACCAACGGACACGCCGACCCGGAAGGTTTGCCGCGAAACAGCTCAAGCGCCGGGATGTCCGCCTGATCCCAGACTTGCTCTGGAAGCCCGCGGCTCTGATCCGCCGTAGAGTTCTCCATCACAGTCAGCAGCGCCTCCGCCTCATCACGGTGGCCTGCGGCAAGAGCGTAATGTGCTCGCTCCCCCGCGAGCAGTGGCCAGGGACGTCCGATTCCCGTTCCATCGAAAGCAGACCCATCTTTGTGCTCGCCGTATCCATCACCGTTGTAGCGGTACCAGCATGGTCCTTGTGGCAGTTCGACCGCGAGCAGGGCATCAATCACGCGGAGCGTATTCAAAATGCGCGGATCATCGGGCGCGCGTAATCCGAAACGCACAAGGGCGAGAGCGTCAGGACTGATCACGTGATATGCGCGCTCGCCGTCCTGTCCCGGAGGACGGTTCTTGATCGGAACAAATCCCTGTGTCGGCGACGCGGCTCCATCCGTCTCGGGTGGAGCGATGCGAACGTAGTATCCGGCGACTCCCAGTTGTTCCGCCAGGTCGCCACCTGCGGCGTACACCCAGCGCTCGATGTTGTCGTTCCAGGCATCGGCCGTGTCGCGCATGGTCTGCGCCTGTTCCGGGTGGCCGGTCAGATCCGCGATCTCGGCCCCGGCGAGAAGCGCGGAAATTTCCGCGGCCAGTGTGAAGGGCGAATAACCTGCATCTTCTTCCCAACGGTCCTGCTGCGTCACCGGACCATTGCGAATGATGAAGCTGACGGCATTCCGCACCAGGGGCCACCAGCGTTCCAATTTGCCCAGCGCGTTGGGTGCTTCCCGCCGCAGAAGATCAACCAGCAGAATCGGAAATGCAGTCTCATCCATCTGCACGCCGCCCCAGTAGGCACGACCGTCGAGCCACAAATTCTGTGCCCAGTTGCCCGCCGCTTCCTGCGTAGCCTCGAGGTATCGCAGAACCCGCACAGCGTCCATAACCGCTCCGGCCGCGAGGAGGGCTCCGGCCGTTTCGACCAGATCGCGGGGCCAAACCAGGTGGTATCCACCAAGATCCTCGTCCCCCTTGTTAAAGCCCCAGGGAATCGAGAGGCTGGCAATGATGCCGCCAAGAAAATCTTTGGATTCGTGCGTGCGCAGGACCGAAGTTGACGAGCGGTAGAGATCGTTTTGCCGCAAGGGAGAATCCAGCTTGAGCAGACTCTCCTGCCACTTGCTCCATTGCGACATATAGTGCTCGCGCACTTCCGCATAGTTTTCAAACAGAGCGGATCGCGTCTGCTGTCCGGCCTCAGTCCACGTCGCCCCAAAACCCAGGGCGAGAATAAATTCTCCGTTGCACGCCTCCAGGTCGATCTCGCCGGTGCACGCGATGTTTCCGTTCTCCGCCCGCGTGTACTCCCACTCCATCTCATAATGCTGCGACAGGTCCTGCCAACCGTCAGAGACGCCCACGAACCCGACTGACATTTTCTTCCAGCGCGCGGATGTTCCGAAGCTCAGCGATGTTCCCCGATACTCGGCGAAAAACATCGGGACGCCCTTGTAGTCTCCGATCCAGCCCGTGTTGCCATTTCCGCAATTCGCAAGGTGCGGCGACAACAACGCGAACAGACGGTAGTCCGAGAGCTTTCCCTTCAAAGGTTCGAAGCGAACCTTCTGCAACACCACGCTGCGGTAAGGATCGGTCAATACTTCCTTATGAATGCGGTACTCGCCTGTCAGGCTGGTATTCCTCATCTCATATCCGGGAATGCCCGGCTCAAATGGGCGATTCTCGAACGAGCAATGGCGTTTTTCTTCAGAAAAGAAATCTTTGCCGTTGGTGACGATGAATCCCATGTCGCGCGTGCACGCCTGGTCCACGCGGGGGAAATAGACTTCGTTGAGGATGCCGTGACTGACGGTGAACCACACCTTGCTGTGCTGGTTGAGCGCGGTTCCGACGCCAGTCTTGGCGCTGGAGGTCCAACGAGGCAGGATGCCCGGCCAGCCGGGAGCATAACGGATTTCGGAGTCAGGCATGCTTCTTCCTCGTCCTCAAAGGTTTACGATGAATGCACATGACAAAGTTTTTACAGGACGGGACTATTATTTCGGCGCTCGATGTCATCTAATCCAGTGAGTCAGAACCCGTGAGTGCATTCAATATAAATCACGGAACTCGGTTGGATTTTCGAGGCATGAATAAGGTTTCACATCTTTCGTTCGCACGGTTGGTTTTGATCGTGTTGCTATGCTGTGGCTTCCAGGCCGGCGCATCGGACGAAGACGCGATACGCAACACCCCACCCTCGGCCCTCGACAGCGGATTTGCAGGGCTCTACAACCTTGATTTCGATGGAGCGCAGAAGCATTTCGCCGCGTGGCAGAACCTGCATCCCGACGATCCGATGGGCCCGGCCAGCGAAGCCGCCGGCTTTCTGTTTTCGGAGTTCAATCGCCTCGGCGTGCTGGAGACACAGTTCTACGAGAACGACAGCGCCTTCGACAAGCGCCCCAAGCTCGCTCCGGATCCTGCGCTCAAGGCGAAATTCGATCAGGCCATCACGCGCTCCGAAACTCTCGCGCATGCGCGGCTCGACAAAGATCGGAATGACCGCGATGCGCTATTCGCATTGACTCTCTCCTCCGGCCTGCAGGCCGACTACGCGGCGCTCATCGAGAAGCGCAATATTGCGTCGTTGCACTTCACCAAGGAGGCGTCAGCGAACGCGCAGCAATTGCTTGCCGTGTGTCATGACTGCTACGACGCCTTGCTCGCAACGGGATTCAGCAAATACATCATCGGCAGCATGGCTGCTCCGGTGCGCTGGATTCTCCGCATGGGAGGCCTGCCCGCGGACAAGCAGGGCGGCATCGACGATCTCCATACCACCGCTGAGCGCGGTCACTACCTGGCTCCCTTCGCACGCATTCTTCTCGCCATCGCCTACGTGCGCGAGAAAAATAAGGCTGCCGCCATTCAGATGTTGTCAGGACTGCGCCAGGAATTTCCCGGCAATACGCTCTTCCCGCGCGAAATCGCAAGGCTTCAAACTACGCACTAAAAATCGATCGCGCCGCGGCATTTGTTGGCGGTTTCGTATCAACAGCGTTATCACGTTGCATTTCCGTTCATCAGAAATTCACCCGTTCGTAACTGTCCTTTAACATTCCGACGATAGAAAGTACACATCAATTCAAGGAGGATTTTTCTGGCAATGCGCAAACTCGTGCCGTTGTTGGTGTGTGCTCTGTTGGCCGTTCCTGGGTTCAGTCAGACCACGCTGAACGGAGCCGGCGCTACCTTTCCCTATCCGATTTACTCGAAGTGGTTCAGCGAATACCAGAAGGTTCATTCCGACGTTCAGATCAACTATCAATCCATCGGAAGCGGAGGCGGCATTCGCCAGGTCACCGCGGGAACCGTCGACTTCGGCGCCAGCGACATGCCGATGACCGACAAGCAGTTGCAGGACTTCAAAGGCAAAATCCTGAATCTGCCGACAGTGCTTGGCGCGGTCGTGCCCGCGTACAACATTCCGGGTGTTACCGGAGAAGTGAAGTTCACGCCGGAAGCGCTCGCTGGAATCTTCCTCGGCAAAATTTCCAAGTGGAATGACAAGGCGCTTACGGCTGCCAATCCCGGCGTCAATCTGCCCGATGCCAACATCATTGTGGTGCATCGCTCGGACGGAAGCGGCACCAGCTTCATCTTCACGGACTACCTCTCAAAGGTCAGCCCGGAATGGAAGAGTTCTGTGGGCAGCGATACGTCGGTGAAATGGCCGATCGGCATGGGGGGCAAGGGAAATGAGGGCGTTGCGGGCATGATCCGCCAGCTGCAAGGCTCGATTGGTTACGTAGAGCTCATCTACGCCCTGCAAAACAAGATTCCCTTCGGAAGCGTGAAGAACGCAGCCGGAAACTTCGTGAAGGCGTCATTGGAGGGCGTCACCGCCGCGGCGGCGTCTGCCCCGAAGATGCCTGCGGACTTCCGCGTCTCGAT
>Ga0335081_10013434_pt1 | contig 13243 bp, 9 predicted proteins | sample Lox_Sample_35_FD_206713 | JGI IMG/M metagenome (GOLD analysis project Ga0335081, IMG submission 206713) | Soil microbial communities from Loxahatchee National Wildlife Refuge, Florida, United States - Lox_Sample_3.5 | ecosystem: Environmental > Terrestrial > Soil > Wetlands | place: USA: Florida...
GGGGAAGAAGTTATAGAGGGATATGCCATTGCGGCGCAGCGACTGCAGCGTAGATCGTTCCACATACATGCCATGGAACGCGACAAAGATATCGGGATGAAAGCTCTCCGCATCTTTAAGAATTCTACGGTTGAATTCCTCAACAAGGCGAAACCGCAGTAAGCGGGCAGCCGCTCGAGATGTCCACATCCCCAATTTAGGAAAGAATGTATGGGGATCGACATTGAAAGCATTGTGCCCGAGCCTGCGGAAGGCGTCGATGCACGAACGGGAGCTGCTTCCGTACCAGTTTTCGCCTACGCAAAAGATTCGCATAAGATTCTTTCTTACGAACTAACCTCGACGCAGCAGCCGGAGCCCAGAGGGGTTGCCGCTTCAAGACGATTAAGGCTCATGCCGCCGCAAGAAGGCTCGGCTGTTTGCATTTCCGTTCAATGTACAGGCTGACGGCGGGCGCCATTCATCGGCAGCCAGGATGGTTGTCTCCGCCTGAAACGCCGCGACTCGGTTTCGGAGCAGGCAACAAAATTTCCTTCGGCGTAATTCTCCATCTCCCACTGCCAAGAGGGGTAAAACTCGACGTAGGATCCAGTAAGCTCTCCAATGGCATAGCCTTTGGGCTGAAGAAATTCGAAGACGTCGCGGAGATAATTGCGTGCGCCGATCCAGCGCTGGTTGTATTCGAATTGGAGGAAACGGATCGCATGAGTCTCCAGCATCCGAGCCGCGCCGGCAAGGACATCGAAATCGTGCCCTTCGGCATCGACCTTGAGCAGATCAATCGCGCGTATATCTCGGGCTTTGCAGTAAAGATCTACAGTCGTGAGCGGAACTTCCTCGCTTTGCGATGTCATATCGTCGACCGGGTCGACAAGACTGTTAATTCCGAGTCCCACCCCGAACACATGCATCACTGCCGTCCCGGGATGGCGCGAGCATGCCACCTGGTTGAGCTGGACTGTCGGCCACTGAGATGCGCGGTCGCGGAGCCGCAAAAAGGTCTCGCTACAGGGCTCGAACGCGTGCACGTCGACCGGAACTTTCATTTCGTCGGCGAAGCGCAGCAAGCTCGCCGTCCAGTTGCCGACGTTGGCGCCGATGTCGAAGACGATCGCGTGAGACTCCGACGCGCGGAGAACCTGCTCCTGAACCATCTGCTCACCATTGGATTGCGGATCGTTGGCCACGTCACCGCGGGCGGCGCGCATCAGGAAGCGAGAAATGCGATAAAGATTGCGGCGGCCGACCAGCCGGCAGTATTGTCCGAGCGTCCTCTTTGCGTATTTCATCTGCTGCATTTTCTTAACTCGACGGCGCCGGTATGCGCGCGTTGGTCCAGATCGGAGAAGTCGAAGGGAGCAATCGCCTTGCCGCTTCAACTTCGCCTGATGCTCAAAAGTCGTCTGCAAGGTTCACCGGGATGGCACAAAAAGATTGCGCAGGCTCAGTCCGAGTAACCGCGGTGCCAGCCCAAGCATGACGATGAAGCTGATGGTGTACGCCACCGTAGAGATGATGGCGGCGCCGATATACCCGTAGCGCGGAACAAGCAGGTACAGTCCGACGGCGGTTACGGCCACGCTGGCGCCCTCGGCGACGGAAGGCAGGCCGGGCCTGCCCAGGGCGCTCGATCCGTTGTAAAGAACCTGCTTGAGCCCGATCATCATGGCGCCGGGTAGCAGGATTCGGCAGGCAAGAATGGAGCCTTGGAAAGCTGCGCCGAATACCAGGCGTATTAGAAACGGCGCAAGGGCGTAGAGCGCAGCGCACGCAACCAGCAGCCAAACGAGCGAGGCGCGAAAAGATTCTCCTATTGTGATCCTCGCATCGTCGCTGTGCTGGCTCGAGCCCTTGGAGAAGGTTACGATGCCGGCAGCCTGCGGGAATATCGTGACGGTCGTTGAAAGCGTCACCGCTACAACGTAAAGGCCGAGTTCCCGCGGCGGAACGAGAAGCGAAAGAAATAGCTGGTCGACCCGTTGGTTAAAGTAATTGGTCAGGCTGGTGACCTGGGTGCGATATCCAAAGTGAACCAGGCTGGGAATCGCTTTGCTGTTCCATCGCAGTTGCGGTCTCAGGATTTTCCAGGCGAGTATCAACCCCAGCGCCAGAGCTACCGAGTACCCCGTCACCTGGCTGAACAGCACCGAGGCGAGACTTCCACGATGGAAAATGAACAGTGCGACGAGGCCGACAAAGAATGTAACCCCGGCAGTGACTCGGATGAGATTGAATTCGAACAGCCGCTGCGCGCCCTGGAAGAGATTGGGCGGATAGCCGCCGAAGATATAGAACGGCATGAACAAGACAAATACAACGCCAAGCTGTTTAACCGTCAGCGAATACTTTGCAAGCGTGAAATAGATGACAACCAGGCCGATTAGAACCGAGAGGGCGCCTTGAACAAGGCCGATCGCTGAGGCCGCCGTGGCCACTTCGGAAACCGTAAAGGCTCTGCGGGCCACGTGAAATCCGACCGCCTGGTTGATTCCCAGGCCAATGAGGCTTGCGATGGCCAACGGCCAAAGCGTGATGGCGGCGAACTCGCCTCGTCCGGCGGGCCCCAGCATGCGCGCGGAAAGGATTCCGGTACATGCGCCGAGTCCCAGAATCAGGCCTTGGCCCATGACGGTTGAGCCGTAACGCTGGACGAAACTCGATCTGACCGTGGCTGTCGGACGATCGGGAACGCGTTCGAAAGTCGCCATCAGGATTTCTCAGTCTCCGCGAATCTGCCGTTCGATCCCCAGCACGCCGTGGAAATTCCGATAGGCCGCAGACGGCTCAATGACGACACCCCATGGCGATCAGCCGCAGCGCCGCCTCTTTTTCCTTCTTCGCCGTGAGCACAATATCCTGGGTCGCGGCGATCGCTATGGCCTCCCTCGACATGGTCCGATAGAGCTCCAGGTCGGTGCGGAGTCTGATCAGGTAATCTGACATCTTCTCGACGTCGCCGTAGGGATACGCGAAGGCGTTCACGCCGATACGCGCGGTGTCCGACTCACCTATGCATCCGATCCGGTCGCTGGCGATGACCGGAAGTCCAAAGCAACCGGCCTCGGGCACGACAAGCGGATGAGGATCGTAGGCCGACGGGACCACCAGCACGTCGGAGGCGGCATAGTATTTCCCGATCGAGCCCTGGTTGACAAATCCGGCGAGCGCCGCGTTCCGAATCCCGAAAGCACGAATCATTTGTTCCATCTTGGGCCGCTCGCTGCCTTCGCCGACGAACAGCGCCCAGATGCCCAGTTTCCGCACCGAGCAGAGACGGACCGCGTCCAGCAGGTGGAGCGGAGACTTGCGGGCAGATAGCTTGCCCGAAAATACGGCGACAAACGCATCTTCGGGTATGTTATGCAGTTCGCGGATCTCTCGCCGCGCCTTCGCCGCGTCCCCGACGGAGCCGATCAGCCGCTTCACGTCGATGGGCAGAGCGCTGGCGAACAGGCGATCCTGCGAGAGTCCATAGCGGCGATGATAGTCGTAGTTGTTGTTGCCGACGGAGAATGCGCCGTCGAGGCGGCGGTAAAACGACCCCACGATCACGGCCTTGGCGAGACGTTTCCAGAGACTTCTTTGCGCCGATGCATTCGAATCGGAATGCAGGATCACCGGGACTCTGCGGCGATGGCACCAGTTCACCGCGCGCCACATGGTGCGATTCGAGTATCCGTAGACTTGCACGACATCGGGCCGAAAGCCCTCCAGCGCCGATGCGATCGAGGGGTTGTCCCATCCGATGAAGCCCAGCCATCTTACATCTTCCTTGCCGGGAAGAAAGTCCGATTCATAACCGTCGAGCAGCGGGATATCCCATTTGTAGGAAATGCCGAAATCGCGATCGAAAAAGGTATGCACGCCCCAATCCGCGCAGAAGAATACTTTCAATTCAACTCCGTCGAGGGCCGCAATCTCGCGGTGCAGAGGGGCATAGTGTTGAATGGGATGAGTGATTACCACGGCCATTCGGAACGAAGGCGTAGCAATTCTCACCGGAGTCGCTGCGGAAGAATTTTGGAGATCAGCTTCAGCGTTCACTTCTTATGAGTCTCTCCAATTTACTTTTCGTCTCCTGTACGGAAGGCCTTATGAATGAACACGCCTGGAGGGGCGCCTTCACCGCGGGTTATCGCCAGAAGAAATGAACGCCGCGATACCGCGTATTCTTGAATCCATTTCGCTCGGTTGCGGAAATTACGGCGCGGGCGGCGCTTGCAGAGTGAATCTCGACAGCGATGCTTCGGGTTTTGGCAAGCCACGCGTCGCAGTCGCCGGAGAAGAGAGCTTCTTCTGCACCCTCGATATCGATTTTGAAGATGTCGATGACGTCGAAGGGTGTGTCACTTAAAAGGCCGAGGGGGTCGATTGATGGACAGGTTGAGCCGCATGAGTTATCCGAATCCGCGACCTGCGCGCCGAAGAACTCACCGCTCAAAGCCAAAGTGCGTTCCGCGACCGGCCACATCGCCGCATGAAGAACGCGGATTCGATCGCCGTAAGGCAGGCAGTTCTTCCTGAGCACGGCCAGATTGCCGGGATCCGGCTCGACGGCCAGCACCAGGGCCTCGGGGAATCGGTTGGAATACCAGACCGCGGTGTCGCCGATGTTGGCGCCGGCGTCCACTACAAGATGGATGGGCCGCGATGGAATTGCATAAGAATACGCCTGCCTCGCCATCGCCTGTATGACGACCCCTGCATCCGGTGTTCCAGGCCGCACATAAAAAGGATGCGACAAGTTACGCAAGCGAATGGGAGCCGGACGCAACTCGATGGGGGAGCTACGCAATGCAGAGAGCTCTTGAAACTGCCGCAATCCGAAGGCCTGTACTCCATATGCGCTATCCAGCAAGGCTGCCCCACGCGCATAGATCGACTTGGGAAGCGCGCCGCGCACCATCCGCCGAACGCGCTCACCTACAGAAGCCAAGTTCACGAGCTCGACCCATCCATCCAGATAGGCAAGAAGTAAGTCAGACTGGAATTCCTTTCAGGCACCGGCGTCCCATTGCCGGTGCAACCCCCAGCGACCTGGTCCGTTTTCGACCGCTAGTAGACAGCCGCGGCGTAGATGGATGCCGAAGTCGCCGAAGCCAGGATGGATTGGCTGCTGGTCAAGACGGATTTGACCCGGCTATTGGGTACGTAGACGATATCGGTGGGGTGGAGCTGCATGTCGGCGAACTTTCCACGCTGCATCTTGCCGAGTGGCAATTCGAGCCGGATTGCGGTGCCTCCCGGTTCCTGGCGCAATACGTAGATCTTTCCCACCGACGCAGCCATGATCGTGCCATTCGCGCTCGATATCGCCTGCAGAACGGTCATGGTGCCGTCTTCGCGCATAATGTATCCGCCCGGCCGGCTGACGGCGCCGAGCACATAGACGATGCCTGCGCGCATCACCTGCACGGTATCGCCTGGACGCACAATCGTGTCCTGCACGACCTCGGGGCTTGTGGCTTTCGAGAAGCGGATCCGGTCGGTCTTGGCGCTGGCGCCGGCATGGGTGATTCGGATTTCGTCGCCCGCCGTGATGGTCAGCCCTCCGGCCAGAGCCAGCACGTCGGTCAGGCTCCTCGGAGCCAGCAGCGGATATCTTCCCGGAGAATTGACTTCGCCGATGATCGTCACTTCCGGCGCCGTATATTCCACGACCGTGAGGTTGACCTGCGGGCTTTTGAGAATTCCGTCATGGACCAGCCGCTGCTCGATCTGCACGCGGGCCTCGCCGGCTGTCTCTCCTCCCACGTGGATGTTACCCAGGACGGGCAAGGCCAGATCGCCCTGCTGATCGACGCGAAAACTGCCCTCGAAGTCCGGATCGTCCAACACATTCAGGGCCACCAGGAATCCCGGAGCGAGCTTCAGCTCGGCGAAATCCGGGGGCACCACCGTCAATTCCGAGTTGCGAAAGGCGCCCGCGCCGCCGGACGCGGAGCGGCCATTCGGCACATTCGAGCCAAGTCCGTTCAAGGCAGACCCGTTGGCGGGCATTTCCTGAGCCCTGCCCGGCGCCGAACCTGCGCAGAGAACGGCGACGAGGATAACCGGAGACGCGAGCAGTTTATGCGCGGTGTGCACTTTTCTTTTCTCCCTTCTCGGCTTCCCCGTAATATGAGCCATAGCCATAACCGGCATCTTCGCTGGTGATTCCGTTCAATACGAATCCGATCACCGGCATTTGATTGCGATGGATCATTCCGTTTGCCCGGCCCAGGTAAGGCCTGGTGACGACGCCGGCGCGAGAGATCCATACCACCGCGTCGACCAGTGAAGCCACAGAAATGGGATCGGCGACCAACAGCGCCGGGGGACTGTCCAGCAGCACCAGGTCGTACTGGCAGCGCAGCCTTTCCAGCAGATCGGCGAAGGCCGCCGAGCCCAGTAATTCGGACGGATTGGGCGGCTGCGGGCCGGCCGGCAGAATATCCAGGGTTGGCCACTGGATCCCGCGTACCACCGCGTCATCGAAGGAGGCGGTTGCGGTCAGCACGTTGCTCAGTCCGAGGTCGCTCGGAACCTCCATCACGTGCGTCATACGTGGCCTTCGCATATCGGCTTCCACGATCAGCACGTTCTTGTTGTGCTGCGCAAAGGCCGCGGCCAGATTCGACGTCAACGTGGTCTTGCCTTCTCCGGGAACGCAACTGGTGATGAGAATGGTTTTTGCACCTCCGCCGGCGCGGGAGAGCATGATGGAGGTCCGAAGCGAGCGGAACGCTTCGGCGGCTGCGGAATCGGGATGGGCCAGCATCCATACCTGCAATGAATTCGGACTTGAACTCGAACCCTCGGTTTCCAATGTCTTGGTCAGGTTCCGGCGGAAATAGGCGCCATAGGATCTTCCCGACCTGATCAGGTCGGGAATGATGCCGATGACCGGCCTGCCGGTAATCTCTTCCATCTCTTCAGGGGTGCTTACGGTCCGATCCAGGCTGTCGACCGTGTACGCGGCGGCGAGGCCGAGAAAAATCCCGATCAGGAGACCGAAACCCATATACATTACCGGCTTGGGGCGCACCGGAATGGACTGCGTCCGGGCCGGCGAAACGACCGTGATATTCGTTGCCTTGACGCCCGCGGAGATATTCGCTTCCTGAAGCTTGGTGTACAGGTCGTCGTAAAGCAGCTTGTGCGACATGGCTTCGTCGCTGAGCACCGCGAACTGAATGGCGACATCGTTCAGCTTGCTGGCCGCCGTCTGCTGCTGCTCGAACTGGCGCCGGATTTCGTCCTCGGTCTGCTTGGCCAACTGGGCGTCTGCCGATGCCCGCTTGGTGATCAGCTGCAGCTCCTGGGTGATCTGATCGTTCACCGACCCGATCTGGAGCTGCAGGTCCTTCAAATGCCGGTTGTTCGGTCCGAAGGTATTTGCTTCCTGCGCGAGCTGGACCTTCAGAAGGCCCAGTTGCGTGCGCAGGCTCTGCAGATTCGAAAGACCGCCTCCCTGGTTGAGCACCATGGACTGCTCGGCCAGCGGGCTGGTCTGCAGTCCGAGAACGACGTCGGCGTTGCCGCTCTGCGTAAGGTGATAAATGGCCTCTTTGCCGATGCGGTTGGCTTCCGCCTGCGTCAGTTCCTGGTTGAGTTGATCGAGCTTTTGAATGATGGGGCTGTGAATCTCCGGTCCGCCGGATCCGCCGCCGCTCAACTGCCCGCTTCCGGGACTCCCCCCGGGCGCCTGCATGTTAAAGCTGAGAATGCCGTTGGCCTTCTCGAAATCGGTGAGCTTCTTCTCCGCCTGCTCCACATTGGTTTTCAGGTCGGTCAACTGCGTCGTCAGCCAGCCGGAGGTTTCGGTGATCGCGTCATAGTGGGTTTGGCGATAGTTGCTCTTGTAGGCTTCGACCAGTTGATTCGCCACCTGAGCGGCGAGACTCTGATCGTGACTCTGAAAGCTGACCTGGATCAGCCGGGTTCCTCGTTCCGGCTCGACTTTCAAATGGCTCCGGAAGATGGCTAGCAGCCTGGTGCGCGTGGTGGGCGCTTGTTCCAACGGGAGGCCGGCCTCCGGGTCCTTCTCTTTGGAAGAGGGAGCCGCGAAGGGCGGCTTTGAAGCCAGATGAAGCTGCTCGATGACCGCCAGCGCCAGGGAATCGCCTTCGAGGATCGCCGTTTCCGTCTGTAAGTCGGTAAGCAGGGCCTCGTTGCCGGAGTTGAGCGTCGAGCTCAATTCATCGCCCAGGCCCAGATCCACACCCGAGCCCTGCTTGTTCAACTCAATGGTGGCGGTGGACTGGTAAGTGGGCTTCATCAACAGGGTCACTGCGAGGGCAAGCGATTCGCAGATCACGATTGCAGCGACAATCCACTTTCGGCGCTTGCTGATGACCCGCATCAAACCGTGCAAAGCCTCGGAGCTTTGCGGTGGGCGGCTCATCACGGGCGGCGGTATGGTCGGCGCCTCGAATCGAGCAATGGAAGCGTGGTGGTCAGTCAAAGTGAAACCCCTAACTTACTCCTGTCACGGAACAGAAGGCGAGTCTTCGCCAGCCGGGTCCGGCCGGCGAAGAAGTTGTGGATGAATGGAGAGCGCGCCTGCCATTGGCGCGTCGCGCGGTCCTTCCAACTCGCCAACCGCCGGGGAACGGTTGCTGGAGCCTGCGATTCGCCGCGCGACGGCGGCTGAGCCCGCAACGGCCCGGCCGGCACGAAAGCGAATCGATTGAAGGGTGGAGCGCCCAGGACGAGCTGGTTGCGGCATCGCGCAACTATTTCGCAACGATCACGTCGCGCCAGCCATGCGGGTTGTCGGTCACTTCCAGAACGTTGCGCGCCCAACGCTCCTGCGCGAAGCGAAGCGATTCGGGTCCGATCTCTTCCGACAAGAACCTCACATTACTGTAGAGCGGGCTGCGGTAGTCTTTGATCTGCCCGCTTTGAATCGCCTCGATCACCTGGCCGATGCCGTCTTCGAGCCTCCATGCGGGCGAATAGTCCAGGCAACGGCGGATACGGGAGAAGTTCACGCGGTAATTGCGGCGGTCGATGTTTCCGTTGTCGAAGAACTGCAGCTCGGCGGTGGGCACCATTTTTCGTATGAGATGCCCGACATCGCCCAGCGTGTGGTTTTGTTCGTCGCAACCGACATTGAAGATGGTGTCCCCGAGGGCCTCGTCGGAGGCTTTGAGCGCCTGGTGGATGGCCAGCGCGGCATCGTCGACGTGCAGGAAGGGGCGCCACTGGTCGCTGCCAAACACCGTGATGGCGCGGTCCACCACCGCCTTGGCGGTGAGCAGATTGACGACCAGGTCGAATCGCGTGCGGCCGGAGAGCCCGAAGATGGTGCCAAAGCGGAGGATTACCGGGCGAAACGTATCGCTCTTCATCCCCAGCAAGACGTTTTCACACGCGATCTTGCTGCGCGCATAAAGAGATACCGGATGCAGCATCGAATCTTCGTCGAGATACTCGTCGCTGGCTCCGTATACGGAGCAGCTGCTGGCGAAGATGAACTTCTCGACTCCTTCGCCCTTGGTAACCTCAGCGATCATGCGCGTCGCCAGCAGGTTCGTCTCGATCGTCAGCTCCTCATCGAGCGCACAGGCCGGATCTCCCACGATCGCTCCCAAGTGAATGACCGCCTGCACCCCCTGCATGGCGCGAACCACGACATCAACACGGCGAAAGTCGGCCTTCACGATTTCCAGGTTCGGCTTGTGTTTCCATGCCGCAATCGGTTCGTCCCCGTAGATAAAAGAATCGAGTAACCGCACTCTGTAGCCGTCGGCCAACAGCTTGGGCAGCAGCCCCGAGCCGATGTATCCGGCTCCTCCGATCAGCAGAACCGGCCGAATTGCCTCGTTCGCGACATGTAATTTGCCGTTTCCATTCTGGATCTGGACGTTCAACCCGTTGTCCAGGATCAGGTCGCCCAGCCCAGGCACCATCTTGTAGTCCAGGCACGCCTCCGTCGCCAGCCTGACGATGCGCGCTCTTTGCAGTTCGGTAGCCGAAGGAATGGCGATCAGCACGCGCGTCACGCGATGTTTGCGCGCCAGCTTCGCTAACTCGTCGCCCGCGCCCAGCACCGGTTTGCCGTCGAAGATCAATCCCGCGGTATGGGGGTTGTCGTCGATGAGACCCACGACGTCGAATGCCAGGGAAGGATTTTGCCGAAGTTCCCACAAAAGCGCCAATCCCGCGGAGCCGGCTCCGTAAATAAATGTGCGGGTCCGCGCGCCTTCGCCACGGCGGTTCTTTCTTGCCGTCAAGATCATGCGCGTGGCGAGTTTGACGCCCAGCATGAGAAAGCAGGAAAGGACCCATTCCAGGATGTAGATCGAACGCGGTACGGCCCGCAGGCCGAGCACGGCGAGAATTGCAATTCCGGCAATGACGGAGCCAGCCGTATTGGCCACGATGATTCGCGTGGCCTCGTAGATCGAGGTATGGCGTCCCTTTTGCCGCGTGACCGATCCGGCGATCAAGGCTGCCATTTTGATTGCGGCCCAGAGACAGATCGCCACCGTCATCGTGTGGAGGTACCGCGCGGGCACCGCCCCATCGAAGCGCAATTCAAATGAAAAGTACGCTGCAAATACCAACAACACCAGGTTCTTGAGATAGGCGGCAAGCAGGCGCAAGACTCGCTGAAGACGCTGGTGCGTTTTCGGTAACTTTGAGGTGCTCATTTACGCTCCGGGAGGCGAGCTGAATTGAAAGGTAAGGCAGGGCCGGAATCTTCGAAATCAAAAGGCTATGGAGCGGAGCCTGGTGTCTTGCGTTTCAGGTCAGATGGGCAGTGTCTTCGTCCGTGCCGCTGCTCGCTGGGCTGACAAGGGCTTCGGCGCCAGCACGTCCAGCCAGAACCGGGTGAAGGCGCTGGCCGCCTCGCGGCTTCCGGGGTAGGATAGCCGATCCCCGTCGATCAGCCGGGAAATCTCGGCGTGGGCCATTACCGTAGTCACTAGCGCTGCCGTCAACATGGTCGGATCCAGGTCCCGAACCCGCTCATTTTCGATATTCAGTTCCATGTAGCGGTGGATCGCCGAGAAGATCGGCGAGAGATATTCCTTGCAGAAAGCCTCGGTCTTCCAATGCAGCTCCAGAAAGGCGACCGCGATCAGCCGCAGCAACTCCGGCTTGAAGATCACCGTATCCACGAGCAGATCGATGATTTTGGGCAAGACCACCTCCGGATCCTCTCCGTCGCTGATGCCATCGAGCAGATCGCGCCGCAGCTTGAGTCCCGCGGAACGGGAGCGGAGAGCCGACCAGAAAAGATCCTCTTTGTGATCGAAATGCCGGAACAGCGTGTTCTCGCTTACGTCGGCTAGACGCGCGATCTCACGCGTGCTGGTTCCGTGATATCCCTGCCGGGCAAATAACTGGGCCGCGGCCTGCAATATCTTGTCAGTCCGTTCTGAAGTTCTGGGCGCAAGTGCCATGACTGATCTCGCTATCGCATTTCCTGAGTCACTGTATCGCGAAGCCGCAAAATCCAAGTCGACGCGACCTCAAGGAGCGGCGACCTTGCACAGAATTCCAAAGGACACGGCAACTCAGGAAATGCCGTAGGTGCCAAAGGAGGGAGATGTTCGCCCGATGGCATTGAGCATCTCTAGAGCAGTTGCCGCGACGCGATGTTGGGGCGGGCCGCCGGAGAATGAGTGAGAAGACAAGGCGAGAACCGCGTCCCGAGTGGATCGCGGTCGGACTACAGAGTTTAGGGTGTTTCCGGAGTCGACGTGAAGAACTCGAATTCGACCCCAGGACAGAGACCGGACGCTGTTCAGCGCGCGACCGGCTCCATGTCGTCCGCATCCACTTCGATCGCCGCGTGCTGGTTGATCATCTGGATGGTCAGCACAAAGCGCAGGCTGCTGTTCTTTCGCACCAGCGTGCCTTCCAGGCCTTGCATCACGCCGCTCTTGATGCGCACCCGCTCGCCCACCACCAGTTCGCGGAAAGGCTCCACGTGGTGCCGGCAGACGCTGGAACGCAGGAAGTCGACCTCTGCGTCGGCAACCGGAACCGGCTCCTTCGTATTTCCGACGATTTGAAGCACTCCCGGGCAGCGCAGGACCCTTCCCCGCTCGTCGCGATGAATGCGCACGAAAAGGTAGGTAGGGAAGAGCGGAAGAGTCACCTTTTTTCGCTGCCGATTCTTCCAGATCCGAATGGTGTCGTACGTAGGGAGAAACGATTCGACATTGCGAATGTCCAGCTGTTTCAGCACCGATTTTTCATTCTGGGGAAGCGTGAAAGTGGCAAACCACTGCCGCTCGGAAAGGCCGCTCTTGCTCGCCGGCTCCGCAGCCGGAACGCTGGCGCATGTTCGATTCGTGCTTTGCAACGTTATCGTCTCCTTCGCCAGCCACAGCGTTGCAAAAAGAACCCCGATCCAGGGCCGATCAGGAATCGAGCGGGTGACGGCTTCTGTGCCCTTGCGGGCATGGCTCCGCCAAGCTGACTTAGCAAGCCAAGAGTCAACACACGGTGTTTTGCAAGGCAGAAAGAGCTGCAAAAAGCGATGAGCACAATCGTTGGCGCGCCCGATCAGTCTCCACGTCGCCGGTTCCTGGATTCACACGCCAGTTCGCACGCGTGAAGCGGTCATTTTTTGGAATCCAGGAGAGGGGGTCCCATTCGTTGGCTCAAGGAAAGAGAGTAAGCCGATGCTCCTGTTTTTGAAAGCGCAAATCTGCGACAAAACACGCCATATCATGTCATTTGTACGAAATTAACAACAGGTTTATCCCCAGAAAGTGATAACGATTCCATTACTAAAGTACTGAATTCTGAACGAAAGCAAGCACGTACTACCGCACATGCTTCACGTATCCACCGTGCGCATTTTCGGAGCGCTTAGATGCGTCCGGCTGCCCATCTGTTGCCCGATCTCAGGCCGGAAATGAACCCCACCCCCGAGCGGACCGTCGAGTACTCCCTGCAGCACCGTCGGGCAGCGATGCCGTGGCCTCTTCCAAGCCGTCTTGCCGGAAAGCACCGAATGATACTCTTTGACCGGACTCCATTGACTGCCGCGAACGACAAGTTCGTCGCCATGGTTTCGGCAAAGGCCGAAGTCGATCTGCGCCTGAGCGATTTCCATCCCCGTTCCGAACTGGCGACCCCCGATCGCACTCCGATGAAGCCGCGTTTTCCGGCTATCGACTATCACAACCATCTCGATTCCATGGACCCGGATGCAGTGCTTCGTGTGATGGACGAAGTTGGCGTGGAGCGGGCCGTGAACATTACCATGCAGACCGGAGACGCGGCGCTGGAAATC
>Ga0335081_10013435_pt1 | contig 13242 bp, 9 predicted proteins | sample Lox_Sample_35_FD_206713 | JGI IMG/M metagenome (GOLD analysis project Ga0335081, IMG submission 206713) | Soil microbial communities from Loxahatchee National Wildlife Refuge, Florida, United States - Lox_Sample_3.5 | ecosystem: Environmental > Terrestrial > Soil > Wetlands | place: USA: Florida...
CTCTCGTCGCCTTTGAGAAGTCCGGGTCGGGAAAGAACCAGGGACCGCAATGACCGGGCAGGCCCTCACCGAGAAGCCGCAGTCTCCCGCCGCTCCCGCCGGAACTCAGGGGCCGCGTCACTCCGTTTTCCTGGAGTACGCCGAATCGCTTCTGGTCACCGTCATTCTCGCTCTCTTCTTCACCAGTTTCCTTCTCCAGGCCTATCGCATCCCCACGCCCTCCATGGAGCCCACTCTGCTCGTCGGCGACCATCTGCTGGTCAACAAATTCGTCTTCGGCGGCAATGGCGCCTGGTACGACCGCCTCCTGCCCTACCGCCCCATCCGCCGCGGCGACATCATCGTCTTCAAGTTCCCTTACGCGGACCACACCAATTACGTCAAGCGCGTCATCGGTCTTCCCGGCGACCGCCTGAAGATCGTTGATCAGTTCGTCTACATCAACGGCAAGCTGCTCACCGAACCTTACGCTTACCGCCCCGCCGGCTACTCCGAGCCTTACGGCGACAATTTCCCCCCTCCCTCCGGACCCGATTCCTACATCCCCGCCGGAATGGTCCAGCGAGAATGGCGCACGCAGATGTTCCAGTACATCCACAATGGCGAACTCGTCGTGCCTCCCCACAGCTTTTTCGCCATGGGCGACAATCGCGAGCGAAGCTGGGACAGCCGTTACTGGGGCTTTGTGGACGAGGACTCCATCATGGGCCGCCCCATGTTCATCTACTGGTCCATCAACTCCGCCGCCGACGAGGCGCCCGACCAGTCCCTCTCCTCCGGAGTCACCAGCCTGGTCGACGTCCTGCTCCATTTCCCTTCGCGCACCCGCTGGAGCCGCATGTTCCACCTCGTTCACTGAGCGTTTTCCCCCCTGAGCGCGTAAAATCCTTGCGCTCCCAGGAATTCCGGAGCGGTTTCCACCCCCTATGGCGCGTTTGCGGTTTCCACTGAAGCGATTGGCCTGGCTGCTCGCCGCCCTCCTCGCGGTGCAGGCCGCCGTCTCGCTCAGCCTGCTCCTCCCCGGCGTCCACGCCTTCCTGCGTGCCCGCCTCGAACGCTCCTTCGGCAGGCCCCTCGAGGTCGGACGCTTCGGCCTCAGCCTCTGGACCGGTCTGCGCCTCGACGCCCATTACATCACCGTCGGGGAGGATCCCCGCTTCGGCTACGAATTCTTCCTCCGCGCCGACCGCCTTTCCGCCGCTCCCCGCTGGCGCTCGCTCCTGCTCGGCCGCCTCGAGTTTTCCAGCTACAGTCTCGACCGCCCTAGCCTCAATCTGGTCCGCGCCGCCGATGGCGCCTGGAATTTCGAGGCCTGGGCCGCCCCTCCCTCCGTCTCTGATTCGTCTTCCGCCGCTCCCCCGCGCTCCCATCTCGACAGCGTCTCCTTCTCCAACGGCCGCATCAATTTCAAGCGCGGCCCGGACAAGCTCGCCTTCGCCCTCACCGGCGTCTCCGGCCGCATTTCCCCCGCCCCCGACGGCCGCTGGAATATCTCCCTGGACGCGGAGCCGTTCCGCGCGGGCGTCACCCTGCAGGACGCGGGCACGCTGCGCTTTTCCGGAATTCTCCCCCTCGCCGCGTTGCGTGCGCCCGGCCGCGCCGCTCCCCTGCTCCCCGCTCAGTTCTCCCTCCAGTGGCGCGACGCTTCGCTCTCCGACGCCCTCCGTCTCGTCTCCGAAAGCGATTTTGGCGTGCGCGGTTCGCTGGAAGGTTCTCTCAACGCCGAATTCAGCAGCCGGCCTCCCCCGCCAGCCGCAGCGCCGGCTTCCTCCTCCGCCGCGCGCCCCTCAGCCCCGGCCGCATCACCGCCGCCCACAGTGCCGCCGTCGCCCTCCTGGAAAATTTCCGCCACGCTCCGCCTCGCCCAGGTGCATCGCTGGGACTTGCCCCTCCAGCCCGATTCCCCCGCGGTCAATCTCGCCATCGACGCGCGAGGTTCCGCCGACCGCCGCGACTGGGAATTCCCCCAGATCGTGCTGGAGGCGCGCCGCTCCCGCATGCAGGGCAATGCCTCGCTGCGGCTCGGCCAGGACGCGCGCGCCTCCCTTCGCGTGGTCACCGCCGGCATTCACCTCGACGATCTGTTCGGCTGGTACCGCGCCTTTCATCCCGGCATACGCCCCGGAACCTCTCTCGAAGGGTATCTGGGCGCGGACGTCGAGCTCCGCGCCTGGCCTTTTCGCATTGTCCACGCCACCTTCGCCACCACCGGCGGCCGCCTCAATCTTCCCGGCCAGAAGCTTCCTCTCGATCTCCGCCGTTCCGTTCTGGAAGCGGATTCACAGGGCGCGCGGTTGCTCGAACTCCAGCTCGCTGCCGGCCAGGACGACCCCGGACTGCGCCTGGCAGGCCGCGCCCGCTGGGCCGCCGGCCTGCCCCTCCAGTTCAGCCTCACCGGCGCCACCTCTCATCTCGAGGCATTTTCCTCCGCGCTTTCCGCGCTGGGACTCGCTCCCGGCGCCAATCCGCTTCGTCTCGCGGGTTCTCTCGCCGCCCGCATGGATTGGAATGGGGCCGCGCGTCCCTGGCGCGTGGCCTCCTCCGGAACCATCAACCTCCAGGATGCCGAGCTCTCCGGGGGCCCGCTTCGCACCGCCGTCACGGTGGCCAAGGCGCGCATCGATTTTCTCCCCGGCCGTCGCCGCGTTCTGCTCGCTGCCGCGAAAGCATTCGGCTCCGCCTGGTCGGGGACTCTCTCCGCCCCCTCGCTGGCCGGGCCCTGGGATTTTTCTCTCACCGTGGATCGCCTCGATCCCGCCAGGATCGTGGGCGGATTTTCCAGCAGGCCGCAGGACGACGCCGGCCTCCTCTCCCGCATCCTTCCCGCCCAGGCCGCCGCTACCCTGGCCCAGCAATCCACCCCCTGGCCCGATTGGCTCCGCGGCCAGGGCCGGCTCTCCGCCGCTTCTCTCGCCGTCGGCCGCCTCGAATTTGAGCGCGTCACCGGCCGTCTGGCCGTCGCCGAACGCGGAATCACCTTCGATGGCGTGGACGCCTCTCTCGCGGGGGGCCGTGTGCATGGCGATGCCCGCGCGGATTTCGTCGGCCAGCCCCGCTACACCGTTCGCGCCGCCTTTGACGGCGTGGCCCTGGCTCCCCTCGCCGCTCTCGCCGTTTCCACGCGCGATTGCTGCGCCGGCACGGGCTCGGGCCGCCTCGAGCTCACCTCTTCCGGCTGGACTCGCGACGCGCTCCTCTCCACACTCGCCGGTTCCGGCCGCGCCCAGGTCCGCTCCGCCTCGCTCCTCACCCTCGACCTCGCCGATTCCCTCCAGGCGGACGCCCTGCGCGCGGGCCACACCTCCGTTCGCCAGGCCCAGGCCGGATTCTCTCTCTCCTCCGGCCGCGCGGAAATTGATGGCCTGCTCGTCGAGCTCTCGGACGCTTCGGTGGAAGGGAAGGGAAGTGTGGATTACCACGGGGAACTGGATCTCGCCTTGATTCCCCCGCACCCGCCCCGCGCCAGACAGGCCCCGGGTTCCACCCGCTCCCGCGACGAATCCGTCCATCTCTCCGGCACTCTCGCCGCTCCCCAGATCTTCTCCACGCAGTCCTCTCCCTGAATTTCTCTCTGCTCGGTTGCCCTGCGGCTGGACGTTTGCTGCGGATGCCGGGAATACACGCCTAGCGGTTAGAAGTTGGGTTCAATGTTGTGCTGCGCGCACTTCAGCCGCGCTTCGAGTGTGGTGATAAACGGGTTCTTGCTGACCTGGACGAGGCGCGTCAGTCCCATGCTCTCTTTGTGAATGATCGGAGACGCTCCGGGGATGAGCGCCTCCTTCGGCACCCGGTACAGGGCGCCTGTGCCGCGCTCCACATACGCGCCGGCCTCGCTGAGTTCTTCCCAGCTCACTTCGGGGAGCACTACCCCCGTGTTTGGCTCGATGGATCTGTTTTTTGCCTGTTCCATGTCCACTTTCCTCCTTGCTCGGTCCTGCGGGTTGGTCCAGGCGTGTGTTCCCGGCAATCCTTTTCTGTGTTACGCCGCTGCAGCGGGCCTGTCAAATCTTCCGCGTCATTTCCCGGATTTTTCCGCTCGGCAAATTTGACCGTGCCCTGCCCCGGGCGCTATCATGGATCATTTGTATCGTAATACGATAGGAGGGAGGCCTCAGCGGCGCCGGGACGCGGCGCGCGGCCTTCCCGTCGCGACGGCAACGGCAGGAGCCGCCGGGGGCCCCGCCTCCACCGGCTCCGCCGGCAGCGAAAAGAGTTCGCTCAGGCTCTTCTGTTTCAGCGCCCGGATCCGGTCCCGGATCTGCGCCGCCCGCTCGAATTCGAATTTCGCCGCCGCTTCCTTCATCTGCGTCTCCAGCTGCTTCAGGGCCTCCTTCAGCGCTTCCTCGTCCGCGATGGTATCCAGGTCCGGCGCGTCCAGCGGCACCGTCACGTAGTCCGCCTCCACCACCGCCGCCAGTTGCATGTCCACCGATTTCACGATGCTTTGCGGCGTGATGTTGTTCTCCGTGTTGTACGCAGATTGCTTCGCGCGCCTCCGGTTCGTCTCCTCCAGCGCCTGCTGCATCGAGCCCGTCACCCGGTCCGCGTACAGGATGGCCTTCCCGCTCAGGTGCCGCGCCGCCCGCCCCACCGTCTGGATCAGCGCCGTCGCGCTCCGCAGGTATCCCTCCTTGTCCGCGTCCAGAATCGCCACCAGCGACACTTCCGGCAAATCCAGCCCCTCGCGCAGCAGGTTGATTCCGATCAGCACGTCGAATTCCCCGCGCCTCAGGTCTCGCAGGATGCGCACACGCTCCAGCGTTTCCACTTCCGAGTGCAGGTACCGGCACCTCACGCTGATTTCCGTGAAGTATTGCGCCAGGTCCTCCGCCATCCGTTTTGTCAGCGTGGTCACCAGCACCCGTTCATTCCGCTCCGTCCGTTTCCGGATTTCCTCCAGCAGGTCGTCCACCTGCCCTTTCACCGGCCGCACCTCCACCTCCGGGTCCACCAGTCCCGTCGGCCGGATCAGCTGTTCCACCACCACCCCGCCCGCTTTCGTCAGCTCGTACGCCGCCGGCGTCGCCGACACATAAACCATCTGGTTCGTCCGGTGGTCGAACTCTTCGAACGTCAGCGGCCGGTTGTCCAGCGCCGAAGGCATCCGGAATCCGTGTTCCACCAGCGTCTGTTTCCTCGATCGGTCGCCGTGGTACATCCCGTGCAACTGCGGCACCGTCTGGTGCGACTCGTCCAGGAACAGCAGGTAGTCCTGCGGCATGTAGTCCAGCAGCGTCGGCGGCGCTTCGCCCGGCAGCCGCCCCGACATGTGCCGCGAATAATTCTCGATTCCGTGGCAGTAGCCGATCGTCCTCATCATCTCCACGTCGAACATCGTGCGCTGCGCCACGCGCTGCGCCTCGATGAATTTTCCCTGCTTTTCCAGCTCCCCCTTCCACCACTCCAGCTCTTCCAAAATTGTCCCGATGGCCCGCTGCTTCTGCGCCTCCGGCAGCACGTAGTGCGTCTTCGGATAGATCGACGCGCGCCCCAGGTTTTCCGTCCCCGGCCGCACCCGGCCCGTCAGCGGATCGATCTGCCGCAGCGATTCCACCTGCTCGCCCCACAGCTCCACACGGTATGCGAAGTCGTCGTACGCCGGCAGGATGTCGATGGCGTCCCCGCGCACCCGGAACGTCCCCCGCCTCAGGTCCTCCGACCGCTCGTACTGGATTTCCACCAGTTTCCGCAGGATTTGTTCCCGCGTGATCTTCTGCCCTTTTTCCAGGAGCAGCAGCATCCCGTAATACGCTTCCGGCGACCCGATCCCGTAAATGCACGACACCGACGCCACGATCACCACGTCCCGCCGCTCGAACAGCGACCGCGTCGCGCTCATCCGCAGCTTGTCCAGCTCGTCGTTGATCGTCGCTTCCTTCTCGATGTACGTGTCCGACGCCGGCACGTACGCCTCCGGCTGGTAGTAGTCGTAGTAGCTCACGAAATATTCCACCGCGTTCTGCGGGAAAAAGTGCCGGAATTCGTGGTACAGCTGCGCCGCCAGCGTTTTGTTGTGCACCAGCACCAGCGTCGGCTTCTGCGTCTGCTCGATGATTTTCGCCATCGTGAACGTCTTGCCCGACCCGGTCACCCCCAGCAGCACCTGGTGCCGCTCCCCCGCCTCCACCCCGCGCGAGAGCGCCGCGATGGCTTCCGGCTGGTCGCCACGCGGCTCGTATGCGCTGAATAGTTTGAAGGGCATGGTTACAGTGTGCGCCGGCGCGGCGCCCGCATCTCCGCATTATAACCCGCCGCCCGCTCCCTCATTCCGCCCGTCGCTCAGCAGCAGCAGGTGCGTCTCCGTCTTCACCCGTCCCGCGTACCGGAACGGCATTCCTCCCTCTTCGTGCCGGATGGTCAGATCCATCACCTCGTCGCTCGATTGCGTCACGCTCACCGTCCGTCCCGTCCGCAGCGACACGTAGATCAGGCTCTCCCCGTGGCTCGTCCATGCTCCTGATGTCCGCAGCCCCTTCTTCCGGAACACCTCCGGCGTCGCATTCTTCTCTCCCGCCTTCTGCCCCAGGGAAAATCGCATCAGCACCACCGCGCACGTCTCGCCTCCCGCGTGCTCCGCCTCGCACGGCTCGTCCCGCAGGTACGTCGTCTTCGATTCCAGTTCCGTTCCATTCAGCGGCGCCTCCGGAACCGCACGCGTCCGCTCCCAGCTATCTCCCGGCGCCACTCCCTTCGCCGGCGCCTCCAGCCCCGTGCCCAGTTGCCGCAGCCACTCCCGCGCCGCTTCCAGCGCCCGCGCGTCTTTCAGCACTTCCTCCAGCCCCTGCATGTATTCCACCTCGCCGTGCGGCCCCAGTTGGAATTCGATCGCTCGCCCCTGGAGTCCCTGATACTGCGCCAGCAGACTCTTCGCCTGTGGATCGTACGTATCGCCCGTCAGCGCCGCGGACACCTGTTCGTAGGTGGCTCGCAGCCGCAGCGAAGCGCGTCCTCCGCCCCCTGCTCCCGGCACCGCCCCGGCCGTCTCCCCCGCCGCGCCCCCCGCCGCGGACGTCGGAATCGGCGGGAGCGCTTCCAGCCGCAGCGTCAGTCCCACGGTAATTCCCAGTTCCTCCGCTCCCTGCGGATTTTCCACCGCGCCGCCCATCAGGCTCTTCGATTGCGACCGGAACGTCACCCGGTAGCGCAGCACGTCCCCCGGCGTGTATCGCGGCGTCAGCACAACCGGAGCATGCGCCGCCCCGGCCCCCGCGCTCTTTCCGGCTGTTTCCCCGGGCGGCGGAGCGGCTGTCTGCGCCGGCGCTCTCCCCGCCGGGCCCAGCATCGCCGCGCACAGCGCCACCCTAGCGATTCCCGCCCGCTTCACACCCGTTCTCCATGCAATTTTCGATTTCCACCTGCACCGACAAAGTTGCCCGGAACCGCGGCGGCTTCGGCAATCCCTCCACCGCCGGCAGCACCTCCACGATTTCCTTCCGTGCCGAGCGCGAAGCTCCCAGCACGCGCCCATCCTCCAGCCCGATCGTGCTCAGCGATTCCGCAAAGAACCGCTCCGTCCTCGCGCTCGCCGCCGCGGCCTGCCCCTTCCCGCTCTCGCCGCGTTCCTCCTCGCGTTCTTCGCGCTCCGCGGCTTTTGCCCCGCCCTCCAGGATGTGCCCCGAAATTTCCTGCACCACGTGCAGCCGCACCGCCGCGCGGTCCCCCGCCGGGCCTTCCAGCCATTCGTCCGTTTCTCCCGCGCCCACGTTCGCCCAGCCCGCTATGTGCACCCGCCGCGGCTCCTGCCACGACTCCCCCGGCTGCACCGGACGCTCCGGCAGCGTTGCCTGCGGTCGCAGCGCATGCAGCAGCCACAGGTTCAGCAGGTGCGGCGGCGATTCGTCCAGCTCCGGCGCTCCCTCCGCCGCCACGTCCTTGGACGTCCCGTTCGCCTCCACACGATATACAAGCGTCCGCGCCCGCGCCCATTCCGTCAGCGTGTGCGTCACCGCGGCCGATAGTTTCGCCGCCTCCGCGTCCGCCCCTTCCGCGGGCGGGGCGGCCGTCGGCGCAGCGAATCCGTCCAGTTGCTCCCGGATCTGCGCACTCCCGTCCGCCGCCACGCTCACCACTCGTTCCGTTGCCATCCAGGATGTCCGCGCTTCCGCCGCATGCCGCTCCGGTTTCACGTACGTCACGCTCCCGATTTTCACCGTCCCAGGTCCTTCGATCTCGCTGTGCACCACCAGCCGCACGCGGTAGCGCGCCTCGTCTCCCGCGCGGAACGTCCTCCGCAGCGGTTTTTCCGCCGTTGCCGTTCCTCGCAGGGGCACGCTCCCGCCTTCCCGGGCTGTCCCGAACGCCACCAATGCCACCGCCGCTGCCGCCATGAATCTCATCGCCCTTTGATCGGCCCTCTCCACTTCTATCCGCGCCCGGATTCTCCCCTCACACCGCCCCTCGCCGCAGCGCCTCCAGCGGATAAAACGTCCCTCTCCAGTAGATGCCCCGCTGCCATAGCGTTTTCGCCATCGAACGCAGCGCCATATACACCACCACCAGCGCCCCCAGCGGATGCGTCAATCCATACACCACCGACCCGCCCGTCCGCATCGCCACCGCTCCGCTTACCATCACCATGATCCCCGCCGCCGTCGCCGCCCACCCCAGCGCCCACCCGCGCACAAACGGCAGCGCCACAAACGGCAGCACATTCAGCAGCAGAATCGCCGTGTACTGCGCCAGCGCAATCCCCGTCCGGAATTTCGCCGTGGCGAAAAAATTCTTCTCCGTCCCCCGGATGATGTTCCCGATTCCCGCGTGCCACCGGATGCGCAGCAAATCTTCCGCCAGCCCCGTGCACGATTTCAGCCCCGCCTGTTTCACCAGCCAGCCCAGTTTCATGTCGTCCACCACTTCCATGGCCAGCCGCCGGTGCGTTCCGATCCGTTCGTACGCGCTCCTCCGCAGCAGTTGAAACGCCCCCACTCCCGCGTACGCCCTCGAAGCCGGATTCCCCACCTCCCACGGTCTCGCCGCCATAATTCCCGTCAGCCCGAAAAAATTCAGCACCGTCCGCTCCCAGAATCCCCGGATTTCCATCTCCGGAATCAGCGTCAGATGATCCAGCCCGCGTTCCAGCGCCAGCGACACGGCCAGCCGCAGCGCCTTCCGTTCATACCTCACATCCGCGTCCGTAAATACCAGCCACTCTCCGGTCGAATGTTCGTACGCCGTCTCCAGCCCGTGCGGTTTCCCCAGCCATCCCTCCGGCAGTTCCTCCACCCTCACCACCCGCAGCCGTTTGCACCCGGCCGCGAATTCGCGCAGAATCTCGTAGGTGCTGTCGCGCGAACGGTCATCGACCGCCACCACCTCGTAGGTCGGATACTCGAGTTCCAGCAGAGACCGCATCGCTGCGGGCAGTTTTTCCGCTTCGTCGCGCGCGGATACCAGTACGGAGACGGAGGGCAGCCCCGCATCCGCCGCCGGCGTCACCGACGACACGCGGGGCAACCGGCGCATCCCCGCCGCCAGTTGCGCAGCCAGCATCACCCAGGCGCTCGCCAGCGCGCCCAGCAGCACCGTCATGGCCATGTGAAGAAAGGTAGAATGCAATCGCCGTTCCTGGAATGCCCTTCGCGTTCGCTCGTTTGGTTTCTCTGAGGATTCAGAATAGCACGCGGGAAAGCGGCAGCGTCATGAGCCGGTCCGACGAAACTCCTCATCGCACTCTCGCCATCATCGGCGCAGGCCGCGTCGCTCGCGGCCTTGGCGCCAGGCTCCGCGAAGCCGGATGGCGCATCGCCGCCGTCGCCGCCCGCCATTTGCCCGCCGCCCGCGCCGCCGTCCGCTCCATCGGCGCCGGAATTCCCTGTGCCGTGCTCTCCCGCCGCGTGTTCGATGCTCCCATCATCCTCCTCGCCATTCCCGACGATGCGCTTGCCGCCGTTGCCGCCCAGCTCGCCGAGCGTGGCGGCGCCGATCTCCGCCGCAAAATCATCCTCCACACCAGCGGCGCGCTCAGTTCCGCCGTTCTCGCTCCCCTGGCCCGCCACTCCGCCTGGACCGGCGTCATTCATCCCATGCAGAGTTTCGCCGCGCGCTCCCGCCCCCGCCTCGATGGCGTGCTTTTCGGCATCGAAGGCCATCCCCAGGCTCTCCGCGTCATCCGCAGGATGGTCCGCAGCGTCGGCGGCGAAGCCGTCCGCATCGAGCCCGGCCGCAAGGTGGAGTATCATTGCGCGGGGACCTTTGCCGCCGCTCACGTCCTCGCTTCCGTGGAGGCCGGTGTCCGTTTGCTCGCCGCCGCCGGCATGAAGCGCCGCGAGGCCACCCGCGCTCTCTTGCGGCTGGCCCGCCAGGTGCTCGACAATCAGGAGGTGCACGGGCCGCGCGCCGCCTGGACCGGGCCGCTCTCCCGCCGCGATCTGGCCACTATCCGCCTGCACTGGGATGCGCTCGGCCGCTACCCCGATGAATTTCGACAGGCTTACTCGGCCATGACCCGGCTGGCCGCTCGTCTGCTCGCCGACGCGCCCGACGCTCTGCTCGAGCAGGTGGATTCCAGCCTGGCCGCGGCTTCCGCGCCCGAGCCGCCTCGCGAAGCCCGCGCGGCCGCCGCGGCTTCCGCGGAATAACGACCCCGGGCGCGTTGCGGAAATTGCATTCGCAGGACTGAGGAGGAACGCGTGCAGCAGCTACACATTCCCGTCGAGGCCCGGACGCTCTCCAACGGCCTTCGCGTGGTCGTCTCCCCAGACGCCACCGCTCCCGTGGTCACCGTCGGCGTCTACTACAACATCGGCTTTCGCCTCGAGCCACGCGGCCGCAGCGGCTTCGCCCATCTCTTCGAGCACATGATGTTCCAGGGCTCGGAAAATGCCGGCAAAATGGTCCACATCCGCCTCGTCAATTCCTCCGGCGGCATCCTCAACGGCTCCACCCGTTACGACGTCACCAACTATTTCGAATCCGTCCCCTCCAACGCCCTCGATCGCATGCTCTGGCTCGAGGCTGACCGCATGCGCTCCCTCCGCGTCGACGACGAAAATCTCCGCAACCAGCGCGACGTCGTCAAAGAAGAAGTCCGCATGAACGTTTTCAATCAGCCCTACGGCGGGTTTCCCTGGCTCGATCTCCCTCCCATCGCCAACCGCAACTGGGCCAACGCCCACAATTTCTACGGCGATTTTCAGGACCTCGACGCCGCCACCCTCGCCGATGTCCAGGCTTTCTTCCGCACCTACTACACTCCGCGCAACGCCGTCCTGCTCCTCATCGGCGACCTCGATCCCGCCGCCGGCTTCGCCCTCGCCCAGAAGCATTTCGCCGGCATTCCCGCCGGCTCCGCTCCTCCTTCCGCCGACGTCTCTGAGCCGCCGCAGACCGCCGAGCGCCGCGGCGAAGTCGCTGAAAAGCTCGGCACCCTCCCCGCTCTCGCCATCGGCTATCACGTCCCGCCGCGCCGCTCCCCCGATTGGTACGCCCTCGCCCTCGCCGACCGCGCTCTCCACGGCGGCCGCGCCGGCCGCCTGCACCGCGCCCTCGTCCTCCAGAGCCAGATGGCTCTCGAAGCCGAGGGCGGCATTCACTATCCCATGGGCGATGTCTTCGACTACAACGGCCCCATGCAGATGGTCACCCGCATCCTCCATAAATCCGAATTCTCATCCGATCAGGTCATCGCCGCCTTCGACTCCGTCATCGCCGATCTCCGCCGCTCTCCGCTCCCCGCCGCCGAGCTCGACCAGATCAAGGTCAAGCTTCGCTCCGACTTCTACTCCACTCTCGAAGGCGGCCTCGGCGCTCACGTCCCCCGCTTCGGCCTCATGCACTATCTCGCCTGCTTCACGCTCTTCGACGGCGATCCCAATCTCGTCAACTCCGCACTCGACGGTTTCCTCCGCGTCACTCCCGGCGACGTCCTCGCCGCCTCCCAGCGCGTCCTCCGCCCCGAAAATCGTTCCATCGTCTTCCGCCTGCCCGCGGCCCAGGCCGCGCAGAAAGCCGCGGACTGAGGAGCGCCCCCATGGCCACAGAAACCGTCGCTCCCATTTCCCCGCTCACTCCCCCACTCGCTCCCGAGCGCCCCGTCGTCTGGCCCCCGCGGACCGCCGCCCGTCTCGCCTGCGGCATTCCCGTCCACATGGTCGAACGCCACTCCATCCCCAAATTTTCCCTCCAGTTCATCATCCGCAGCGGCGCCTCCACCGTCGCTCTCACCGAGCCCGGCGTCGCCGGTCTCTCCGCCGCGCTCCTCCGCACCGGCACGCACACTCGCGACGAGCATGCCATCGACGAGGAGCTCCGCCGCTTCGGCGCCGACCTCGGCACAGGCGCGGGCGCGGACGCGAGCTGGATCACCACCAGCGGCCTCTCCGAATTCTCCGCGGAGCTCATCGCCCTCGTCGCCGACCTCGCCCGCAATCCCGCCTTTCCCGTCGGCCCCTTCGAGCGCGAGCGCCGCAACGCCGTCGAAGCCGTCCGCCTCGAGCGCTCCTCGCCCTCGTTTCTCGCCTCCGAGCGCTTTCGCAGCGTGCTCTTCGGCCAGCATCCCTACTCCGTCGTCGCCCCCACCGAGGCGCAGGTCCAGTCCATCACCCGGGACCTGCTCACCGCCTTCCACCTCACTCATTTTTCTCCCTCCAACGCTCTCCTCCTCGCCGTCGGCGATTTCACTCCCTCCCGCCTCGTCGAGCAGCTCGATCGCGCCTTCCACGGCTGGGCCGGCGGCGCCGTCGAGCAGGCCGACGAGCCCCCGCTCCCCTCCCATTTCGGCCGCCACGTTTTCCTGGTCCACACTCCCGGCTCCGTCCAGACCCAAATCGTCGCCGGCAATCTCTCCATCACCCGCCAGCATCCCGACTGGCTCCGCCTCGCCCTCGCCAATGCCATCTACGGCGGCGCCTTCCATTCCCGCCTCGTCGCCAACATCCGCGAGCAGAAGGGCTACACCTACAGCCCGCGCAGCGGCGTCAACGCCCTCCGCCGCCACGGCTACTTCGCCGTCCACGCCGCCGTGCGCAACGAAGTCGTCGCCGCCACCCTCACCGAAATTTTCTACGAGCTCGACCGCATCCGCGCACTCCCCGTCCGTCCCGACGAACTCGCCGACGCTCAGGCCTATCTCTCCGGCGTCTTCTCCCTCGGCATCGCCACTCTCGACGGCCTCGCCGGACAGCTCGCCACTCTCTATCTCTACGATCTGCCCGAGGATTATCTGGAGACCTACCGCGAGCGCATCCGCGCCTTCACCGCGGACGATGTTCTCACCGCCGCCCGCTCCCATTTCGACTCCGCCAA
>Ga0335081_10013436_pt1 | contig 13242 bp, 11 predicted proteins | sample Lox_Sample_35_FD_206713 | JGI IMG/M metagenome (GOLD analysis project Ga0335081, IMG submission 206713) | Soil microbial communities from Loxahatchee National Wildlife Refuge, Florida, United States - Lox_Sample_3.5 | ecosystem: Environmental > Terrestrial > Soil > Wetlands | place: USA...
TGCTTCTGGGTGGACCAGATTTAAAATGGAATCCAAAATTCGATGACGACAACCCAGAAAGGTTCTATGAACCGCTACCAACAGGACCATGCAAAGAACAATCCGCTGACAAGGCAAGCGTAAAACAAAAAATAAAGCAATACTATGAGCAAGCAGGCTGGGACAAGAACGGTATCCCAACGGCTGAAACCCTTAGCAACCTAAAGCTAGAATACATCGACAAAAACCTGAATAGACTACGCGACAGATGATATCTATTAAATAAAAAATAGCAGACAAGCCCCAAAAACTTATAATGCTTCAATTTAACCTGAAAAACAAGCAAGTGCATTGTCGTAGTTATTGTCTGAGTATCCCCAAATTTACTTAAAATTGAGTTATGGGATCTGCCAAATCTAATCTCGGAATATGAATTGCGACTTCAAGAAGAAAGAAAGAGTTTGGAAAAATGAGTAATGAATTGTTAAATCTTGATTAACCCATAATGGTTGGGTTAACATTTTCTTCATTGATATGATGCATTACATGAATTGCTAAACCTGTAGCTGCCCCAGCAGAAAGCCCAATCAGCAGATTGTTAAGCCATCCGAGTTGTCCAACCAAACCCAATACAACTAGTGCATCAAAAACTAATGCGACTGCTAAATAACCTACACACCACATTTTGACGCTCATTCCACGCGGCTTTTCGATGCCAATACCACCCAAGACACCGATCATTATTATGAAGCCAATTAATGCGAAAATCCAATCGTAACTCATACTTTTCACTTGTTTGTCTGGCTAAGTTGATTTAGAGCTTAATTAGTTTATCGAATACGAACCTCTTATAACGATTGATTGCAGTTTATCAAGGTACATAACGTTAACTTTTTTACCTTCAATCATGTCTCTTAACCATCTCCCAGGACGTGGATAAATTAACAAAATTCGACTCCAGACACAGTCATAAATGGGCTCAACTTTTGTTTACAAGGCAACAAAAACTCAATCAAGCCTTAACAGCCATAACTGAAAACGATTTTGATTTAGCAAAGCGTCTGTTTTCTCAAATATTTAATGGATTTAACGCCAAACAAGCTGATCCAGGCATGGCTGGATCGCTTTTATATCATATGGCCATGGTTACAAAAATGGAGTCTGAAACACGTATGCTACTTAAAGAGTTACAAGTTGATTTACCTGAAATAGCTTTCAAAGTTGACAACATTTATGAAGACTTTGAATCTGACTCCAAAGAACTAACCAAAGAAATAACTTCTTTTAGCTTGTCGTCTAAAGAAATAAGATCAAATCCATACCTTGGAACAAACGAAAAAATTAGTCTTTTCAAAAACCTAAATAAAAAAAACAAAAAAGTTGAAAGCCTCTTAACTACAAAGAAAACCGAGGCGTCTTTAGAATTAAAGAGGCTATTTCGTGACTGGTCTGAGCAAATTATTCGAATGCGCCTAATTCAGGAATTTGAGACAATCAAGGGTTTACTAGTCATAGATGAACTTGCGAAACGCATAGACCTGACGACTCTTGAAAATGCAATGAAAAGGGTGCAGGACAAATTTGGTCAAGAAACTGTGAACATAGCACTTGATGTCACCCTTAAAGTTGGATTGCGAAGGGAAAAACTGCAGTCAATTATGTTGAGCGATCACTTCATTAACTATACTATGTCCACGGAAACTCTAGACGGTCACATGGAATTCTTGAATTGCCCAATATTTGGAAGCCATAAATTCACCCAAGAAGAATACGGCATAAACCCCCAAGTGTCTTCTTTGTTTTGTACTCATTTCTGTTTTGCTCATGCCAAAGCAATGCTAGACACGGTGCTTCCGTTCCCATTTGCACTTTGGCAACCTAAAATAATGGCAACACATGGAAACTGCGAATATTACTTAAAACTCGCTCACTCAACAGCGACGAAGACGTCTGAACGGTTTGTTCCTCTTGTCATGTCGTGGAATGTTACCCGAGAATGCAACATGAAATGCTCACATTGCTATATTAACGCAACAGACAAGAAACTTAACAATGAACTAACAACTCAAGAAGCAAAAAACCTCATGGATCAAATTTACCAAGTTAGCGCGCCACTTCTCATTTTGAGCGGTGGCGAACCTCTTTTGCGCCCAGACATTCTTGAATTAATAAGTTATGGCTCAAAGATAGGGTTGAAGATGGGACTAGGAAGCAACGGAAGCCTAATTGATGAATTAATGGCAAAGAAACTAAAAGAAGCAGGTGTTGCAACTGTTTCCGTCAGCCTGGATTCTAACATCGCAGCCCAGCATGACGAGTTTAGAGGAGTAAATGGAGCATGGGAAAAAGCAGTCCAAGCCTGTAAAGTTTTGAGAAAGAACAATGTCCTCGTTCAAGTCAACACCACGTTAACCCAGCAAAATTACGACCAGATAGACGATATCATGTCACTGGCTGAAAACATAGGCGTTGAAAACTTTCATTTATTTTTCCTTGTTCCAACAGGGCGAGGAACCAAACTGACGGACATTTCACCAGAAAAATATGAAGAAATGATTTCAAAAACCTTCGCTAAAACTGCCAATCACAAGCTGAATGTCCGACCTTCTTGTGCTCCCCAGTTTATGAGAATCGCTAAAGACATGGGTTTAGATATGCGGCAGTGGATTCGTGGCTGTATCGCCGGACTGTATTATTGCCGCATTTACCCAAATGGTGATGTAACTCCATGTCCCTATCTCCCGGTTAAGCTGGGAAACATTCGGGAAAAAAGCTTCAAAGAAATTTGGTTTAACTCAAAAGTTTTCAAAGATCTCAGAGAGCCAAATTCGCTCAAAGGTAAATGCGGCGCATGTGACTATCGCTATTTATGTGGTGGTTGCCGAGCCCGTGCTTACGGTCTTTCAAACGACTTCATTGATTATTGCGGAGATCTCCACGAACCAGGAGAGTTGAAAAGCGATTATCTAACAGAGGATCCATGGTGTGTCTATAAACCAAAAAATGCCACACGAAAACCATAACTATGGACTAATAAGAAAAAGGGTTAACTGAACAGAGTCAGACAGAAACTATTTAAGACATGGGAGTCTCTCAAAAACTTTAATTAACAGTGAAAATGAGCTTGGCAGCCCTCAACGAAGGTATACAATAACTGTGGACCGCCAACCAAGAAATCGAGGCGACGAAATGATAAGAGTCCACAAATCGAAAAACTCAAAACATATGCTTAAAGGAACATCACTAATTGAAACAGCAAAAAGACTTATTCAAATCTTAATCGCTAATTTTCCGAGACTATTTAGACAAAACAATTTACTCTTTTCTGAAAGTTAAGGAGGCAACCAGAATTTCAAATGTGGGGCTTTCAAGAAATTTCTGGGAACTTTTCAAAGAGACATCATTTGCTTATCTTTTTGATATAGCAGGATTATTGGCCGGTTTTCTAATTGCTTATCAACTCAATGTCTTTAGGCTTTCACCGTGGGCTTTGGCTCTTTTTCCAACGTTAATAACTACAAGAGTAATTAGCGGTTTACTTAGCGGTCGTTTAAGCACTGGTTTACACCTCGGTACAATTAACCCTAGATTTATTGGAAATACAAAAAGTTTTCATAAATTAATGCATGCAATAATCGTTTTGACTCTAGTTACAAGCCTTATTGTAAGCGCCGTCTCCTTACTTTTTGGTTATTTATTTTGGGGAATAGCTATTGCAGATTTCTCATCTATACTCTTAGTTATGGTTTCAACATTGGCTGTAGGTTTGCTTTTTTCTATCTTTGTTGTCAAAGTTGCATTTATTTCTTTCAAGCGGGGACTAGATCCAGACATTGTGGTTTATCCTATAATATCAACTGCTGCTAGCATATTCATCACGCTTTGCTATGTTGGAGTACTAAATTTATTCTTTTTCTTGCCTTATTTTGGTAAACTAGCTATTGTCGCTATTGGTTTTACGCATGTCTTTTTGGTTCTATATTTCGTATCAAAAGATAGGCAAGATCTTGAATTCCTAAAAACTATACGTGAATCCTTCTTTATGTTAATGGTTGTATCAATATTGGTAACGTTAACTGGAACTATTTTCAAAGGAATAAGTAACTTTGCCTCGGACCGAAAAGAAATTTACACTATTTATCCTGCTTTAATTAATTTGATAAGCAATGTGGGCTCAGTTGTGGGCTCTACTGCTAACACAAAACTTGCATTGGGAGTGATATCACCTAATTTCTTCTCAATAGGAAAACACGCAAAAAACATAACGAGCGCGTGGGCAGCCTCATTTTTAATATGCACCATCTTAGCTCTCTTATCTCTTACAATTAACCGCGTATTTCCATTATCAAACGTGTTAAATTTTTTGGGGATAATTTGGATTGCTAACGTAATTGCTGTATTCGGTATAGTGCTGATTTCTTATGGAATTTCAGTAGTTACTTTTAGGAAAGGATTAAACCCTGAAAACTTTGTGATTCCAATTGAAACCTCATTATCAACAATTGTAACTTCAATGGCTCTTTTGCTGGCTTTGTTTTTCATAAGGTAATTGAAGAGTACAATTAAATAACTTGGGCACTTTATTATTTTGGAGCGAGCTCAACGGATGCCTAAATTTGAAAAAATTCAATACAAACCAATCCCCGTTAGAGAGCTTTTACTTGAAATGAAAAATATCTCCGAACTTATGATTGATCTTGCTTACTCTTCAGCCTTATATAATGATAAGGATCTTGCTGAAGACGTTCTTGCTCTTGAAGGCCGGGTAGATACCTTAGCGTATCTTTTAGACATGGAAATCATGGTTGCTTCACGAGATCCAAAAGATGCTGAAGCAATGGTGGGAATTTCAAGGGTGGCTTCCGCTACTGATAAAATTTCTGATGCTGCCGCTGACATAGCAGCCATTGTAACTCGCAACATTGGTATCCATCCAATAGTTAGCGAAATCTTCGAAAAAGTAGAAGAACGCATAATGAAAGTGACTGTTAAACCCAATTCTGTGATCGCTAAGAAGAGGATAGATGAATTGAACTTAGCAGCAAGAATGGGCGTAGACATTATAGCCATTCGTAGAAACAACGATTGGATCCTCAACCCTAAGAAGACTGAAAAAGTGTTTCAAGGAGATATCTTGATCACCCGTGGAGCACCCTCAGGAATCGAAGAGTTTAAAGACCTAGCAGAAGGGGAACTTGCAAAACTAAACACTGAACAACGTGCAAAATTTGAGGAAATAGTCTCCAGATTTGTGGAACTCAAGGATACATCAGAAGTAATGTTGAATTTAGCCTATACTTCTCTATTACTAAATAGCAAGGAACTAGCTGAAGAAGTCGAACGGCTTGAAGAACGCATGGATCAAATGCACACCGATTTTGAACTGCTTGCTTTGACTAGTGATTTTAAAAAAGAAGAAGCATCAGGCTTCTTAGGGTTAATTCGACTAGGTGTTGCAACTGAAAAAATCGCAGATGCAGCTGCCGAAATGGCTGAAGTAGTTCTCAGGGGAATCGAACCTCATCCAATTTTGAAACTAACAATTAAAGATGCTGAAGAAACAGTTGCTCAAGCATGCGTCACCGCAGAGTCTCTTCTTGTAAACAAGACACTCAAAGAAGCACGTGTACATGAAGAAACTGGCATGTGGATTTTAGTCATTAAAAGAGGTGAGAAATGCCTTCGTCCCAGAGCAGATTCAAAAATCCAAGATGGTGATGTCTTAGTTGCTTCAGGATATGCGGAAGGTGCGGATGCCTTGAAAAAACTAGCTTCGCCTTCTCAAACTTGCAATATAGAATAGCCAATATCTTAATTTCAGATCCATTAATACTATAAAGAAGTTGCACCTTAGCGAAACAACAAACAAATCAGAGTGAGAAAAATGAGACAACAAAATTTGTAAAACATTTTGATGTTAACAAATAAAAAAATTAAAGAATTAAATAGAAGAAATTATTTGAATTATTTCTTTTTCTTAGGTGCAGTTTTGTCTTCGGTGGCAGTCATTTCTGCTTGTTTGGCTGGTTCTTCTACTGTTGTTACTTCTTTCTTCTCTTCAATCTCAGTTGTTATCTCTTCGATTGGTTTTGGAGGCGGTGTTGTTGCCATTGTCCAACCTATCCATGCACCGATCGCTAGAATAGCGATAAATGCTATAGAAACAAGAATCAATACGGCATCGAGTCTGATGTTATTGCCAGTATCATTTGTGACAGTCCCAATTAGTCCGTAAAGCTGAGCTGGGAAGAGTGCTAATAATGCATAAAGTAAAGCTATGATAACGCACACTGCTAGTATTGCTCCACCTATTCCTTGATCTTTGCTAACCATTTAAGTCACCACTTTATAGCCATGTACTATGTCAGACAATTTAAAGTTTGTCATGGTTTAACCATACCTTGTTTATGTCGTTCCCATTTCCCAAGTTGATAAGTACTTTTTCTGTTCAGCGGTAAGCACATCGATTTCTACACCCATTGATTTCAGTTTGAGTTCAGCAACCTTTTCGTCAATTTCTTTAGGCACACAGTAAACTTTGGTTTGGAGCTTTTCAGATTTAGCTATAAATTCAGAGCTAAGGGCTTGGTTTGCAAAGGACATATCCATAACTTCTGAGGGATGCCCTTCCGCTGCTGCTAAATTGACAAGCCTGCCCTCGGCGAGCAAATAAAGTTTTCTACCATCCTTTAATGAATACTCTTCCATGTTTGGTCGAATCATCCGTTTACCTTTAGAAAGCAATTCTAAGTCAGGAATGCTGATTTCTACGTTAAAGTGACCGCTATTACACATGATGGCACCGTCTTTCATCTTTTGCATGTGTTCCTTTCGGATAACATTCAGATCGCCAGTTGCCGTTACAAAGATGTCGCCAATAGCTGCAGCTTCAGCCATAGGCATAACACGTAGACCATTCATGGCAGCTTCTAATGCGCGAGTCGGTTGAACTTCTGTGACTATGACGTTTGCACCCATGCCTTGAGCCCGCATTGCAATGCCTCTGCTACACCATCCGTATCCTCCGACCACAAAGTTTTTGCCAGCTATCAAGATTGAAGTTGCCCTCAAAATTCCATCCATGGTGCTTTGACCTGTTCCATATCTGTTATCGAAAAGGTATTTGGTGTAGGCATCGTTAACGGCGACGATGGGATACTTGAGGCTACCATCTTGTTCCATAGCCCTTAGTCTTATGACTCCTGTTGTTGTTTCTTCAGTTCCGCCTTTAAGGTCTTTTATTTGTTTTTGGCGTTTGCTATGCAATGTTCCAACTAAATCTGCGCCGTCGTCTAGGGTTATTGTTGGCTTGTAATCAAGAACTTTGTCGATACATTGGTAGTATTCTTCTGTATTTTGTCCTCTCCAGGCGAAAACATGTACTCCGCTATCTGCTAATGCGGCAGCGACATCATCCTGAGTTGAAAGAGGATTAGAACCACATAATGCGATTTCTGCACCTCCAGTGATTAATGCTTTTATGAGAACTGCTGTTTCCTTTGTTACGTGGAGACAGGCGGCTAAGGTTTGGCCTTTGAGTGGTTTTTCTTTTTCAAAACGATTTTTGATAATGTTGAGGACAGGCATGTGTTTTGCCGCCCATTCAATTTGTAAGTGACCTTGAGGGGCTAGACTTTTGTCTTTAACTTGGAATTTTTCCAATAACATTCCTCTTTTTAGGAAGAATGTATCGTCTACCTATTTAGAATTTGCTTTTGTATAAAGTGCAGTTTAGATCAAGCATCAACTTGTAATTGGTGTCTTTTGAGAGCCGTTGGAGATCTCTTAGTAGATATTGAACGCTCGCCGTTTTGCCTCTTCCTGGAAAGACCCCCAAAGGAAAATGCTTCTCCCACGAACTATCGTAAAATGTTAGAAATAGAATTCATCACCACAAAGCGGTGTACCACCTAGAGAGTTGGATTGTGCATCTAAAATAGCAGGATCTTGAAGTATACTCTCTTTATATCTTTAAACAGTGGCACGATATAACGTTCAAGGATAGACAGAGACGGTGGGAGGGTCTGCTGGCTTCATCGTTCATATTGCTTTTGAACCATTAACGTTATGATTCTTAAAAGTGAAAGCTAAAGTTTAGATTTTTCAATCTTGCGTTTTAGTATGTCTAAGAGCAAGCCACAGATAGAATTATTGAAGACCACTCGAAACTAAACCACTTAAAATCGAGTCGGGAAGGTATTCGGAACTAAGTTGCTGGAAAAAGTTTAATTACACCTCGTCCAAAAACTAGCAATACGAGGTCGTATAGTTGAAAGAACCTTTTGCCAAATTCATTGAAGCTAACCTGGGAACGAAAACATTAGTAATTACATGCGGGTTGCCTGGCACATGGAAGACGGAAACAGCAGAAGAAGTCTCAAAGATTAAAGGATATCCAATTCTCAGAAGCGACATAATCCGTTTAGAAGTACTTAAGAATGAAGATGTTTTTGATCCTAAAGTTGCTGGAAACATGAATAAGCGCATGTCTGTTTATGATGAAGTCTTCCGTCGAGCAGATGAACTTGCGAACAAAAATGTTGACGGCATTATTTTAGATGCTACTTTTGTCACGCAGGAATTACGTCTTCGGGCAGCTGAAGTTGCTTCTAAGCATAACATGAACTTTGTAATTATGCAGACAAATTGCGCACAAGAGGTATCAGTGGCAAGAATTGAGAGAAGAACCAAAGAGAAGTATGAATCAAACGCGTTAACTGTAGATGCTTATCTTGCTAACAAGAAAAAATTTGAATCAGTAGATATTGAAGCCATCAAGAAAAGGTATCCGAAACTCAAAATAGTCCATTTAACTGTCGACACTTGCCGAGACAACGCAGAAGATTGGTACATTATGGGAATAGAAAAAAGTTAGCCGGATACTGTTCTATAATGATTATAGATTTACATATTCATTCCAAAGCGTCAGATGGCAAACTAACAGTCGAAGAGATTTTTAAAGAAGCCAAAATCCGAAAAATAAACTTAATGTCAATTACGGATCATGATTCTATTACCTGCCAAACTCAAGCTATGGCTGAAGCAAGAACGAAACACATCCAATATCTCGGCGGCGTTGAATTAAACGTTACTTTCTCGCACTCCAAGTATCATGAAGGCAAAGCGGTTTCCCTTGATTTTTTAGGCTATCAATTCGATGCTGACAACAAAGAGCTAAACACTAAATTGGAAACCATGGCAAAATATAGAGTGGAAAGAGCTTCAAAAATCCTTAACAACTTGAATGCTGAATTTAGAAAAGAAAACATAGCAACATTGACGGATTTGGATTTTAGAAAAATTGAAGACTCAGTAGACGGAGTGCTTGGCAGGCCTCACATTGCTGATTATTTAGTTAAGAAAAATATCGTTCAATCGCGTCAGGAAGCCTTCGACAAATACCTTGTAAAATGTGATGTTCCAAAATACACGCTTTTTTTAGAAGAAGCATCAAAACTCATAAGAGGTGCCGGAGGAAAATTGGTTTTGGCTCATCCCAATGATCCTCACGGGACTTCGTTGCTTGCATTATCTAAATCATTGTTTGACCAAACGGAAATTATTCAAGATAAAATGCTTCCTTACATTGACGGTGTTGAATGTTGGCACTCACGAAATAGTTTGGAAACGACAAATTTCTACACTGCATTTGCAAAAAAATACGGGTTAATAATGACTGGTGGAAGTGATTGCCACCAAAAACCAATTTTGATGGGCACAGTGCAAATTCCTGATTGGGTAGCAAACCAATTCATGCAGTAAATGCTCGTTACAATTCTTTTGCGTAGACGGCAGCTAATTTGAAGTATGATTGAGCTTCTTTAGCGGCTGATTCCTTTTCACTGGCATCAATGTTTGGGTCATCAAGTTTGAAGCTAATAACTTTGCCTCGCACATATGCTCTATAGCACTTGTAGAATGGAAGAACCTTCACCAAATCTTGATCTTTGGAATATGTGACATATCTGTCAATAAAGTAATCTGACAAGGCATGATTCTCTTGAAAGTCCAAATCCATCGCTAAAAAGGCGATATCTGAAGCCACATCCGAGTATCTAAAACGATCATTAAATTCTATAGCATCAAAAATACAAATTGGGTCTGTAATGAATATGTTTCCTGAATGCATGTCGCCATGGCAGTCTCTGATTTTATTGTTTATTATTCTGCTTTCAAAAAGCGATCTTTTTTGATCCATGAATTTAACAATTCTATCTTGAATAAAGTAGAAATCTGTTTGTGGGATCGTTTGGTCAATGTACTTTAGAGTCTGAACGAAATTTTCATCCCAATTAGTCTTTATAATTTTAATGGAACCATATTCATTAATTTCCCTACCAGTTTGTGCTTTAGAATGAAATTGCACAACAATCTTTGCGATCTCATCGATTGTTTTCATGTCAACTTTATTCTCTTTAAGAAGAACCCCCATGATTCTTTCCTGGGGAAGACGCCTCATTTTTAAAGCATACTCAATTGATTCACCATTACCGCTTACCTTTATGATGCCCAACTTTTTGTTGATAGGTACGACTTCGAGGTATACATCTGAACAGAGTCTTTTGTTGAGCTCTAGCTCTTTCTCGCAGAAGAAGTGCCTTTTTTCAAGAGTAGAGAAATCTAAAAATCCAAAGTTTACTTCTTTCTTTACTTTGTAAACAAAATTTTTAGTGAGGAAAACAAAGGAAATATGTGTTTGGATTAATCTAATTTCGCCGGGGTTTTCAGGGTAAGCTTCTGGTTTTAGAAGGGCGTCAACTACTTGTTTTTGGGTGTGCATATTATTCTCCTGAATAAGTACCCTTGTGAATTTGATCCCAATAAATATAGGGTATATTTCTAGCTAAATAATGGTTAACCAAGAAAATTTCATAATAGGAATAATCATAATGGATCTTAAAGTGTTTTGAATTTTGTTATGAAAGTTAATACTTCATCGTTATGTTTTTTTGAAATGTGTCTGTTGTTATACAGCGACTCTGCGAGCTCGGAGACTTTTGCTAAAGCGTACACTTTGAAGCCTAGAGCCTCTAATTTTTCTTTTCCACCCTGCTCACGGTTAACAACAACCAACAAATGCTTAACGTTGCCACCAAGTTCTTGTAAAGGCTTAATACCTTCAACTTTAGATAAGCCTTCACTTACAACATCATCAAAAAATAGGATATTGTCACCTTTTACAACATCTGCCCCGGCAAGTCTACCCATGACACCGTAGGCCTTCTCCTCCTTCCTAACTATAATACAAGGCAGGTTTAATTGAATAGCGATACTTGGAATTATCAACGCTCCTTTGAGTTCGATCGAAGCTAATTTGTCTATTTTATCAGAACCCATTATTTGCCTAATTTTTTTAGCCGCAAGCTCGGCGACAACCAATAGTTGTGTTGGCGAGGAGAGCAAACGAGCTAAATCTATATAATAGGGACTGATAGCTCCAGACTTAATTCTAAAGCTTCCAAACTTTAAGCATCCTGACAAGTATAGAGCGGCCGCAACTTTATCGGTAATATTTGACATTGAATATCCCTAATTTGATTATAAAAAAGGAAATTTAACTCTTTACAATCAATTAAACGACAAGATCGGCCATGTCTACGCTGCGTTCGTAAATTTGTCTAAGGAAAGAAACCGCTGCCAAAAGCTGTGGCATCAAATCCACTGAAGAATCTTTTGCGACCTTCTCAATGTTTGCGTATGTAATGTCGATTCTGGTTCTTATGTTACGTACATTTTCTGCCAATGAGATGTCTTTGGTTATAAAGGATTTTAAAGCCTGTTCATTGGCTCTACAACAAGCTTCCTGCAAATCGAGCAACAATTTTTGCAGTTCACTAGACATCTTCACACCATTAAGTGCAATTGTTTTTGAAGCTACCTGGACGCACGCATCGCCTATGCCTTCAATCAAACTTGCTGCTAAACGATAATCCAAACACTCTATTGGAGTAATCCCTAGTTTATCGCTTAAACGGGGATTTTGAATAATTGTTCGAAGAATTCTTACAAGCAAAAAATATAGTTTATTGCTTTCAGTATCTCTCTCGATAACATTCTTTGCTAATTCTACATCTGCATAAACAAATGAGTTGGCGGCATCACGTGTCATTCCTGCTACAATAGCATAAGTTCTATTCAAGATTTTTTCTGGTATAAATCCTGATGGTTGTTGCATCAAGGTTTGCAGAGAAATCTTTGAACTGGTTTCCTCCACAATCTCCAAGCCAACCAAAGAACTTGCGGTTGACTTAACTACTTTTCTTGCGTCAGAGTCTATTCTGTCCTTTGCTTCAATATCGATAATATCGTAACCTAGAAGATAACGACCAATAATCTCTCGGCCGAGATAAGGACCTATATTTAGACAAGTAATTCTGGGCGGGGACTCAACGATGTTAGAGGGGTCTACAATAAGCTTGCCATCGTTAGTTACATCTAAGCTTACCAAATCGCCTTTTTTTAAGCCACTCTTCTTGGCCCAATCTCTAGGTACACAAACAAAAAAAGTGCCAGTCGGCGTTTGTTGAACTTTTCGTGATTCACCCATAAGTCTGCACCAAACTAGATATAACACATCTAAACTACACGTTGCTTATATAAATTAAATTGAGTTTGAATAGTTAAAGTCGAAATATAATTAACCAAAAGCAATACACAGTCTAACACTAAATAACTTAGGCAAGCAGTTCTAACCGTTCAAAAGGTTGAATCGCAACCAAAAAAGGCAAACAAAGCAAAAGCATAAAAGCTTAAGCGCAAAAGCATGACCCAAAGCAATGGTTAATAGACAAGATCAAAAATGAGCGCACAAGAGAAATTGCAAAAAGCAATAGAGACAACAATCGCAGCAGGGTATCAACTAAATAGTGAGGCCTTTGACTTCTTAAGTCAAAACTCAGACCTAAACGATCCAGTTGACATTATGAATTGTGCACTTCAAAAGCTACAAGATCTTGAAGAAAAACCATTTTTCATTGACAGAGTTTTCTTAGAAACCTTAAAGCCACAACTGACCGCTTCCGTTGTCGAAACGCAAATAGAACCACTGAATCAAAAGGTTGTAGATCCACTACTTACCCAACAATTAAATCAAATCAAGTCAGAGGAAAACACCATTTTTTATCCATATGCTAGAGACATAAAATCATGCCTCAATATCCTCGAAGATGCTACAGGTAAACTTAGTTCAAATGGAACATTAGAAGAATACGGTCAATATTTCCAAGACAGGTTCAGAAGAATAGAACACTTACTAAGACAAAG
>Ga0335081_10013437_pt1 | contig 13241 bp, 10 predicted proteins | sample Lox_Sample_35_FD_206713 | JGI IMG/M metagenome (GOLD analysis project Ga0335081, IMG submission 206713) | Soil microbial communities from Loxahatchee National Wildlife Refuge, Florida, United States - Lox_Sample_3.5 | ecosystem: Environmental > Terrestrial > Soil > Wetlands | place: USA...
GTCGCGAGAAAGATCGACGACACTCGCCATGTCATTTTGGATTGCCGGGGAACGAACCAGCACGGAGAGGAGGTTATCGCCGGCACTGCGGAGGTCATTGCGCCAACCGAGAAGATTTCGCGGCCCTGGCCTGCCCTTCCCGCAATCGAGCCGAGCGAGAAAAAACACCCCTCGGAGCGCCGTACCACAGCGCCGCCAGACGCGGGACTGACGGAGACGGAGGCGGAGCGGCGGCTTGAGCGGTTCGGAGAAAACGCGCTCGCCGAGCATCATGTGAGCGCTCTCGAGCGCTTGGCGCGTTTCTTCTGGGGGCCGATCCCTTGGATGATCGAGATCGCAGCTCTTCTCTCCGGCGTCCTTAGGCATTGGGATGACCTCTCCATCATTCTCGTGATGCTCTTCATCAATGCAGGCGTGGGCTTCTGGCAGGAATTCAAGGCCGACAACGCCATTGCGCTGCTAAAGCAGCGGCTTGCACTCAAGGCGCGGGTCAAACGTGACGGCAGATGGAAGGACATCGAAGCAAGGCTGCTCGTTCCAGGCGATGTGGTGCTCATCAAGCTCGGCAATGTCGTACCAGCGGACATGAAACTGATCGAAGGCGCTTATCTGAGCGTCGATCAATCAGCGCTCACCGGAGAATCCCTCCCCGTCGATATGAAAGCCGGGGACGAGGCGTATTCGGGCTCGATTGCCAAGCAGGGCGAGATGACCGGCGTCGTCACAGCAACCGGTATGAACACTTATTTCGGCAAGACAGCCCATCTTGTCGAACAGGCCAGGACCGTTTCACACTTCCAGCGCGCCGTTCTGCGGATCGGCAACTTCCTCATTCTGATGACCATCGGTCTCGTCTTCTGCATTGGGATCGCGGCGCTCTTTCGCCACGATCCCCTCATGGAAACCCTGCAATTTGCCCTCATCCTGACCGTCGCATCGATACCGGTGGCGCTTCCGGCCGTGCTGTCAGTAACCATGGCGATCGGTGCCGAGCGCTTGGCGAAACTCAAGGCGATCGTCTCGCGCCTCGTGTCCATCGAAGAGATGGCCGGCGTGGACATACTTTGCAGCGACAAGACCGGAACCCTCACCAAGAATGAGCTCACACTGGGCAACGCGCAACCGGCACCGGGCATCACCCACGACGAGCTTCTCCTCGCGGCGGTGCTGGCTTCGCGCCCTGATGCGCCCGATGCCATCGATGCGGCAATTCTCGCTGGTGCTCCCCCTGGCAAAAGTCTCGACGGCTACGCAGTTCGGGCGTTCCACCCTTTTGATCCGGTGGTGAAACGGGCCGAGGCGGAGGTCGAGCAAAACGGCACGCATTTCAAGGTGGCTAAGGGCGCGCCACAAGTGATCGCTGACCTTTGCGCACCTGACCCTGAAAAGCGCAAAGCCATCGCTGCGACCGTCGACGAGGATGCAGCAAAAGGTTTCCGCACCCTTGGCGTTGCGCGCACCGATGAGTCCGGTCACTGGCGGTTCCTGGGTCTTCTGCCGCTCTTTGATCCGCCCCGGGACGACAGCACCTTGACCATCGCGACAGCGCGCGCCATGGGCATCAATATCAAAATGGTGACCGGCGATCACGAGGCAATTGCTAAGGAGATCGCCAGCCAGCTCAAGCTCGGGCAGAACATTGTCGTCGCCGAAACCGCGTTCGGCCAGAAGGCTGGCGGTGACGCACAGCTTTCACAAATCCTCGCCGCCGATGGTTTTGCCCGCGTTTTTCCCGAGCACAAATTCAAAATTGTCAAGGCGCTGCAGGCCGCAGGCCATATTGTCGGCATGACCGGCGACGGTGTGAATGACGCACCGGCCTTGAAGCAGGCCGATGTCGGTATCGCCGTCAGTGGCGCAACCGACGCCGCACGCGCCGCAGCCGATCTCGTCCTGACTGCACCCGGCCTCTCCGTAATCACCCTGGCGATCGAAGAAGCCCGCCGCATTTTCGAGCGCATGAACAGTTACGCCATGTATCGCATTGCGGAGACGATCCGGCTTTTGTTCTTCATGACTGCCAGTATCCTGATCTTCAACTTTTATCCCGTCAACGCGATCATGGTGGTGCTCTTGGCGCTGCTTAATGACCTGCCCATCATGATGATCGCCTATGACAATGCGCCCATCGCGCCGCAGCCAGTGCGCTGGGACATGACGCGGGTTCTCACCATCGCGTCGGTGCTCGGTATCTATGGCGTGCTCGAAAGCTTTGTCTTGTTCTGGATCGTGCAGGATTACCTCGCGCTTTCAAAGCCCCTTGTTCAGGCGCTGATCTTCCTCAAGCTGCTCGTCTCTGGGCATATGACGATTTATTTGACGCGCAACAAAGGCCCGGTTTGGGAGCGTCCTTGGCCGAGCTGGAAACTTGTCGTTCCCTCCGAGACGACTCAGCTGCTTGGAACGCTCGTTGTCGTTTATGGCTGGTTCATGACTCCTACGGGTTGGCCATACGCGCTCATGGTCTGGGCCTATACGCTCGTGTCTTTTATGGTGGCGAGCATGATCAAAATCGGCACTTACGGGCTTCTGGAGCACCGTGCGCGACACCAGGCGTGTCATCTCACCCGCGTTGAAAGTCACGTTGCCGTCGCGAAGCGACCCATCGCACCAAATATCATCAAAGAGCGACGTGAATCATGAAGCGAATCCTTGTGGCGACGGATGGCTCGGTCGCCTCGGACCGGGCGGTCGAATATGCGGCGCAACTGGCAAAAAACACCAGCGCCGACCTTTTGATCGTAAATGTCATGGGCGGCTATGGCCTTCCAGACAGCATATTCGGATCCTTCACCAACGCGCAGCAAAGCTGGTTCGAAGAGCTGCTTGGGTCGATGTCGGCGGAACTCCTGACAAAGGCGAGGGACTGCGCCTGGAACGCCGGAGCCGCCACGATCCAACTCGAATCCCGCTCTGGTGACGTCGCTCAGACAATCATCCGAATTGCACAAGAAAAAGAGGCGGATCTCATCGTTGTTGGCAAGCGGGGCACTGGGCTCGTTGCGGGACTGCTGCTCGGCAGCATCTCGCAGAAGCTGGTGAGTCTTTCACCCTTGCCCGTAACGGTCGTTCCCTGACCGGGATGGTCGATCCTTCGATGGCCAAGCGCCGATAAGGACCGGTTGTGCAAACCTTTTGGGTCTTCCATGTGAAAGGCACAGCCATGCCGAAGAAGAAGCTATCGGTCAAATCCTCCCACCTATCCCAGCTTAGCGTCCCGGTGTTTGGCCCATGGCCTTTGCGAATATCCGCTTTCGGCGCCGAACATAAGTGCTGCCAACCGCAGACTTCCGGCAGCTGTCCGAAGCATTCCGGAAAACATATGCGTAATCGTGTGATAATGTGTACGTGGGGCGACTGGTAGTCGGCTACTACGAGAGAAGCGAACATGATCTCTGCAGCATTTCCGTACCAAAAGAAGCGGCGGCAGGTCCTCGGCAGCGAGATGGCATACGTCGAGGTGGGAGAGGGCGACCCCATCGTGTTGCTGCACGGTAATCCCACCTCGTCGTACCTCTGGCGCAACATATTGCCGTACCTGCAGCCACTAGGCCGCTGCGTCGCCCCTGACCTGATCGGCATGGGCGACTCCGCCAAGCTGCCTAACAGTGGTCCCGGCTCGTATCGATTCGTGGAGCACCGCCGCTACCTCGACGCCCTGCTCGAGGCCCTGGATGTGCGCGAGCGGGTCACCTTCGTCATCCATGACTGGGGTTCGGCCCTCGGCTTCGACTGGGCCAATCGCCACCGCAGGGCCGTAAAGGGAATCGCGTTCATGGAGGCGATCGTGGCGCCGCAGGGCCGGAACCACTGGGACAAGATGGGAATGCGTTCAGCCTTGGAGGCGCTGCGTTCGGAGGCCGGCGAGGCGATGGTCCTGCAGGACAACTATTTTATTGAACAGATCCTGCCGAACGCCATCCTGCGTAAGCTTTCCGTCGAGGAGATGACGGAGTACCGACGGCCGTTCGCCGAGCCTGGCGAGGGGCGACGGCCGACGCTGACGTGGCCCCGAGAAATACCCATCGAGGGCGAACCCGCCGATGTGCACGCGATCGCGACTGAATACGCGGACTGGCTGGGGACGAGCAATGTGCCCAAGCTGTTCCTGAAGGCTGAGCCAGGTGCGATCCTCGCCAACGATACACTGGTCAACCTCGTCCGCGGGTGGCCCGCGCTGACCGAGAAGACGGTGGCGGGGATCCATTTCGTTCAGGAAGATTCGCCGGACGAGATCGGGCGGCTCGTCGCCGACTGGACTAAGACGTTGGGCTAACGGGAGCCAATCAAAGTTCGGGTGATGGGTGAAGCTCACTTCCGCTTGTGGCGCATTGCAGACGGTTACGATCCCGTCCCAAGTAGTCCGGTTTTCTGGCCAGTGCGGCCTTTCCTCGGCGACCCAAATGGAAGGGTCACAGGGGCCAAAACCGCAAAAAACAAAGGCAGCCCAAGCACTCCCTGCTCTGTCCGGAATTCTTAAACTTCGTTCTCCCCTGGCGCCGTGCCCTCGAACCTCGAATTGGTCAGCCTGCCCCACACGGGGCGATCTTTTGACCTCCCGCGTCAACCCAATCGAAGGGAATCGGCGGGCGCTCGTCCGCGCAATCAGGTGAACACGTTCCCATCCCGAGGACCGAGCGAAGCTCGCGTCTCGAAGGTCGAGGAACGCGGATCAGTGTCTCGTATCTCTCCCTCGTCCTTCGAGACGGGCCTTTGGGCCTCTCTCCAGTTACCCGCTTCCATTGCGTTCGCTTCGCGAACCGCTCCGCTCTCAATGGAACCTCGGGTTTCCTTTCGCACAGGTGGAGGGAGAGAAATTCAGCCCTTCACCCGATCGCCCCGAGCGCTCATCTCACCGATATTGGATCGTACGGATTTTGGTTTGACGGACTTTCTCGAACGCGATTCGATCCGCGAAAAAAATACGCAAATCCCTATCGCTGCCCTCGGCCTCATCATTTCAGCCGGAGACCCTGCAGATCCTCAGGCTCACGCTTCACTGCAACCGGAATTCGGCACCGAGCGCCTTGATCTCGGCCGGCTTGATGAGCTTCGAATGGCCGACCACAACGCGGTGCAACGGCCCCTCGAGCTTTTCCTGCCAGAATTTCAAGAATTTGATCAGGACTGGAAAATCCGGTGCAATATCATAGTCTTGCCAGATGTAGGCCTGCAACAGGCGTGGATGATCCGGCAAATGATAAAGAATCTCCGCGGTGGCAAGCCCATAACCGGCAAGCTGCCTCACAAAATCCGGGGATGGCTTGTTCGTCTCGATCCTTCTGGTTGCGGTCATAATTCTACCTCCGCGGTAACGCCCGCAGGCGGATATCATCTCATCCTTCAATCGCCTGGCGGCAACGAACGGTTCCAAGATCCGTTCAATGGCCGGCATATTAATACAAAGTTTGCGTTCAAAGGCTTACGCAAACCTTAGGCAAGCGATGTGCCGAATTAAGTTTCTTTAATGTTGTGGATCGAGACCGCGAGCGGCGTGGCAACCGCCGCATCAGCTCGAATCTCCTGCTCCCGATGTGCGCAGCGGAGTGCGGCAATGATTTCGGCAAGGATCGCGATGGCGATTTCAGCGCCATTCGCAGCGCCAATTGCAAAGCCGATCGGGGCATGGATTTGTGCGACTTCGGCATCGCTGAATCCGGCAAGACGCATGCGTTCGAGCCGTTTGCGGTGATTGGCTTTTGAGCCAAGCGCACCGACATAAAAGCATTTTGCGCGCAATGCCGCGCAGAGCGCTGGATCATCGATTTGCGGATCGTGGGCGAGCAAAGCAACCGCCGAGAAACGATCGAGCCCAAGCTCTGGCGGCACGGCCTCGGGCCATTCGGTGACAAGCGGCGTTTCCGGGAATCGGTTTTCCGTCGCGAAAGACGGGCGCGGATCGGCGACCGTGACCTCGAAGCCCACAAGGCGAGCCGCAGCGGCAAGCGTTTGGGCGATCTGCGTTGCACCAACCAACAGAAGCCGGACGGACGGCATTTGGACATCGAAAAACAAGCGCCTGCCGCCATGCTGGAGCAACACGCTGCGTCCTTGCAGCAATCGCGGCACGAGGAGGTCTGCCAAAGGATCGCCCGCCACTTCGTCTGCGCGCACCAGTCTTTGTTCACCGCAGTCAACATCCGTGACGAGCACGCAGGCACGGCGGGCGGCGCATTCCTCGGCAAGCACGCGGATATGATGGGCTTGCGCCGCGCCAATCGCTTCGACGTACACCTTGAGGTGCCCGCCGCAGGAGAGTCCAGCATGCCAAGCCGCGTCATCCGCAACTCCGAATTCGAGCAGGCGGGGCACCCTTGTCTCAATCACTTCCAGCCCCGCGCCAATCACCTCGGCCTCGACGAAGCCGCCCGACACCGAACCTGTAAAATCGCCGCCCTCTCCTACGATGAGGCGGCTACCCGTCGGACTTGGCGCGGACGCCCAAGTATCGACCACGGTCGCTATCGCAACCGCCCGGCCAGCTTCGATCCACTCCAGTGACTTGCGAAAGGCGGGAAGATTGAAGACAGGCACCACAATCCTTTTTGCGACAGCGTTTCTGCTACAGCGTTTTGCTGCGGCGTCGCCGCCGAAAGCGCTTGCATGGAGTCTGCCAGCGCTCGCCCGTTTGGACAAGAGGCGTCAAAATTTATGGCATTGGAGCCCTCTCGCACAGCGAAAAGAACAGCTGGCTGTGAGCGTCCGATGACACGATTTGGATGGTGATGGTGATTGTGTTTTTGACTATGATGCCTTCGTCACGCACGGCCATTGCCGTGCTCTGTTTCCTTAAGAACGTGCTTTGAGGCTCACGGGTGGGCGCATGACGAAGATTTCCATCACCGGCGAGGCCTTTAATGTTCTCATCGAAGGCGAGGAGAATAGGCCGGTGTTGATGCTTGCTCATCCGCTCGGCGCCAATCTTCATATTTGGGCACCACAAGTTCCCGCTTTGCGCGCGCATTTCCGGGTCCTGCGCTATGATGCCCGCGGGCATGGCGCAAGCGTGGCCAATGAAGGCCCCTATTCGATCGAAGGCCTTGGACGCGATGCGCTCGCGATCCTCGATGCGCTGGCCATTCCAAAGGTCCATTGGCTTGGCCTCTCGCTCGGCAGTATCGTCGGACAATGGCTCCTCATCCATGCGCGCGAGCGCATCGGCCGGGCGGTGCTTGCCAGCACGGCAGCGCAGATGGCGGGACCCGATCTGTGGAACAGCCGCATTCGATCGGCGCGGGACGCCGGCATGAATGGCGTGGCCATCGCGGCGGCCGAACGCTGGTTTACGAAAGCTTTCCGCGACACCCATCCTGAAAAGGTGGAAACCGTGATGGAAATGGTGCGCAAGACATCACTGCAGGGCTATGTGGCCGGCTGCGCCGCCATACGCGACATGGATCATCGCGAGGCTATTCGAAGCATCACGAACAAGGTCCTCGTCATCGCCGGACGCCACGATCCGGCGGCGCCGCCAAGGATGGGCACCTTCGTCGCGAATGCCATTGAAGGAGCCAAATTCGTTACCCTCGAAGCCTCGCATATTTCAAATATCGAGGATGCGGCAAATTTCACGAAGACGGTGATCGATTTCTTGACCGCCCCCGAATCGGCTGGAGCCAAAGCCTCTCGGCGCCCGAAGTCGCAGGTCAAAAGAGCGCAAATTAAAAAGATTGCCGCAAGAAAATCTTCCCGCCAACAAGCTTCGACTTCGAAAGCGCCAACAAAAAAGGCCTCTGCCAAAAAACTCAAAACAAAAAGGCCGGCAAAAAAAGCCTCCCTTAAAAAGACAAGCAGCAGAATCAGTCTGGGGAAGACCCCGGGCAAGAAAACGGGCGCATCAAAGAAGACAACTGGCAGGAAAAGAAGTTGAAGAAGAGCTTTGGGTATCCAGCGCGGTTGCCTCAAAAAGTTCCATAGGTGCGGTGGGCGTAGGTGAGATTGCAGCTCTGCTGACTGAACTCGACGGCTTCTACCGCCCCAATCACGATCAAATGCGTCATGACTTCTTTGATCTCGGTAAGACGGCAATCGAAAACCGCGGCCGCATGGCAGAGAACCGGCGCCCCGGTGACGAGCTTGGTCCACTCGCCCGCGACGAATTTCTCATCGAGATGATGGCCGGTCCTACCCGCGAAAATGTTTGCGAGATCCTCCTGAGCGGGAGTGAGGGTGTTGATGCAAAATACCCCATTCTCACGGATCCTGACCGCTGAGGGCGAGGTTTTGTTGATACAAAACAGCATCATCGGCGGCTCCACCGTGATCGAGGCGACGGAGGTCGCGGTAATCCCCCCAAGACCCGCCGGTCCCCCGGTGGTGATGATATGAACCGCGGCCGCAACGCGGCTCATCGCTTCACGAAACCGCGCCCCATCGAGGCCTTGGCTTGGCACGGCGCATGTTTCGATGCGTCCGCTCTCGAGTTCGGCCATTCGTACGGCAAGCTCCATTTTTTCCTTAAATCCATCTGGGGTGAGGACGGATTGAACCGCATCCTGATAGCAAAAATAGTCAAAGAAGCAAAATATGCCAGGTTTGGACTGGAGGTTTCGGGGCAATTCGCAGCAATGAAGGGTTACGCAAGCGTCATCGGATCTTCCAGGACTAAAGCTGCCTTTGGTGTCCCTGCTGTCGCCTAGCCCAAATTGGCAAGACCTGGAAAGGTCTGCAGGAGCCAGGACGAAAAATCCTGAATCGATCCGGTGAGGAACGCTATTCCGGTCGCCACCAGTAGAACGCCGATGACGCGTTCGATCACACCGAAATAGCGGCGGAACCGCTTGAGGAGGCGGATAAAGGGTTCAATTGCCAACGCGACCAGCAAAAAAGGCAGGCCGAGCCCGAACGAATAGGCGGCGAGCAGCGCAATGCCTCTGCCGATCGTCTCCTCGGAGGCGGCAACGGCGAGAATGGCCGCGAGGATTGGCCCAATGCACGGCGTCCACCCAAAGCCGAAGGCAAGACCCATGACGTAGGCGCCCCAGATCCCGACCGGCTTTTGCACGTCGACCCGTGCCTCGCGATAAAGCAACGCGAACTGGAAGACGCCCAGAAAATGCAATCCCATCACAATGATTGCGATTCCGGCAAGCAGCGCCAGCCGTGCGAAATATTGGTGGAGCACCTGCCCGAAAGCCGATGCCGTCGCGCCAAGGCCGATGAAAACCGTCGAAAAGCCGAAGATGAAAAGCGCCGCCGCGAAAAGAATGTCGCGCCGCGCCCGGGCTTCGCGGCGGGTGGCGACCTCCTCGATAGTCGTTCCAGCGATAAATGTTAGATAGGGTGGAACCAGGGGCAGCACACAGGGGCTTAAGAAAGACAGGAGGCCTGCGAGCCCGGCAATGGGAAAGGTGACATCATGTGGCATAGGCCCTTCTAGCCCGATCTGGCAGACTGAAAAAGAAGTAAGCCCCTGCGGGAGCGAGGATTTCGGGAGTTTTCATAAAATTAATGTGAAATCGCTTAGTGGTTATGGGGGCTGCAAATTTTGGAATTAAGCCAGCAGAATTTGATGGCAGCGGCTCAGTTAGGCCCCATAACATATGTCTCTTGTGTCTCTTGGCTCCGCTTTCGCGCCGCAATAATGCTTTAATTTGCGTCACGACACATGCGGTGGCAGCCCAACAAAGTTAGTGAAGTCCTTCCATGACGGTTTTCTTCGTCACTTTCTGCAACATCTTGTTCAATTTCGCAATTGGGCTTCTCGTGGCCAAATTTCTCGGTCCAGAGGAATATGGCCGGTTTGCCCTCGCCTACGCGACCGCCATCTTCGTTCAAACCGGCTTTTTCGACTGGATCAGGCTGGGCACGACTCGGTTCTACTCTGAACGCATTCGCTATGAAGAACCGGCATTGCGAGCGACATTTGATTTCGGCTTCGCCCTCATCACCGTGGGACTGGCGGCGGGGGCGAGCCTGCTCCTCTTCGCCGGCGTCAAGTTTACCTTATCCTATGGCCTGATCGCCCTCGCGCTCAGCGTCGCGGTCACTAATGGGCTTTACGATTATCACACCGCACTCGTTCGCGCCCGCTTCGACGATCGTCTTTTTGCCCGTCTCGCTTTCGTCAAGACCATTGTGGCTTTCGCTCTCATGGGCGGCGGAGCCTTTCTTTTTGGCTCGGCAGAGATGACACTTGCCGGCACGATTGTCAGTCTCGGTGGATCGGTTGTCACCGCGCGCGCGGCCCTGCGGGATCCCGGTTCGAAATTTCACCTGGCACGCCTCTCGATGGCGCGCGGGTTAATGGCCTACAGCCTGCCGATCGTTGGCGCCAATCTCCTCTACCTTGCGATCCCGCTCGCCAATCGCTCGATCCTTGCGATCGTCGACGGTTTTTCGGAAGCCGGGCAATTTTCCTTAGCTTATGATTTCGGAACCAAGGCCGTCCAAGCCATCGGCTCCGCCTTCGATATCGTGCTCTTTCAGATTGCGGTCGCAACTCACGAATTGCACGGCCCAGCGCAGGCGAGGCAGCAGATCGCCCGCAACATGACCATCGTGATCGGCATGGTGCTGCCGGCGTGCACGGGGCTTTGGCTGACATTGCCTTCGATTGAGCAGCTGGTCGTGCCGGAGGCGTTTCGCGGGCATTTCGACCTGCTTTTACCACTCATGATGACCGGTCTCTTCTGCATGGCCATCGTTCAATATGCCATCACTCCAATTTTTCAGATCGAGAAGAAAACCGCGCCGTTGATTGCCGCGGCCCTCGCGGCGTGCGCTGCCGACCCCTTTTTCCTTTTGATCATGCATCGCGGCGGCGCGGCATCAAGCCTCGCCATTGCCCAAGCCTGCGCGATGCTCACCGCGCTCCTTGTGCTCATCGCCTTTGCACGCCCGACATGGCGGCAATGGCCGCGCCCGCGCGATCTCACTGTCGCGGTTTTTGGCAACGCCCTGATGGGGGCGATCGTTCTGCCCATGCGCGATCATGAGCCTGGGTTAGCAACGCTCGTCGAACAGGTCGTGACGGGTGCCGCCATTTACGCCACGGTAGTTTTGGGACTGGATATCGCAGGACTGCGCGGTCTAATCGTTGCCCGCCTCCGCGTCACCTTCGCGCGGATGAAAACCCTTTAAAGCTATCGTTCCAGAGCCTTCACTTCGCCGCCGTGCCGTTGCACAAGCAGCGTCACCCAGCCATCGATTTCGAGGCGCCGCGACAAGGTCATGCCTTGCGCTCGATAGGCGCTGATGACGCCTGGAACGTCGCGCACGAGGAGGCCCGAGAGAATAATGTCCGCACGTGGCGCTGTTAATCTCGCGATTTGAGGTGCGAGATCCCGCAAAGGACGCGCAAGGATATTTGCGAGGACAAGATCATAGGGCGCGCCTTTCAGCAATAGCGGATGTGCGGCGCCCTTCGCCACGACAGGGCGCACAAAGCCCGCGACGCTGTTGCGTTTCGCATTGGCAGTGGCGGTCCTCACGCTCACGAAATCGATGTCGCCCGCACGAATGGGCTGTTTGAATAGTTTAGCGGCGGCGATGGCAAGGATGCCCGAGCCTGTCCCGATATCGAGAATGGCGGCCGGCCGCCGCCGCCGGGCAACGCTCTCCAACATCAAAAGACATCCGCGGGTCGAGCCATGATGGCCGGTGCCAAAAGCAAGCGCCGCCTCGATCTCGATTGCAAGATCATTGGCTTTGACAGCGCGGCGTCCATGTGCGCCGTGGATAAGAAACCGCCCTGCCCGCACGGGAGCTAGTCCCTCGAGCGAAGCAGCAACCCAATCGCGCTCCCGCACCTCGCCGAAGACCGCCGCACGCGCGGCGGCATCGCCCGCAACGGCGGCTACCAGAGTACGAACATTTGTCTCGTCCGGCGCGCTTCCGAAATAGACTTCAATGATCCAAGGGCCATTGTTCCAGCCACTTGTATCCGGCCGCTCTTCGAAAGCCGCCGCGGCGGTCGTCGCCGGATCGAAAGTTTCGACGATGACATCGGCGATCATGCGCGCCGTCGCCTGGTCGCAAGAGAGGCGCATGACATGGGTCGCGCAATTTGGGGGCATGCCTTCAAGCATGGCGGGCAGCTAGCACAGGGAACCACAGACGGCAACCGAACCTTGCGGGCAGCCCTCGCCGCCGGCTTCCCCCATCACCTCGGCAGCGTTGCTTCCAGTCCGACCATCCGGGCCTTTGCCGAGTAATGCGAAGCATTGCCTCTCCCCGCACAGGCATCGCGCGCGAACATGATGAGATGATGCGCACATAAGCCGACGCTCAAAATGGGCTCGATTTGTCCCCGTATCAGCCGGCCGAGCGCGAATTTCCAAAAAGTGCGCCGATAATCGCTCCGGACGCCCGCAAACCAGAAAAGACGCGCCAGAATCACAAGACCCTTGGCGACATTGCGCCGTGACAGGCGCTGCCGGCTCCACGGACGTCGCAAGCGATAGGGTCTTGTCTCGCGCATTTGATATTCGTAGCGGGCGAACACGCGATCCGGCTCATAGGCTTTTGCCATGCAGCTGCGCCACATGTTGAGCACTTCATCATAGGGCAGCTTGAATTCCACATTCGACTCTCGCCCCAAATCCTCCTCGTCGAGCAGCCGGTTTTCGAGCCGCAAGCGATCCCAAAGTGGAGTGCGCGGCAGAGCCTGGAGAAGATTAATCGTCGCCATCGGGATTTGCGATTCCTCGAGAAAATCGAGAATTCTTGCGCCCGAATGGCTTGTGTCGGTGTCGAGGCCGAGAATGATTCCGGAAACCACCTCCATTCCATGCCGGTTGATGGTGCGGACAGCATCGAGAATCGGCACCATCATATTGTGCCGTTTGTCGATTGCCTTCAATGCCTCGGGCTCGGGCGTCTCGATCCCGCAGAAGATGGTGTCGAACGCCGCCTCCCGCATGAGCTTCAGGATTTCGGGTGAGCGGGCGATGTTAAGTGTCGCTTCGCAAGAGAGGCTAACCGCATAGCCGTTGCGCTTTTGCCATTGAATGAGATGAGGCAAAAGCTCGCGCAAGGCGCGCCGGTTGGCGATCAGATTATCATCGACGAAGTAGACGGAGCCATTGACGCCGCAGGCCAAGAGCTTGTCGAGTTCTCCTATGACCTGCGCCGGTGTCTTGAGCCGCGGAACCCGGCCATAGAGGCCCGGAATATCGCAGAACTCACAGGTGTAAGGACAGCCGCTCGAAAACTGGATGCTGCCGAGAAAATAGCGATTGATTTCGGCGAGCTCATAAGCAGGCACGGGAAAATCGCAAAGATTGCGGCGCGAGTTCGTT
>Ga0335081_10013438_pt1 | contig 13241 bp, 7 predicted proteins | sample Lox_Sample_35_FD_206713 | JGI IMG/M metagenome (GOLD analysis project Ga0335081, IMG submission 206713) | Soil microbial communities from Loxahatchee National Wildlife Refuge, Florida, United States - Lox_Sample_3.5 | ecosystem: Environmental > Terrestrial > Soil > Wetlands | place: USA: Florida...
GACCTCGCGCAGATCCTCGCGACGGTCTCGGACCGCTCTGCCCTCGTCCACCGGGTCGCCCCGCCCCCGATCGACCTCGGCCTGGTGACCCTCCCGGTCTACAGTCGCCTCCCCCGCCCCCTGGCCGGGGCTCTTGCGGTCGGGGTGACGGTCCGCGCGTCGGCCCGTATGCCACAGCGCCCCTTCGACGTCCTGCAAAGCGTCGAGTGCGACCCGGCCGGCCGCTTTCCCGCGGTGAGTTTCGACCGGGGAGCCGGCGCGGGTATCGGCGGCCCCGACGACCCGCTGCTCCAGTCGGGCTATGCGGTCGTGGCGGCCCCTGACGGTGCACATCGAAGCACAGGCCCGGAGCGGATAGTCGAACCCGGGTGGATCTCGGTGCGCGGGGACGATCTCGGTGCGCAACTCGCCGTCGTGGAAATCACCGAGCCGCTGCGTGCCCTCGCCACCGCCACGGTTACCGGCACTCGACCCGGCCTGGACCCGGTCGTGGCTACTCTGGACGCTCCGCCGGCGCTGATCGCCCTGGTCGGCCCGGCAACCGGTGACCCCCCGGCCGAAATGTCCATCACGCTGACTTCACGCACCGACGCCGCACAGTTGGTGGTCGGGCCGCTGCTTTGGGCTGACCTGCGGCTGGACGTCTCCGATCTGCCGACATTCGGCGCTCAGACGGTCCACATCCGCGCCACCTGGCCGGATGGCGTCCAACTCGCCCTCATCGAGCTGCAACCCGAATCCGCTCCCGGGCTGCCCGCCCCCCCGGTGACGACCGTCGGCCTGCAGCCCGAGGTCTCCGAGCGAAGCTGGACCTACGCCGCGCAGAGCCCCTTCCACGCCGGCTACCGCTACCGGCTCAGCGCACCCCCCGGGGACCCGCCCCAACCCTGGTCGGCGCTGCTGGACCCACGCCAGCCGCTGACGGTGAGCGTGCCTGGCGCGTCGACACCGCCGCCCGCAGCCGTCGAGACGGCGCCGTCCGGGCCAGCCGCCGCAGGAGGCCTGCCATGACCGTGCCCGCCGACCGGATCGAACATGGCCTTCTGCTCATCGAGGACACCCCGGCCAGCCCCCGCCGGGCGGTCCCAGCACCACAGTAAGAACACTCATCGAACTCACCCCCGCTCCCCGCGGCTAAGCCGAACGGAAGGTGCCAAATGCTTCGCATCGACAAGGTGAACACCCTGCACGGACTCACCGTCTACGGCGACGGCGACAGCGGCGTCGTGTTCTATGTCGTCCCCGAACGGCCCCGCCTCCGGCTGGACGACAACGGCCTGCCCGTCTTCAAGTTCATTAAGTACCGCGTGCCGATCGACCGAGGCGGCGGCAAGATGGGAGGGGGCTTCCTCATGTTCGACGCCGAATTCGACGTTCCGAGCGCGACGATGGCCGCCATCAAGACCGACCTGCAGGCCCAGGTGGCCGCCGAATGGGCGAATAACAACCGGGGCGCCCCGCCCCCGGTGACCATCGGACAGATCGTGTGGGCCAGCGGGACAGTCCAGGTCCACGTCCTCGACAACGACAAAAACTTCGTCGACCAGGTAGATGCGCCCGCCTCACCTTCCCTGTACGGCAACAACATCACGTCAGTGAGCGTCGAGTTGAGCGATCTGGGCGCCACCCTCGCCGAGCAGGCCTTGCAGGGCGCCGGCGCGGGCGTGGTCCAGGTCGTCTACGACCTCAAGTTCTGGACATCGCTGCCCCGCATCGAGGGGCACGCCTGGTTCCACGCCGCGGAGTTCTACCAGTTCGCCCAGACAATCACCGTGAACTACGACATCTGGGGCGAAACCAGCTACCAAGAGACCCTGCGGGAACAGTTCGCCTCCTCCCAGGCCGAAGGCGTCGAGCTCACCACCGGGATCGGCGTCGACGACAACCTGCGCCAGCAGATCCGCAGCCAGCTGCAGAAAGACTTGGAAGAGACGATCAAGACCAAGATGCTCGAGGAGATAAAGCCGGTCGATCCCAGCGACCGAGGCGACCGCGGTGACGACAGCGTCAAACGGGACTTCCTCACCACCAAGGTCGAAGACTTCTACGAGAGCTACAGCGAGAACATGGCGGTCGAGTGGGAGATCGAACCGCCAGGAAACCTGCCTAACATCACGACCTTGACCGACAAGAACGGCCAGCCGCTGAAGTGGAGCGACTATTCCGTCGACGTCGACCTCAACGACCCGTTCTTCAAGAGTTTGCGAATCGACATCTCCACCCCCATTCAATGGGCCCAGGTGCCGATCAACAGCGTCGACGTGACCATCATCTACGGGGCCAACGGGTCGAAGAACAAGTCGTTCCATCTCGACGCGGACCACCAGAGCGCGGTCTACGAGGAATTCATGGATGGCGACGGAACCGCCTGGCAATGGACCTGCACGGTCAACTACACCGACCGCCCCGAATCCTACGTGTCCTCGCCGGCGGCCGGCACCGGCACCATCCTCACCGTCGACGCCGCGCTCACCGGCCTGCTCAGCGTGCACGTCGAACCGGGCAACCTGGACTTCAGCAAGGTCAGCTCCGCGCAGGTCACCTTCCAGTACACGCCGCAGCAGGGCGCCCCGATCGAGGACCTCGTGACTCTCACCCCGGACGCCAAGACTGGCGACTGGCACGCCTTCCTGCTCGAACCGCAGACCACGAGCTACACCTACAAGGTCGAGTACACGATGAAAGACGGAACGACCTACATGGGATCACCGACGACATCGCTCCTGCCGCTCCTGGCCGTCAACTCGCCGTTCAACGCCACTCAGACGATCACCGTCCGCGCGGCCGGCGACCTGGACAACGTCATCAGCGACATCTCCGTCGACCTGACCTACACCGACGCGACCAACCACTACACGGTCAACAACTCGGTCACCCTCAGCAAGAACCAGGCGTTCGTCCAGTGGCCGGTCCCCGTGGTCAGCCTCACCGGCGGCACGGTCACCTACTCGGGTTCGATCCGGCGCAAGAGCGGCGCCCTCGACACGATCCCATTGACCACCGCGACCTCGAACACCATCGAGGTCGGCGATGTGTTCACCGACGTGCTCAAGGTCCAGATCGCCACCGACCTCATCGACTGGACAAGGGTCCAGGTCATCGAGGTGCAGCTGCACTACACCGACCCGGCCCACGGGGTCGACGTACCCGGCGACCTCCTTGTGCGGCAAACCGACCCGCCGCAGACCTGGACGGTGAACTTGGTCGACAAGACCAATCGCAGCTACACCTGGACCGCCACCTACTTCCTGAAGGACCGTTCGTCGTCCACGAACGGCCCCAATAAAGGTGACCACACCATGCTCCTCCTGCCCAACCCGTAGGCGCCGGCCATGCTGTATCTCAACCCGCCCTACTACATCATCAACGGCATCAGCCTGTTCCCCGACGACGCCGACCCGCTTCAGTGGTATTACCTGCCGCTGGTCCCCAAGACGAGCACGGCCCCCGACCCCGGTACGGGTAAGCCCATTCCCTCCATCCAGCTGCTCATGTTCCGCGGCGGTGCCGGCAGCGGAGGCTTCCTGAACCTCGACGTCAACATCGGGGTACCCCAAGACCAACTGGACGCGGTAAAGGGCACCCTGCTGGGCCAGGCAGGCCTGACCGAGATGCCCCGGCTGGCCCCGGTCCCGACCGTTGACGGCACCGTGCACCTGCTTCTGCTCGGCCAGCAGAGCGCCGCCCCGCCACCCCAGCCCCCGCCCGCGGGGCCGGCCGGCGGCCATCCCCCCGCCGGTGCGGCTGGTCCTGGTCCCGGCGCGCCCGGAGAGCCACAGTTCGTCCTCAAGATGGATCAGGCCGCCAAACCCAGCCTGTACGGCGACAATCAGGCCACCTTCGCGGTCGAACTCGACCAGGACGGCGCGGCGCTTATGGCGCAGGCGCTACAGGGCGCTTTCACTCCCATCGGCGTCGCCTACTCGCTGGACTTCGTGGCACTGCGCCCAGCGTACACGGTCTCACTGACCATCCACTGGGATCGCGTCCAGCAGCACCTGGAGGACCAGTTCGGGTTCAGCACCTTCGTCTATTCCAGCGAAATCGACAAAGCCGTCGACAAACTCATCGAATCGCGCGACATCGACCTACAGGTAACCACCTTCGTGCCGGAAGGACCCGACGCCGGCAGCGTCATCACAGACAAGGATAAGGCGGTCGCCGAAGTCCGGGAAATGATCACCAGTGCCTTCTTCACGCCATCGGTGGACCCCGTCCACGACGACGCATCAGGCGAGGCTCTCGCGATTGCCAACCGGATCAGCCAGCTCCTCGTCACCGGCGGCCTGTCGTCCACGATGACGTTCAGCTACAAGCACGTCGACTACACCCGCCTCGACAAGAAGGCGCTCGACGTCACCATGAGCGAGCGCACCGCCGTGCTCCGCACAATCTGGCCCCAGGGCCACCTCTCCGGCATCACCGCACTCGTCCGCCAGTCTGGCCTGCCGATGGACAAGTTCATCATCCAAGCCGATCTCGACAACGACTTCTTTGCTCACCGCCGGATCACCGTCAACCCCATCGGGATCAGCCCCGACGCCCAGCTGTTGTCGGTCGACATCCAGTTCGACTACGGCGGCGACGTCACCTCGCTGGCCATCGACCCCACACAGCCCAAGCAAGGCCAGGTGGCGTGGACCAGCAAACTCGACGCCAACGGCCGGATGATCAAACCGGTCGACTACCAGTACACCGTCGACTTCGCCGACATCGCGGGACTGACCCGGCCAAAGACCCTGACCACGCCGACGATGACCGCCGTGTCGGACAGCCTCGACGTCTTTCCCCCCGCCGACGTGCCGTACACGGTGCTCACCGTCCCGATCACCACCGTCGTCGGGTTCCCCTGGGACCGCTGGGTCGAGGTGGACGTCGACCTGCGCTACCAGGACGACGCGCATGGCATCGTCCAGGTCGACCGGCGCAGCCTCACCAAGGCCAGCCCCACGCCCACGCCCTGGCAGATGTTCATCCGCGACAACACCCAGCGCACCTTCCAAGCGCGGCTGACCTACCGCGGCGGCCCGGACCGGCAGGACCACGTCGCCGACTGGGCCGACGTCACGGACGAACAGCTCCTCGTCGACGACCCGTTCGGCGGCCGCGTCCGCAAGGTCATGGTCGTGCCCGTCTTCACCTGGACGACCGTGGCCCGGGTGTTCGTCGACCTCAGCTACGCCGACCCGGCCAACTCCATCGGCTTCCAGCAGTCTCTGCAATTCGATGCCGCCCACCAGGACCCGCAGCTGTTCGTCGTCGACCTCGCCAACCCGGTGCTGCGCCGGGTCGACTACTCCGTGACGATCATCTACACCGACGGGCACCAGGTGGCCGTCCCCCCGTCGGCCACTCTCACCGACCGCCTCATCCTCACCGAGGCGATGCGCGGCAACCGGATCGTCAGTGTGACCTCGGACGGCGGCGACTTCACCGCCAAAGGCCTGAAGACGATCACCGTCCAGCTGTCCTACACCGACGACCAGGCCGGCATATCCATCGCCCAGTCCGTCACTCTGGCCACCCCCACCGACCAGGGATTCTTCGAGTTCCCGTTCGTCGACCCCGGGCGGTTCACCTTCACCTACACCGTCACCTACGCCTACACCAGCGGCCTGTCCCAGCCGCTAGACCCCGTCTCCACCGCTGACGACTCTGTCGTCATTCCCGTCAAGTAGGGGGCCACCATGCTGATGCTGGGAACTACGATCACCGTCGACGGGATCACCGTCTTCCCCGATCATGCCGATCCCAACCAGTTCTGGTGCCTCCCCGGCCCGCCCGTCCTGGCCCAGCAACCCGGCGTGGACCAGCCCGTATTCACTCTCATCACCTTCCGGCCGGCGGCTGTACAGGCCGGGGTGCAGGGCGGTGGCTTTCTCATGTTCCAGACGGCACTCACTCTCGCCGCCGACACCCGGCAGCGGATCATGGACGCGATCAGTGCCCTGGCCCCTGGCGAGGCTCGTCTGTCCCAGGCCACCTTCGACGACGGGACCGTTCGGTGCGTCGCCCTCAACGTTCAGGGCTCGGGCGGCACCGCGGCCAACCCGGCGCCGCCAGGCACCTTCGACGCGGTGGAGGAGATCCTCGGGGCCTCCGTCCCGTCACTGGAGGGCGATAACGACGCGATCTTCAGCCTGGTCCTGTCCCAGCAAGGCGCGATCATCCTCAAGTCGGCATTCGAGGAGGGCGCGCAGCCGATCGGGGTGATCTACGACCTTACCTTCACCGGAATCCGGCCTGCCCTCGACGTCAAGATCACAGCCGACCTGAAGCGCGTCTACGACGCGTTCTCGGCCTCGCTGAGCGCCACGATCTACTACGTGCAGGTCGGCGTCGAGGCGATGCTCGAGAGACTGCAGCAAGATGGCGCCATCCAGATCGAGGTGATCACCTTCAGCGATGACGCAGACCTGGAACAGAAGAAGGAATGGGCGCTGGACTTCTTCCGGGACAAGCTGCTCACCGAATGGTTTACGCCCAGTCTCTCGCCCGTCCCGCAAGCCTCCTCGGGTACCGCCGTGCCCGGCTCCACCAACCCCAAGCCCTTCCCCGGGCGCCCCGGCACCCCCGGAACACCGCCTCCCGCCCCTCCTTCCAAACCATCGGCAGCACCGAAACCACCAGGACAGTCGCCGGCCCCGGCCTCCACGGCGCATGCCGTGGCCTCCCCGGCGGCTGCCGTGGCCTCCCCGGGAGCGTCCCCGCAGTCCCCTCCCGCTGGAAAGCCCGGCGGCGGGGGACAAGGCGGCGGCGGGGGACAAGGCGGCGGCCAGGGAGGCGGCGGGGGCAGCCAAGGCAAGCTCCCCGCACAAGTGGCCGCCGCACCCGTCTCCTTGAAGCTCCGCTTCGTCGATCAGCAGGAACTCAAGACGGTCGTCTACACCTACCATGAGCAGGAAGCGGTCAAGCGCAGGTACGCCCCGCAGGGGTTCTTCGGAATCATGGGCGCCACCCTCGACCCCAGCCACTTCGTGGACGTCGACCTCAACGACCCGTTCTTCCAGCAACTGAGCATCGAGATCGCGCCACCGCTGCGTCCCGACGCCATCGGGCTCGTCGACTCCCATATCAGTGTCGACTACGTCGACTCCGCCGACAGCACCAACCGGCACTCGGCCGACCTCACGTTCGCGACCGCCGACACCGCCAGCAAGACGGTCTCATTCTTCTTGACTCCCTCCCTGGACCTCACCTACACCTACAACCTCACTTACAACTTCGACCCCGGTTCCGACTGGCTGGCCCGCGACAACAGCTACACTCTGCCGCCAGCCACGCAGGCCGCCCGCTACCTGCGGCTCGACCCCCGCACCAGCCTCGGCTTCCTCCAGATCAAGGTCGTCCCCGGGACCATCGACAAAGCGCTCATCACCCAGACCGACGTCCACCTGCACTACGAAGACCCGAACGGCTGGTCGCAGGACACCACGCTGTTCGTCACCCCCGGCGGGGCGACTCAACTATGGAAGCTGCGTACCTCCGATCCAGCCGCGACGTCGTTCCAGTACTCACTGCTGCACCACCTAGCCGACGGGAGCACGCGCCCCGGAGACCCGCAGACGGTTACCACGACCGTACCCACCGTCCTGGTCAACGACCCCTTCCCGGACTACCTCCAGCTGGTCTTCATCCCCTTGTTCGATGCGACGGTCCGCGAGGTGTTCATCGACATCACCTACGACGACTCGGCCAACAACTACCACCGCACCGAAAGACTCGTCATGACCGGCACAACCCGCACTGACCAGTCGATCCGTCTCGCCCTGGTCGATCCGGCGCTGACCACCTACACCTACCAGTTCACGTTCGTGACCACCGACAACCACATCACCCAGCAGCAGCCGGTCACCACCACCGATACGATCATCGGCGTCGCCCCGTGACCGCCCGGCCCGCACGAACATGAACACCGCCGCTGCCTGGCCCGCGCTCGGGCCGCGCACCCCGGGATCCGCGGCCGGGCCGGGCGCGCTGGAGCGAGCGCTGGACGCCGCCGCCACGCCCCCGCAGGCACGCCGGTGGATCCGCCGCAGCCTGGAGGGCACCCACCGATCATGCTGGCCCGGCCTCGCCTGGCGGAGCAGCCGGCTGACCGGTGACGGGTATCCCGTCGAACTGTCCTTCGCCGCCGACGACCCGGCGCTGCGCTGGACGGCTGACGTAGCTGGTCCGGAGGTCGATCCCGCACAGCGCCTCCCAGCGGCCATCGAAGCGATCACAAGCTGGGATCCGGATACGGCCGACCTGCTCGAGACGTACGCGCCCGCACTGCACGCCTTCCAGCGTGCCGGCCAGCTGCGATGGGGATGCTGGGTCGGCGGCCGATCGCTGGGCGAGGCCGCACGGTGGAAGCTGTACATCGAGATCCCCCCGCAGGGTCTGCCCAGGGCGGGTCCAGCCTGCGCCCTGCTGCACGCCGTCGACCGGCCGCACGACCCGACCACCTCCGTGCGGATGATCGGCTGGGATCCGCGGGCCGACCGCCAGGAGTTGTACGTGCGCGTCGCGCACCTCGACACACTGCGCTTGAGCCGACTGCTCGATCTGGCCGCGGCCCGGCACCGGCTCGGTGAGCTGCTCGACGTGCTCCAGGCCGCCTACCGTCGGCCGGTTCGGCCCCGCCTGCCCGGGACCGACCACGGCCTGACGGTGTCCTTCGACCGTGCCACCGGCACGGTCGCCGCGGTCTCGGTATGCGCCTTCGCCGTGGCCATGTTCGGCCCCGACGCGCACACTCGCGCAGCCGTCCTCGCCCTGGCCGCCGACCGCGGATGGCGTCTCGGCGGCTATCCGGCGGTCAGCGCCCCCCTGGCCAACACGACGATCTTCCCCACTGCCCACCAGATGGTCACGATCACGGTCACCGCCGATGGCCCGATCCGCTTCCACATCGGACTGCGGCCACCGCCGTGAGCGGCCTGCACGGCATCCTTGCCGCCCAGAACCACGACGGCGCCTTCCCCGCGCGAGCCCACTTCAACGGGCCGGGGAGGCCCGGCGTCCCCGATGCCAACGCCTTCGTCACCGTCCATGTCGTGCGCTGCCTGATGACCGCATCCCCCTCAGACCTGGCCTCCGCTGGCATCGATCGCGCGCTGGACTACCTGCAACGCTGCCGGCACCGTCCCGGGGCGTACGGGTTCTGGCCCCCCGACTCGTGGCCGGCCTGGGCCCCCCGCTTCGGGCCCGACGCCGACGACACCGCACTGCTCGCCGACACACTGCTCACGGTCGGCCGGATGGCCGGCCGTGACGTTGACAACTGCGTCGCAGAACTCAGCCGAGATCGGATCTCAATCGACCGGCCTACACCCGAGTGGCTACGGCCGGCGGCGTTCGGCACCTGGCTGGATCGGCCGGGGCTGGTGGACTGCACAGTCAACGCCAACGTCGTGGCGTTCCTCGCCCGGGCCGGCTGGGGCGACTGGCGTCGCTGCCGCGCCGTGCTGGCCATGATCGACAATGCGCTGCGGTGGTCGCGCGGGTCCTGGCCGCGCCTGGCCTCGCTGAGCCCGTTCTACCCTGACCCGACGCACATGCGCGCTGCGCTGGCCCGCGCGGCAACCGCGGGGGCCACCGGGGCCGCGGCCGTCCTCGCCCGCAGCGAGGAGGTTCTGGCCTGCACCCGGCCCGTGAGGCCTCCTCCCGCGCCGCCCATCGTGTGCTGCTCCGCCTACGGGGTCGTGCGCTGGACCAGCCCGGTCCTGCAGGCGGCGCACGCCCTCACCACGACCGTCAGCTCGGCGCCGGGAACGCCGGCAGGCTGACATCCAGGGGGTCACGCGTATCGGTCCGGTCCATGACGTCGGCCACGATCTGGTCGTCCACCGTCAATGCGCTGACCCGATAGGTGTAAGGGCGCGCTCCGCCCGTGGCCAGGACATAATCGCGCAGCGACACGGGAAGCGTGGTCGGCTTGATGATGAACGGGCTTGTCCCGGCGGCCGGGACGTCGCTGACATCGAAACTCACCACGGTGCCGGTCCCGAACGTCACCATTACCGCCTTCAGCGCCGGCCGCGGGGAAGGAGTCGTCCGCGCCGCGAAGATGTCGCTGGTCACGCGCACAGATATCGTGCGCTGAGTCACCGCCGGCACCGAGTGGGAGAACACGCTGTCCCACACCGCCTGCGGATCGGCCAGCACGGTGAAGGAGGCGTCCACGCGACCTCTGAGCGTCCCCGCCCCCGGCAGCTCACCCGGCGCCGCGGCGGTGAGCACGAGGTGGTCTCCGGCTGTCAGGGTTACCGGCAGCGTGAGCGGGGACGTGCTCACCCTGGCGGGGAGGATCCCCGCGTTGAGGGCGACCTGAAGCGCCTGGGTGGTACGGGAAAACACGTCCGGGTTGGCTGTGTGCGGCCGGGTGACCGACTCCCAGACACCGTTTACCGTGGCACCCACCTTGCCCTGCAGCGCCCGGATCGTCTGCGGACCCACATCACCGTCCGCGGCCACGCCGATCCATTGCTGTATGCCGACGGCCGTGGCGGCGCCGAAGGCACCGTTCACCGCCGAGGCGGGGTACCAGCCGCTGGCGGCCAGGCCCTGCTGCAGCGCCGTCGTCGTCTTAGGGCCCAGATGACCATCCGCCGACACCTGAGCTGGCGCGAATAGCAGGCCAGCCGGCGCGCCGGACACGGGCACCGTGATCTCGGTGGGCTGACCGGGCCCGTCGCGCCACAAGAACCCCGTGGCCGCGTTAACACGCACCGGGCTCTCCGTGGCATCCGTCAACGTCACCTGGACGCTCGCGCCGTCCGCCGGCTGGTCAGCCTCATCCAGCGCCGGACCCCACGTGGTCCCCGCACGCAGCGCGATCGGCACCGTCTCGGTATCGATCGCCCCGCCCAGATTTACCACCATATTGCCGGTCAGCAGCGCCAGCCCCGCGAACAGCGCGTTGTATGCGGCCTGGAACTCGCTCAACGTCAAGGTCAGCTGCCCGATAACCCCTGTGCGCAGGCTCAGTACCGCCCCGGCCGCGCTGGGGCTGGCGTCCCCCGTGACCAGCTGCAACGACAACGCGTCCGGCATCACCAGCAGAGGCTGCAGCAGTGGTCCGGTGACACCCGGCGGGTACGGGCCAGGGGCGAAGACGCGCAACGGCTCCACGGCCGCGGCAATCCGCTCCGCCGACACATACGGCATCGCCACGAACCCGAAACTCACAGTGATCTTGTCCACCGGGCCACCGACGCCCTGCGGATCGATCTGGAGCATCAGCATGTGCGGCGGGCCCGCCGTGCGGGCCAGACCGAAGGAGTCCGGCAGGTAGTAGAACGTGGCCGCCTCCCCGGGATCCTGGTAGTAGGGGAACGGCTGGCCGTTGAACGACACGTAGCGTCGTGTCCGGGCGTAAGTTGGCGTCCCTGTCGTGATGCCCGCATATATCGACGGATACCGGTCAGCGGGGTAGTAGAACGGCGACGGATCCTCCAGCACTTCGGTCCGCACCCAGTAGCGCTGCTGGTCCGGCGGCGTCGGGCCGGGCGGCGGCATCGGGCTGGGCTCCGGCAATGGCGGCGGCAACGGTGGGCGCGGCAGGATGATCGGACCGCCCGGCACCGGTCGAGCGATGAGCAGGTCTGGATGCTGGCCTGGCCCGGGCTGAGGCAGCAGTGCCACCTGCTGCACCAGTCCGGCCTGGAACAGGTTGGTGACCGGGCCGGCCCGGTTCGGGAACGCCTCGATCGGGGCATGCGACCAGATCGGCGGCCCCGCGACGTTTGGTGCCACGACCGCCGCCGTCACCGTCTGGCGCACTACCAGCACCGTGCCGTGTGACTCATCGGTCGTGGCTCCGTAGAGCCGGTCCAGATCCGCGTTGTCGGTGCCCGAGAAGGTCACCACGCGCTGCACGCCGTCGACCACGGTGGAACTCGGGTGAACCTCCTGGACCATCGCGCCCTGGCCGCTGCCCGCCGCCGCAACCAGGGTGTAGCGCAAGACGACATCGTCCGACGAGGTGAGGGCCTGGGCCTGAGCCTGGGCCGCCTGATCCGCGATGGCCGGCGCCGCATACGGCTCGAGACGCACCGTCATCGTCCAGGCCGTCTCCGACTGCTGCAGCGTGATCTGCGGGAGGCTGCCCGACGGCTCGACCACCCGCCAGCGCGGCACATAGAACACGCCGGGTCCGCTCGGGTTGTCGTACAGGGACTCATCCGACAGCACCGCAGCCCGGCAGATCGGCACGGTCAACTGGTCACGAGTCACCCCAAGCCAGAGCCTGCCCCACACTGGCGAGATGACGAGGTCGTTTCGCACTAAGGGGGCACCCGCCGCCTTAGCGAAGTTCTCCACGCCCATAGGGGCAGGCTACGCCACTACCGAGCCGAGGGGCAGTAGCTCACCGACCCAAACGAATCTATGCCCAGGCATCTTCGAGATACCGGTTGGGCGATGCGGGTGCCTGCGATCGTCAGGCAGTACGGGCAGGATGCCTGGGTGGCGATCGCGGCCGAGGTCCGCAAACTCCGCCCTGCTACAGCCGAATGACTGACAGTCGGCCGGCCCGGCGCGGCGGTGTTAACCACTCAGTACGTGATCACGTCCCTGCGCCAGGTGCGGGCGGGCCGTGCCCTGACGGCCGCGTGCCGCGGCGGCATGTGCCGTTCGCGCCATTTGGCGCCCGGCCGGCTGCGTGTCGGTCGTACGGCCAGTATCCGCAACCAGGTTCGGTGAGTCGTGCGGCAGGGGATGCGCCACCGGCCGGGAGATTGCCCGCCGGTCTGCCTGTGCCGGCCCGGACTCGGTGCCTGCCGCTTTCAGCCGGCCAGAGCGAGTGTCTAGCCTCCAGCCCCTCGGGGCTGGCGCATTTTCGGGCCACTTGGCGCCGTCGAGGCGTGCCCCGGTGAAGTTCGCGCCGTTAAGGCCGGCGGCGGCGAGCGCGAATGTGAGGTCTGCGCCGGCGAGGTCCGCGCCGGTGAAGTCGGCGCCGCCGATGGACGCGCCGTGCAGGTTCGCACCAAGCAGACATCCGCGGGCGAGTGTCGCGTTGGACAGGTAGGCGTAGCTGAGGTCGGCGAAGGCGACTTGCGCGCCGGCGAGGTTCGCGCCGGTAAGGCTCGCGGAGCTGAGGTCTGCCATGGTGAGGTCAAGTCGCTGGATGTCGCGTTGTGCATCCCGGCGCCCGGCCACAGTCAGCGCAGATTGCAGGTCGGGGCGCATCTTTTTCCGGCCTTGGGGAGGCGGCGGCCCCTGGTCGCGGGAGTGCTCGCGGATGAATGCGGTGA
>Ga0335081_10013439_pt1 | contig 13240 bp, 7 predicted proteins | sample Lox_Sample_35_FD_206713 | JGI IMG/M metagenome (GOLD analysis project Ga0335081, IMG submission 206713) | Soil microbial communities from Loxahatchee National Wildlife Refuge, Florida, United States - Lox_Sample_3.5 | ecosystem: Environmental > Terrestrial > Soil > Wetlands | place: USA: Florida...
CCTGTTCGCCCTAGAGCCCGCCGTATACGAGGCGGTGTACGGCCTGCCACCGTCCGGGGAAGAAGTCGAGGCGTCCGCCGAGGCCGCCGACCTTCTCAAGCAGCGGCTCGCACCCAGGTTGCGGGTGGCCGCGGTATGGCGGCGCTACCTGGAGCAACCTGGCGCGTGCTGCTTCGTGAACGAGGATTCCCGGCACTTCGACGGACTGTACAGTCATCACCTTCCGCTCAAGGCCGCCGATGAGTATGGCGCGCTGCTCGATGGGCTTCTGATGGACCAGGTGACCGGTTGGGCCGGGCGCGGCGGTTCCGCGCCGATGCTCCTGCTCGCCGACTTCGGCGAGGGCAAGAGCGTGTTCACCTACTGTCTGACGCGGCGGCTGGCCGGGAATTTCCGCGCCGCACCCGACGGAGCGCTGTTCCCGCTGCGCATCCCGCTGCGGGAATTTCGGGAGGCGGGCTCGGCACGCAGGTTGCTCGAGCGGCGTCTGGCCGAGATCGGCGCGACGCTCGCCGACTGGCGCACGCTCACCAAGCAAGTACCGACGCTCGCCATCCTCGACGGGTTCGACGAGATGTCAGCGGACCTATCGCCCGCCGCGATCACAGCCAACCTCAAAGACATCCGGTCGTGCCTGACCGAGCTGTCCGGCTCGAAGGTTCTGATCACGTCCCGGCAGCGGGTTCTTGATGGCTCCCGAGACTGGAGGCGCACGCTGGACCGGCTCGGACAGCCGCACATCGTGCGGATCGCGTCCGGGCCGCGCCGCCAGCGGGTGAAGTACCTGGAGCAGTTCGCGACGGACGAGACCTCGGCCCGGGTCCTGGCGAACCTGCGTACCCTCTATGACCCGATCGGCCTGGCCGCAAAGCCGCTGTTCTTGGAGATGATCAAGGCGACGCTTCGGGACCTGCCGGATGACAGGTTCAGCGAGACCATCCTGTACGACACGTACATCGACAAGAGCCTGCGGACTAAGTGGGAACTCCTGGCCGACCCCGACGAGGAGCTGACCAGCGACGAGCTGATCGAGAACCTGAAGGAAATCCTCGAAGACATCGCTGTCCAGCTCCAGGAGGACAATGACGCCTACCTTTACCTGCGCGACTACCAGCGCAAGGACCGCGGGAAGATCGCGGAACTGCTGTGGAAGATGCGCGATCAGGGCGTCCCTCGTGACCAGTTCTCACTCGCCGCCCAGGACGACGCCGCCAACCGGGTGGGCATCCGTTCGCTGCTCAAGGCCGTACCTGCGAAAGACCCGGACCGATGGCCGGTCGATTTCTTCCACCGCTCCATGCGGGAGTACTTCGTGGCCCGGGCGATCGTCCGATCCCTGACCACCGAACTGAAACGGACCCGTCAGATCCTTAGTGCCGCCCCGCTTCTGCCGGAGATCGCCCACTTCGCGGCGACGATCATACGGGCCCGGCAGGACGACGCAGCGCTGGCCGCGCTCGAGAAGCTGGCCCGTTCGGCGACGACCGGCCGGGGCGCTTATCTCGGCGGTAACGCCCTCACCCTGCTACACGGTGCGGGCGGCCGCCTAGCCGAGCGGGACTGGGCCGGGCTGCACCTGGACCACGCGCGACTGAGGGGGGCCGACCTGCACGGGGCCCGGCTGGCGGGAAGCTCGCTGCGGTACGCGAACCTGGACAACGCCAACCTGGAGGACGCCGACCTGACCGGGGCGGACCTCGAAGGAGTCCGTCTGGAGGAGACCAGCCAGGTGCTCGCGGTGGCCTCCGCCGGCGGCAACCGGGTCATCGCCGCCTACGAGGACAGGTCGCTGCGAGAGTGGCGCGGGCGGCCCGGAGCAGGTTGGGAATCCCAGGTCATCGCCACACTGGACCACAACGCGGACCAGCTGCAGGTCACCCCGCTAGGGCGGGTGCTGGCATCCGGAGAGGGCATGCTGACGGTGCTGGACATCGCAGCCGGTGCGGATGATCCCGGCGAGACCGCGAGGTCCGGCGGGGCTGGCGTTGATTCCCGCGTCCGTTGCGTGTTCCGGACGAGCTCGCGGTGCCGGACCGCTATCCTGAGCGCGCGGACCGCGCTATTCGCCGAGGAAGCGGACGGCGGTCATCTCCTGGTCACCTGGCTGGACACGGCGGCGGCCCGCGCCCTGGAAATAGTCGACGTGGACGAGAATGTCACGGCCTGGGCCCTGCTTGACGGCATACTGGTCGCGCTGGCCACGCCCAGCGGGATCCATATCGTGCGACCGGCTGGGGATAGTCCTCGCGAGCCCGTCAGCGTCGCCGATCGTAGCGTTACGTGCCTCGCCGTGCGGACCGACGGCGATGCCGCGCTGCTAGCCGCCGGCCACCAGGACGGCTCCGTAAGCCTGACCCGGCTCAGCCCGGCTGCTACCGGCTTCGTGGAGCCCCTGGGCGCCCGGCGCCTGCACGATGGGCCCATAACCGCAATCGTCCTCGATGCAGAAGAGCAGGTGATCACCGGAAGCACCGACCGCAGTGTCCGCGTGACACCAGTCCCGGACATCCGGTCCGCAACGGGCGAGGCGGAGTCCACCGGACAGCTACTTCACCTGACCCTGCGCTGTAAGGGCGTGCGCTTCGACGGCGTTCGCACCGAGCGCGAACAAGACAAACTCCGCCGGTACGCCGAGGGTTAGGTCATTGCACTGGACGAGCAGGTCGATCTGGCGGATGCACCATGGCCTTGCCGCAGTTAGCGGCGTCAAGGATGGTGACGGGCCAGTGCCGGCGGTCCCTGGCGGACCCGGTTCATCGCGTCCTGCGGGCCACCGCGCCACCAGCCCAGCGCTTCGATCCACCAGGTCAGCCCGGCCTCCAGGTACGGGGCCACCTGCCCGGCGCCGCGGCCAGGCGCCGCGCCGTCGGTAGCTCCCTCCAGGATCACATCGAACGGGTCGTCGCTGGTGCGGTGCTGGCGTGTGTACTGCACCACGGCCCGCAGCTCCTCCGGCAGCATGGTCTGGCCCAGGCCGTAAGCGGCGTGAGTGGGCATCACCCCGTCCCAGCGGGCGGCGCGCCCGAACGGCGCCTTGGCCGGCCACCGGCCGCCGCACCAGACCGGGATCCGCGGTCGCTGCACCGGGCGCGGCACCATCCGCACACCGGTGACGACCAGGTACTCCCCGCGGGCCATCACCACTCCCGCCGCACAGCGCATCGAGCACGTCCAGCGACTCATCCAGCCGCGCCGCCCGCTGCCGGGCATCGGAGGACTCGCCGAACGCGGTGAACTCAGCCGCCAGCGACCCCAGCCCGGCCCCCATCACCAGCCGGCCGCCCGACAACAGGTCCACCGTCACCGACTCCCGCGCCACCTCGCCGATCCGGCGGCGGGCCAGCACGTTCACCAGCACGCCGATCCTGATCCTGGCCGTGCGCGCCGCGACCGCGGCGATCACCGCCACCGGATCGGCGACATCCCAGCCCTGATCGTGATACAGCAGGTGGTCCCAGACGAAAAGCCGTCCCAGCCATGCTCCTCGGCCGCCACCGCCAGCCCCACCAGCAGCAGCGGATCACCGAACGGCCCCACATTCGGCACCCCCACCCCACAGCGCGCCTCCCCGGTCATCCCGCCACCTTAACGCCACGGCCAACGCCAGCCCCGCGCGCCGGAGACCTCTCAAGACCGGGTCAGGGTGTTACAGCAACGACCTAGAGCATGATCGTGTCTGAGCCCGAACTGGCCAGCAATAAACCGGCGCGGAGAGCAGACACCACGGCACTCCACTACCCGACACGGGTTCGCCGGAGGGCCTCGGTTCTAACATTTTTTCTAACATCTTCTTAGAATCTGGGACGACGGGATCGTAAAGGCTCAGGCCCGGAGGCCGGTGAGGTCGCGGGCGATGATGGTCTTCATGATCTCGTTGGTGCCGCCGTAGATCGGCTGGACCCGGCCGAGGCGCCAGAGTTCACGATCGTGCCGGAGAGCAGCGGACTCGTGCTCCCGCCGATCCAGGTCGGGCTCCATCTTGTCAGTGCGAACCGCGGCGTTCACGCTGTGCTATCTGGGCGGCGATCACCCGCCAGGGGATCGTCTCGCCGCGCCGCAACTCCCCGAGCCGCGGCGTGGCCCCGACGACTACCCCGAACCAGCGGCCGCGGATATCCCAGCCATTGATGCGGACGTCGACGCCGGTGAGCTCCTCGCGGCACAGCTGCCACAGGTCCTCATGATGCACGATCCCAGCCACGGCAACCAGATGCGGCCGCGCTCCCGCGAGCCGCCGCGCGGCAATCAGGACCTCGGCCTGGGTCAAGACGCTCACCACGACAGCATGAGCACGTGCAGCGCTCGATGACCACTGTGATGGCCAGGCCGTCGCCCGCAAGGGTGGGGTAGCCCTCCAGACAGCGGCCCTTTGCGAGCGCTGCGCACAGCCCGTTCCGTCGCAGCCGACAGCACAAGGCTACTGACTAGATCAGCGCCGGAAATGCCATGTACCACGCTTACTGGCCGAGCAGCCTGTGCGCCTCAGCGGCAAGTTCCTCGGCACGGCTGTAATGCTCTGGTCCGGTCATCGATACTCCACGTGCCTCGTCGTCTGGCTCTAACTAGAGGATCTGAAACTGGACCCATCGATACGAACGAGATCCTTAACATGACTCAACATGGCTGAGGGTGGCTTTATGCCTACAGCTGAGATAGTTCCGCCCAGGTCCCTCACATCGGCACTAGAAGCTTGGTATATTCTCGTGAGTCTAGGAGGTGCTTGCGATGGTGGCTGCGGAGTACAGCCGTCTTGTTTACGAATCGACCGGTTGGAGGGGGGCATATCCGCTGGTTGTCCCGATTCGTGTCGGTGACTACTTTCAGCTCAGAAGCGACGGTGTTCCGATTTACCTAGGTAATGCATTTAATTGGCCTGGATGGAAAGATGGAGTGTCGGTAGATAGCGAAGCCATTGAGGGTTCCGAGACTTTCTACGGTGGATGCCAGCGGAAAATTGGCGCCTCAGCCGATGCCGGGACGCAGATACCCGGCGGGGTAGGCATCGCTGGCACCCTATCACTGTCCTTCTCTCATGAGGGGAGCTTCGTGCTCGCCTACGACGCCGCCGTCCGAACCCGTATGCAGAGTCTCGTGCCGGTCCAACGGGCAATCCTTGCATCCGCTAGTTCAGGATGGTGGCAGGAGGACTGGATTCTTGTCGTCGAAGTGATTGCTACTGAGTCGGCCACTTTGGTCGTGGCCACCGAAGGGGGATCCGAATTGGAGCTCCATGCCAATGCGACCATCCCGACCGGGATCGCTGGCGTCCCAATCGCCGAGCCAAGCCTCGGTTGGACAGCTTCCAGTTGGCGTGGCGGCGGATACTGTTCCATTTGCCGAACAGGAACTCCCTTGTACCACTGCCTCAAGCTTCGCCGGCGGCGTTTCGGCAACAACTGGGAGGCCCAGCTCCTAGACGAATATGATCCGACCGAACTGTTCACAGGTGACCCCTTCGAACGTCCGGCTTAACACGAAGGCTGGAGTCACCCCACAAGGGGTGGGTCGACGAACTGGATGGTGCTCAGCCCGTAGATCGCATACATGAGCGGAAAGTAATTCGACTCCTCTGCGGCTGCGTCACTGACGCTCCGGAGAGCGTCTCGAAGTGAACGTCGGCGTTCGAGAATCTCGCAGAGTATTTGTCGTCCAAACATGTCGGCGAAGCTAGCATTGATTGGCCAATCCGTTCCGATGAAAGCCTGCGCCTCCCACTTCTCAAGGAAGAAGTCGACGAACGGTGCTCCATAGATAAGATCTTGCTGGCCGGACGAACAGGCATTAAGGATCACGATAGGGTTAGTCTGCCGTTGTCCATGCCACCAGTTTTCCAACTGTTCTAGCTCAACACGCAATTCATCGCCGTCATCATTCTCGCGGCCGCCAAACCCGAACCAACTGGTCGCAGGACCTGCGTTATGACCGCCGTAGCGTGCAGGCCGGGCGTGACAGAACAGGTACAGCAGGTCGCTGTCCTTCCCGCTCATTGCCCAGTCCATGAGATCCCCTGCAGTGGAGGAAGTGCTATCGACATCGATCTGAGCATCGCCCACATCCGCCCGGAGGCCATCAACGAAGTCTCGCTGCTCTTGGTTCCGCGGGACGTAAGCACCAATCACGGGCTTCACCCACCGGCGTTCTCCTCGAAGTGGATCACGGTCGACCGACACCACAGAACGGTATATGTCGAAACGCCGTCCCCAGAACCCGGCCGGGTCGACGTCGTCGGCTGTCCGCAGGTCCCTGCCACCATCAGTTGACCGATCGTACAGCAGGCCCCATGGCAGGGGGTAGTCACAGGCATGAATTTGCAGTAGCGGCGGATCGGTATCATTTCCTTCTACGCTTAGCTTGTCAGCTATAGCGCCCATCTTCTCCAGAAAGCCATCTTCAACTGGTTGTATAGGTTGACGAAAAAGGCGGTAGTGCAATTCGGCGCCAACTTTCGCCAGACGGAGTTTTCCTTCGTCCGAATTGCTTAGATGCAGCGGCCTATCTGGAGAGCTCCGTAGGGGACATATGAGGGAAATCTCGCGAAGTTCTCGGTAGAGATCCGTGGCCACCCGAGTTAGCTGGTATGCTAGCTCGGCAGGCAACCGCACATCCACTAGCTGGGTATTCTGATGCCACAGATCGGCGAACCATCTTCGGATAGTGAACCTGTAGTCCGGGCTCGGTGCACCCCTCACTGAGCGGCCAACCACCCGAGTCGGAGAGGCATTCGCACTTGTGCGTGCCATGGCCTCGGCGACCGTGCCGTCGGCCTCGACCTTTAGCTCGATTTCATGTTGATCGACACTCCCGTTGTCTACAATCAGGAAAGCTTTGATAACGGCGCGGCCGGGCTTGTCCGCGCGGTAGAAGACACGGAATGCTTCCGTGCCGATCTCTGTGCAGACCAATGGCGCGCTGACTGCTTTAATATCCCACTCTGTAGAATCTATGAGACGGAACTCGCCGTTTTCCGCCTCTAGCTGGAAGCGTATTTCTTTATTCAGGAGACCTGCGGCCTTCTGCGGTTTGGCCTCGGCTCCCCGCTCCGCCTCTGTCCCAAGCTTTGTCTCCAGCAGATACTCGGCACGCGCTACTACTAGGTGAGGTTGGTAAAGCAGGATTCCTTTGTCTTCCGGAAAGCGAGTATTCCAGAACAGCTCAGGCGGTTCTATGTCCGCCTCGGGCGGCGGCTCGGCAGAGCCTGGTCCGGATGGTGAACGTCCCTCGACAACCTGGCCCCATCGGTCGCTCTTGAGGTCGTTCTCCTCCTGACCTGTACGGTCGGCTGCTGAGCTACCGCCCTGCCCGGTCAGATCGAACAGGCGCCCATCCTCGGCGCGCGAGTACAACACAGGGGCGGCCCACTCGGTAAGGTTGCCGTCCGCTCGGATAGCTCCTCTGGCCTCGGCTACGGCGGCTTCCAGCGAGAAGCCGTTGGAAAGCCGCGAGTACAGCCTCTGTGCAAAGGTAGTTGCCACGTCGTCGGTGATTTGAAACTGCGTCGCCACTACGGCGGGGAGGCCTTGCTGGATCAGGTTCTGAGCCACCCCGCCGAACTCGTCGCTGGCGTCCCTGCGGGCGCTCTGGCAAGCGTTCAGCACCACTAGGCGTGTCTGATCAGATTCGCTGAGCAGGACACCCAGCTCCTCACCGGTCACTTCCTGAGACCGTCCGGCCCGGCCCTCCATGACCAGCACGCCTCTGCCCTGATCGGGCCGGTACCGGCCGTGACCTATGAAGTGGACGACGTGGAAGTCTTCCCGCCGTAGCCATTGCCGCAACGTGCTCATATTGGCGGCCGAACGCCTGACTACTACCTGACCCTCGGCCTGTTGCTGGGCCAGCGCGCTCGCCAGCAACCTCCACTCATGCTCCACATTCAGTGGGGGATAGTCGCTGGGACTTGAGGTCATGACCAGCAGCCGCAGCGGCCCCTCCACCCCCAGCGGCTGAGGTGAGTCGGCCAAGTCCAGATAACGCACCAAGGGGGTATTGAGGGATTGCGCCAGGAAGCGATTATGGCCCGGATCGTAGAGCAATTCCCATGGCAGCCTTGCAAGCTCCGGGGTATCGGTCAGCCGCAGCCGCAGCCGCATCCCTACTCGCTCCGCATCAGTCAGGCTGAGGCTGCGCTCCAAGGTGTCCTGCAACTCGTTTTGGAATACGGCACGATACAGCTTCTTGCCGATGTCCTCCACGGCGCTCTCGGACCGAGCAAACTCGTGAGTGCCCTGGCGGTGCTGGCTAACGTCGAGCAGGAGATTTTCCAGATCGACGGCAGAGAACGGCAGTTCGAACTGCGCCGAAGGGCTCTCCCCAGCTGGCGACTGGAGAACCTGCGCCCGATAGCTGCCCGGTTCGGCCCGCCTTATCAACAGATCGAAATTCCTGTAGGTGAGTTGGGATTCCGCAATAGCCTCTTCAGTCGTAGGCAAGGCCACGTCAGCTACTGCCTTGACTATCATCGCGACCAGAATTGCGAGGATAATATTGTTGGCCGTCAAGTCGAGGCCGACTTCATGGGCCCAATCAACCACCACCGACGCGGCGACTCCGGGGTTAGCCGATTCAGTAGCCTTTTGTTTCGTGACCTCATTCTTAATTCGGTTTAGGGCGGTCTGCCAGAATGACCTGTCGCTAGCACCTTGATAGGAGAGCCCAGTTGACTCCACGTCGCTCAGGGCCTGATCCCACAAACGATCAAGCTCACGGTCTGGCATTTCGGTATATGGCTGAGCTTCGGCGAGGATCACCTTCGCCTCAGCGCTCGTGGAAGATCCCCCCATGGCGCACCTCCGCGTACCGTCCGTGGCTCAGTCTGATCCTACATTGATCATGGTGTAAGGTCTGCGGACGGAATTCTCGCCTCTCATATTACAGCCCGGGTTTCACCGGTTAGTACTAACGTTTGCCCGGTTTCCTTCGAGGCCGATGCGGCTGTGGGGCGGTGCCGACCCACGAAGGCAGGCAGCTCCTGGCCGCTGACAATCCCTCGGTTCGCTGTGGCTACTTCTGCATGCTCAGCACCGTGCGGGCGAACGCGGTCGCGAGTGGCACTTGGTCGATGACCGAGCTGAAGCGCCCGTCGGCGACGGTCGCCACGTACCGGAAGCGTGACAGGAGAATCGTGCGGTAGTCGTCATCGGCCAGCGGATCCTTGGCTTCGATCGAGACGCGGTTGCAGACGGTGCCAAGGAGCTTGATCAGTTCGGCAGAACGAACCCATCCTTCCGCTTCCGGGTACTGCGCTCTGGCCGCGGTGAGGGCCTGGCGGAAGGCATCGAACTGCTGCTTCAGTGCATCGTGAAGGCCCGGTGCGGTCATATCTGCGGGGATCGAGAGGTGTCTGCCAGATTCTGCATATGCGGGAACGGCGGCTTCGAGGCGCTTCCGGAGCTCCGATGGTGAGCACATGCAAACAAAAAAACCGCCCTCTCCGCCACGAGCCTCGGTAAAGATCATCTGGCGAACGTCCGGGTCAGCTTCGAGTAGCCGGGCCAGGAAATAGAGATTGGGGTAACGCCACTTCGTGCCCCCCTCGAGCTCGACGATCACGAGTTCTGCCCGCTTGTTATGCAACTCGTTCATCGAATTGATGATCTCGAGGGCGTCGGTGCTGGTGAACTGGCCAGCGCCGGTAGTTTCGAGCGGCCGCACCGAGAGGACGCTGCTTACCTGACCGAGACTGGCCACGCGCGGCTCAGCATCGCGCAACCGCAGTTCGAGAACGCTGCCGATGCGAACGTTCTGGATGTACGGCGCCATCCGGCCGAACCAGGGTGCGACCGCCGGCACGAGCCAGGGCAGCAGCGGCACGAGGGCGAACACCAGGATCCATCCCACCCCGAGAAACGAGAAGTCCTGATCGAAGGCGCGCAGCACAATCAGCCCACCAGCCAATACGACATAGGCGAAGGCAAGCCCGTACGCTGTGCGCGTTGCGCCGAACGGCCGCCGCCCGTCGTCAGGCATGTGATCTGTGCGCGGGGCGCTCCGCTTCCCGGTAGGGGCATCCGACGGTTGCACTGTCCCGTCGGCGCCGCCGCTGGCCTGGGTAGAGCTGTCCGGGCTGAACGCCACCGACGACGCCCCCGGGCCGGCCGGGTCCGGGAACTCGCGGCGCAGCGCCCCGGTACTGGTATCCCACAGCCGCACTGTCCCGTCGGCGCCGCCGCTGGCCAAGGTAGAGCCGTCCGGGCTGAACGCCACCGAAAACACCACCGGGCCGGCGGGGACCGGGAACTCGTGGTGCAGCGCCAAGGTATCGGTATCCCACAGCCGCACTGCTCCGCCGGCGCCGCTGGCCAAGATAGAGCCGTCCGGGCTGAAAGCCACCAGCACCAGGTTGCTGACGGGGACAGCGGCCTGGCGGCGCCCCGCCCAGGTACCGGTATCCCACAGCCGCACTGTCCCGTCGGCGCCGCCGCTGGCCAAGATAGAGCCGTCCGGACTGAACGCCACCGTCACTGCCACCGGGCCGGCGGTGACGGCGAACTTATGGTGCAGGTCTCCGGTACCGGTATCCCACAGCCGCACTGTCCCGTCGGCGGCGCTGGCCAAGATAGAGCCGTCCGGACTGAACGCCACCGATGACGCCCCCGCGCCGGCCGGGACCGGGAACTCGTAGTGCAGCGCCCCGGTATTGGTATCCCACAGCCGCACTGTCCCGTCGGCGCCGCCGCTGGCCAAGGTAGAGCCGTCCGGGCTGAACGCCACCGACACCACCACCGGGCCGCCGGTGACGGGGAACTCCTGGTGCAGCGCCTCGGTATCGGTATTCCACAGCCGCACTGTCCCGTCGGCGCCGCCGCTGGCGTAGAGATAGCCGTCCGGGCTGAACGCCACCGATGACGCCCCCGCGCCGGCCGGGACCGGGAACTCGTAGTGCAGCGCCCCGGTATTGGTTTCCCACAGCCGCACTGTCCCGTCGGCGCCGCCGCTGGCCAAGGTAGAGCCGTCCGGACTGAACGCCACTGTCCATGCTGGGCCGGTGTCACCGCCAACTGGCGGCGTGTTGGCAGTTCCCGCCACCACCGCAACTCCCTTGAGCACGTTCACACAGCGCGAGAGACCGACGTGACGAACACGCCATATGCCGCCGGTCCAGTAACTACCTCACCAACTCCACCATCGCTGCAAAAAACTATGCAACTGCGCAAACCTTACCGGTCGCGGCACTAGTTCTGTTGCACCGAGCCGGCAGGGCCGCGGTCGCTGCAGATCACGATGAGTAATCGAATGCGTACTTAGCCGACAGGCAGGGCTGAACGGGAGGGCAGAACGATCGCCAGCCAGTCTCATGATCTCGCAAGGTAAGTCTGGACTACGCAAGATCACTTGAGGCCTAGATCTGGACTTGGCAACCTTCGCTTGGACCGGACACCTTCGGCCGAAATAGTCCTGTCCGACTGAAGACTGCGAGGAGTCGGAGCGCCGAACTGGGCTCTGCAATGTAGCTTCGGGCGTCCGGACAGGGAACTGTCCAGACTTACCTTGCGAATTCGACGGGTCGGCGGTAGGCCGACAGGGCAAGGTCGCCTCACGGTACCCGCAGTCGGGGGAACAAAGCCATAACTCCAGATCGTCCCAGTCCCACAGCTCAACTGGCCTGCCATCAGCCTCCCGCCCAAACCGGAACCGATCCCGGCGGTCTTGTGGCTGGCAGAAGAGGCCGAACATGCCTGCCCTCGGCAGCCGCTCGACCAGCGCGGCGCCTTGCTCGTGTGCGCCCGCCTCCTGCAGGCCTTGGAGCAGGCTTTTCAGGGGTGGCGGCCAGACCGGAGAGCGCGTGTCGTCGAGGGAGACGCGGGCGGCAGGATCACGGCTCAGCAGCGTGGTGATCTGGTCCCGCGCATCAGCCTTCAGGAGGATTTCCAGCAGCTCCCAGGATCTTGCAGGCAACAGATGCTATGTGATCATGAGAGCGTGCTGAGGGGGCGGCCAGCAGAAGGAAGCGACAGACGCTACGCGTGCGGACTGTGCCGACCGGAAGGCCTGCCGCCTCGGCCAGGACATGCCATCCCCGCGCCTGCTGCCTGCCGCGGTCAAGAACACAGCCAGCCGGTCACGTGCTGCCACGCTGGGGACCAATTGTTCCTGGTATCGCGGAGCTCGAGCCAGGGGAGCCGATCCCGTCGCAGAACACGATCATCCAGGCTTACGGGTCGCGCGGATGACCGCGCACAAGCTACTGGGCGTCTTGGTGGATGAGGGCCTGATAGTAGCAGTGCCAGGGGTTGGCCCTGGTGGCCCGGCGAAAGGCGGCGGCTGCCGCAGACTACCCCCGGCGACCGTGCCCTGGCTATTACAGAGGCCGCCCACGGGCCAGACCATCCTACCGTCGCCACCCACTGAACGACCTCACATCAATCCAGCAGCACCACGGTCACCTCGGCAATCTCGTAGTCGGTCGCGGCGCCGTCACCGCGGCTGTAGCCACGATCATGCGGCCGACCGCGACGCCATTCCGGCTAAATTCGCCCACATCCACCTGCGGCCGCGGCGTTGCTTGAGGACGTGGCGGATCGCGCGTTACGGTCGGAGTTCAAGCCGGACGACGGTGCTGGGGCTGGTGTTGTCGCTGAGGCCTTCGGCGATCAGAGTGCTCAACGGCCTGTAGTTACTGGCAGCGGAGATGTGATGAAAGTCACGATGCATTTTCACAATTAGCGCATGCGCTGGCTGCTGGCCGCGGGCCTGCTGCCGGAGCGCGCCGGGCAGCCCGTCAAGGCCGTGGTGCATATGTCGCTGGCCGACTTGATGCGGCTGGACGGCAGCTCGGCGCTGATGGAGGAATGGTCCGCCCAGGTCCGCGCGCAGTGGGCCGCTGCCCGCGCCGTCGCCTCCGCCAGCGGTAGTGACGGCGGCGCCTGGCTGGATGACGAGGCCGCGGTGGCCTTCACCTGCGACGCCTCGGCCACCCCCGTGGTCACCGGGGACGTCGACCTGGGCGCGCTGGAGGACCTGATCCGGCTGTGCACCGAGCTCGGCCAGCTCCACCGGGACACCGCCGCCGGCGGCAACCCGGACACTGCCCGGTCCGAGGACGCGCTGACCCAGGCGATCATCGGCAAGGCCGTGGACCTGCTGTCCGGCCCGGGCGGGCTGGCCTCCTTCCTGCGGCGGCTGCGACCAGCCCGCGGCCGGCTGCGAGGTCCACCACCTGCGCCACCAGGCCCACGGCGGCCCCACCAGCATCACCGGCTGCGCCCTGTTCTGCACCTTCCACCACCAAGTTGTCATCCAC
>Ga0335081_10013440_pt1 | contig 13240 bp, 7 predicted proteins | sample Lox_Sample_35_FD_206713 | JGI IMG/M metagenome (GOLD analysis project Ga0335081, IMG submission 206713) | Soil microbial communities from Loxahatchee National Wildlife Refuge, Florida, United States - Lox_Sample_3.5 | ecosystem: Environmental > Terrestrial > Soil > Wetlands | place: USA: Florida...
GTCGCTGGTCAGCAGCGGCGGCTTGTATTCGGTATATCCGGCCCCGGCCGCGAGCCCGAGGAGGGTCACGGCTGTCACAGCGATCCAGTGCCGCCGTATGACCTGCATGGACCGGCGCAGGTCCAGCGGCTGATCGCTCATCTGGCGCCCCCCTGATTAATCGGCATTTCTCGATTACTCGCAATTTCTCATGGCATCAGGATGGCCACCATGATACGGCCGGATAGCGAGGGAAAGACTGCTTGGCCTGCCCGCGTCGAGGAACTCAAGCCGGGTACTGAAGGGACGATCCGGGCTAGAGATGCCCCTTCCGACCAGCGTGAACGCCGGGACGCGCCGTCCGAGGCCCGGGGAGTACCAGCCGATGACCGGATCGGTCTCGCCGCGGTGCAGCCGCCATTGCAGAGCCTGCGGCAGCTCGAGCCGCGCCTCGCCGGGAGCCGGCGCCGGCCAGCTCAGGGACGCGGTCGCGCCGTCCAGCTCCGCGTGCACGTCCGGGCCGAGATGGAAGGCGAGGCAGGCCTCGTGGCTGCCGCCGATGATCTCGTCCACGATGTCGACGATGCGGCAGGCCCGGTCCAGCCGGACGCAGCGGCGATGGCGCGCCGGGGAGCCCAGCGACTGGTAGCCGTCATGCTCGGCGGTCCACTCGACGGCGTCGCCGATGTCCTCGACCTCGAGCTCGGTGGTCCTTGCCTGGCGCAGCCACAGGAACGGGCCGCCCGCCGCGGACTGGCTGCGTCCGTCCAGCATGAGCGTGTTGTGCCCGAGAGTGGAGCGGAAGTAGGACCGCCACTCCGGCTCGCCGTGATAGCAGTACGTGCCGGGATCGGCGAGGATGTCGACGCCGCCGTAGCGCAGCTCTACCGACAGCGCGTCCGCGTGCGCGTGCGCGGCGATGCTGAGGTAGCCATGCGGCCCGCCGTCGCAGCGGCACCAGATCTCTGGCTCGCGGTCGCCGGAGGTGCGCAGCAGGGTGAGCCCGGCGTCGGCAAACCGCCAGGGCCGCTGCTCCGGCCGGCCGGAGGCGACGCGCACCGCACCCGGCAGGGCCGAGATGATCGTGCTCGCGACCCCGTCCGGCACGCGAGGCCACCAGCTAAGTCGGCCGAAGACCGCGCCGCCCAGCGCGAGCAGCCCGGGCCACGGGTTCTCGACGGGGCCGTCGAGCAGCAGCACGCGGCCCTCGTCGCCGTCGCCCTGCCGGGGTGGCCGCAGCCGCTGATCGAGCAGTGCCGCGCCGCTGTCGAGCATCGCGCACAGCCGGTCCCAGACCGCCTGGTCCAGCGGGTGCCCGGCCGCCGCGCTCTCGACGGCGGCGAGCAGGCCGAGCTCCGCGACGAAGCCGTGATAGTCAGAGGCCTGCTCGCGGTTGATCCCGGAGCCGAACGTATTCCGGAGCAGCTCCCGCTCCAGCAGCCGCGCCGAAGCACGCCGCCAGCGCTCGCTCTCCGCGAACCACCCGAACGCGCAGCTGGCCGCCAGCTGCCCGGCCGCCTCGGCGATGACGTGGTTGTTGGCCGACGAGCCCCGGCTGCGGAACGCCGCCAGGTACTGCTGATGCCAGCGAATCTGCTGCAGCGCCAGCTCGTTGTGCTCGAACAGGTCGGCGACCTTCGGCCAGTCGTCCAGCAGCCGCCTGATCCAGACCATGCTGATCAGCCGCAGGCCAACCTCGATCCCGCTGGTCCAGTTGACGCCGGACAGGAAGGGATTCTCCCGCCACCACGACTCCAGCTGGTCGGCGACGCGCTGCGCGCAGGCCTCGTCCCCGCTCAGGAGCCAGGCGCTCGCCAGCACCGTGAGGTGCTGCAGCCGGGAAACCTCCCAGACCTGCTTGACGTTCCCGGTCTGGGTCTCCGAGCGCTGGTTGATCCGGAACGCGTACCGGTCCGACGGGGCCCGCCTGCCGGTGACCGGGTCACCGAACCAGTCGGGCCGCAGCATGTCGGTGCGGGTGACGCCGAGGACCTCCCACTCCCCCGCCTGCAGCCGGCCCGCGGCCGCGAGCAACGCCTGCCTGGCCGCGACCGGAACCCGCCCGGCTGTCCCCGGCGGCAGGACCGCCGCGAACGACTGCGCACCGGGCAGCGTGCGCGGCCGCGAGGACCCGAGCCGCTCGCCGCTGACCTGCCGGCGCTGCCAGGCTCCCTGCCGCAGCTTGTCGTGCACGCGCCAGGGCACCTCGCCCGGCGACATGCTCGCCAGGCGCCGGGCATACCAGCGCAGGCGGGAGGGCTGCGGTCCGGTCATGCGCGCTCCGGCCTGCCGCTGGCCAGGCTCTCGCCGGCCGCGATCGTCGCGCGCGTGGTGGCCACGAGCGAGTCCAGCGAGATCGGCATCGGGCCGCCGGACCTGCATGCCTCGGCAAACCGGGTGACCTGATCGCGCTGGCCCTTGTCCTGGCCGCCCCTGGCCTTCGTCGTGGCGGGCTTGCGCCCCGACCACACCGTCGCTGCGCGGAAGTTGTCGAGCCTGGCGTTCCGGCCGCCGCCGACGGCGTCGAGGGTCTCCTTGGGGAAGCGGACGTTGCCGCCGGTCAGGTAGCTGATCGTCGCCACCGACTGGTTCTCGAACCTGATAGTGGCATGGACGTCGTCGGGCTCGGGGCCGGGCACCGCATACACCTCGGCCGGCAGGCTGTCCGCCCACCAGCTGACGGTGTCGATGAAGTGACCGCCCTCGCCGGTGAACCGCGACCCTTCCAGCTCTGCATTCCGGTACCAGCTGGTCGCCTCCAGTGTCCCGGCGTTGACCAGGTAGCGGGTCGCCGAGCCGGCCTGCGGGCCGCCGAACCGCTTCCTCAGGTCCGTGAGCAGCGGCGCGAACCGCCGGTTGAAGCCGACCATGAGCCTGTCGTTGCCGGTGCTGACGACGGTCTCGAGGATCCGGTCAAGCTCGTCGCGGGTCAGGGCGAGCGGCTTCTCCACGAACACGGCCTTGCCGGTCGCGAGGGCCCTGCAGACCAGGTCGGCGTGCGTGTGATGGCGCGTCACGATGAAGATCGCGTCGAGCGTGTCGTCGCCGAGCACCGCCTCGGCGTCCGTCGAGGCGGTGCCGAACCCGAACTTGCGCTGCGCGTTGACCGCCGACAGTGACCTGGTCGTGGCCACGTGAGCCAGCCGCACGCCCGCCATCCGGCTCAGGTGCGGCAGCAGCATGGACGTCGCGTAGTTACCCGCGCCGATGAAACCGACGGCGAGCTGCGCCGAGCCGGCGGACCGGCCGGCGTGCCCCGATCCCGCGATCAGCTGGCTGGTCGCCGGCGCCGGCCCGTCCGCCGTGGCCGCGGGGTACTCCAGCAGCACGCCCACCGCCGACAGCGAGCCAGCGGCCAGGTCGGCGTAGACCTCGGTAGCGCGCTCGATCGGGAAGACGCCGGACACCAGCGACTCCACCTCGATGTCCTGGTGCGCGATCAGGTCAAGGAAGCAGGCGAGGTTGCGCCGCTCGGTCCAGCGCACGTAGCCGGCTGGGTAGTCCACGCCCTCCAGCTCGTACCGGTCGTCGTAGCGGCCCGGACCGTAGGAGCGCGAGAACCGGACCTCGAGTTCCTTGTCGTAGTAGGAATTCCAGGGCAGGTCGAGGCGCGTCTTGCCGACGTCCACGATGCGGGCCCGGTCGCGGGCCAGCGTCGCGGCGGTCTCGACCGGGCCGTTGGACGAGCCGCCCGCGGTGATCAGCACGTGGTCGGCGCCCCGGCCGTCGGTCATCTCGGCCAGCGCCTGCCGGACCGCCGTCAGCCCGTCCTCGGTCGGCGGGCCGCACACGATCGCGCCCGCCTTCTCCGCGAGCCGGCAGCGGTCCTCGAGCACGTCCAGGCCGACGACCCGCACCCCGGCCGCCGTGAGCAGGCGGACCGTGAGCTGACCGACCAGCCCGAGACCGATGACACAGGCCGTGTCCCCGAGCTGCGTCTCCGCGCGCCGCACGCCCTGCATTGCGATCGCGCCGACGGTCGCGAACGCGGCGTGCTCGGGCGCGACCCCCGCGGGCACCGGCACGCACAGGTTGACCGGGATCCAGTTGTACTCCGCGTGCAGCGCGTGCTCGTTACCCGCCGCCGCGACGAGCTGGCCGACGCGGAACTCCTCGGCACCCCGGCCGACCTCGGTCACCACGCCGCACAGCGAGTAGCCGAGCGGGGTGTAGGAGTCGAGCCGGTTCATCACCTTCTTGTAGGTGCCGACCGCGCCCTGCTGCGCCACCGAGTCAAGCACCTTGCGGACCTGGTCGGGCCGGGCCCTCGCCTTGCCGACCATGGACAGCTTGGCCTCGGTCACCTTCATCATCTCCGTGCCGGTGGAGATGAGCGAGAAGAGCGACCGCACGAGCACGCCGCGCGGCTTGCAGACCGGGGCCGGGGTGTCCAGCACGATCAGCTCACCGGACTTGTAGTTCTGCGCTATCTGCTTCATGGCTTTCCTGTGCGGTGCTTTCTGGTGCCGGGCGGCGGGGGCGGATGGTGTTGTAGTGCGTCGCTGCGCGCGGGCCGGCGGGCTAGGCCGCCACCCCCATCGACTGGGCGTTGCGGTACCAGAGCTCCAGCGTGAGCAGCTGCCAGATCTGCTTGGACCGGTCCTCACGGCCGGCCCGGTCGTCGGCGACGAGCTGATTCAGCGCGTCCCGCCGGATCATCCCGGTGTCGACCAGCTCGCCGGATACGAGCACGTCGCTGATCAGCTCGCGCAGGTCGTGCCGCACCCACGCGCGCAGCGGAGCGCTGAACGACGCCTTCGGGCGGTGCACGATCTCCCGCGGCAGCCAGTTCTCGGCCGCGCGCTTGAGCGCGACCTTCCCCTGGCGGCCGCGGATCTTGTCCGCGCCCGGAATCGAGAACGCCGCCCGTGCCACCTCCGGGTCCACGAACGGGACCCGCACCTCGACCGAGGCGGCCATGCTGGACCGGTCGGTGTAGGCGAGGTTGAGACCGGGCAGGAACAGCCGCGCGTCGGCCAGGCACATGCGGTTGATCTCGTCGTCCAGCTGGTTGTCGGCGTAGATGCCGGCGTGCTCGCCGATCACGTCGGCCACGTGCCCCGCCAGCTCCGGGCTGACGAGCGCGGCCAGCTCACCCTCGTCGTACAGCGTGTAGCTGCGCCTGAACCGCGGCTCCTCGGGCAGCTCGGCAAAAGTGAGGAAGCGCTTGGCCCAGCGGGCGTAACGCAGCCCGTGCCCGGCCGCGCTGACCGGCAGCGCGCCGACCGCCGGCCGGATGAGGCCGTGCCGCAGCGGACCCGGCAGCCGCCCGTACCGGCTGGCCAGCACGCAGGCCAGGTGCTTGCGGTACCCGCCGAACAGCTCGTCCGCGCCCATGCCGGACAGGATCACCTTGACCCCGCGCGCCCTGGCCGCCTCGCACATGAGCACGGTGTTGATGGCGGCCGGGTCCCCGATCGGCTCGTCCAGCACGTCGACCATGCGCGGCAGCAGGTCCGCGATGTCCGGTGCGATCTCGATCTCGTGCAGCTCGATCCCGTAGCGCTGCGCGACCTTGCGCGCGTAGATCGCGTCGTCGGGCATGGCCTCGAGCCGCTGGTCCTCGGGCCGGAACGTGATCGTGTAGGCATCGATCTGCGCGTCGGCCTGGTGCGCGAGCACCGTGACGATGCTCGAGTCCAGGCCGCCGGACAGGAAGCTGGAGATCGGCACGTCCGCGACCAGGTGGGCGGTCACCGACTCCTCGATCACCTCGCGCAGGTCGGCGGGCGGCCCCGCCTCGGCCTCGGCCGCCACCGACGCGACCCGCCAGTACTGCTCGACCGCGGCGGTGCCGTCGGGCCGGAACAGTGCCCACGAGCCGCCGGGCAGCTTGCGGACCTTGTCGATCGCGCAACGCTGCTCGGGCAGCCAGTAGTAGAGCATCGACGCGACCAGCGCGCCCGGCTCGATCCGCAGCTCGGAGCCGGCCGCGGCGACGATCGCCTTCAGCTCGGAGGCGAACACGACCCCGGAGCCGCGCGGCAGGTAGTAGAGCGGCTTGATCCCGAACGGATCGCGGGCCAGCACCAGCTCGCCGGTGTGCTCGTCCACCAGGGCGAACGCGAACATGCCGCGGAACCGGCGCAGCGCCCCCGGACCCCAGCAGCGCCAGGACTCCAGCACGACCTCGGTGTCGGAGTGGGTGCTGAAGTGGACGCCGCGCGCGGTCAGCTCGGCGCGCAGCGCCCGGTAGTTGTACAGCTCGCCGTTGAAGATGAGCGCGAGCCCGTCCTTGCGCATCGGCTGATCCGCGGCGGCGCTGAGGTCGATGATCGACAGCCGCCGGAAGCCGAGATGGACGCTGACGCGCTCGTCTGCGTAGCTCCAGCTGCCGGTCGAGTCCGGTCCCCGGTGCGCTATCCGGTCGGTCATGATGTCGGCCAGCTTCTGGCCGTCAGCCTGCTGGTAGCAGCCGGCGATCCCGCACATCGTCAGCCCCCCGTCCGGTCCGGTGCCATGTGGCCGTCGAGCAGGTCCGCGTACACGCCGAGGTAGGCCCTGGCCTGATGACCCCAGGCCAGGTCCTGCTCGACCCGGATCCGCCCGGTCTTGCCGAGCCTCGCGCGCCGCGACTCGTCGTCCAGCAGCGCGACGATCGCCGCCGCGTACTCGCGCTCGTCGTTCGGCGTCACGTAGACCGCCGCGTCCTGCGCCGACACCCTCGTCTCGCGCAGGTCAAAGGCCACTACCGGCAGCTCGTAGGCCATGTACTCCATCGTCTTGTTCATCGTGGAGAGGTCGTTGAGCGGGTTGAGCGGGTCCGGCGACAGGCCCACGTCCGCGGTCGACATGATCTGCGCCACCAGCTCGTCCGGTGCCCGCCCGGTGAACTCCACGTACTCGCCCAGCCCGAGCTCGTCGCGCAGCGCGACCAGCTCGGCGAAGCAGTCGCCCGAGCCGATCAGCGTGAAGCTGACGTCGTCACGGTGCAGCTCGCGTACCACGATGCCGGCCGCCCGCACCGCGATGTCCACGCCGTCCTGCGGGCCCATCACGCCGATATAGGTGACCAGGTGCTTGCGACCCCGGCGCAGCTGCGGCACCTCGTCGCCGCGGCGCAGCTTGTCCGGGTCGGGCCCGGTGCGCACGACGGTGACGCTGGCGGGCTGCTTGCCGCTGCGGCGGATCGCGATGTCGCGGTAGGAATCGTTGGTCGAGATCACGTGGTCGGCGGCGCGGTGGGTGCGGCGCTCCAGGAACAGCAGCCCGCGGTAGGGCAGCCGCGGGCCGCCGGGGAACCGGGACTGGAACAGCTCGGGGCACAGGTCGTGGTGGTCGAACACGAACCTGGTGCGGTCCACGGCGCGCAGCGCGAACGCGATCGGCCAGAAGATGTCCGGCGGGTTGCAGGCCTGCAGGACGGCGAACCGGCCCCTGCGCCGGGCCTTCAGCACCAGCCACGCGGTGGCCAGGAACGAGTAGACGTACTCGAGGATGAAGCCCGCCTTGCTGCCGCCCGGGGCGTACGGCCGGTACTTGAATACCTCGACCGAGTCGATCACGGCGTGCGCCGGGTCGCCCTTGCCCTTCGGGCAGACGACGGTGACCTGGTGACCGGCCGACGTCAGCGCGCGGCACTCCAGCCACACCCGCCGGTCGAACGGGACCGGCAGGTTCTGCACGATGATCAGGATGCGGCTCACCAGCCGATCCCCTCGTATCCGGGCAGGGACTCCACGTCCGGGCCGAGCCGCCCGCTCAGGTCGATCAGATGCGCCGGCGACGCGGCGAGCAGCGCATCGATCACCGCGGCGTCGCTGGTCGAGACGACGGCGACGGCCGCGCCGCGGAGCGCCTGGCCCGGCTCGTGCGTGAGCACGCGCTGCAGGTGCGGGAGCCTGGACTCCACGTACCGCCGGTTAGCGCCGACGAGCCGGGCGGGGTTGACGATCTGGTCGTAGACCTGCACGTCGAAGCCCTTGCCGATGAGCCGCTCCGCGAGCTCGACGTTCGGGCTCTCCCGCAGGTCGTCGGTGTTGGCCTTGAAGCTGAGCCCGAGCAGCGCCACCCTGCGCGCGTCGCAGGCCACGACCCGGTCCACGACCTCGCTGATCACCAGGTCGTTGGTGGACATCGTGCCGGCCAGCAGCGGCAGGTCGACGTCGCTGAGCCTGGCCAGGTGCAGCAGCGACCTGAGGTCCTTCGGCAGGCACGATCCGCCGAACGCGTAGCCGGGCCGCAGGTAGGCGGGCGAGATGTTGAGCACGCGGTCGGCGCAGAACAGCGACATGACCTCGCGCGAGTCGACGCCGAGCAGCCGGAACAGCCGGGACAGCTCGTTGGTGAAGGACACCTTGGTGGCGTGGAAGGCGTTGCACGCATACTTGAGCGCCTCGGCCGTGCGCACGCCGACCACCTGGACCGGCTCGCTGAGGAACCCGAACAGGCTGGTGACGGTGCCGGCCACCCGGGCGTCCGCGGTGCCGACGACGATCATCGGCGGGGCGTAGAAGTCAGCCACGCCGGATCCCTCGCGCAGGAATTCCGGGCACATCCCGGCGCCCGCCACCCCGGTCAGGATGGGAACGACGAGTTCCTCGACGGTGCCCGGCGGGACGGTGGAGCGGATGATGACGCTGTGCGAGCCGGCGCTGGCAGGGCCGCTGGCGTGCAGCGCCGCCGCGATGTCCTCCACGGCCCGCCGGATGTAGGTCATGTCGGCCGCGCCGCGGGTGGTCGACGGAGTCCCGACGCACACCAGCGACAGCTCTGCGCCCGGTACCGCCTCGGCGCTCGAGGTAGTCGCGTGCAGCCTTCCGCCGGCGACCGCCTGCGCCACGATCTCGTCCAGGCCGGGCTCGGCGACCGGGCTGCGGCCGGACCGGATCTCCTCGACCTTGGCGGCGTCGACGTCCACGCCCCAGACGTCGTGGCCGTTGGCCGCCAGGCACGCGGCCGTCACAGTCCCGACGTAGCCGAGGCCGATCACCGCAACTTTCATCGCGTCCACTCACTCGGGCTTGTGGCCCCCGGCTCGTCCGCGCGGGAGGCTCTCCACCACATGGGAGCGCCGACTGCCGTGCCGTGATACGCGGATCTGCTCAGCGGGCGCGTGCCGTTCTGCGGGCGTTGCGGATGCCCGTGATCGTCATCCGCAGCTCGGCCAAGCTCGGCCCCGGGTCACGCACGTCGAGACAGTCGTAGTGGCGGGTGCGGGCGAACTCGGCCGCGAACATCGCCAGCGCACGGGCGGCGGGCACGCTGTCTGGCCGGCCGGCCCGCCCGTAGTTGTTCCGCAGCCAGCGCATGTCGCCGCGCAGCCAGCGGGTGCGCACGCCGGGCCGGTAGCCACCGGCCTGCGGTACCGGCCGGCCTGTTGCCCACTGCCAGGTCATGAGCGTGAAGTCGAGGCCGGACAGCAGGGCGTTCTCGATCGTGCCGCCAAGCCGTGCGTTGATCTCCATCAGCAGCGGGCGGCCGGATGCGTCGCGCCGGAACTCGACTTCGCAGGGGCCTTCCAGGCCGATGGCCCGGACCAGGTCGGCGGCCGGCCCGTAGGTGTCGCGCGGCAGCGCGATGCTCTGCCGCAGCACGGACGCGCCGCCGAGCGCGGGAAGGGTGCGGTGGGCGAGGTGCGCCCAGCTCGCCCGGATCTCGCCGGCCACGACGAGGAAGAAGAACCCCTCCCGGCTGCCGGCGGCATATTCCTGCGCCAGGCAGCCGATCCCGAGCGCCCGGCACCTGCCGAGGATGCTGGCGGCCTCGGCGCGGCTGACGACCTCGGCCGCGTGCAGGCGGCCGTCGGCCTCTGGCGTCCACGACGTGATCGGCTTGAGCACGAACGGGAACTCGAACTCGGCGAGCACCTCGTCGAGCCGGTCCTCGCCGTCGATCAGCATCGTCCGCGGGCAGGCGATGCCCAGCTTCTCCGCTATCTCAAGGGTGCGGTCCTTGTCGCTGGCGATGTCGAGCGCCGGCTCCGGCGCGATCGCGAGCGCGCAGCCCAGGCGCGCGAGCTCGTCTCGCCACGGCCGCATCGCGGCGATGGCGCCGTCACCGCCGGGCAGCACCATCCCCGTCGGGTTCGCGCGGACGAAGTCGACCACCGCGACCCCGAACGCCGTCGCGTCGGCGTCCAGGTCGGGCAGCACTACCGAGCGGGCGCAGTAGCGCGACCGGAACGCCAGCGCCCGGCCGGCGGCGTCGCAGTCCCCGGCGTGCTCGCCGGCGGCGACCCGGAGGCCCGCCCGGCCGAGGCTGCGAACGGCGGTCAGGCCCTGGCGGGTCGCCCCGTCGAGGACGAGGACGTCGAATGTGTCCGGCCCGTGACCACGGGCAGGCACAGGGAGATCGCTCACTATGGCCCCTTGAGACGCACCGCCGCCGCATCGGCGGTAACCCTGATTTCTACATCAGATCGGCGGATTCTACGCCTGATACGCCGGCTCCCGCTTCGCTGGCTTGCGCGGCAGAATGCCTGCTCGTGGGTGCTAGCAGCCAGAACCCGCGAGCTCGCGGATGTATCACATCACTGCCAGGGCTGGTCTAATTGCTAGTGGCGTGCGGGTCTGTCCAGTCGGAGCGGAATGCGGAGGCGGTCGAGGGTGCAGGTGTCATGCGAACCCCGCGTCCGCGGCCGCACCGTGCGCACGGGCACCTGACGTGGTATCGGTCGGCGCCGCCGGGCCCGATCAGGAATGGCCAGGACCCCCGCAGGACGCAGATGACACACTCGTGCAGGCCGTGAGTGCCGGCCAGGCTGGGCAGCGGACCACGACGGCCCCGCCGCAGGAGCGGCCGCCGTCCGAGGACACCCCGGCCGCCGGGCCGCTGACAGCCACGCAGGCTCCTCCCGGCGCGGAACTGCAGGCCGCTGCCGAGCCCCGCAGGCGGCGCGCCGGGGGGCTGCTGCGCGCACCGCGGCAGATGGCAGGCCGGCTCAGCTGGGGCCTGGCCGACCAGGCTGTGTCCAGCCTGACCAACGCGGCGGTCAGCCTCTACGTCGTCCGCACGCTCGGCGCGGTCGAGTTCGGCGCGTTCAGCCTTGCGTACGTGACGTACGGGTTCTGCCTCAACGCGTCCCGCGGCCTGGCCACCGATCCGCTGATGGTCCGGTTCAGCGGCACCGACCTGCCGACCTGGCGCCGCGCCGTCAGGGACTGCACGGGTACCGCCGCGGTCGTCGGGCTGGTACTCGGCATGGTGATGATCGCGGCCTCGGTCTTCCTGCCGGGCTCGACCCGGATGGCGTTCCTGGCGCTCGGCCTGACGCTGCCCGGCCTCATGCTGCAGGACAGCTGGCGGTACTCGTTCTTCGCGCTCGGCCGCGGCTCCCAGGCGTTCGTAAACGACCTGGCCTGGGCCGTCCTGCTCGCGTTCGCGCTCGTGTTCGTCCGGGCCACCGGCCACGACAACGTCTTCTACTACGTGCTGGCCTGGGGCACGACGGCGGCGCTCGCGGCATCGCTCGGGCCGGTGCAGTCGCAGGTCGTGCCGCGGCTGCGGGGCGTGTGGCCGTGGCTGTCCCAGCACCGTGACCTCGGCTGGCGCTACCTGGTCGAGGGCACATCCGGCAGCCTGTCCACCCAGCTGCGCACCTACGGCGTCGGCCTCGCGCTGGGCCTGACGGCGGTGGCCAGTCTCGGCGCCTCGACCACCCTGATGGGGCCGATGACGATCCTGTTCCTCGGCATGGCGCTGGTGACGCTGCCGGAGGCGGCCCGGGTGCTGAAGCGCTCGCCCAGGCACCTGCCGGTGTTCTGCATGCTGGTCAGCGGCGGGCTGGCCTTCGCCGGGCTGGCCTGGGGCGCCGTACTGCTGATCGCGCTGCCGCGCGGCCTCGGCGCCGACTCGGTAGGGCACATCTGGAAGGCCGCCTACCCGCTGGTCGTGCCGCAGACTATCTACGTCGTCGGCCTGTCGGTCACGGTGGGCGCGGGCACCGGCCTGCACGCCCTCGGCGCGGCCCGGCGCAGCCTGCGGATGAACCTCATCGGCTCGGCCATCTCCGTAGCCCTGTCGCTCACCGGCGCGTTCCTCGGCGGCGTGGTCTGGTCGCTCGCGGGCATGGCGACCGCCACCTGGATTACCGCGGTCTACTCCTGGTGGCAGCTGCGCCGCGCGATGCGAGAGTCGGGCGGCAAGCCCTTCCCGGCGCCAGTCCAGGCGGCAAGCAAGCGCCAGTCGGGGCGCCACCACCGCAAGCTGGGGGAATCCGAGGCCCCGGTGTCGCTGGCCGAGTCCGGCCAGACCATCGGCGAGGTGCTGTTCTACGCACGCCGCCGGGCGGGCATGACGGTGGGCGAGCTGAGCCAGCGGACCGGCATCGAGAACGCCGTGATATCCGGGATCGAGCGCAACGACTACTCGGCGTGCGGCGGCGACTTCTACGCCAGGGTGTACATCCGCAGCATCGCGCGGGTAGTCGGCACCGACCCCGCGCCGCTGATCGCCGAGTTCGACGGACTGCCCGCGATCACCGATCAGACCGACCACTTGCTGCTCGGGACGAACACCCTGGCGCTGATCCTGCCCACGGAGATCTCGGCCGCATCCAGGCCAGCGGTGTCGCTGCACGGACGCGGCTGGACCAGGATGCTGTGGGCGCCGATCATCGTGCTGGCGCTCCTGGCGGGCGCCGCCGGCTACGTCTACCACAACAGCCACTCCTCGCACTCCGCGCCGAAGCCCGGGCCCAGCAGCACGCACTCGGCCCGGCCGCGCGTCAGCCCGGCGGCCGCGCCCCCGCCGGGAAGCACCGTGCTGCAGCCCGCGAGCATTACCGCGTTCGGGCCGGGCGGCCCGCGGCACGGCGATCACCCGGGCACCGTGTTCCTGGCTACCGACGGCAGCCCGGCGACGGCCTGGCAGTCGAACTGGTACGCCACGGCCAGGTTCGGCGGCCTGCAGGGCGGTACCGGGCTGCTGCTCGACATGGGCAGGAAGGTAGCCGTCTCGAGCCTGCAGGTAACGCTCGGCCTGGCGCCCGGAGCCGATTTCGAGGTGCTCGCCGGTGACGTGCCCGCACTGGTCACGCTCCACCAGGTGGCCACCTCGTCAGGTCTCGGCGGGGCAGTGGAGGTGCCGGTCGCCCACCCCATCCGGGCTCGCTACGTGCTCATCTGGTTCACCAGGCTGCCGCCGGACTCGGCCGGCACCTATCAGGTCGCCGTGTACGACCTCAGGCTGGCGGGGCGCGCCTGACGGTATCAGGGCGCCGGGCCGGTCCTCATATGTGCATGCTCCTGCAGCAGCGCCGCACCACGCCGATGCGCGCGGCCATCAACTTGCTGACCGATCACCCCGATCATCCGTCCGG
>Ga0335081_10013441_pt1 | contig 13239 bp, 6 predicted proteins | sample Lox_Sample_35_FD_206713 | JGI IMG/M metagenome (GOLD analysis project Ga0335081, IMG submission 206713) | Soil microbial communities from Loxahatchee National Wildlife Refuge, Florida, United States - Lox_Sample_3.5 | ecosystem: Environmental > Terrestrial > Soil > Wetlands | place: USA: Florida...
GTTCAGCACGTTCGGCGTAGCCTGGGGGCCCAGCGCCTTCCCGACAGAGTCTTTCACGTCACGTGCGAGCTCGACCTTCTGAACGACCCAGCCACCTTTCGTGGTCTTCTGGGTTAGCTTCCACTGGACGGTCCATCCGAACTTCCCGCAGTCGCCCTTGGTCGGCCCCTTCACCGTGGACTTGGTGACCCTGGGGACCGCGGCTGCTGCGGCTACGGTGGCACCTGCGACTACGCCTACCAGGGCGCCCGGGAACGGGACGGCTCCGACTGCCGCGGCCACCGCGGCACCCGCGACCGCCGCTCCCGATGGGGCCACTGACTCCGCGTCGCCGGTAATCGGCATGTCCGCCGTTTCGTCATCAGCGGCGCCGGCGCCTGCCTTGCCGCTCGCGCTCCCTGGACGGCCAGCCGGCGGGCGGACCGGTATCCGGCTGAAGTCGAAGCCCACGGGCGCCGGCGAGTGACGGTGCACCCGCGATCGCGAGCTCGCCGGGTCGGCGGCCGCAAGGTTCGACTGCGGGCTCCGGGGCCTGTACCGAGCATATGTATGGGTCATTGGCGGATTTCCGGTCCGAAGAAGAAGTAGCCGAAGTCACCACAGGGTGACGTCGCAGTCACCGTATCCGCGACCATCCCCGGCAGGCCGCTGGAGCGTGAGGTGTTTTTGTCCACGTCGCTCGGGCCTACCCCGGTCTTTCGGCAGCCTGGGTTCGCAGGTGGATGGGTGTGAAACCAGCCTACCGCGAAGATCGGTTTTCGATCGGGCGGCATTAGGCCAAGGTGAATCTCGGCCGGATGGCAGCCCTTCACCGGATCTCCGATAGCCGTTTCTCCGGGGAATGACTTGTTGGTGCGCTGGTTCCACATAACGTAGAAGCCGCGTTCGCGGCGGTCTTGGCATGACATGCCGTAGAGCGAGCCGGCCTGGTCGACAACCTCTGCGGAGAGCCAGTCATCGGTGCCCGGGAAGGGACTTGGCGGTGGTATGTCCGCGATCCGCGGGTCCGAGGCCTGTCGCCGTATGCTCGGTCCTGCGGAGCTGTCAGCGCTGGCCTGAAGCTGGGTCGCTGCTGGCTCCTCCTGCGGCTCAAAAAGATCTTCGGTGATAGTGACCGACCCGGGCGCGTTTGATTCAGCGGAGTTCCCCGGCCCGACGTGCTCCTCCTCGTCGCCAGTGTCCACGTCCTGACGGCGAATCGGAACTGGATGCCTACCGGCGCCGGCCTGCTGGACGACATGGGTGAGTTCGTGCGCGAGAAGCTTCCAGCCTGGCCGGGACGCCAGATCCAGGCGCCCTGCCCCGAACACTATGTCAGAACCGACCGTATAGGCCTGCGCTCCGATCGAGGCGGCAGATTCTGCCGCGCGGCCGTCCGCATGAACGCGCACGGTACTGAAGTCGCGCCCGAAACGCCGTCCGAAGAAATGAAGCGTTTCGGAGTCGAGCGGTTGCCCGGCAGAGCCCAGCACCTCATGCACTATCTCCGGTGCCTGGCCGCTCCCGGCTCGAGGTGCTCCCAATCGCTTTGCTTGCAGTTTCTTTTCATCGTCCCCGCAGTCGGTGCATTTCCGGCTGATGCGGGCCGCTGGACCCGCGTATATGCGCGGCGCGCCGGTGCTCATCACCCGGTCGGCGACACGATCTGCCTCTGCCTCGAGCGGGTCGTCGGCCCGTCCGACCACAAGGTGGCGCTGTATGACACCGGGCTGACTTGACGGGAACACCGGAATCCCGCCGAAATTCCACGCCGCCCCGGCCACCTCCCGGGTCGGCTCTTCGCCGCCTTGCCCACGCTGGTCGTGGGCCTCCTTTCCGGTCATGATCCGAGCGGGGCTTGGCGGCGGGCGCAGCCGCGCTGGGCAGTCGGTCGGACTCGTACCGGACCTCGCCGCCGCCTTATGAGCAAACATGGCTATCCCTCCAGGACTCACCAGGCACCCGGTGTGCCGGTGCATGACCCGAAGTGGTTGATGAACCAGCCGGTGAGGCTGCATGACGGAATCGGTATCGTGGTCACCGCCATCCAGTCCGGATACCACGCCGGGCCGTGGGGGCAGCAGCAGTGACGGTAGGCGTCAACATGATCACTGTAGATTCGCGGCGTCAGGAAGGCTTGCACCCATACTTCGTACTGTTCGGGTGGAAGGGCCTTCGCGGCCGTCGCCGCCGCGATGAGCCAACCAGGTGTCGCACGGAGCCTGTCCTGGAGAAATTTCCGCACGCAGTTGGCGGTGGGAACATTCGGGGTCGCGCTGCACGCGCACGTGGCGTTGACCACGTACGCGAGTGGCAGCCAGTAGGCGTTGGACAGGTACAGGCCGCAGTCGGAGCTGGGGATGCCGGGATCCGGGATGCACTGGCCCGCGGCCGGCTGGGCGGACGGCTTATCCGCGTCGTCTCGCTGCACGACTAGCTGCTGTGCCGCCGCCGACTCCGCCTGTCGCTCGAACCGGTCCGAGGGATCGCTGATTGCAATCCCGCCACCTATGTCCGTTCCCGAGACGGGCCCGCTACGTTGCTGGAGGACGTGGCTCAGTTCGTGAGCCAGCAGCCGGTCACCGCCGGGAGTACCTGGCCGGTAAGCACCTGAGCGGAACATGATGTCGGTCCCGCTGGTCAGGGCCCGGGCGTGCAGTGCCGCGGCGGCCCGATCAGCACCGGCGCCGGTGTGCACCCTTACCGAGGCGAAGTCCGAGGCGAACCTCCGTTCCATGGCGCCTCGTGTGGCGTGCGGAAGCGGGGCACCGCCGCCGGAAATGGCGGTCTCCAGGTCGCGCCGGACCCCGGCCTGCTTCTCGTGCGGCGGGCAGTCACAGGACGAGCCGATGCCGCACCGCTGGATCGGTGCGGGCCACGCCGCGGCCTGGGCTTTTTTCGGGTGAACCGGTATCCCGCTGACATCTGGCGGGATGGGCGTCGATATCCGGGCCCGGGCCACGCTCGGCCGTCCCCAGGCGATGTCCCGCCGCGGGGGCAGTCGCGCGGGTTGCGGTGGCCGCTGCCGGGCTACCGTGGCGCGGCTGGCGGTTAGGGTCACGGCATGCCTCCGCTGGCCGATCCGGCGACGCGTTTGCACAGATCGTAGAACGCCGGGTCCTCGCGGGAAACGCGCTCCTCCAGGCGGGCGGTGACCTGCGCGTCCTGCTTGGCCTCGGCGAGCAGGTGGGTGAATCCCAGCCGGGCCGCCTGCGCCGGGTCGAAGGCCGCGCCGACCGACGGGAACAGGTACCGCAAATGAACCCCGCGGTGCGGCGAGCCCGGATCGAAGCGGTGAAACTCGACGCACGCGGTCAGCAGGAACTGCTCCATCGTCGTGTTCAGGCTGGCCTTGTCGGGCACGGTCGCCCAGGCTACGGCGTGCCGCGGGCTGAGCACCAGATCAAGGGCCAGCCGGGCGTAGCACTGGATGAAGCCGACGTTGGTCCCGCCCAGGATCCCGCAGTTGGCCTCGAGGAAGCGGCGCGCCGGACGCGAGCGGGACCACTCCCATTCGGCGGGCAGGACCAGCCCGGCCCGCGCGAACGCGTTCTCGACGATGCGCGGCCCGCACTGGTCATCGGCCACGTGGTAGGTCTCGGGAGACTGGGCCAGGACCGGCGCGCCGGCCAGCCGGTCCGGCAGCGGCCGCCACAGGAACACGTCGGTGTCGAGGTGCACGAACGGCCGGTCCTGCAGGCTGTAGGCGACCAGCTTGCCCAGCGCCCACCAGCCCGGATCCACCTCCTCCAGCCGGTCCAGTTCGGTCGAGACATGGGTGAACGGCAGGCCGAGGCGGTCGATGAGCAGCGCCCGGCCCGGGCTATCGGTGACCAGGACGGTCTCGGGGTAGTGGCCCTGCGCCAGCCGGAACGACAACCCCCACGCGAGTAGGTGGTGGATCGGCTCACGCCAGCAGTAGCCCTGGCCCGCTTGGCCAGGCTTGCTCCAGAACGACCAGACTGCACGCATCGCCATGGCTCCGGTCCCGGTCACTCGAGGACCGGGCGGAAGATGAGGGGCCTGGCTCCGGTGACTTGAAGGGGGGTGATCGTGGTGGCCGAGCTCGGCCTCCCGAGCTGCACGGGGACCGACGCGGTGATGTTGAAGCTGAGCGTGGTCGGATTGCCCGTCTGCGCGACGATGGGATTGCCCACGATGGTGATGGGGACGTAGACCGACGACTGGCCTCTGAGAATGACCGCCGTGCCCGGGACGCTGACGATGCTCCCCACCCCGGTGGCCGAGCCGTCAGCAGCATTCGACACGCTTATCGTGACGGTCGTGTCCGCGATAACCGGGTAGTTCGTGTAGATCACCGCCTGCGGGCCGCCCGGGCTCACCACCTGGGGCGGCGAAGTCCCGGTGACGAACCAGCCCGTCACGTGGCCGATTTCGTTGACGAGCACCGTGACGTCAGGGGGGTCGCCAGGATCGGTGATGTACACGCCGCCGACCTGGAGGATCGGGGCGAGATAGAACCACCCCTCGAAGTCGGTCGCGACCTGGCCGGCACCGGACGGGAGCGTCAGGTCGATCCGCGGCGTCACGCCGTCCTGCCGGGTGCCGGGCCGGCCAAGAGCCATCCCGTCCAGGTAGATCAGCCCCCCAGGGCCTTCGGCGTAGATCATCTGGCCGGGGAGCCGGATGCGCATCCTGGCCCACTGCCCGGCGTCCGCGCCCACCAGGAGGCCGGTGCTCAGGAGCTTGACCAGTTGCGCTTCCAGATCGGTGTTCAGCTGCAGTTGCCAGGTGATGGCCGAGCCGTTCAGGGTGAGCGGAGCGGCGAAGACCGTGATGCTGCTCAGCGCGTTGAACGACCCGGACTGAGGTAGCTCGAGGGTCACGATGACGTTCGCTCCGCTGAGGGGACAGTCCCGCGACGGCGTCTGGTCCAAGGTGATGGTGAGGCCGCTGGCGAGCAGCGCGTCCAGGGTCATGACGTCGTCGTTTACCCAGCTGATGCCCGCGACGTGGGCAGCCTGGATCGCGGCAGGCGGGGCGAGGGCGGTGAGCGGACTGAATAGCCGCCTGCACTCGTCGGTCTTGTACCGGATGATCTCGGTTACCTTGCCCCCGAAAATCTCGCGGAGGATGGTCACGTGAATGCAGGCCAGCGGCGCCCGGTACACCTGGATGGAGGTCGGGTGCTGGGCCGAGTTGCCGTCGCTGCTACAGGGCGGCCACTCGATCTGGCCGGTCGCGGCGCGCGCCGGGATGGTCCAGTAATCACCGCTGCGGAATGTGCCCGGATCGAACGTGACCTCGATGCCGTTCTCCAACTGCACCGGGTTGCCCGGGGACAGCGGGAGGCCGGCTGACGTGACCGACGGGCCGGACATATCCCAGCGCCGCATGCGCGCGTTCCTGGTCTGGTCCACCGAGATCGTCTGGTTCGCCGGCACGTCCAGCGTGACGGACGGATCCGGATCCGTCGGCTGAGAGGTGCTCGCTATCTGGTAGAGCGCTCCCGGAACGTTCGGCGTCCGCCCGAACTCGAGCGTGTCATCGGTCAGCTCCACCCATTGCCCCGGCTGGAAGCCCAGGTTGGCGTCCAGGCCCGTCGAGCTGACGAAGACCGTCGACCCGGAGATCTTGGTGATCGCCGTGACGACCGAGCCGTTCTCCCGTGACCACTTGAAGGTGGGCTGGTTCTGGGCACTGCCGGTGTGGATCTCCACCCGGTACAGCTGGTTCTCGATGCCCTGGTACCCGGCAGCCGGGACGGGCGCGCAGCCGCACTCGGCCGCCGGGCCGCTGGTGCTGGCGGTCATGGTCCCGGTGCTCGGCTGCGGTGCGGGCCCCGCGTACATGTCCTGACAGCACGAGGGCGCCGGACCCGCCTGGCCGGATTGCGGCTGGGGAGCGGGCATCAGGTCGGCGACCACGCGCCAGACCGTTTGCAGCCGTGCCGTGGTGTCGGCCTGGCCGAGCGCCGGCTCGCGCAGGCACGGGTCGTCCAGGGCGGTGACCAGCCGCTGCCATACCTCGAGGTACACCTGCAGAACGTAACCCGTTCCGGATTGGGCCAGGTTGCCGAGCAAGCTGCTGGCGCTGTTCGCCGGGTCGGCCAGGTACGGCTGGCTGTCATAGGAGAGGCTGGCCGGGTTCTCGCACAGCAGGCCGTTGACGTAGTACCGGCCCGGGCCGATCTGGATCTCGTCGGCGCTGGGCACGGTGATCTGGAAGCCCGCGTCTGCGGCGGGGCCGCCGTACTGGCCGACGGTGTCGACGGTCTGCGTCCTGCTCTCGTACGCGTCGATGAATTGCTGCTCGTTGGCGTCGGCGTCCAGCGCGACGCGTCCCTGCTGCTCCAGTACCGCCGTGTAGCTCTTGCGGCGGTTGAACCTTATCCGGCTGAAGTCGCCTCTCATCTTCTCTGTCCTTTGCGGTTCTTCTTCGGCGGCCTGCGCTAGATCAGCCCGGCGCCGATTCCGGGGGTGTCCGGCGGCCTGCCGTAGTGCCGCGGGTAGTAGCCGTAAGCGGTAGGCACGGGCGGGGATTCGGCTTGCCGTGCCGGGTGAACGAAGATCCCGCTCTCTTGGAGCGCGGGCAGGTACTCGGGCACCCGCAGCTGAATGTTGCTGACCGCCTCGGTTTCCTGGATCTGCAGGTAGGCGCCCAGCTGCGAGCCGTTGTCGGCACCGGTCCAGATCGCCATGGGCACGTCGCCGCTGAGCAGCGCGTATCCGGGCTGCCCGTAGCGGACCGAGACGAAGGAGGGCTCGAGCGCGGGTTCGGCCGCGGCGGTGGGGGGCAGGCACCGGTAGCGGCGGGGGGTGATGGAGCCGAACGGCAGCACGCAGAACCGGACGCAGCCGGCCTGCTGGCGGCTGGCCCAGACGGCCGCGGGCCAGGGGTCGCGGCGGCCCAGGCGGGCGTGGAAGATGCATCCCGAAGCCAGGGTGAAGGTCCGGGTGTGCACCTTGCCGATGACCGTGCTGTCCTCGACGTGCAGGTCGGCTCCTGCGCCGGCCAGGTCCTGGCCGACGTACGCGACGTAGTACGGCGACGTCGCGTCGAGGATGCTGTCGCAGATCCGCGTGGTCCCGCTCGTGCCGGCCGCGATCGGCCCGCTGATCACGCGGTTCAGCGACAGGGACACCCCCGTGGCGGTGACCACGATGCTCGGGTCGCCAGGCGAGAGCGGCTCGCCGTCCGGGAGCAGCCCGAGCCCGGGGACCAGGGTCGAGTCGGCGATCTGGATCACCGACGCGGCGCAGTTCACCGTCAGCTGGCCAGCCAGGCAGATGCCGCTGATCAGGAGCTGCCCGGCCGGGGCCGGGCCGGCCACCCCCCTGACCTCGATGTCGCCGGTGATCGTGACCCGCGAGTTCGTCCAGGTCACCTCGCTCGGCTGGTCCGCCGGGACGGGCTGGCCTGCCACCAGGGCCAGGCTGCTCCCGGCCGGCAGCCGCACCGCCGCCGGGCCGGTCAGGTCGGCCGTCAGCAACTCAAAGCCAGGCAGCACGATGATGCCCCGCTGGCCGGGCCGCTGATCGCTCCAGGCGTTCCAGCCCGCGATCGCTGCGGGCAAGTCGCCGAAGGAGGTCCAGCTCGGGTTCGCGTCGGCCAGGTCGGGGAAGGAGCCGACGATCGCGCGGTAGCCCGCGCCGGCCGCGTCGAGTTGAGCCAGCGCGGCGGAGCGGTCATAGGGGCCGCCGCCGATCGCGGCCGGGAACCCGTACGAATAGCTGACCTTCAGCGACCGCGGCCGCGGTACGTCGTCGGCGAACTGGATCCGGCCGAGCTCGGGGTCGATGGCTATCATGCCGCGGGCCACCGTGCACCAGGAGCCGCCGGGCCGGTCGGCGAGGTTCGCCCCGTAGATCTTGCTGACGTCGACGGGAACGTCATCGGCGGTGAGCAGGACGCTCTTGCCCGGGCCGTAGAAGTCGGCGAGCTCGCGCCGCCCGACGGGCAGCGGGATGTCCGTCCGGGTGGTCAGGCTGGTGAAGGCCGCACGCGGCGGCGGGGTGGAGAAGATCGGCATGTCGTGCCCGAGCTGGCTGAACCGGTACCGCCCCCCGCCGGCCATGGCCGCGGGAGCGCAGGTAACTGGCCAGCTCAGCCACCGCCATAGGTGAACGGCCACGTCCGGGATGTTGGATCGGCCCGGTCCGTGCAGCGCGATGTCGAGCGGCGTGGTGTCGGGATCAGCGGCGCTGCGGGCCCGCGGTGCGATGCGGCGCACGTCGATGGTGCGGTTCGTCACGTCGAAGGCGGTGCCCAGCAGGTCGAGCGCCCGGCCGGCGCGCATGCTGACCGTCGCGTCATGGCGGGGCTCCACATGGCGCATGCTCTCGGTGGTGATCAGCCGCCGGAACTGTTCCACCGCGAGGGTGGCGCGCCCCGAGATGTCGGCGGTCACCTGCTCCAAGGCCAGCAGCGTCCCCTTGCGCTGGCGGTAGCCGATCGTGTTGGCGACCTCGGCGCGGCTGCCGGGGCCGGCCACGGCGATCTCGTAGATCGAGTTGTAGCCGATCAGGTCCGCGATGTAGGGAATGGCCCATGGCGTGCACGTCTCGATGAACTGGTCGTCGTACAGCTGGTTGATGTTGGCTTCGACGACGGCGGACTGGGCCGCCATGACGGCGAAAAGCGCCTGCAGCTGTCCGCCTCCGGCGGCGTCGCGGGTCCGGTAGACGGCCGGGAGGAGCGCGTACAGCGCGGCCGCGTCCAGGCTCATGGCGACCAGACCCCGATCTGGCCCTGGGTCGCGGGATCGAGCTGGAGCAGCTCGGCGCCGTCCGGCGGCTGCGGCCCGCTCACGCACAGCATGGCCGGGCCGGGAACCTGCGGCGTCGTCCCGCTCCGGCCCAGCCCCTGGATCCGGACCGCGGTGACCCCGGCCACCTGCTGGATGATCTCGATGATCTCGCTGGCCGCGACACCCTGGCCGAACTGACGCTGGCCGAAGGCGAACGCCGCGGTCAGGTCCTGCCATGCCTGTGCCAGGACCTGGGTCGGGTCGTAGTTGGCCTGGTCGACCACGACGGCCGCGGTGAAGGTGAACGGGACGGGCTGGTACGACGCGATCTTCAGCGGAACGTGCGGGTCACCGCTGAGGCCGATTGCCGTGGCCAGGCCGGCGACGACGGGGTCGTTGCCGCTGAGCACGGCGCCGCCCACGCCGGCGACGGTCAGGAAGACGCCGCGGATGTCGCCGAACCACGTCCAGGTGGCTAGGGCCATGCCGATGCCGGCGAAGCCGAGCGCGTAGTTCTGGTAGTCCTCCAGGGAGACGACGCGGCCGACCGTCAGCGTCGGCAGCGGCGCGCTGGCCCGGGCCTGCCCGGCGGTGGCGGGATCGGCGGCCCCGGACGCGACGCTCGGGTTGGTGACGGACGACAGTCCCTGCGGCCGGTCCAGCGGCTGGCTGAGCTGTCCGGCGCTGACCATGCCCGCGCTGCCGATGCCGGTCCGGTAGACCGCGCGGATGTTGGCCGTGCCGGTCGGCGGTCGTGCTCCCTGGAGCCCGTTGCCGAACTGGACGACCGTGTTGCCGGCCGCGTTCGTGCTGGTGACGAACACGCGGTCGGCGGGTCCGGCCGTGAGCAGGCTGGCGGTCTCGTGCCACTGCAGGTTGTTGACCCAGACCTGCAGGGTGGAGACCGAGCCGTTGCCGTTCGGGGCGGGCAGGTAGGTCAGCGGCGCCTGCTTCAGCGTGAACCGCAGGGCGGGATTGGTCGCGTCCCCGGAGCCGAGGATCTCCTGGACGGTCTGCCCGTTGGTGGCCAGGACGGCATTGGCGTCCACGGTGACCGTGCTGGCGTCGTAGATGCCGGTCAGCGGCCCGTTCAGGGTGAGGGTCGCGATGTCGCCGCAGACCGAGACGCTCTGTACCACGGCCGCCTCCCCGGCCTGCGGGTCACTCGCCGCGGCCGGCAGCAGGGTGAACTGGCCCGCGGGAACGTTCAGCGTCCCGGCGACGCCACTGAGGGTCGTCACCGTCCACAGCGGGTTCCCGGTCGCCGGGTCGGTGGCGGGCGGGAACCCGCTGGTCACGAAGACCTGTCCGGTCGCGGCGCCCGAGCCGCCGGACTGGTTGGCCGGCGTGAAGGTGCCGCTCGACACCTGGATGCGCAGGCACTTGCCGGACACGCCGACCGGCTGGCCGGCGGCGATCTGCTGGCCTCCGGTGACCGGTACCGACGAGCCGGACACCGGGGTCAGCATGCCCGCCTGTCGCGGGTACGCCGAATCCTGGCTCCAGCTCGTGTACGGCAGGCTGGCCGGCGTGAGCAGAGCGCTCTGCACGTACGCGGTGACGTTCGGGGTCTGGCCGACCAGGATCTCCACCCCGCGGGCGAGCAGGTCGGAACTGGCTTTCCTGCTCAGGCCCTGGACTCCGGCGGATGGCAGCTCGCCGCCGAGCGCCACCGTCAGCTGGGTCGTCTTGGCGGTCAGCGTGTAGTAGCCGGGGCTGGTCTCGGCGGTCGCGGTGATCTGGAAGAACCAGCTCGTGGACCCGGTGGTGAAGACGGCGAATTGCGGCGGCGGCCCGCCCGGCGGCTGGCCCGGCGGCGGAGGAACGGGCGGGGGAGCGGGCGGCTCCAGCCCGGGATAGGAGGCGTCCAGGCTGATCTGGTTGACCTGGTTGAAATCGTTGCTGTACTGCCAGGTCGGCGGCGGGACACTCGGGGTGGTCGACGAGCTGCCGGGCGGGACGATCAGCGGCGGGTAGCCGGGAACGTACTGGATGTACTGACCGGACAGCACCTGCGGGCTCGGCGCCTGCGCGCCGTAGAGCGCGGCCTTCTTGCCGAAGGCGAACAACCCGATGGTGTCGGCGCCCGCTCCGGCCGGGAAGAATGAGGCCAGCGGGCCGTCCCACCAGATCTGCGTGCTACCGACCGCCGGGCTGGCGCTCACCTTGGTGACGTAGTGAAGGTCCGCTGCCCCGTCCGGCACCGGCTGGCCGCCCGCGGCCTGGACGAACAGCAGCGCGTCGCCCGGGCTGATGCTGTTCGCCGTCCCGGCGATCCAGGTGCTGGTGTCGGACCCGGCCAGCTGCCACCGAACCGTGGTCTGCGCGGGCAGCGCGTTCCAGCCGATCACCGCGGTCAGATCGGCGGAGGTCTGGAATATCTGCGCGGTCTGGCCGGGGCCGGGCACGCTCTGCACCCGGCTGCCCGCCGGGATCAGCACGTTGTCCGGGGATCCGGGCGCGCTGGACAAGGTGAAGGCCAGCACGGCCGAGGCGGCCACGCCAGGTGAGGGCACGTAGCCGACCAGCCGGGCCAGCTCGAAGACCGAACGCTGGTCGACGGCGGTCCGCAGGTAGGCCTCGTTGGCGAAGCGCTCCTGGTAGAAGGTCAAGATGTCCAGCGCGACGGCCCACGCGTCGATCAGCGCGATGGAGAAGTCGGTGGTGTCGCGGGTGCGCAGCGGGGCCAGCGCCGGGAACGCCGGGTCGGACAGCGCGGCCAGCATGCTGGCGTTGAAGGTGGAGTACCGCCCGGCCCGGTAGGCGATCGAGGACAGCGCCGGGCGGTTGGCGATGACCTCCGGCGTCTGCTGGGCCAGCCCGGTGCAGCAGCCGCAGGGCTGCCCGTCCGCCGACGCGGTGCCGTCGCTCATTTGCCGCCGTCCATGTGCAGGGTGAACGTGCCGTGATCGAGATGGTCCGGATCGTTGTCGCAGCGCGGGATGTCCAGCCGCCCCATGGTCAGGTAGCCCTGCGTCACCCCGTCGACCCACGGCATGTCCATCCGGGTGAACACGGTCAAGGTGGCGGACCGCACGCCGTCGACGGCCTGGGCGGCGGCGACGAGCGGGCTGGCGTACACGGTCTGCCCGAACGTGAAGCTGGCCGGGTTCAGCAGCCCGGGGGCGCCGGTGCGCTGGTTGCCGGTGACGAATACCGCCATCAGCGACTCGAACACGTCGCCCTGGAAGTGCGCGGGGTCGACACAGATCTCCATCTCGATGTGCAGGCCGACGATGACCGCCTGCTCGACCGCGATGTCGATGCCCATCATCCGCAGCATGTCCAGCTCGGTGGTGGTGGCGTTGATGAGGTCGGCGGTCAGGGCCGCGGCCGGCTCGATCGAGGCGAACGCGGTGTACCAGCTCCCGGTCCAGCGCAGCGCGCCGCGGGCCGCGCTGACGCCGCTGACCTGGGCGGCCGCCGCCCCGTAGTCGGCCTCGGTGACGCACCGCTTCTGCTGCTGGTAGGCGTAGGGTGCGAACTGCTGGATGTGCTGCATGTCCTCGGGATCGGTGCCCCCGGCCGCGGCGAGCGGGTTGGACACCCCGGTGACGGTGCCGGGGGACAGGGCGGCCGGGAGCACGAGGTGGGCCAGCGTGTCACGGCCGATGTTGCCGGCGCTGCCGTTGCCGACCCGGTAGGTCGCGGTGAAGCCCAGGCCTTGCTCGGGGGCCATGCCGTACTGGTCGTCGCCGAACCGCAGGAAGACCGACCCGTCGTACTCGATCTCGGGCACGAAGAACCGGCGGGTGCCGTCGAAGGACAGCAGGTCCGGCTGCGGGGTCCAAGTGGACCCGTCGGAGCCGGCCAGCGTGATGTCAGGTACCGCGCCGGTCGTGCCGGGGGCCAGGAACGCGGTCGCGGAGCTGGCCTGCTGGTAGGGGATGCTGAACGTCAGCGGCGACTGCGCCAGGCCGGGGTAGTAGCGCGCCGTCGTGGCCGCGGGGACCGTGCCCAGGTCCTCCGCCTGCACCCAGGTGCCGTGGTCGGCGGGCACGATGTTCCCGAGCGCCACGCTGACCCCCCGCAGCGGCTGGGAGCCGTGCTCGGCGTCGGTAGTCGAGGAGATGCACAGACCGAACGGCAGCGCGTCGGCTTCCGCCCAGGTGATCTGGGTGATGTTCCGGCCGGTCAGCGGGTCCTGGGTGGGGTGGGCGCAGGTGAGCTGGACGGCGCATCGGTGCGTCGGGTCGGCGTCCTGGGCGGCGCCGGTCAGCGGCCCCTTGACCTCCTCGAAGATCAGCATGCTGCCCGGCTCGAGCCGATCGAGGTGGTGCAGCAGGGTCGCCTGCGTGGCGCCGGCCGGCAGGCAGCAGTCGCCGTCCTGCCAGGTGTAGAAGTCCATGCGGTTGTGCTTCTCGTGCAGGTCGACGGCCTGCATGCTCATGAATACGGGCTGCGAGCTCGCCGCCAGCTGGTCCACCGCGGGGTCGTCGGCCGCCACCGCCGGCCCGAGCCCGGGCACGAGGGGGTAGAACGGCGTGCAGGCGGGTAGCGTCAGGGCGCCGCTGACGCTGACGCTGACCAGGGTCCGGGCGTTGCAGCCC
>Ga0335081_10013442_pt1 | contig 13239 bp, 9 predicted proteins | sample Lox_Sample_35_FD_206713 | JGI IMG/M metagenome (GOLD analysis project Ga0335081, IMG submission 206713) | Soil microbial communities from Loxahatchee National Wildlife Refuge, Florida, United States - Lox_Sample_3.5 | ecosystem: Environmental > Terrestrial > Soil > Wetlands | place: USA: Florida...
CCAGCAACTCCATGGCGATCTGGCGGCTGATCTCGACCTGGGCGGCGGGGTTCTCGGGCGCCAGCAGAACATCGATCCCGTGACACGGCACGGCCAGGCGGCTCCACAGATCGGTATCCAGGCGGCCACGATCGCGGATGGCGTCGCCCAGATGGAAGTCGGGCTTCAACTTGAGAAGGAACGCAATGGCGCCGGCCTGCACGTCGGTATCGACCAGCAGAACCCGCGCCGCGCCGCTGCGCTTGATTTCGATGGCCAAATGGGCGGCTAGCGTGCTTGCTCCGCAACCGGGCTTGCCGGGGACAACGCAATACACGGTCGACGGTTTGGGCTGCTCGAACGGCGCGCGCAGCCGGCGGAGGCGCTCCATTACAGCGCGCAACTGCTCGGCGGTAGGGTCGGCCAGGAACTCGCACGCGCCGCGGCGCAAGCACCGCAAAATCAGGTCGGCGTCATTGCGCGTGTTGAGGGCCACCACGGGCATGGCCGCTGAGCACTCGGCAGTCAGCATCAGGGCATGTTCCGAATTGGACGCCACATCGATCAGGCAGATGTTGGAGCCCCGCTCGGACGCGACAGCGTTCAGGGAGCCCGTGCGGGGATATTCCGCGAGGTGACTCACTTCGCTAATCCCCAGTTCCGTGAAAGCCAGCCGGATGCGGCTGAAGAGATCCGTGTGCGGGCAAACAATCAGGGGCTTCCACGGGCCCTCGGTTGCAGTTGTGCCCGTCGATGGCAAGGCTCGAAAACCTCCCTCTCTGGTTCTCATCGGCGGGGAAGGTGGAAGAATTAGTGAAGGTGGCAGTCAGGAGTCAGCGATCGGCTATCAGCAATCAGCTAGAGCCGCATCCCGGAAAGCAGTCAGGCGAGGTTGGACGCAGTTGGGCCGTGCCCTGACACAACTACCCTCGAAATCTGGGCCAGCTCGGAGGCTCCGGTTTGGCTGAAAGCTGATAGCTGATAGCTGATCGCTGACTGCCTCAGCGCACCGCTTTCGGGTCGTCCATTCGGGGCGAGGGCTTGCCGTTGGTTGATGCGCGTGCTTGGTCGGGGTCGAAAATGCGGCGGTCGACGTCCACCAGTTTGTACGGTGTGAAATCCGGCTGGGTTGCAAAGCAATCGCTCAGGTCGGCAGCCGATGCGTCGAACAGGTTGAGCGGCGGCACGTGCAGGAGACGGAAGACAGTCTTGAGCAGGCCAGGGAAGCTCGCGTTGACGTGGGTCACGTAGTTTTTCTTCATCCACGGGCCGGCGCACAACAGCACGGTGCGGTGTGAGTCAATGTGGTCCACGCCGCCTTGCGGGTCGTCTTCGGTGATGAACACGGCGGTATCCTTCCACCATTTCGTCCCGGAGAGGTATTGGAGGATGCGGCCCAGAGCGTAGTCGTTGTCTACCACGAAGGATTCTTCGTAAGGGTAGCCGTCTTCCAGGCGATCGTCAGCCATGTGATCGTTGGGCAGATGGATGCAGAGGAATTGCGGCAGATCCGCGCCGGATTTGACGTACCTTTCGTCTATTTCCTTGATGAACTGCGAGGCGCGGTACTGATCGGGGATATTCATGTTGAAGCCGGGGTATTGGCGCGAGGTGTTGTGATAGAGCGGCTCCGGCATCGGCACGTTGGTGATGTACCGCGCGCCCGTAGGTTCCAGGTCTTTGCTCTCATCCACGCCGGCCAATTCAAAACCTTCTCCGAAGTTGTAGAAGCTGATGCCGTGGCGCGCGAAATGGTGCCAGATGGTGCCGCCTTCGATCTCGTCCTCCGGGTGGACCGATGAGCTGGAGCCCGCAAACTCCAGCCGGCCGGGCGCACCGCCGATCCGGAAGTCCTTCTTCTGATCGCTGTATGCGGCTGCCAGCGAGGTTTCTGTCCACGCGCCGGGGTACGCTCCGACCAGCCAGTGATGGCCGTCTACGCTGACCTCCGAATCGGCATAGAAATTGTCGCTGAAGGTCCATTGCTCGGCAATCTCGTGGTGGTTGGGGGTGACGTTCACATCTTTGAGACTGAAACGCTTTCTGTGGCCATCGACATAGCCACGAGTGCCGAAGCGCGCCAGCGTCGGCGCGTTCATGGCCGGGCCGTTGGATGCTTCCATTTCGTCGCCGAGCACTTCATCATAGGTGCGGTTCTCCTTCACGATGAGGACCACGTGGCGGATGGCGGAGGGCAGCGGGGCAGCCGGCAGGCGGGGAAGGAATCCGTTCGCTTCCATGACGAAAGCAGTGTGATTGGGCAAGTCCGCTGGCGCCGGCAGCGGGAAGACGGAAAGCGATCCCTGGCGAAAACGGCTTGGCAAGAGCGCGCCGGGCGATGGGCTGTATCCATTGGGCCCGGTTCCATTGCCGCGGGCGTTGGTCACGAAGACGGTGTCGTTGTCGATGGCCACGCGGGTAGGAAACCACCCGACCGGAAGGTGCCCAACGACGCGCCCCCCGCGCGTGTCGATGACGCCGACCGCGTTCATGCCGGCCTCGGCGACCAACAGCCAGCCGGTCTTCTCGTGGTAGGCCATGCCGATGGGAAGCGCTCCGCGCAGCGTTTCGAGGCCGGGAATGCGGATGGGAATCTCGGCGGTCACCTGGTTGGTTGCGGCGTCGATCACGGTGATGCTGTCGTTGGCTGCATTGGAAACGAACACGCGGTTTGCGGTGGCCAGTACGCCCGACGGGCTGCTGCCGCTGCGGCTCTCTTCTCCGAAAGGAACGCCGGTGCGGACGTAGCTGAGCACTTTAGCGGCGGAAGGATTGGATACGTCGATCACGCACAACGAATTGGACTCCGGGACGTTGGGATCACCCAGCCCCGGCACATGCACAACGCCCTTCCCGGTCTGCCGCTCTGCTCCTAACGTAGCGTCACGGCTCGGGAATCCAAACGCGGGAAACCCCAGGCCGGTGACGCGGGCGTTGTCGGGATCGGCGCCGGGAATCACCTGATACTGAAACATGCCGAGGTTGGTGACGTAGAGTTTCTTGCGGTCGGGCGAGAGCGCCAGCGCGAAAGGCAGACGGCCGACCTTCACCGAGGCCACCACCTGGCGGGACTTGATCTCGATCACGGCGACGCGGAAATTCGCCTGGTCGACGACATACAGGATGCCGCGCTCCGCATCGAGCGCCAGATCACCCGTGTAACTGTCGCTGTGACCGTTTTGGTTGACATCGATTGCGCGGCGCCGTGCGGCCGACCAATCAAACAGGCTCACACGTCCGGAATTCCCCTCAGAAGCCCATACGGCATGATCGTTGGCCAGGGCTAAGCCCATGAAGACGCCGCGCCAATCAGCCACCCCGAACTCGTCCAGCGCGTCGGGGGAAGCAGCGACGAACTGCTGCACGCCCCAGCGGTTGTCACGGCCGCGATCCAAGACCGTCAGGGAGTTGCGGCCCGGACCGCCATTGGCGGTGACCACGGTCCGCGCCGACGGGCCGACGAATAGCCCAAAAGGGCCAGCGCCAGTAGGGTACTGATCTCCGAGCGGGGCGATGATGCGGCCGCCGGGCAGAATGGAGGTGGCGGCGCGGCGAAGCGCAGGACGAATTCCGGCTGGCGCTGAGTAGGACTGCGCTGCGAGAGGAATGCTGAATGTCAGCAGGGCCCAAAGCGAGCGCCATCTGGCTGGCACCTCTCCATCATATAACTGGAGCGAGTAATCTTTTCCGGCGGGCGGTGCACAATTGACGCAGTTGCATCGATGATCAGGCATTTCCCTGATAGGCGCCGGACAGGCGTGTGAGCGTATCTTGAGCGCAAACCATCACTTATAAACCCGATTGCATTCGGACGGAGGATCAGCGTACTATTTGGCACGCGAAGTGCTCTTTTCGGGGACGTACAAGGGCGCAAATGAACCGAGGGGCATGTGTGAAATCATTGGCTATTTTCTCCCGCCGGTACTTGAATAGCGCCATCTCTGATTCCCATGACCAGTGGCAGGTGTTGACCGGATGTGTTGGCAAAGCAGGGGAGCAGAACATGCCGGTCAGAGGGAAGACGCTGGCAGGAATCGCCGACTTCAAGGCGAAGGGCTTTACCACGGGGGCCTTCGCCGAGCACTTGGGGCCCAGGAATGCTGTCCCGGATTTTGCGAGCGAGGACGGAACTCGGCCCACAATCAAGGTTCGCAGTATCGAGCCCCAGAATGATATCTGCGCGCCGAGGTAGCAGGATCAGGTTGAAAGTGTCCTTGGAGGAAACGATGGCGTCCATGTCCACGGCCCACGTGCCGCAGAAGCCGCTTGAAGACCCACTTGCGCATTTGCCGTGCTCCACGATCGTGGAATACCGTAAAGGCCAAACCATCTATAACGAAGACCAGCCGTCCACCAGCCTGTACCTGGTGATCGAAGGCAAAGTGAAAGTCTCCCGCCTGGCGGATGACGGCCACCAGGTGGTGGTGGACATTTATCAGCCGGATGAGTTCTTCGGCGAATCGGCCTTCCTCAATCTGCCGCACCGGTCGGAACATGCCACGGCTTTAGAAGACACCAAATTGATGGCCTGGACCACGACGGAGATCGAAGACATAGTGATGCGGCGGCCGCGGCTGGCGGTGGCGCTGATGCAGATTCTGGTGCAGCGCACGCTAGAGCTGACGCGGCGCATCGAGAGCTTTTCGGCCGACAACATCGCACGGCGCCTGGCGCGTTCGCTGATCCGCTTCTCCGAGAGACTGGGCACTCAGGAGCAGGATGGATCGGTACGCATGGCGGCGTTCACGCATGAGCTGCTGTCGCAGTACGTGGGGACATCGCGCGAGATCGTCACGCACTACATGAACCAGTTCCGGCGGATGGGCTACCTGCAGTACTCACGCCGGGGCATCGTGCTGTATCGCGACGCGTTCCAGGAGTGGCTGCGGCAAGGCCCCAAGGCAGCCTGAAGTTCACCTCGACGGTGGCCATGGACTCTACCGCCTGGGCATCCTTATATCCGCCAGCGCCACTGCTGCACGGCCTCGATGGCTTTCTGGTCGAAGCCCAGGCCGAGTGACCGCAAGACTCTGATGTTGCGGGCGGCGCCATCCGCGCCGATCACCACAACGCGATTGCCCAATCGGCGCGCTCCACGTGCGTCCGCTCGTGGGCCAGCGCCGCCTCGAGCCTTTCCTTCGGCCACTCGCGCCAGCCCGACGGCAGCAGGATCTTGGGGTGGATTAAGCCCACTGTCACCGGCACGGCGATCCAGGTCGATTCGTGGACATCCGCCGCCCAGGGATGTGCGACGGGCCGGCTGGCACGCACCAGACGGCGGGTGAACCGGTAGCTGGAAGCCAATAGTGAAAGAAACACCAGCCGGCCGCCTCCGTAGACTGCAGCCGCGACTTGCTGCCAGGTGAGCGGAGCCCGGGTACGTTGGGGCTCGCGAGTTGGGTGCGGGGCCATCTCGACCAGCGGACCCTTAGTGGTGGAAGGAACGACGGCCTTTAAGACCCGCAGCGGAACCGGCGCGAATAGCGGAGATCCATTCCATCTCACTCTCCTTCGCGGTTGGATCGCCGCGCGATTCGCTGCGCCAGCCGCTGCAGTTCCTTCTGGTCGACGACGTCGTTGTTTACCATGCCCACCAGGAGCTGCTCGACGGAGCCGCCGCAGAACCGTTCGATAATCTGCCGCACGGCTGTGGCTGCCACGCTTTGCGGGGCTTCGACGCCGGTGTAAATATTGGTGCGCCCATCCACGCGGTGGGTGACGTAGCCCTTGTCTTCGAGACGGCTCAGAATGGTTCGGGCGGTGGATTCCTTCATGGGGTGACGCTCGGCTAAAGCGGCGCGCACGTCTTCCGTAGCGGCACTGCCTTGGCGCCAGACGACTTCCATCACCAGGTGCTCCAGCTCGCTGAGCGGCTTGCGCGATCTTTTTTCGCTAAACATTGTAGCGCTACAAAATGTAGCGAAAATTGGGTGCGTTGTCAAGCCCTGTTTTTGGATCGGGACAGCAATCGTGCCGGACGTCTTGCACGCGCACTGGCTACGCCTGGCGTGTGTTCTTGTCCGCGCGCCGCCGCATCAAGCAGCCCGCCAGCAGCGCCATGGCCAGCAGCGTCCCGGTTGCCGGTTCGGGCGTCTCCAGGTCGTAGCCAATGACGTCCAAAGCTGCGAGCTCGCTAATCCCTAGAGTCGGATGCGCTCCTGGGGTCGCGAATGCGTCCTGCACTTGCGGTTGCGTGCCGATGGGAAGAGGATTGCTCTGCCAGTCGCCGAAGTCGCCGCCATCGTACTGGTTGTCGAACTGCGCCAGCAAGGTGGATCCGTCAATTGAGAAGTAGGCGTGCGCAAAGCTGTTGGTGGTGAAGCTGCGCTGGCCGCTGCTGTCGTAGCGGAACAGGTCCTCCGGGAATATATTGCCGTCAGGAGCGAAGGGCAGCGAGGAGCGGAGGCCCAGGATTTCGTCGATCTCATGCTCGGTGACAGCCAGTAGATCATATGCCCCTGTAGTGCCTGGACTACCCGGGCCGGTGATCGACGTATTCAATCCAATGGTCCCATCGGGCTGTCCCGGTGGAGGGCTGGCGTCGATTCCAATGGCCCTGAGGTTGGCGAGCTTGAGGTTGATGTACGGGCTGCCCAGCACGGGATCGTTGGTCCCGGCGCCAAGATGATCGAGAGCGATGGCGTCGTTGGCGGTGGTCGCATCGGCGGTGAGTGCGGCAAGGAATTGAGAATACGAAATGGCCTCGAACGCGGCCGAACTGAAGCCGAGACCGCCATGGATCTCCTGAAACAGGATGTTGACGGTGATCGGATCGCCAAAGTCCTTTTCGTACACCCCTATCGCCGCATTGATTGTTGCCTCGATGGCAGCAGCGTTCGGATCGCTGGTGATCGAAACGTCGAAGGAGGGCGTAATAATCAAGCCGGCGCGCACCGGCGCAGCCACTAACAGCGCCAACGGGACCGCAACCGGAATCGACCGCCACACGGGGCGAAACGCGACCAATCGTGGCCAGTGCCTGAGATCGACCATCCAGTCCACGCCGCCGGCCATGCAAATGACGCTGCCAGCCGGCGAACGCCTCATTCTCAATATAGCCCTAATCCGCGCGGAATTCACGGTTAACATTACTAAGAATTCATGTTTTATTCATGAGGTTTTGAATTTTTCTATTTGATTCGCGGAAAATCAGCCGCTCCTGTAGAATCAAGATTCACCCTTTTTTGCATGCCTTCCGAGACCTTTGGGCAATTACTGGACCGCGTGGCTTCCTTGTGTGGAGTCGACGCCGGCTATTGGGACATCTGGGGCCAGTATCACCAGACCACTACCGCCACGCGGCAGGCCATTCTGCGCGGGCTGGGCGTGACCGCGGATAATGAGAACGAACTGGAAGCCTCGCTGGCTGCCCGCAGCCGCCGGGAATGGCAACGGCTGCTGCCGCCCTCCATTGTCGTCAGTGAATCCGGCGAACAGGAATTGCCTCTGAACATGCCCGCGGCATTGTCGGGCGGCCGCGCCCACGTTACGGTTCTTCACGAAGACGGGAAATCCACCGAGTTTCACCTCGACCTCCGCGAGATTCCTCAAACCGCTGCCGTCGAATTGGAAGGCCACGCGTGGGTGCGGAAACGGGCGCGGCTGCCGGTGCGCCTGCCTCTCGGCTATCACGAGATTTCCGCGGCGTTAGGTGCGGCCACCGGCTCGACGCGCTACATTGTCACGCCGGACCGTGCCTGGACTTCGCCGCACCTCGGGCAGGGCGGGCGCACGGCGGGAATCGCGGTGAGCCTGTACGGCGTCCGCTCGGCCCGCAACTGGGGCTGCGGCGATTTTCGCGACCTGCTCGACATCGTGGACTTCGCGGCGGACAGTCTCGAAGCCGGCTTCGTGGCGCTCAACCCGCTGCACGCCATTCACAATCGGCGCCCCTTCAATACCAGCCCCTACCTGCCGAACTGCACGTTTTATCGGAATTGGCTGTACCTGGATGTAGAGGGCATGGAGGATTTCGGCGCCTGCCGCCGCGCCCGCGAGCTGTGGAACTCGCCCCAAGTGGAGGCCGAAATTGCCGCGCTGCGCGCCGCGCCGCTGGTGGAATACGAGCGTGTCAGCACGCTCAAGCTGCGGTTCCTGAAGCTGCTTTTCGTACAGTTTCTGCGCGAGTGGCGGAGCAGTTCAGCGCGCGCTAAAGGGTTCCAGGTGTTCCTCGAACGCGAAGGAGATCTCCTCGAGAAGTTCGCCACCTACTGCGCCCTGGACGAGTATCTGCACCAGCGCGATTCGGAGATGTGGGTCTGGACACAATGGCCGCCGGCATACCAGAACCCCCGCTCACACGAATCGGCTACGTTCCGCAGGAAACACTGGCGGCGGGTGATGTTTTATCAGTTTCTGCAGTGGCAGATCGACCTGCAATTGAGCCGCGCGCAGCGGCGCGCCCGCGACCGCCATCTTCCCATCGGCCTCTACCACGACCTGGCCCTGGCCACGGACCGCTTCGGCTCCGACCTGTGGGCGCATCGGGCCTTCTACGTCCCCGGCTGCCGGGTAGGTTCGCCGCCTGACGACTTCTCTCCCCGCGGCCAGGACTGGGCGTTTCCGCCGCCCAACGCGGATCAGCACCGCGAAGACGGCTTTCGCCTCTTCGCCGAATCCATCCGCAAGAACTGCCGCCACGGCGGCGCGCTGCGCGTGGACCATGTCATGCGGCTCTTCCGGTTGTATTGGATCCCTGACGGAAGCGATGCAACCCAGGGAGCCTACGTCCGGGAGAGATCGGAGGATTTCGTGCGGATTCTGGCCCTGGAAAGCGTGCGGAACCAGGTCTTGATCGTGGGCGAAGACCTGGGAACCGTGGAACCGGAAGTTCGCGAGACGCTGGCGCGCTTCGGCATTCTGAGCTACCGGCTGTTCTATTTCGAAAAGAACGGCAATGGCGAATTCCGCCCGCACGAGCAGTATCCGAGCCAGGCGCTGGTCTCTTCTACGACCCACGATCTCCCGACGCTGGCCGGTTTCTGGGTGGGAGCCGATATCGCGGCGCGGCGCGCCGCCGGCATGATCGATGACGCCCAGTTCCAAAAGCAAACCGAGTACCGCGCCCTCGAAAAACAGAAGATGCTGGATCTGTTGTTTCGGCAGGAATTGCTCCCGCCCGATCTGCCCCGCGCGGCCGCCGACTATCCCGAGCTCAGCGGGCCACTGCACAATGCGGTGGTAGGCTTCCTGGCGCTGACACCTTCGCAACTTCTAGCGATCAACCAGGAGGATCTCACCAAGGAGCTGCAGCAACAGAACCTTCCTGGCACCACCTGGCAGTATCCAAACTGGGGCCGGAAGATGCGGTTCACGGTGGAGCAGTTGCGCGACGACCCGGAAGCGCGCGGCTACGCGGCCATGTTCCGCAACTGGATTGTAAACTCCGGGCGACGCAATAAGCCACGGTGAGACGGGCGAGCGTTGGTTCCCCCTTTCCGGCGCCGCGAATTCTTAACGCCGGCAAAAGTCAAAAATCTCCCTCCAGACTTGCTTGAAGGTCCGGTCGCTGAATCCCGAGTTTGACTTCAGCAGATCATAAGCCTGAAGCTTGCGACCGCTACCAGCGATGGCTGGGATGGGATGATACTGGCCGACAATATCCATGTGGTCGACCGGCACCAACACGTTCTCACCTTCGGGCCAGAGCATGGAGGCCGTGTTGACAATGCCGTCGTTGTCCCACACCTCGATACCGTGTTGTGGAGAGCCGGGGAGGCGCCGGGTCACTTTGCCGCTGTGCGTTGGCTGTCGGAAAGGGCCGCCGGCGCATGCGCGATAAGAGGCGCGGTAAACGATGTCCGTATCCGCGCTCATGGCGGCGTCCTTTACGACCTCAGGATAGGTGCACGGCTTTGCAAGCTTCCAAACGGGGGCGGGACGGCCTGGAACGAAGGGAAACGGCCGGCGTCCCAGTGTTACATAGGACTGCACTTCGATGTGCCGGCGACGCCAGAGCCTAAGCTCTTCCTCGCGCTCGCTGCCGAAGTGCGCAGGGCTCTCGGGCCTGCCGTCCGGAGGCTTTGACGTGAGGTCGTCGATGGCACGGAAATCGGAGGCTATATGGCGCAAGTAGAGCGCGAGTTGAGATGCGGCTTCCTGCACCTGGGCGGTACGCACTGGTCCCGGTGTGCCGTTGTGCTGATTGGCTTCGCTCAAGGCGTCCTGCACCGCCCGAAGCAGCCCCGCGCCCGTAAGACAAGCGGCGGCGCACGCCAACCACTCTTCGAGCCGATCGAGGATCAGCACTTGCGACCCTTCGACCGCTGCCCGCAGCTTCATGACCACACCTTCGCGCCAAAGCTTGTGGGCGCGCACCCAGTCGGCGATATTGGTACCCCAATGAGGAACGGAGAGGAACACGACGCGGCGCAGGCGGTCGAGGATCTGCCCGGCGGTTACTTTGGCTCCGCCATCAACGACAACCGGCTCGTTTCGGTGGTGGAGGCTCCAGACCAGCCAGCGGATGTCGAGCCCACCCGTTGAGTGCCCCACCAGGATGACATCATCGTTCGACGAGATTTCACCGCGCGCGATGCGCCTGGCGAGGTAAGTTTCGAGTCTCGTCGCGCGCGTGACCACCGCCGCTGTGGGGAGATTGTCGAAGTAATGCAGCACTGCATTTCCGGCTGCCTCGGTTTGAAACAGAGGCGTGATGCCGGCGTAGTATTCAAGCTGGCCGAGCGCATCGAAGCCGGCAAAGCCCGGCACCAGCACGATGTGACGACGCTTCGTTGAGGGAGTAGTTGGTCTTCTGGCCGCCATGTTCAGGTCCTCCGGGATCCCACAGAGAATTATTAGGGTATTCTTATCCGAATTCAAGCCGCCGGCTGCGATCGGAACTTGGCCGAGGGCAGGGTATACACTGGCTGTTGACCGTGATTGAGGTCACGCCATGGACAGCAAAATACCTCGTCGGTTTTTCCTAAGGACTGCTCCGGCGGGAGCCGCCATGCTGAGTTACGCCGCACAAGGTTCTGCGCCTGCGAACCAAGCGCCCAAAACGAAGCTCACGGCCGCCGCCGTTCCGATATCGGATGGCGCGTATACGCCCGTCGCGGACTACCCAATCCAACCCAAACGCTACTCCGAAGTGAAAATGAAGGACACCTTCTGGAAGCCTAGAATCGCGACAAACGCTGAGGTGACGATTCCTTTCGAAGTGCAGAAGCTCACTGAATCCAGGTCGGGAAGGGGATTCGGCGGCGGCGTTCTGGAGGCGGCGATCCTTTCACTTCCTACACACCCGGACGCCAAGCTGCAGGCGCAGGTGGATGCCCGTATTCAAGGCATGAAGCAGTCGCCGGGCGGGGGCAACAGCGGCTTCGAGATCGCTGCGACCCACTACACCGTCACAGGAAAGCGGGACCTGCTGGACAATGCCATCAAAAACGCTGACGCGCTGTACGAGAATTTCAGACTGCACCATCCGCCGTTCTCAGGAGGAGAGAGAGACGCAATCAATTGTGTGCAGCTCTATCGAGTGACTCACGACAAGAAACATTTGGACCTTGCGAAGCACTATCTCGATATTCGCGGGTTGGAAGATTCCGTGAACCGGAGCAGGCACAATCAGTCGTACAAGCCGGTCCTGGAACAGAGCGAAGCAGTGGGTCATGCCGTGAACTGTGTCTCTCTGATGGCTTCTCTGGCGGACGTCGGAGTGTTGACCGGAATCAGAGATTACTTTGATGCCGCTCAACGGATGTGGCAGGATGCAGTGGGCAGAAAGCTGTACGTCACCGGCGGCGTCGGGTCCACCGGAAACGAGGGATTCGGGGAACCCTACTCGCTACCGAACCTTTCCGCGTATTGTGAAACCTGCGCAGTGCTGATGTTCATCACGTTGAATCACAGAATGTTCCTGGCAACGGGAGACAGCAAGTACATCGATGTCATGGAACGCGGCATGTACAACAACGCACTGTCCGGTGTGTCGGTTACAGGCAACCGCTTCTTCTATGTGAACCGGCTGGCGAGCGCCGGCGATGGGCGCGACACCCGCTGGGAGCGGGCATCTTTGGAATGCTGCCCGCCCAATCTCGTGAGGTTCTTGGCCTCCATGCCAGGGTTCATCTACGCACAGGACAAGAAAGAAGCGATTTACGTCAATCTCTATGTTTCCAGCGAGGCCGCCTTCAAAGTCGGTGGCAAGGAAGTGTTGCTGTCAGTTGACAGTCAAATGCCTTGGGGTGGAGTGTCGAGAATCACCGTCTCGGCGAAAGACCAGGTAAAAGGGGAGATCAGGCTGCGGGTTCCGGGTTGGGCTAGAAACCAGCCTGTACCCGGCGGGTTGTATTCGTACACGGACCGCGTTGAGAAGCAAACTACAGTGTCGGTCAATGGCAAGGCAGCCGCGGCTGCCGTGGATAGATCGGGATACGTTTCTCTCGAGAGAAATTGGAAGAATGGAGACGTTGTCGAAATCGAGCTTCCGATCGTAGTGAGAAGAGTCGTCGCCGATCCGAGGGTGAAGGAAGCCAGGGGCAGGATGGCCGTGGAGAGAGGGCCGATCGTCTATTGCGCCGAGTGGCCGGATGTGGAAGATGGACACGTGCTGGAGTTGCTGCTGGATGCCAAGGGTGAACTGAAGCCGACCGCTGACGGGGGGTTGTTTGGCGGAGTGACGGTCATTGAGACGGAAGCCAGGAACATCAGCAACCCATCGTTGGCAGCGAAGGCCGTGCGGCTGATTCCGTATTGTCTGTGGGCGAATCGCGGGGCGGGGGAGATGAGCGTGTGGTTATCGAAGGAAGGGTATGCGCTCGCCGATACTGGTCCGGCAGGAGGGCTGATCTTCTACGAGAACCCGAACTATGCGAAGGATGGCTGGCGCTATCTGGAGGCGGCACCCTTCGACCAAAGCGAGGGCGCGAAATGGGGTTGTTTCCGCAAGGCCATACAAGGCGCTCGCGGCACCGCGGTGGGGACGGGTAGACAGAACACCGCGGACATGCTGGCCTCGTGCTCGGAACCGGGCACCGCGGCGGACCTGTGCGCAAACTTGAGCTTGAATGAGGTTCGCGGCTGGTTCCTTCCGTCGCGAGACGAATTGGCGCTGCTGTATCGCAACCTGAAGGCCACGGGGGCCGGCGGGTTCCGGGTGAGCGGAGCGGCTGACAATTTCAGCTACTGGACGTCGTCGCAGCAAACCGCGGATATGGCGGCGCATATCGACTTTGCGGACTCCGGACGCCAGCATGGCGACGACAAGGATTTCCCAAGACGCGTGCGGGCAATCCGGGCGTTTTAGGATCATTC
>Ga0335081_10013443_pt1 | contig 13239 bp, 9 predicted proteins | sample Lox_Sample_35_FD_206713 | JGI IMG/M metagenome (GOLD analysis project Ga0335081, IMG submission 206713) | Soil microbial communities from Loxahatchee National Wildlife Refuge, Florida, United States - Lox_Sample_3.5 | ecosystem: Environmental > Terrestrial > Soil > Wetlands | place: USA: Florida...
AAGATTGTTCGCCGTCTGGTTCCAGCGCCTTGTCTACAACCAGATCTGGGAAGACCCGGTGGTCGATCTGGAGGCGCTCCGCATCGGGAAACAGAGTCGGCTGCTCGCAATCAGCTCCGGCGGATGCAACATCCTCAACTACCTGCTGGCCGACCCCGCGGAGATCGTCGCCGTCGATCTCAACCCCGCGCATATCGCACTGACGCGGCTCAAGCTCGCGGCGGTACGCCATTTGCCGGATCACGCCACCTTTTACCGGCTGTTCGGCAGCGGCGCCGATCCTGAGGCTTATCGGATCTACCGATACCACCTGCAGCCGCATCTGGACGATGACACGCGCGCCTTCTGGGAAGGCCGCACGCCGCTCGGCAAGCGGCGCCTCAGCTATTTTGCCGAGGGCCTCTATCGCCACGGCATGATGGGGCGCTTCATCGGCTTCTTGCACATGTTGGCCCGCATGACCGGGGGCGATCCCAAGCGAATGCTCGAGGCCACCAGCATCGAGGAACAGGTTCGGCTCTTCGAAGAATGGATTGCGCCCGCCTTCGACTCGCGTGCAATCCGGGCCCTCTGCGGTCTTCCCGCGATGCTCTACAGCCTGGGCATTCCGCCCGCGCAGTTCGACGCGCTGCGTCATGATGCCGAGGGCGATCTGGCGCGGCTCTATCTGGAACGGCTGCGCCGGCTTGCCTGCGAATTTCCGCTCGAGGAGAACTACTTCGCCTGGCAGGCCTTCGGCCGACGCTACGGCGTGAGCGCGCAGGGCCCCATGCCCGACTATCTGCGCGAGCGCTCCTTCGCCACCCTGGCCGAGCGGGTGGGCCGCGTCCGCACCGAGCTTGCCTCGGTGACGGATTTCCTGGGCGCCGAGCCGCCGCGGAGCATGGACCGCTACGTCCTGCTCGACGCCCAGGACTGGATGAGCCCAGGCCAACTCACACAGCTCTGGCATGAGATCGATCGCACGGCACGGCCGGACGCGCGCGTGATCTTCCGCACGGCGGGCCGCGCTTCGCCACTGGAGCAAGCGCTGCCGCCCACGTTGCTCGCCAACTGGCGCGCCGAGCACGAGTTGGCCGCGACCTTGTTCCGGCGCGACCGCTCGGCAATCTATGGCGGCTTCCACGTTTATAGCCGCTCCGGCTGATCCCATGACCGCCGATACCGCCCAGCGCATGGACCGGATGTATCGGCATCAGAGGCACATCTACGATCTCACGCGCAAATTCTATCTGCTGGGCCGCGACCGGCTCATTCGCACGCTCTCGGTGCCCGCGAAAGCGCGCATCTGCGAGATCGGCTGCGGCACCGGGCGCAACTTGGTGGCGCTCGGGCGCCGCTTCCCCGATGCCGAGCTCTATGGCATCGACGCCTCCGAGGAGATGCTCAAGTCCACGCGCGCCGCGATCGCGCGGGCGGGACTCGGCGACCGCGTCCGCATCTGCCGCGCGCTGGCCGAGAGTCTCGATCCCGAGACTGCCTTCGGCCTCGCGGAGAAGTTCGACGTGGTGCTGTTCTCCTATACCCTCTCGATGATCCCGACTTGGGAACAGGCGCTCGACCACGCGGCGCAAATGCTGAAGCCCAGGGGTCTACTGGCCGTGGTGGACTTTTCCGAGCAGCGGCGGCTCCCCGTCTGGTCTCTTGCGGCGCTGGCTCGCGCTCTTCGACGTGACGCCCCGCGCCGGCCTGCTCGCACATTTGCGCGCAATCGCGGCGCGCGAGGGCGGAGCCGTCAGCACCGAGCCGCTCTACCGCGATTACGCCTGCCTCCTGCGCTATCGACGGTGAGACACGAAAAATTCGGGAAGACGCGGCTCTCTCTATCTCACACGCTTCGGCTCACTCCTAGCCATCCGCGATGTCGAAGACCGCAACGCCTTCGCTGTTCTTGGGCCGACGGAGTGCCTCCGGATGGCGCAAGGTGCGAACGGTGTCGTTATATCCGGCGCGCCAGTGCTCGTTCATGGCGAGGCGCGAGAATTCGTAGTCCTTGGATTGTCCTTCGTAATTCTGCGCGCGATAGATCAGGTGCACGATGCTGAACACCTTGGGTTCCGCCTCGACGCGGAGCGCCCGCACCTCGTCGGTGTCGCGAAGCTGCGGCGGCAGTTCATTTAGAAGGTGCGAGACCATGTTTCGCGCCCGCTGCGAATGCGAGACGTGCTCGGTGCTGGCGCGCGTGCGGCTCGAATACTGGATTTCCTTCAGCCGCGTCTGCACCTCAGCCATGGTACGCGGGAAATCGCCGCGCGCGCTCCAGAGATCGACTTGGAAAGCCAGCGAATCAAGGCGCGGCTCGCGGTCGAACAGCCACTGCAGCGGCGTATTGGAGACGAGCCCGCCGTCCCAATAATACTCGCCGTCGATTTCCACCGCCGGAAAGCCCGGCGGCAACGCGCCGCTCGCTATCACGTGCTCGACGCTAATCGCGCGATCCCGGTTGTCGAAATAGACGAAATTGCCGGTGCGCACGTTAACCGCGCTCACGTTGAAGCGCGTTTCGCACGAATTTATCCGATCGAAATCGATCAGTCGTTCCAGGGTCTCGCGCAGCGGTGCGGTGTCGTAAAAGCTGGTGGCCTCCATCGTGCCCGACGGGCTGAACCACGGCGGCGGGAAGCGCGGCGTGAAAAATCCAGGCGCGCCCTGGGTCAAAGCGGCGAACGCGGCGAGTCGATTGAGGTTGGCGCGGCCACCGTCGCCCCGAGCCACCGTTTCGGCAAGCTGGCCATCGAAGGCGAGGGTCGGATTTCCCGTGATCTCGTCCCAGAACTGCCGCAGCCGCTCGACGCGCTTCTCCACCGGATTGCCGGCAATGAGAGCGGCATTGATCGCGCCGATCGAGATGCCGCAGACGTGGTCGGGATGCAGATTCGCCTCCTCCAGCGCCTCGTAGACACCGGCTTGATAAGCGCCGAGCGCGCCACCGCCCTGCAGCAGCAGGGCGATGCACTCGAAAGGCGGGCGGGTCTCGAAGCGCTTCACCTTGGGGCGCTCGCCGGTCTTCAAGTCGGAAACTTGGCGCGTATCCATTGCTGTTCCTCCGCTCCCGAAATCAATCCTGACTGTCCCGGTGCACGCTGCTCACCTCTTCGTCACGGCCGCTGCTGTCGCTGTAAAACATCAGTGCCATCAGCCCGACGCCCAGCGCCGATACTAGGATCGCTCCCGCAATCAGCGCGATATTTGCCTCAAGGTTGAAATCCAAGGCTCGAAAGCCGTTCGTGGCCCAGGCCAGGAAATAGCCAAGCACGATAGCGGCGACCGCAACCGCGAAGAAAGTGAGCGTCCAACGCCGCATCGTGGCTCTCCAGTGGCCCCCATCAATATAGGGCGGCCGCGCGGCTTTGTGGCTAGGCGCCCGTTACCTTTCCCGCATCGCCTCCTGCTTATAGCGCAGCAGCGGGCTCAGGAGGTATTCGATCACCCGACGTTGACCGGTTTTGATCTCGACCGTGACGGCCATGCCCGGCGCCAGGTTCACTGGCTTGCCCTCGATCTCCATGTCAGTGCGGTCCAGGGAAACGTGCGCGGTGTAGACGAGGTCCTGCGCCTGGGATTGCGGATCCTCGCTGCCGCGCGCGCTGGCGCTCGTCCCCGCGCCGGAACCGGCGGCGCTACCGCCGGGCGGACGTTCCCGCACGATCGCGTCCTCGGAGACGTCCGTCACTGCGCCATGCAGCAGGCCATAGCGCGTGAAGTTGAAAGTGTCGATCTTGATCTCGGCGGGCTCGCCCACGCGCACGAAGCCGATGTCCTGGTTCTGCACGGTCGCTTCTATCTCGAGCTTGCTGTCGGCGGGCACCACCACCATCAGCGGCTCGGCGGGCGTCACCACGCCGCCGACCGTGTGCACCGCGATCTGCTGCACCACGCCATCGACCGGCGCCCGCAACGTCTGCAACTCACGCCGCTCCTCCGCCTTCTTCAGATCCTCGGCGAGACTGCGCGCCTTCTGCTCGGCTTGCGTCAACCCCTCGAAGTTGGTGCGGCGGTACTCCGCCTCGGCCTCCAGGCGCTGCTCGCGCAGCGCCGCGAGCGCGCTATCGGCCTCCTGGAGGCGGTCCTTCTGCACCAATAGTTCCTGCTGATGCTCCACCAAATCCTGTTGCTCCTGGAGCAGAAGTATCTTCGAGCCCAGCTCCTTTTCGGTCAGGTATTTCCGCATGTCGACCCGTTGCTGCAACAGCGGGATCGTCACCTCGAGCTTTTGCACGGTCGCCGCGACCGCGGCGTGGTTTGCCTCTTGCTGCGCGATCTGGCGATCGAGCGCGGCAATCTTGGCCCGGTGCTCCGCCATTTGGCTCGCGAGGTATTGCCGGTTGAGCTCCAGTTGATCGGGCAAGGCGCCCGGCGGCGCCTTGAGCTCGGCCGTGGGATCGGCGGCTCCGGAGAGCGCCGCTCGGAGCCGCGCCGCCGCGAGAAGCTGCGCCGTCAGCTCGCTCTGGAGCCGGTCGCGCTCGGCGGCGCTTTCGGTCGGATCCAGCTCCACCAACACGTCACCCGCCTTGACCGCTTGGCCTTCATGAACATGAACAGCCCGCACCACGCCGGTTTCGAAAGGCTGGATCACCTTGCTGCGCCCGGTGGGCACGATCTTGCCGGGGGCGGTCGCGATGATGTCGACCCGCCCGAATGTCGCCCACGCGATCGCAAGTGCAAAGAAGGCGCAGATCGTGATCGCAACCGCGCGGCCCACGGGAGAGGCCGGCGTCTCGATCAACTCGAGCGCCGCCGGCAGAAACTCCCGCTCCTCATTCGACCGCGCCGGCAGCAAGGCCGAAGTCCGGGTTATCAGCGCACCACCTTCGCCACGCGCCATTCAGACTGTCCCCCCGACTGCCATTCTACCCCGAAACAAGAGACCTCGCATGCCCAACGGCTTCACGGTAGGCTTGGCGAATGATTCTGGTCGGGCAATACGACTCACCCTATGTGCGGCGCGTCGCCGTGTCGTTGCGCGTGCTGGGATTTCCCTTTGAGCACGACACCCGCTCCGTTTTCGGCGATTTCGAGGCTATGCGGCGCATCAATCCGGTCGGCCGCATTCCCTCGCTGGTGCTCGATAGCGGCGAGGTCCTGATCGATTCGGCGGCGATCCTCGACCATCTCGACGAGACGGCCGGGCCCGAGCGCGCCCTTATCCCGCGCGGTGGCGCGGCACGGCGGCGGGCGCTGCGGTTGATCGCTCTGGCGACCGGCGCCATCGACAAGATCGGCGCCGCGGTTTACGAGCGCTTCGTCAGGCCCTCGGCGCACCGTTGGCCCGAATGGATCGAGCGCTGCTATGTGCAGGGCACCGGCGCGCTGGCGGCCCTGGCCGCCGAGCCTTGGCCCGAGAGCGCACGGCTCGACCAGGCGCAGATCACCACGGCCTGCATGATCCGCTGGGTGCAAATCGCCGATCCCGATCTCCTCGCCAGCGGCGCCTATCCCGCGCTTTCGACCCTTTCCGAGCGCCTGGAGCAGCGGCCCGAGTTTCAGGCGACATATCCCGCCGACTACGCGATCCCGCGCCGCGACTAGGCGAGCAGCATCCTTCGCTTCACTCCGCAAGCCGGAGGCCGCTCTCGCCGGAAGGGCCGAGCTGCGCGCGATGCAGTGCGGCATAGCGCCCGCCGGCGCGCATCAGCGCCTCGTGCGTGCCATCCTCGACGACGCGGCCGCGCTCGAGGGTGACGATGCGGTCGGCCTGGCGGAGGGTCGACAAGCGGTGCGCGATCAAGAGCACGGTCCGACCCGCGCAAATGCGGCGCAGATTCTGCTGGATCACGTTCTCGCTTTCGTAATCGAGCGCGCTGGTGGCTTCGTCGAAAATCAGAATGCGCGGATCCGTCACAAGTGCGCGAGCGATCGCGATGCGCTGGCGCTGTCCGCCCGAGAGCGACTGCCCGCGCTCGCCCACCAGCGTGTCGTATCCTTCGGGCAGCTCCAGGATGAAGTCATGGGCGCCCGCGAGCTCCGCGGCGGCGACCACGCGATCCTGCGCCATGCCGGGATCGGCGAGCGCGATGTTGTCCCGGATCGATCGGTTGAACAACACGTTCTCCTGCAGCACCACGCCGATCTGGCGGCGCAGCCAACTCACGTCGATGAGCGCAATGTCGATGCCGTCGATCAGCACCCTACCGCCTTCGGGGACGTAGAGACGCTGCACCAGCTTTGCGAGCGTGCTCTTGCCGCAGCCGGAGGGGCCGACGATGCCGAGCACCTGTCCCGCGGGGATCGCGAGGTTCACCCGGCTCAGCACCTCGGCGCCGTCGGGCCGGTAGCGGAAGCTCACATTCTCGAACACGACGTTGCCGTTCACCACCGGCGGCGTGGCGCGCGCGGGGTTGTAGAGCGCCTCGGGCCGCGTGTTGAGGATGTCGCCCAGGCGGTCGATCGAGATGCGCGCCTGTTGGAAATCCTGCCAGAGCTGCGCCAGGCGCAGCACCGGCTGCGCCACGCGCGTCGCCAACATATTGAACGCGATCAGCTCGCCCACGGTCATGTTGCCGGCGATCACCTGCTCGGCGCCGAAATAGAGCACCAGCGCGGTAACGACCTTGCTGATGAACTGCACGAGCTGGCTCGCCCAATTGCCAAGAGATTGCACGCGGAAGCTCGAGCGCACATAGCCCGAGAGCTGCTCTTCCCAGCGCTGCTGCATCTGCGGCTCGACCGCCATCGCCTTCAGGGTCTCGATGCCCGTGATACCCTCGACCAGAAAGGCTTGGTTTTCCGCGCCACGTGCAAAGCGCTCGTCCAAACGGCGGCGGAAGATCGGCGTCACCGTCGCCGAGAGCAACACATAGAGCGGCAGCGAGGCGATCACGACCCAGGCGAGGAAGGGCGAGTAGTAGAACATCACCGCCAAGAACACGAAGGTGAACAAGAGGTCGAGCACCAATGTCAGCGCCGACCCCGTGAGGAAGTTCCGGATGTTCTCGAGCTCGCGCACGCGCGCCACCGAATCGCCGACGCGGCGCGCCTCGAAATAGGCGAGCGGCAGCGCGGTTAAATGCCGGAAGAGCCGCGCCCCCAGCTCCACGTCGATGCGATTGGTCGTGTGCGAGAAGATGTAAGTCCTGAGCGCCCCCAGCACACATTCGAAAGCGCTGACCGCGATCAGCCCCACCACCAGCACCTGCAAGGTGGTGATGCCGCGGTGCACCAGCACCTTGTCGGTCACGACCTGGAAGAAAAGCGGCGTCACAAGCGCGAACACCTGCAGGAAGAACGACGCCACCAGCACTTCGGCGAGGACGCCGCGATACTTGGCCACCGCCTGGAGGAACCAGCCCACGTCGAAACGCCGGCCGAGATCGCCGATCCGCGCGCGGCGCGCCAGCAGCACCAAGGTTCCGTCCCAGAGCGCCGCCAAGTCAGCCAAGGCTATGAGGCGCGGCGCCTCGCGCCAGGGCTCCTGGACCAGCGCGCGCTCGTCGGCGACCCGCCCGAGAATGAAATAGCGCCCGTCGATCCCGCGCGCGATCGCAGGGAGCGGCGTGCCAGGCAGCCGCTCGAGGCGTCCCCGGATCGCACGCGCCTTGAAGCCGAGCTCGCGCGCGGCGCGCACCATGGCGGGAGCATCGAGCGCCGCGCTTCCGATCCGATGCCGGATCTGCTGGGGATCGGCGGCGACCCCCAGGAAGCGCAACAACAGCACCAGCGCCGTGAGGCCGGTGTCCGCGCCCGGCTCGCTGCTCCCCTCCAATTACCCCCCTTCGCCGCCGCCTCGATGTCACCCGCCTTGACGGCCGGGCCTCGTGGTGGCGTTCCCCTCCAAGTATCTGATCGCCGCCTGTAGCTGCGAATCGCGTTCGGTGCCGATCAAAGCCGGATTTATCGGCACGTCGCTTCCCTCCGATGTGCCGCCTGCCTTCGATCCCTCCGGTCCCGGGTGCGAATTGTCGAGCGAACCGGTGTTGCGGAGCGCGTGCGCCAGGTCGACTTCGCGTAACACCGTCGCGTTCGCCACCTGCTCGTCCTTGGGAACGCCCACGATGATGTCGGGAACGATGCCCTGATCCTGAATCGAATGGCCGGACGGCGTGTAGTAGCGCGCGGTGGTGAGGCGCACCGCGCCACGGTCACCCAAGGGAATGATGGTCTGCACCGAACCCTTCCCGAAGCTGCGCGTTCCCATCACCGTGGCGCGGTGATGGTCCTGTAGGGCGCCCGTGACGATCTCCGCGGCAGAGGCGGAGGCGCTGTTGATAAGCACCACCACCGGCACGCCCTCGAGACGGTCGCTGCGTGAGGTCACGTCGAACGCGTGGTTGTCGCCGCTAAGCCGGCCGCGGGTCGTGACCACGGTGCCGCCGTCGAGAAAGTCGCTGGAGATATCCACGGCCGCTTCGAGCAGGCCGCCCGGATCATTCCGCAAATCGAGCACCAGGCCCGTCAGATTGCCGTTTGCGCGGCGCTTCAATGCCGAAACCGCATCCACGAACTCCGACTGAGTCCGCTCGCCGAAAGTAGAGATGCGTACATAGCCGATGCCGCGGCCCTCCAAGTGAGATTTCACGGTGACGACGTTGATGATTCGCCGCGTCAGGGTCACATCGATCGGCGCATGATTGGCTCTGGTGATCTCGAGATTGACGCTCGATCCCGGCGTGCCCCGTAGCGTGGTGACGATTTCCTGCAGGCTCAAGCCGATGGTCGGACGGCCGTTGATCTTGGCGATCACGTCGCCGGGCTCCATCCCGGCCTCGGCGGCGGGCGTGCCGTCGATCGGCGAGATCACCTGTGGCCGACCGTTCTGCAGGGTGAGCTCGATGCCGATGCCGCCGAACTTGCCGCGCAAGTCGGATTGCATGGTCTGATACTCGGTCGCGTCCATGTAATCGGAATGCGGATCGAGAGAGCTGAGCATGCCCTTCAGCGCATCGTCGGTGAGCTCGTCCGGCTTCACCGGCTCGACGTAGCGCTGCTGCACCAACCGCATCACCTGCTGAATGAGCGCGGCATCGCCCGCATCGCCGGAGCCGCTGTTGTCCAGCCCTGCGGCCTCGCAGGAAAGCACCAGCGGCAGCACCATCAGGATGGCGACCGCGGCGCCGATGGTTGCGCGATGACGGTAGAGCTTGATCTTCATGGGCCTCACCAGCGATGGGAAACGCAGCAGCACTGAACCATTACCCCCACAGTTTCGCATCCATGACAAAGCGGGGCCAAGTATTCTCGGCGCCTGGACGGTTGCTGGCGGGATTGGCAGGCTCAGGCGCTCGCACCAGGTCCCAATCGATTGCCGGTGGCGCCGGCGGTAGCCGTCGATCATTGGGGGCGTTGTCGTTCTGGGCACAACTACCGATTGATATCAAAGCCATCCATAAGATCGCGCCACGTCTCCGGCTCATTAATTTCCCCCTCGGCGGATCGCGGTGCGGCGCGCCCCATGCGAGCCAACGAAAATCAACCTTAACCCACTTCGAATTTGATCCCCTGCGCCAGCGGCAGCGCTCCCGAATAGTTGATCGTGTTGGTCGCACGGCGCATGTAGGCCTTCCAGGCATCGGAACCCGACTCGCGACCTCCACCCGTTTCCTTCTCGCCGCCGAATGCACCGCCGATCTCGGCGCCGCTGGGTCCGATATTGACGTTGACGATGCCGCAGTCGCTGCCGGCCACGCTCATGAATTGCTCGGCCTCGCGCAGGTCATTGGTGAAGATACTCGAGGCTAGCCCCTGCGGCACGTCGTTATGCGCGCGCAGTGCGTCCTCGAAGCTGTCGTAAGCCATGATGTAGAGGAGTGGCGCGAATGTCTCCTCGCGCACGATCGCCGTCTGGCGTGGCATATCCGCGAGTGCGGGGCGCACGTAGAACGCATCCGGGTACTTGTCGGTGAGCACGCGCTCGCCGCCGAATACCGTGCCGCCATCGCGCCGTCCCTGATCGAGCGCGGCCTGCATCGATTCGAAGGCGCGGCGGTCGATCAGCGGTCCGACCAGAGTGCCGGGCTCCAGAGGATCGCCAATGCGCACGGAGCGGTAAGCATTTTTGAGGCGCTCCAGCAATTTTCCCTTGATGCTTTCGTGCACGATAAGCCGCCGCAGCGACGTGCAGCGCTGGCCGGCGGTGCCGACCGCGGCAAAGGTGACGGCTCGCGCCACCAAATCGAGATCGGCGGATGGCGCGACGATCGCTCCGTTGTTGCCTCCGAGCTCGAGCAAAGCGCGTGCGGTTCTTGCGGCCACCACGGGCGCGAGCGCACGGCCCATGCGGCAGCTCCCGGTGGCGCTGATCAGGCGAAGGCGATGATCGCCGGCGATCTGCTCTCCCGCCTCGCGTCCACCCAGCACGACTTCGAGCAGGCCCGGGGGCGTCTCGCCGAGGCGCTGGGCGGCAAGTCCCAGCAAGGACTGGCAGGCGAGAGCCGTCAGCGGCGTCTTTTCGGACGGCTTCCACACCACCGGATCGCCGCAGACCAGAGCCACCGCGGCATTCCAGGACCAGACCGCGACCGGAAAGTTGAAGGCGGTGATGACGCCGATCGCGGAGAGCGGATGCCATGTCTCCATCATCCGGTGCCCCGGCCGCTCCGACGCGATCGTGAGCCCGTAGAGCTGGCGCGAGAGGCCGACCGCGAAGTCGCAGATGTCGATCATCTCCTGAACTTCGCCACGGCCTTCTTCGAGAATCTTGCCGGCCTCCAAGGTGACGAGACGGCCGAGAGCGTCTTTGACCCGGCGCAGTTCCTCGCCAAAGAGCCGCACCAGCTCGCCCCGGCGTGGTGCCGGCACCGAGCGCCATGCGCGAAACGCTTGGTCGGCGCGGGCGATCTTCTGATCGACCGCAGCCCTGTCGTCGCTTGGCACCCGGGCGATCACCCGGCCGTCGATCGGCGAGTGCACGGGGATATTACCGTCGGCCAAATGTTGCTGTGCGAGACCGAGAGATGACAGCAAAGCGGGAATCTCGGACATTACAACCCTCTCCTGAACTCGCGCACGTTCAAGGCGGCGCGAGCACGGATAGTCTATGCTGGGTCGTGTATCGCCGCTAGCGCGGCAGCCGCAGCCCAAGTCCGCGGCGGAGCGCCGTCTCGTAAAGTACGCGCGCGGCGGCAAGATCGGCGAGCGCATCTCCCGCGAACAGAAACATGATCCGCTCCTGCGCGTGCTTCCGGCCGGGGTGCGAACCCGAGGCCAGATCGGCGAGGTCGCTCGCGAATGGACCCGCCGAGGCGAGCCTGCCCTCGCGCCCCACCGCTTCGCTCTGCTGGCGATTGTCGGTCGCGAGATGGTCGAGGCGGGCGAGACCTTCCCGGAACCAGGTGCGGCCGAGATCGACCGCGCTCGCAAAGCCGCCGGGGGCGAGCCAATCGGGATCGAGGAACGCCGAGAAGCCGGGAGCCGCGGGAACCGAGGTCACAATCACGTCGACGCCCACGACCGCGTCCTTGGGCGCGCGCGTTGTCTCGCCGGCGAGCCCCATGCCGCGCGCGGTTTCGACCAGCGCCCGCGCGCTTGCCTCGCTCCGGCTGTAGGCGCGGATGCGCGAGAGGCGCGGCAACACGCTACGCAGCGCCGCGAGATGGCTCCGCGCCTGAACGCCACAGCCGATGAAGCCGATGCTCTCGGAATCGCCGCGCGCGAGATGCTGAGCCGCCAGCGCGCTCATGGCCGCGGTGCGGGCGGCGGTGATCCAGTCCCCATCCATCACCGCGAGCGTCCTCCCGGTCGCCAAGTCCGAGAGCACCACGAGCGCGGAAATCGAAGGCAAGTCGCTGCCCGCTCGAACCGGTACGATCCCCACCCACTTGACCGCGGCCAGACCGGCCTCGGGCAGTGCCACCGGCATCGCATGAAAAGCATGCGCAGGTGTCACGGATATGCCGAGCTTGGGCACGCTCAGGACGGCGCCGCGCGCCTTGGCGGCGTACGCCTCGGCGCAGGCCTCGCGGACGGCGTTGGGGGCGACTGCGGCCTCGGCCACCGCCGCGCTGGAAAGATAGAGGATTTCTTCTGCCATTCCGAAACTCAGCCGGAAGAACGCCGCGATGACGCGAACCCGTCGGCGCTCAACCGGTCCCAGCACGAGCGGATGTCGCGGGAGAGGCGGTGCTTCATGATGCGCTCGCTGGGTGTTCGCTCGAACGCCTCGACGACCGCGATATAACGGGGATTCTGATAGGCGGCGAGCCGTTCGCCGAGCCAGGCTGAGAGGGCTTCGGGATCGATCGTGGCGCCCGGTTTCGGCTGCAGGAAGAGCTTGATCTCCTGCTCTCCCACTTCGGCGGCGACGCCGATCATCGCGGAATCCTCCACGGCCGGATGCATCGCCGCGACGCGCTCCACCTCCCACGCCGAAACGTTCTCGCCGCGGCAGCGCACGCTATCGCTGAGACGGCCCAGGAAGAACAGATTGCCGTCGCCGTCGAACTGACCGAGATCGCCGGTATAGAGCGACCCGCCTCGCCGCGCGCGCTGGGTCGCCGCAGGTTGCCGGAAATACCCGGCAAACAGCGCCGTTGGATCCTCTGCGTGCACCACAATCTCGCCCCGTTGACCCGTCGGCGCCGGGTGATCGTCGGCGTCGCGCAGCTCCACTTGAAGCCACGGGACCGGCTTCCCCACGGAACCGACCGGGCCGCCTTCGTTGTAGGTCGTGATGCTTGACGCCTCGGTCATTCCGTAACACTCGCGGATCTCGACGCCAAAACGCTCCTCGAAGGGACGCCATATATCCGCTGGACACCCGCCGCCCCACGCGATCCGCACGCCGTGGCGGCGATCGAGCGCACTCGGCGGCTGCTTCAGGAGGATTTGCAGAATGCCGCCGAGAAAATGGATATGCGAGGCCCCATAGGCGCGGGCCTGCTGCCAGAACCCGACAGCACTGAAGCGTTCGACCATGGCGAGGGTCACCTTGCGCAGCAGCGGCAGCACGATCATTTGCAGACCGCCGATGTGGTAGAGCGGCTCCCACATCAGCATCGTGTCGCCATCGCGCGCCGCCGACACGAGCGCCACCGCTTCGCCGGCGTGCCGCAGCATGGCGTGGGAAAGCATGACCCCCTTGGGCTCACCGGTGGTGCCGGAGGTGTAGCAGATGGCGAGGCAGTCATCGCCATCGGGCGGCGGCTCGTCGAAGCGGATCTCCTCGTCGAGCAGGGATTGAAGGAGTTCGCCGCCTTCCGCCTCCCCGTTGCTGAGCAGCGGCACGCCCGGCAGCTCGGCGCCGCAGGCGCCGATCGTCGGCACCAGATCGGCTTCGGCAATCACCAGGCTCGGCGAGCAATGCTC
>Ga0335081_10013444_pt1 | contig 13239 bp, 12 predicted proteins | sample Lox_Sample_35_FD_206713 | JGI IMG/M metagenome (GOLD analysis project Ga0335081, IMG submission 206713) | Soil microbial communities from Loxahatchee National Wildlife Refuge, Florida, United States - Lox_Sample_3.5 | ecosystem: Environmental > Terrestrial > Soil > Wetlands | place: USA...
GGCATCCCCCGGGGGCTTGTTCCAAGATCGACATGGTCTTCGTCATTTTTCGCAAAGTGGTTGACGACCCGGACGGTCTCAAGGACCCAATCACTCCCGACGAGTTCCCGGAGTTCTTCTCCTTCGTTGGGCCGGTGAAGGCCTGTGGCAATGAGCAACGTGATCGAAGCCGGGCTCACCCCGGCGTCGATCAATTCCCGAAGGAGGATGGGCAACACGATCCCATGAGGCACGGGTCTCGTGATATCACAGATTGCGATGCAGATGCTTTTGATGCCTTTGACCTCGTTAGCCAGAGGCGGGCACCCGACCGGGTGAGATAGCGCGAATCTCAGGGCCGCCTCAGGGTCCTTGAGAACGGGCATTGCCCTTTTCCTGATTACGTCTACTTTGAGGCCCTCCGGAAGCTCAATCGGCAACCCCTTCCTTCCATATTTCATAGTGATCTGCATTCGCTACCCCTGGAAATACGCTGTCGGAAGATGCATCCTTCAGGAAGCCAACGTTCCAGATGACATCACATGCCGAGATAGGCTTTTCTGACGAGGTCGGATTTGATGAGTTCGTCCCCCCTGCCCTCTAAGACGACGCGGCCTGTCTGAAGGACATAGGCGCGATGCGATATCTGCAGGGCTTCAAAAACATTCTGCTCAACCATTAACACGGTCACCCCATTCCGGCTGATCTCCTGAACCACCTTGAAGATCTCGGAAACGAGCCTGGGCATCAACCCCAGGGAGGGCTCATCCAGCATCAAAAGAGAGGGGCGGGACATCAGCCCGCGCGCAATCGCCAACTGCTGCTGCTCTCCACCGCTAAAGGTATCTGCCCGCTGGTTCTTCCTCTCCCTCAGAATGGGAAAGATGCTGAATACGTTCTCGAGGGCGTCTCCTACCTCCTCTTTGGAATTGAGAACATACGCACCCAAGACGAGATTGTCCAAGACGGATAGCCTGCCAAACAGCCGCCTTCCTTCCGGAATCATCGAAATCTTTTTCTTCACGATGTCATAAGTTGGCATCTCATGGATAGGATGGTGATCGAGCAGGATTTCTCCTTTCCCAGGATGCAAAAGACCTGAAATGGTCTTCAGAATGGTCGATTTCCCGGCCCCGTTAGAACCGATGAGACTGACGACTTCCCCCTGATCCACGTGAAAGGAGACGTCCTGTATTGCCAGAAGGCCCTTATAGCCGACAGAAATATTATTGACTGACAACATACCGCTCCCCCAGATAGGCTTGAATGACGTCTGGATGGCGGACGACTTCTTTTGGAGAGCCTTCCATGATCTTCTTCCCCGAATTCAAGACGATGACACGATCGGATATCTCCATGACGGCCTCCATCACATGCTCAACGATGATCAGCGTGATCCCTTTTCCCCTAATCTTTCTAATTAAATCGATCATCCCTCGCAGCTCGACCCTCGTCAGGCCTGCCATGGATTCGTCGAGCATCAGGAGCCTGGGCTGAGTCGCCAAAGCCATCGATACTTCGAGTCTCTTTTTATCTGCAATGGTCAGCGCCGTCCCAAAGAAGCTTTTCTTCTCTGCGAGACCAGTAAAGGCCAACACTTCTTCAGCCTTTTTCATGGCGTGACCTATTTTGGTATAACGGAGCAGCGCGCCGGTCATCACATTTTCAAGAACCGTCATATCTCCGATAATTTGTACGACCTGAAAGGTTCTTGCCACACCCATTTTGCAGATGGTATCCGCCCTTCGATGGGTGATCTCTTCTCCGAAAAAGAATACCTTCCCGCTGTTGGGCGGATAAAAACCCGTAATGCAGTTAAAGAGCGTCGATTTCCCCGCTCCGTTCGGGCCGATAATGCTTACAATTTCTCCTTCCTCGACAGAGAAATCGATGTGGTCATTGGCGTAGAGCCCTCCAAAATGTTTCGTAATACCCTTCACCTCTAAACAAGAACCCTTCTTCATTTTGCCCTCTTGCCCATATTCGTAAACAGTCCCCACACCCCTTTCGGTTGATAGACGGAGATGAGGGTGATGAGGAATCCGTAGATCAACATGTCGACTCCAGTGCCCTTATGACCCAACCAAACTCGGGTGAACTCGGAAATAGGGATGAGGATCACCGCGCCGACGACAGGTCCCATCACCGAGCCTGCTCCTCCAAGCATCGATATCAGGACGATCTGGATCGATATGGGCAGCAACATCACACTCTCCGGATCTATGTAAAGAACGTACTGAGCATAGAAGGTTCCCGCCATGGCCGTTAGAAACGCACTGATCATGATGGCGATGAGGCGGTACCAGACGACATTGATCCCAAGAACCTTGGCGACGTCGTGGCTTTCTTTTATGGCTCGGAAATAATACCCTATTTTGGAAGTGCTGATAAGATAACAGACCAGCAGGGAGATGATCAGGAAGGCAAGCATAATGTAATAATAGGGCAATTTAGATGAATGGAACATGAAATTCTTGAACCCTTCATTCAACATCGGGAGAGACAGGCCTTCTGCCGCGCCGATCAGCCTCCAGTTATTAAAATGGGTTCGAACGATCTCACCGAAGGCGATGCTGGCAATTGCGAAGTAATGACCTCTTAAATTAGAACAGGGGTACCCGATGGCTGCCGCAACTAGAGCCGCGATCAACCCCCCAATGACCAGTCCTAGCCAGGGATTGACGTGGTAGGCGATTAAGAGAAAAGACGAGGTGTAGGCCCCGATCCCGAAAAAGGCCACCTGGCCAAACGAGAACATCCCTGCATAGCCACCCATGATATTCCAGGCAACTCCCATCATTCCGAACATGAAAAAGAGGATCATGACGTGCTGGGCAAAGGTATTCGTAATCAAGAGAGGGAAGATCATGACGAGGATGAAGGCGATCACGCCGCTGCAAATTTGTTTGAGCGAGATATTCCGCATGCGCTACCATCCTAAGAGTCCCTGGGGCCTTATCCAGACCGTGATGAGATAGATCATAAAGACGATGGCATACTTGTAGGCAGGATCGAAGAAGAAACCACCCAGGGTCTGAACCAGTCCCACCAAGATCCCCGCGATGAAAGCCCCCTCGATGCTGCCAAAGCCTCCCAGGGCCACAACGCAAAAGGCAATCAGTCCAAAAGTGCCTCCCACCTGAGGGTAGATGTAATAGTAGGTCGACAAGAAGGCCCCCGCAATTCCAACGAGGGCAGCACCCATCCCGAAGGAGAAGGAGTTGATACGCTCTGTGTTGATACCCATCAGCAGTGCTGCCTCCCGATCCATTTCGGTCGCAAGAATGGCCTTACCCGTCTTCGCCTTTTTCAGGAAAAGGAAAACAAAAAGGGAGGTGATGATGCTCCCGATGGAGGCCACGGTTTTCGGAATACTCAGCTGGACCTCTCCGATCACCCAGGTGCCGCTGAGGAGCGGCTTTGAAATGAGTCGAAAGTCGGGGGTCCACAAATAGACGGCCAGGTTGGAGATGAAGATGCTGACCCCGAAGGTGACCACCAACTGGGCCAGCATCGGTCCGGACATCACCTTGCTCACAACGAAGCGGTAGATGAGCACGCCCATCACAAAGAGGAGGGCTGTGCAGACAGGGATGGATAAAATGGGGTCTAACCCATAGAGGGTGTAAAGCCAGAAGGAGGTGAACATACCGACCATCAGGAAGTCGCCGTGGGCAAAATTGACAATATTCATGACACCCCAGATGAGCGTCAGACCTATCGCGATCAGGGCATACATGAATCCGATCAACAGACCATTTATCACCTGCTGTAAAAGCTCAGACACTGTCTTTGTCCTTCCCTGCCGTTATCTTACTTTCTCCCCTTCCATCCTGGGAATGGCCAAATCACCTCTTTGGCTGCAGCGTCAAAGGGCCACACCGTCACGTATTTTTCGTCCTGGACCTGGACGAGGGTCCCGCGCGCGTATATGTTCTGGTGCGTTTTCGGATCGAATTTGATCCCCTTCCAGGGGTAAATCATTTGATCGCCGGGGATATTGGTTTGAAGCAGAGCCTTGACAATATCATCACTCTTGATCGACTTGGCCCGATTGATGGCATCCGCGAGGACAAAGGGAGCCGCAAAACTGCGGGCCGCATTCTCACTCATGTCAAGACCGTACTTTTTCTTAAAAAGCTCGTTCACCTGGGCAACGAGAGGTTTGCCTTTCGCAAGATCCAGGGCGAACGTGGACCGGATGATAATGTAGTTCCCATCCGACTTCACCGCGGGGAGGTAGGCAGGCTCAATATAACCGGCAAAGGTCATGATCCCCTTGGGTGCAAAATTCATCTCTTTGAACGTCTTGGTAAAAAGGATGGCGTCTGTAATGTAGGAAGCATGCATCAGCACGTCTGGTTTGGCCTTGATCAAAGCCCCTACCTCACTGGTGACGTCCGTTGCATTGGCAGCATAGGAAACATCTGCCACAATTTTATAGCCGAATTCCTTGGCACACTGGGTTGCCGACTTTCCCACATTGGACCCAAATTCGGTATTCTCATACAGAAGAGCGATCGTGCTGACCTTCTGCCCTGTTTTTTTCTCCAGGTCTTTCAAAAACTGGAACTGGTCTCTGGCGAAAATCCCGTCGTGGGGGCTTACCCTGAAGAAATACTGGAATCCCCTTTCCGTTAGGGTAGGAGAGGATGAATCGGAACAGACGTAAGGGACCTTCAGTCTTTCTGTGGCCTGGCTCGCCGTTTTCGTCACGGAGCTTTGATACGCCCCTATAATCGCAACCACTTTTTCCTGACTGACAAGCCTTTCCGTCTCGGACATGCCATTTTTCGGTTCTCCCTTCGTGTCAGCAAAAACAAGCTCAATTTTTGCGCCCCCGAGGTTTGGCAACCCTTCCACTCTCGCCAGGGGGAGATTAAGATTATATTTCCCGTTAATAATATCGACTGCCAGCTCCGCCCCCCGTTTGCAGTCAAGCCCTGTGGAGGCGATGTTACCCGTCAATGGATAGACGGCTCCGATTTTAATCACTTTGGAGGGTTGGGCAAAAAGTGCGCCCGATAAAACAAAAACCACCACAAACGACAAACAGATGAATACCGGTCCTCTCGCTTTCATCTTAACCTCCTATGAATTGGATTTTTGTGCATTCCGTTTCTCTTCTTCTGTTTCTTTTCTTGAACGGGGCTCACATGCTTTTTCCAAGCTTCGATCACTTCCGTGATATGTTTGGTCATGAAGTTTGCCGCTAAATTCGAATTTCCCGCTCTGATGGCGTCGAGGATCTCCCTGTGGCGGACGGATGAACTCCGGATGATATCGGGAAGACTATTGATCGTCGACTGCTGATAGCGAAGAAGATCTTTGATGTTCTCCAGGACCTTGAGCAAAATACGGTTACCCGCCGCCTTCCCGATGGAGAGATGAAACTCATAATCCATTTCGCTGAAGGAGTCGACATCGTCTCTCTCGATGTCTTCGTCCATCTCGGCCAATAGGTCCTCAATCTTTTTTAGACCGGCCGGACCGATCCTCTGCGCTGCCATCATGGCGTTACGAGATTCGATGATCTTTCGCGCCTCGAGCAGCTCTTCAATCACCGGACCCCCCTCCGTCATAAAGATGCCCCTGCCATGACTGATCTCAACGAGACCGACGGCCGACAGACTCTGAACAGCTTCTCGGGCGGAGATCACGCTCGTACCGATCTTCTGGGCGAGATTCTCGGTCGAGGGCAGCTTGTCGCCGGGCTTGACTTCGTCCTTCATGATTAAGTCCAGCAGAAACTTAATGACCAAATCGCTTGATCTCATCGTCTTCATATGATATTAGCTTATATGATAGAATGATCTTAAGTGTCAAGCCTTTTTTGCGGTTTTCTTAGTCTGTCCAAAGGAGGAAGAAAGTGCCCAAGTTTAGCGCAAACCTCACCATGCTTTTTACGGAAGTCGATTTCTTGGACCGTTTCGGGCGGGCCGCAAGAGCTGGATTCACCGCTGTCGAATTCATGTCTCCCTATGCTCATGAGCCCGGTCAGATAGCTGCGAGACTGGAACGGCACGGCCTCACGCAGGCTCTCTTCAACCTCCCCGCTGGCAGGTGGGAGGCAGGGGAGCGGGGTATCGCCTGTCTGCCCGACAGAGCCGGGGAATTTCAGGAAGGCGTGGGACAAGCCGTTGAATATGCCAAGGCGTTGAAGTGCTCTCGTATCAACTGCCTTGTCGGGCTAACCCCAACCCTACCTGAAAAGACAATACGGAAAACATTGGTGAACAACCTTCGGTTTGCCTCTAAAATCCTGGCTCGCGAAAATATCCGCCTTCTCATCGAGTCAATCAACATAAGGGATATTCCGGGTTTTTATCTTTCTTCCACAGCGCAGGCCCTGTCCCTGATAAAAGAGGTGGACCACTCCAACCTATTCTACCAATACGACATCTACCACATGCAGGTGATGGAAGGTAACCTCACCGAAACGATCAAGAAGAATCTTAATAAAATAGCCCACATTCAGATCGCTGATAACCCGGGACGGCACGAGCCGGGGACAGGTGAGATTAATTACCAAAATCTCTTTCGTTTCATCGATGAAGCGGGTTACAAAGGATTCATCGGGTGCGAATATAAGCCGCTCAGGACAACCGAGGAAGGGCTGGAATGGATGAAGCCGTACCTGTAAACCGCATTTGCTTTCTATTTCTGCCATCCCGGGATGACTCCTGAGGCGCTTCTACCCGGTCAAGGAGGATGAGACCATGGCAAGGGTCGGATTTATCGGTTTGGGAATCATGGGCAAACCCATGGCGGGTCACCTGTTGAACGCGGGGTATACTCTCTCTGTGCACAGCAGGACGTACGCCTCCGTAGAAGCCCTCGCGGTACTGGGTGCGATTCCCTGCAAAAACCCGAAGGAAGTCGCTGAAAGATCTGAAATGGTCTTTCTAATGCTTCCCGATACTCCAGATGTGGAACAAGTATTGTTCGGTCCGGATGGGGTTTCCCAAGGCACCCAATCCGGATCGATCGTTGTTGACATGAGCTCTATCTCTCCCGTGGAAACGCGGAAGTTTGCTGAGCGGCTGAGGGACCGAGGGGTGGAGATGCTCGATGCGCCGGTATCCGGCGGTCAGATCGGCGCACAGAATGCGACGCTCTCGATCATGGTGGGCGGAAAACCAGAAGTTTTCGAACGAGTCAAACCGCTTTTTGAAAAGATGGGAAAGAATATCGTTTACATAGGCAGCAACGGCGATGGGCAGATTTGTAAGGTAGCGAATCAAATTGTCGTCGCCCTTACCATCGAGGCCGTGGCGGAAGCGCTTCTTCTTGCTTCGAGAGCTGGCGCAGATGTGCTAAAAGTGAGGGAGGCACTTTGGGGCGGTTTTGCCCAAAGTCGTATTCTTGACGTCCATGGCGAACGGATGATTCAGCGGGCTTTTCAGCCGGGGTTTCGAATAAGACTGCACCAGAAGGACCTTCGACTTGCGCTCGAGACGGGTAAAGCGCTTGGGGTCAGTCTCCCGAATACCCAAACAGCACAAGAGCTTTTTACTGCCGTATCGACTTCGGGCGGTGCCGATCTGGACCACGCCGCAATGGTACAGGCCCTCGAGAAGCTGGCCAATTTCAAGATCGGGGGAAAATAGGTGTTCCAGCAAGACGAGGGGTTACCTAAACGGTCCCCCTTCCCCTCTCCCGACGGGAAGAGGGTGAAGGGCACGAAGCAGACAGGAGGTCATCATGGCAACTGATATATACGAAAGATTGGCTCGGCACCTAGACAATCTGCCAGGCGGATTTCCACGCACTCAGAGCGGTGTGGAAATTCGCATTCTGCGCCGCCTCTTCGCGCCTGAGTCTGCCGAAATGGCCGTGCACCTGACACTGATCCCGGAGGAACCTCGAGTGATCGCCCGCCGTGCTAAGATCCCTGTTTCGGAGGCGACACGGCGATTGGAAGAGATGTTTAAGAAGGGCCTTATTGTGGGCGTCTACCCAAAGGACAAACCACCTTTATACATGGCCCTGCAGTTCCTCGTGGGCTTCTGGGAGTCACAGGTAAACAGGCTGGACCGCGAGCTTGTAGAAGATTTCGAAGAGTATTTGCCCTCCTATAATGACATCGGCATTAGCCAGGTGGCGGGCCAATTGCGCACGATCCCTGTTTGGAAGAGCATCAGCATTCAGACCGAAGTGATGCTTTATGAGCGGGCCGAAGAGCTCGTGCGCGCCCATAAGGCTTTCGCCGTGTCCAATTGCATCTGTAGACAGGAGATGCGGATCATGGGAAAGGGTTGTGACAAGCCTGAGGAAAGTTGTCTGAGCTTTGGCACAGCCGCGAAAACCGTCGTGAGCACTGGCCGGGACCGGGCCATCAGTCTGGACGAAGCCTTAGCGATACTCCGCCGGGCCGAGGAGGCCGGGCTGGTGCTGCAACCGGCCAACGCTAAGAAGGTTCTTTTCATCTGCACCTGCTGCGGCTGCTGTTGCGGCGTGCTTCGGGGTCTCAAGCGGGACCCTAAGCCGGCCAGTCTGGTATCTACGCCTTTTGTGGCGAGCCTCAATACCGAGACATGCAAAGGTTGTGGCGTTTGCGTCAAGCGCTGCCAGATGGAAGCTCTCTCTCTGGCGGATAAAAAGGCGGTCCTGGATCTGAACCGGTGCATCGGCTGCGGACTGTGTGTGAATACCTGCCCCACCGACTCGCTCTCTTTACTGCGCAAGCCGAAGGCAAAACAGCCCTACGTGCCCAAGGATATCATTGAGACCCATATCAAGCTTGGAAAAGCCCACGGCAAGCTCGGCATCGGCAAGATGGTTGGCATGCAGGTCAGGTCGAAGTTGGACCGGCTATTGGCCTCTAAGTAAACCCCGACTCTCGTTATTGAAGTTTTTCAAAGACGTCTCTAAAAATCGGGACAAGCTCAAGAAAGGCCTTTCTCAGGTCCGGATCAAAGTGCTCAGGGCATGTCCTTCCATCGCCCTCCACAATGATCTTCACTGCCACCTCGTGGTCTAAAGAGGATTTGTATGGTCTTCTGCCTCGAAGGGCATCATACTGGTCGGCAATATTCATGATTCTTCCGGCCATCGGGATTTCTTCCCCTCGAAGGCCCCGCGGATATCCGGTACCGTCCCACCTCTCATGGTGAGTCAGCGCAATCGTCTCGGCCATCTGGAGGTATTTTGACTTCGAATCGTGGAGGATATCGGCTCCGATGAGGGTATGCGTCTTTACCAGAGCAAATTCTTCGGGAGTAAGTTTCGCACTCTTCAGCAGGATCTCGAGGGGAATCCCCACCTTGCCTATATCATGCATGGGGCTGGCGTATAGAATGGTCTCCCGGTCTTCTTCTGACCATCCAAGATGTTTTGCCATTAGCTCACAGTAATGGCCCACCCTGCGGATATGGGCTGCCGTTTCTTCATCCTTGTATTCTGCCACTGTGGTCAGCCTGATGATGGTATCGATATACCCCTCCCGTATCTGCCTTATTTTTTCTTCCACTTCTCTTTTGAGCATATCGTTATGGTTGCTCAGAAAGTCCTCGAATTCCTTTATTCTAAGCAGGTTTCTGATCCTTACGATCAGCTCCGGTCTGTCGATCGGCTTTGTAAGAAAATCGTTAGCACCTGCCGAGAGTCCTTTAATCCTCAGTTCTCTGTCCGTCGACCCGGTGATGAGGATAATGGGGATGTGGTGCGTGCCTGGGTCGTCCTTCAACTTCTTGCAAACCTCCAGGCCGTCCATTTGAGGCATGATGACGTCAAGCAGCATCAGGTCGGGGCTGTAGGTTCTTACCTTTTCGATGGCCTCTATTCCATTCGTTGCCGTGGTGTACTGGTAGTCGTATTTTTCTATGACCGCACCTAAGTACTTCAGAAGCACCGGATCATCGTCTGCGATAAGGATCTTTGGCATTCTTTTTCCTCCAAGAGTGTACGAAGCTCGGTTGAAGTTTTGCGTAAGCTGAAAAAAAGCTTCTGAACAGATTGTAATATATGCAGAACCTCCTTCGTATGTCAAGATGAGAGGCCCACGCGCTCCATGCGGTTGACTTTGAGGCAGGCTTCCTGTATATTCGACCTATCCTAATACAGATTCTTATCATCCAGGACGAGGAGGAAAGGAGCCCAGGATGAAAAAAGGAATATGCGTGATCGCTACGGTATTGTTCTTATTTCCAGCAGGGATTTCCCTTGCTGCGCCGAACATGGACGAAGGTCTCTGGGAGATTACAAGCACGGTCAATGCGCCAGGCACGGCGGGAAAATCGTTTACCCATACCACGTGCTTGACTAAAGAAAAAGCGGTCCCTCAAAGGAGCGAATCGGGATGCACCGTCAAGGACGTGAAGACTCAGGACAACACCATCAGCTGGACCGTGGTCTGCAGAGAGGGAATGACTACGAGCACGGGCAAAGTCACCTACGCAGGTACGACCATGGACGGCGTGGTCGAAACCATAGTGAAGACCGGCGGCCAAACCATGACGATGAAGAGTTCGATCAGGGGAAAGCGCATCGGACCGTGTAAGTAAGCGTTCACTCCGTTAGAAAGAATACCCCGCGCTGTGCAGTCCCGCCCACGGCGGGATCAGCAGAATAGTCCCGGCGGGGTTTGACGCGTCGCTCGGCTTCGAGTTGCAACGACCGAAATTTCTAACGGGGTTCACGCAAAGACATTATTTTTTCTTTATGGTTCTGTAATCTAGCCCCGAGAAGAAGATTTCTCGAATAAGAAAAGCCCTGGTCTGTACCAGGGCTTTCTGTTTTATACATCGTGATCCCAACGGGATTTGAACAAACGCAATCCCTTTATCGATTGAAATATTTGGCTGAATATAGCACTGATTATTGTATCCGTTCGATGAGACCGATTGAGAGGAGCTTTAAATGAGACCGACCAGTAAAAACAGGCTCTTCTAATCTCTGGTTTACCGTCTGCCTCAAATTGGATATTCACCACAAAGGACAAATTTCTTATGATACTTTCCTCGTGCGGGATATCCATCCTAATCAATCTTTACCTCGCCCGGACCAGGCGGCCCGCTTGGCGCCGTCGCACAAGAAAAAACCAACAGGGCGGCTCCTCCCAATAGGAGGGCTAATAAACCACATTTCCTCATCACAAACCTGCTATAAGGCCTCATTTCTTCTCCTTTCCCTTTTCTATGATTGCAAAAGGAACAGGGCACCTATCAAGGCGAAGAGTTTTCGATGAACGCATCCCGAAGGAGTTTGCTCTGTCTCGAAAAGGCAAGCCTTGGGTTCTTGGTATCTTTCATCAGTGAGATCTCCTGGGTGATCAGTCTTGTAACGTTTAAGATATAGGTCTCTTGCCTCTTGGCCTCCCGTTGATACAGGGGGTGCTGTCGGTTGACATAAATCACCGTCCCCTCCGTAAAACATTCTGGCCCATTCTCTCCAAAATCGTCGACACAGACAGAGACTCCCGCCTCTCCAAATTTCATTCTCTGAACAATCGCATTAGGGGTTAAACGCTTAACCTTGGGTGATTTCTTTCTTGCTTTCTTCGGTGTTGCGGTTTTTTTGGCTTCTCCTCCGGTCTTCCCCTCCTCGCTGGCTTGAACCGATGTTTCTCCTTCTTGAGCCGGTTTTTTTGACAAAACCCCTGCCCCTCCCATCCCTTCACCTTCACCAGCCAAAGGGATAGCGCCAAAAGGGGAAAGATCCGGATTGAGAGCAAGAGAACGATGAACTCTGTGGAGGGCTTCCTTCAAGGCTTTACTGGCCCTTTGTTTCTCTTTGCGGCCCGCTAACCGCTTGAGGATATCATCCACCTCCTGAACGACCTTATCCATTGCCTTTCGGAAAACTTGGTATTGCGAGCTGTCCTGAACAAATCCTGAACGATCTGTGGTGACCGGCAGAAAATCGGCATGTACCTCTCCTCGAATTCTGGAAACAAGCTTGCCCCAATGCTCCAATCCAAAGAATTCTCTCTTAATCGTGACCTGTTTCACTTTCACTTCAATCCCCAACTCTTCCGGAGAGGCGGTGGAAGAGGGTAAGATGATGACCTCTCCGTGGACCGGACCGAAGTCTGTGCCTTCGAGAAAGGGAATCCGATGGCCACTGAGGCTCCTCGGCGTAATCCTCAATCCATTGAGCCTGACCACGAAATCTTGTGCTTTTAAGGGGGTCCCTTCTACGATCTTCCGGACAACCTCTTCAGGTTCAAATATTCTTGTCAATCGAAGAAGAGTGACCGTTGTGCCATTTCCTCTCTCTTTATCGGCGGGCAAGATTTGCAGCGGTAAGTTCCACTGGTCTCCCTCTTTTTCCCACTCCATTTTGTCAAAGGTTACCTTGGCTGCAAAATCACTTCTTTGAGTATAGACCTCAAAACATTCACAGGCAGAAAGGCTCGCAAATTTTCCGATGCCAAATTGACCGATAAGATCCCGATGAAACATAGGCGATTTGTTCTTGGCTACCTTCTCCGGGGAACCGATATTGAAATATTGTCTTAGCCCTTCCCGATCCATTCCTGTCCCGTTATCCTTGACTTCGATGTACTCCTCGGTCATTTTGATTTCCACCACTGTTGCATCAGCATCATAGGCATTATTGACCAACTCCCGGATGAGCTCAATACTCTCCGAATAGAGTCTTTCTCCAATGGTAATGAGGTGGCTTTTATCAACAGTAACGGGAAGGTATTCCACTCATCAATCCTCTTTCATTTGTTACCCACATGAAGCCCGCGGTTTATTGTCTCGATATGATCCGTTTGGACCTTTCCCATCTTCTTAATTTACAAGAACTTTAAACTCTTTTCGATTTTTGTCAAGGAATTTTTGGCTTATCCAAGGAATAGAGTCGAAGGTTCTGGTTTTCCTGATCTCAGACGTGGCCTTGCAAGCCACCTGGCGATGGGAAGTGTTCATTTATGGAAGTGTAAAACTCTTTTGGGACATAAAGATTTGAGAATGACAATGAGGTATAGTCACCTCTCCCCTGAACACCTGAGAGAGGCAGTCCAGAATTTAGATAAAAGCTTCACCTTAAATGAGGGGATTAGAAAAAATTTGGCTCAGCAGTCAGTACCCTAATGCCGGATCGGGAACTGCACCTACTACTCTGCAATCAAGGCATGTTTGAAGGGTCGAAGATTTCTGGTAGAAATCATGCATGCTGTTTCAATATATGAGAACCAAATTGAAACATTTTCAGAAGTCTACAAACAGAAGATTGATAGCAGATATCGAAACTTCTCAAGAAAAGGCAGCTCAACGTCCTCCATTCGGTTGTTGCTTACATGTCCTCGGC
>Ga0335081_10013446_pt1 | contig 13238 bp, 7 predicted proteins | sample Lox_Sample_35_FD_206713 | JGI IMG/M metagenome (GOLD analysis project Ga0335081, IMG submission 206713) | Soil microbial communities from Loxahatchee National Wildlife Refuge, Florida, United States - Lox_Sample_3.5 | ecosystem: Environmental > Terrestrial > Soil > Wetlands | place: USA: Florida...
GGCGGCTATAACAATTCAATCCAGACCAGCGCCGGTTACTCCGTTCTGGGCGGCGGCTACAATAATTCCATCCAGCCGTATGCTTCGTCGTCCTTTCTGGGTGGCGGCTACTATAATTCTATTCAGACCAACGCCGGTTATTCCGTTCTGGGCGGCGGCTACTTCAACGTCATTCGGTCCTCAAGTGCGGAAGCAACTATCGCGGGAGGCGCTTTTAACACCGCCATCGGGTCGGGGGTGACAATCGGCGGCGGCTATGGCAACACCGCGATTGCCAGCTCGAACTATTATTATGCCACGGTCGCCGGCGGCAATGGCAACACGGCCAACGGTTATGACGCGACTGTGGGCGGCGGAGGAGGTAATTCCGCGCACCTCGACGACGCGACGGTTGCCGGTGGCGGGTCGAATACCAGCAGTAACTTCGCCGCCACGGTCGGTGGTGGTTTCGCCAATGCGAGCACCGGGGATTCGGCGACCACCGGCGGCGGCGGCTTCAACATAAGCAGCGGGAACCATGCGACGGTGGGCGGCGGTGAGGAGAATACAAGCAGCGGCGATTTTGCCTTTGTCGGGGGCGGCTTTGTCAACTACGGCAGTGCCAACTATACAACCGTTCCCGGTGGATACGCAAACAGCGCGACCGCCGATTACAGCTTTGCCGCCGGAACAGTTGCGGCTGCCAATCATAGCGGGACATTCATTTGGTCGGATGCGTCGGATTTTTTGGGATTCTCCTCCATCGCCCCAAACGAGTTCGCCGTCCGCGCCAGGGGCGGCGTGCGCTTCGTCACTGGCGGCGCGGGCATGACATTGGATGGCCAGACAGTTGTGACGACCAACGCGGCATTGCGCTCGGGCGGGAACGCCTTTACCGGTCAACAAACCATCACCGGCGGTAATGTGGGTATCGGCACCGCCTCGCCGCAGGCCGCACTTCATGTCCGAGGCGCCGATGCGGCTCAGTTTACGTTGCAGAACTCGGCTGACAATAGCACATGGTATTTCTCCGATGACGTGAACGACAATCTGGTTTTTCAACCCAATACCGGGTTTGGTGCTTACATTGACAGGGCTGGTAATTATCATAACAATTCCGACGCGCGGCTGAAGCAGGACATTACTCCCCTCGGCGGCGTGTTGGATCGCGTACTGCAACTGCGGCCGGTTTCCTACCACTTCCGGAGCGCTCCGGAGAAAGCGTCGCTGACGCTCGGTTTCATCGCCCAGGAGGTGGAACCGCTTTTTCCTGAAATGGTCGGCGAGCGCGCCGGATTGAAGAGCATAGCCTACAGCGAGTTGATCCCTGTCACCATCCGCGCGGTTCAGGAGTTGAACCAGAAGGTGGAAGCTGGTGGCCAAACGACGGAAATCAGAAGTCAAAAGTCTGAAGAAAGAATTCAAAAGCTGGAAGAGGAGAACGCGGAGTTGAAACAACGGCTCGAAGTCCTGGAGCAAGTCGTTCACAATCAAAAAGCAAACTGAAAGGAGACAAACAATGAATACTCGCTTTGCATCAATTGCCATCTGCTGTCTGCTATCGGCCATCTCTGAAATGGCCTACGCCCAAGGCACGGCGTTCACGTATCAGGGCCGGCTGAATGACGGCGCAAACCCAGCCAATGGCGTTTATGATTTGCGTTTTGAGATCTTTGATGCCAGCGTGAATGGCAACCAAATCAGCGGCTCGTACACCTACCAGGGCCTGGGCGTCACCAACGGCCTGTTCACCGTCACACTCGATTTTGGCAGCTTTTTCAACGGGCAGGACCGCTGGTTGGACATTGCGGTGCGGACGAATGGAGACCCGACTTTCACCCCGTTGATGCCGAGGCAGCAGTTGACGCCGACGCCTTACGCGATCTTTGCCAACAGCGTGAGCAACTTGTTGGGCACGCTGGCCACGACGCAATTAAATGGAACCATTCCGGGCAGCCAGGTCAACGGAGCGACGGGCGCGGCGACGAATTTCACCGGCAATTTGAGCGGCGACGTGACGGGCACGCAAACCGCGACGGTGGTTTCCTTCGTGGGCGGACAGACCGCGGCGAATGTGGCCAGCGGTGCGAGCGCGGCCAACGGGGCCACAAATGCGGACTTTCCGAACACGATCGTCCGCCGAGATGCCACTGGAGCGTTTGTCGCCGAGTCGTTGGCGTTGGATAATCAGGAGATCCGTAGCAGTGGTAGTGGCGCCTATAATTTGCGGGATTATCTTTTGCGAGCGGACAGCAGCAAGGGGAATTTGTATGTCGGCGATAATTTTCCCCGTGCGACGTTCGCCACTGGTTCGGGCAATACGGGCGTTGGCAGTGGGGCGGCGTTTTTTGACACTTTTGGCAGTTATAATACGGGCGTCGGTTATGGAGCGTTGGGCAACAGCACCAATGTGAACGACAACACCGCCGTCGGCGCCTACGCCCTTCAATCGGCCCAAAACAGCAACGCCAACACCGCCAACGGTTATCAGGCCCTGTATTCCGACACGATCGGCGGCGACAACACCGCTGTTGGTTATCAAGCGCTTTACGCAAACGTTGACGGCGGCTTTGATACTGCGGATGGCTATCAGGCGCTCTATTCCAACACGAGCGGCGGCTGGAATACTGCCATCGGTTTTGGCACACTCTACTCGAACACGGTTGGCGGCTTCAACACCGCCATCGGCTTAAACGCGCTTTATTCCAACACGGCGGGTCGTGTCAATACGGCCAATGGTGCTTATGCGCTGTTCTCCAACACGACTGCCAGCAACAATGTGGCGAACGGTTATCAGGCGCTTTATGCCAACACCATCGGCGGTGACAACACAGCGAACGGCTTTCAAGCGCTTCGTTCCAACAATGCTTTCGGCAACACAGGCTGCGGCTTCCAGACTCTTTATGCCAACACGACAGGCAACTACAACACGGCCATTGGCTGGCAATGCCTCAGCGCGGACACCGGCTACGATAACACGGCCTGTGGCGCTCAAGCGCTTCAGGGAACCACGACTGGCTCGTACAATACTGCCGTTGGTGATGGTGCGCTGATTTCTTGCAACGGCAACCTGAACATCGCGCTTGGCGTAAACGCGGGTTTCAACCTCACCACCGGCAGCAGCAATATTGACATCGGTCACCCCGCCTATTCTACGGATACCAATATAATTCGCATCGGCTACGGACAGACAGCGACTTTCATCGCCGGCATCTACAACGCGACGGCTCCCGCTGGCATCCCCGTTGTCATTAATTTGGAAGGCCGGCTGGGCACAACAACGTCGTCGGAACGGTTCAAGCAAAACATTCGCGGCATGGGCGACACGAGTGACGTGCTGTTGGCGCTGCAACCGGTCACGTTCCAATACAAGCCGGACATTGATCCGCAGGGGCTCGCACAGTTCGGTCTGATCGCCGAGCAGGTTGAGAAAGCGGATCCTGATCTGGTCGTCCACGACGCGGAACACGGCATCTACACCGTCCGTTACGAAGCGGTCAACGCCATGCTCCTGAACGAATTTCTCAAGGAACACCGCAAGGTGGAGGAACAGAACGGAGAAATTCAGACGTTGCAGGCCAAAGCCGCAAAAGTGGATTTGTTGGAAAAACGATTGGAAAAACTGGAAACAATGATAAAATCGCAAATAGAAAGAAACTGAGATGCCTTATGAAAACGAAGCAAATTCTCTTCTGCCTTCTTACTTCTGCCTTCTGCCTTGGCGCGCGAGCGCAGAGCTATTCCATCGACTGGTACAAGGTCGCCGGCGGTGGTGGCACCAGCACCGGCGGCACATATCAGGTCAGCGGCACCATCGGCCAGCACGACGCCGGCGGCCCGATGACCGGCGGTAATTACTCGCTCACCGGCGGATTCTGGGCGCTCATCTCGGTGGTGCAAACGCCCGGTGCGCCAGCGCTGCTCATCAGCCATTCCGGCAACACGGTGACGGTGTATTGGCAGAACGTAGCCGGCTGGAGTTTGCAACAGAACGGCAATCTGGCGAATACGGGCGGGTGGTCGGTCAACAGCAGTTGGACGACTTCCAACGGCACGAATTACCTGAACCTCACGTCGCCCACAGGAAATTTGTTCTTCCGTTTGAGCAATCCTTGAGGTTTGGAATGATATTTTGCGGGTTTGGGTTTGGACCTGAATCGCAGTGTGACTCAGCGATCTTGAGTTTCCTTGCAGCCAATGGACCAGCCAAGCAGTGAAAACCGAGCGCTGGATTCCAAGCCGGGGGGACGACGCAAAGGTTTTGCAGCCGCGCGACCCGGCCGCGGTCGTCAGGTAGTCGGCGAAGCGGATTTTTCTACCGCCGTAATTGGCACCCGCGGCGATGGTTGTTGCGGCCTTGTCCATGTTGGTGAGCGAGGTTACTGTTTGAACGATGTCCTTTCGCCAAACACTTCAACGTCAGCCGACGTGGCTCGTGTTGCTTGAAGCGCTGGTCCTCCTCGGGTTGGTTGGGTGGGTGGACCACGTAACCAGCTCGGAATGGAGCTGCTTCATGCCCTATGCGGTGCCCATCGTCCTGGTCTCATGGAAGACGGGTCGGCGTTTGGGTTTCGTCTTTGCCTTTCTCTGCGCCGCGACCTATTGCGCGGCGGATTGGCAGAACAATCCATTCCAAACGCGCGGGGGGTACATGCTGGCCGTGGCCTGCTGGTGGTTTTACTTTTCGGTCCTCGTGGTGGCCGTGGCGGCTTTGAAGGCCAAACAGGAACTCGACCGGGCGCGAATCGAGACGCTCGAACACACAGAGGAATTGGAGCGGCAAATCCTGCAGACGAGCGAGCGGGAACAACAGCGCATCGGGCGGGATTTGCACGACAGTCTGGGGCCGCATCTTGCCGCCATCCGCTACGCGGCCACGCTGCTGGCCAATGACCTGCGCCAGCACGGACGACTGGAGGCCGACAAGGCGGAGCAAATCAGTGATCTGACCGGGAAAGCAGGCATACTCGTGCGGGATCTGGCGCGCGGGATTTTCCCGGTGCAGACGGATGGCGCGGGTCTTTCGGTGGCTTTGGATGAACTGGCACGCACGACGTCGCGGCTGACAGGCTTAACCGCTTCTTTTTATGAAAATGGGGACATCTCCCTGAAAAATCCGGATACGGGCATGCACCTTTACCGCATTGCGCAAGAGGCGGTCAACAATGCGGTCAAACACGGAAACGCCAGGAAAATCACGATCGCCCTGGACCAAAGCGCAGACTCGTTGCGCCTGACCGTTGCCGACGACGGAAAAGGCATGGGCCTGTCACACGGCGGTCCGCGCGGCATGGGGTTGGATTCGATGAGATATCGCGCTCGCGTTCTCGGCGGCCAACTCAAAATAGATTCCCAGCCGGGCGAAGGGACGATCGTGTCCTGCGAAATGCCCAACCGTCCGCTTCAGCCAATGACTCCCACATCATGACCAAAGCCCCAACCGCCGAAAAAAAGAGGATCCTCATTGTGGAAGACCACCCGCTCTTTCGCGCCATGCTGGTGCAGCTCATCGGCCAGGAACTTGGCATGACGGTGTGTGGCGAGGCGGATAACATCAAGGATGCCCTGACCATCGTCGGGCAAACACATCCACATGCTGCGATTGTCGATCTCACATTACAGGGATCGAGCGGACTCGAATTAATCAAGGAGTTGAAAGCGCGAAACATTGAACTCCCCGTACTGGTCCTCTCGATGCATGCGGAAAAGCTCTACGCGGAACGAGTCTTGCGCGCGGGCGCGAAGGGTTATGTTTCCAAGTTGGAATCGCCGTCTGAAGTCGTTGCCGCCATCCGCAAAGTAGTGGACGGACACATCTACGTGAGCCAGTGCGTCAACGACGTGATCCTGGAGCGGCTGGGGCACGCAGACAAGGCAGTACAACCCTCCGGGGTTGCCTTGCTTTCCGACCGCGAGATCGAAGTCTTTCAACTCATCGGTCGTGGCAATAATTCGCGCGAAATTGCCAGACTGCTCAACCTTGGACTCACCACCGTGGATAGCTACCGGGCCAGGATCAAGGTGAAGCTGGGGATCAGGAATGCGGCGGAACTCTACCAGCGCGCAGCGCAATGGATGGCCGAAGGCGGCTTGTAGGTCCATTTCCCAGGGAAATTTTTCGCTCTGTTTGCCTTCTTTCGGGGCGTTAACCGCGTCGAATCCTGGAGGGTCTGATACCAATGAGCGTTCAATTTGCCACGAATCGCCCCCTCAACCCATCCTTCTCCCCCGATGGGGGAGAAGGTGTCGGCAGGACGGATGAGGGGGAATTTATATCGGTTTGAATGCAATTCAGTCTGAGAAGGAATGGCAGGCCAAGGCTTCGATTCCAAACCGAGGAATGTAGTGTTTTTTGCCACATCCCAAGCCTGTTGTTAACCGGCAAGCGGAACTATAGGATGATTATTGGTTTGAACCCTAAAAAAGGAAGCATGGCGGCAGCATCCCGTAGTGGCTCACCCCGTAGGTGGATTTGTTTTTTCTGCCTCAGGCTGCCTTCTGCTTTCGGACGGTGGGACAAAAGTTAGTTCCACCGCAAGACCTGCTCATACTATGAAAACCAAAGGCAAGCTCAAACTCGCAACCGGCGTGCGGCTGCTCCCGGTCCTCAACCTTCAATCCTCAACCGCCTTTGCCCAAGGCAGCCTTACGCTGCCCGGCCCGACGGCGCCAGCACGATGCGCACCGTCGTGGATACGAATTATCCAAATCGTTTCTACCGCGTCCAGGCCGTGCGGCCACTGGCGCCATAATGGGCGAAACCCGGACTGCTTATGACAACTCAACTCAGGTTCCGGCGCATCGCCCTGGTGCGGACACTGCTTTGGGCAACTGCCTGCTTCTCCACTCAAAGCAATGCCGCCACTCTAACAGTCGTCAGTTCCGCCGATAACAATAACCCATCCACTTTAAGGAGCGCCATTGCGCAGGCTAATCCGCTGGGCGGCGACATTATCAATTTCGCGCCCGCGCTTAACGGTTCTACGTTCACGCTCATCCAGGGGGAATTGGTTATCAACAAGGACCTGACTATCTCGGGGCCAGGAGCAACACAACTTTCCATCGTCAACGGCAACGGGCGGGTCTTTCACATCGAACTGAATAACAACAATAATAATGCGCCCAGCCATGTCCAAATTTCCGGCCTGCGGTTGCAGGGCAAAACTTCAGGGGCAGATGGGACTGCGAACACACCCGCTGGCCAACCTGCGCAGGGCGGAGCGATCCTGAATGACGCTTCCTGCGTGCTCACCTTGAGGGATTGCGACCTGGACAGTTGCCAGGCGATCGGCGGGCGTGGCTTCAGCGTCACAGGCCCGGCGTTTGGGCCGCCCGCGAGCGGCGGCGCCGGCGGCGGCGCCGGGGGTGGCGCTATCTACAGCGCAGGTGATCTACTCCTCTTCGGCTGCACTTTTTACAATGACTCGGCCACTGGTGGGAATGGCGGAGACGGTTTTCAGGGCGGTTCTGGCGGTGGCGGAGGACTCGCGCAGGGCGGCGCAGTTTATCAAGCCTACAACGGAGCAGACCTGGCGATAGTGAACTGCACCTTTTTCGCCAATGCTGCCTATGGCGGCTATGGCGGCAACGGCGGCGATGGATATAGGAATCCTACCGAAGCGAATCCCGCCAACGGCGGGCCAGGCGGCGATGGCGGTCCCGCCCAGGGCGGCGGCATCTATGTTGTCCATTCTGATATCGACAACACGGGCCTGATTCATTCCACCGTGGACCAGAATGCCTGTTTCCCCGGTGGCGGGGGGCAAGGCGGTTCAGGAGTCTTCGGCGGAGACCCAGGCGCACCGGGCGCCAATGGCAGCGCGCAAGGATGCGGTCTCTATACAGCCGGGATGGGGATCGCTGCTCTGCCGGTCGGTGATGCTATCTTTGCGCAAAATTATTCATTGGCCACCGCTCATCCCGCCGGTCCCGATGTTTGGGGCGAAGTTTCCAGCCATAAATACAGCTTGATTGGCGTTCTCGATGCCAACAGCAGCGGCTGGATTGCCGGCTTCGAATTGTCCGGCACGGTTGCCCTGCCACTGGACCCGCGTTTGGGATCTTTGCAGTTCAATGGCGGCCAAACCCAAACCATGGCGCCGATGGCAGGCAGCCCGGCCATTGACGCCGGCGATCAAGGCGGCTTCCCACTGGACCAGGCCGGCCAGCCGCGCCCAGTCATCCTCATCGGCGCGATGAACGGCGGCGATGGCAGCGACATCGGCGCTTACGAACTTCAGTCTGCTCCCACCAATTCGCCGCTAACAATAACCATCACGCCTACCGCCACAAATACGCTGCTCATCGCATGGCCTGCTCCTTCTACCGGCTTTGTCCTCCAGGAAAACCCCACGCTTGGCTCTTCCGGTTGGAATGACACAACCTATACCGTCAATACTGTCGGCACACAAAAGCAAGTCGTGGTTTTCCCAGTGTTTGACCAGCACTTTTTCCGTCTCTTCCATCCATGAGCATCCAAACAGCGAGATTTGAAAACTAACTTCCAGAAAGGAATGCCGTGAAATCCGAAACTAAGCCCCAAGCGCCGCGAACTAGAATTCAAACTCCGAACATCAACGTCCAGGGAGACTTCAAGCTTCAAGCTCCAAGTTGCTCAAGAGGGCCCTGGCCACACGTTTCCATTGAGCGTGTAAAGACGAAGGTTGTCCTGTTGAGCCTTCTTTCAACCTTCAACCTTCAACTTTCGCCCAAGGCACGGCGTTCACGGACCAGTATTTTCATTTCATCGCGATCGGCCCGCAGTAAAAAAGCCGAGATCTACCTGCAAAACCTAGCTTAGCTCGAATCCAACTTCCAAACCAGGTTCGCCCGCAAAACGAGCGGCAAAACCGAACTATGAAAACCAAAATCAAATCCGCCCTCACTCGCGCCGCCCTTGCGCTGGCGGCGCTTTCAACCTTCAACCTTCAACTTTCAACCGCCCATGCCCAGGGCACGGCGTTCACCTACCAGGGCCGGCTGAATGACGGCGCGAATCCCGCAAACGGAAATTACGATTTGCGCTTCGCGATCTACGACGCGGCCGGCGGCGGCGCACAGCAGGGCAACCCGCTCACCAATTCCGCGACTGGCGTGAGCAACGGCCTGTTCACCGTCACGCTGGATTTTGGCAACCAGTTTCCCGGAGCGGCGCGCTGGCTGGAGATTGCCGTGCGCACCAATGGCGCAGCCGGCTTCTTCACGCTCAATCCGCGCCAGCCGTTGACGCCGACGCCCTATGCCATCACTGCGGAAAACTTGAACGGCACGGTGGTGGGCAGCGGATTGTCCGGCACTTATGGGAATGCCGTGACGTTGAATAATGTCGGCAACCAGTTCAGCGGGAGCTATGCCGGCGACGGCGAAGGATTGACCAACCTGAATGCCGCCAGCATTTCCTGGGGCACATTGGCCGACACGCGGCTATCCGGCAACGTCGCGCTGCTTAATGGCAATCAGACGTTCACGGGTCAAAACACGTTCAACAATTCATTCACGATTGCTGGCGACCCCCAAGTTGGAACCGGCAGCAGCGACTACCACCATCTGCAGATTGGCGGCGGAAACTCCTGGGGTTTTCTCTACGGCTCGTATTGGGGTTTGGGCGATGGCATACACATGGGCTACAACTGGTATGCTGATGCCAGCGGCACGCCTCAGATCATTCACCCTGACGGAGCCACTTCGCGCATTTCGACCGGTTACGGGTCTATCGAACTGGCGACGGGTGGCATCGGCCAACCGCCGACGGATCGCCTCGTGGTGAATTCCTTTGGTCTTGTGGGAATCGGCACGGTAAACCCAAACTATCTGCTCGACGTAAATGGCTCTGTGAACGTGGGAAGCTACCTGCAAGTTGGATATAGCGGGATTAGTGATAATGGCAGCCTCACTGTACAAGCCAACGTGTTCACCTACGGTAGCACCCTGACACTGTGGAACGGCAATGGCTACAAGCCGGGTGGCGGTTCCTGGGCCAGCACTTCCGATGAACATTTAAAGAAGAATATCCGTCCGTTGACAGGAGCGCTGGACAAACTCACTCAACTGCGCGGCGTCACCTTTGAATGGATTAACCCGGAAGATCACGCCAACCAGACCAACGCGCAGTCCGGGTTTATCGCCCAGGAAGTCGAGCGCGTATTTCCAGACTGGGTTTCGCAGGTCGCCGCTGGTGAACACGACAAATCGCTCACCTCCGATGGCAAAGTGCACACCCTTACGCTGCCGTTCGCCTATGATGCGTTAGTGGTGGAGGCGATCAAAGAATTGAGGCAGGAGAAAAACGTGGAGCTGCAGGAAGTGAACCACCGGCTCGAAGCCCAGCGGGCCGAAAACGCGGAATTGAAGCAACGTCTCGAAGCTCTCGAACAAATCATTCGCAACCAAAAACCAAACTGAAGGCCGAATCAGAATGAAAACATTCAAAGTCCAACCTCCAAGCTTCAGGGAAGTTTCAAATCCCAAAGGACTCACCCGAGCCCGCGCCGCTCTTGGCCGGAGCGTTGCGGCAACGCGTGGCTGCGACGCCCCGTCGCAGAATGTGGGCGCGACGCCCCCGTCGCGCGAGAATTCTGCCACCTCGTTTGCTTGGGCCGTTGGATTGCGGTTTCCAAATCCGCGATGCGGGAGGATGCAATGCCGCGCCACGAGCCTGGGAATTTTGTCTTGCGCCCTGGTGGCTGCGTTTTCGCTTGGGTCCGGGAGCGTCGCCGCGCAGAACGCGTTTCTAAAAGTTAACCTCGTTTCGGACATCTCCAGCCTCGCGGCGAACACGGACACCAACCTCGTCAATCCCTGGGGCATCGCCGCGAGCAGCACCAGCACGTTCTGGGTTGCCAACAACCGCAAGGGTTTGTCAACCTTGTATGACGGAAGCGGCGCGCCACAATCCCTGGTCGTAACGGTTCCACCTCCGTCCGGTCCGGGGCCGTCCGCTCCGACGGGAGTGGCGTATTACGGCGGAACCTCGTTTCAAATCTCTCCAGGAAATCCCGCGCGCTTCATCTTCGCCACGGCAGACGGAACGATCTCGGCCTGGAACCCGGCGTCCGGAACATCAGCTATTCAGATGATTATCGGCACGGCCATCTACAAGGGCCTGGCGATTGCCAGCACGGGGTCGGGCGATTTCCTCTATGCGGCTAATTTCAAAAACGGGACCATTGATGTCTTCAACGGCAATTTCGCAGCCGCCGCGCTCGCCGGTTCCTTTACCGATCCGGTCCTTCCTTCGGGCTACGCGCCGTTCAACATCCAGAATCTCAACGGCAGACTTTACGTGGCCTACGCCCATCAGAACGCTTCCGGGACGAACGACCTGCCCGGGGCTGGCAATGGCATCGTGGACGTGTTCGATTTCAACGGTATTTTCGTGCAGAGGCTGATCACCGGCGGCGCGTTGAACTCGCCGTGGGGTCTGGCGCTGGCGCCTTCCACGCTCGCGGGATTTGCCGGCAACCTCCTGGTCGCGAATTCCGGCGATGGCCGGATCAACGCCTACAATCCGACCAATGGCGTCCTGAACGATGTCCTTCGCGACGGCGGTGGAAACCCGCTGGTCATCCAGGGCCTGCATGGACTCATCTTCGGCAATGGCGGCAATGGCGGCGATTCCAAGACGCTCTACTTCACAGCGGGCATCGCCGGCAGCGGTTCGGTCGGGGATCATGGTCTGTTGGGGTCTTTGGCCCAGGGAGCGGAGTCGCCGCGGCTTTCAATCGCCCGAACGGCCACCAACACCGTGCGGGTCTTCTGGCCCTCGCCTTCCACTGGTTTCAATCTTCAGTTCAACACGAACCTGACGACGCCCTCCTGGGCCACGCCGGCAGAAACGTTTTATGACGACGGCACCAACAAATACATCCTCGTCAGCCCGCCCGTCGGCAACCGCTATTACCGGCTCTACAAACCATGAAACCGACATTCCGTCTGCTGAAAGGAAAATAAAAATGAAAACCACAGGACAAAATTCCAAGCACCAACCGCCAACCTCCAGAGAAATTTCAAACACCAACAAACTCACCCAAGCCCGCGCCCGCTTTGGCGGAACGCGTGGCTGCGACGCCCCGCCGCAAAAGGTGGCCGCGATGCCCTCGTCGCGCGAATCGTTCGGGGCGTCGTTTGGTTTGGCCACCGTTCCGGGCGACGAGGCGTCGCCTCCACCCACTGCGACGGGGGCGTCGCAGCTACGCATGACGCGGCATCGCCTGCCAACTGCGTCGTTCCGGCTTGCGAGCTTGAGGCTTGGAGCTTCGTTGGCGCTTGGAGTTTGTTGTTTGGTGCTTGCCTCACGCGCCTTTGGCCAGGGCACCGCGTTCACTTACCAGGGTCGGTTGAACGACGGCGCGAATCCCGCTACGGGGATTTACGATTTCCGATTTGCGATTTACGACGCGGCCAGTGCTGGCACACTGGTTGCCGGACCGCTCACCAATTCCGCGACCGGCGTGACCAACGGCCTGTTCACAGTTACACTGGATCCCGGCGTCGGCGTGTTCACCGGATCGGCCCGCTGGCTGGAAATCGGCGTGCGCACCAACGGCAGTGTAAATGCTTACCAGGCACTCAGCCCGCGCCAACCGCTGACGGCAGCGCCTTACGCGGTGACGGCCGGCAACGTCACGGGTTTGATTCCCGGCAGTTCGCTCTCCGGCACGTATTCCAACGCGGTGACGCTCAACAATGCGGCCAACAGCTTCACCGGAAACGGAGCCGGATTGACTTCGCTGAGCGCCAGTCAACTCACCAGCGGGACCGTGCCTGCGGCAGCATTGGGAAATGCCTGGCAAACGGGCGGCAATAGCGGCACGTCACCCGGCACAAATTTCCTCGGCACGACGGACAATCAGCCGCTCGAACTGAAGGTGAACTCCCAGCGTGTGGTTCGATGGGAGCGCAATACGAACGCGCCCATCTTTGGCTTCATCGTTCCCAACATCGTGAGTGGACACGAAAGCAACACCGTCGCGAATGGCGTCGGCGGCGCGACGATCGCGGGCGGTGGCGGTTTCGCGTGGTACGGCTCGACATCCCCGCAGACGGTCAATGCGTCTTTTGGGACCATTGGTGGGGGCGTTGGCAATGTGGTGCTCGGCGTGGTCAGTACGGTCGCAGGCGGCGAACGAGGATTCATCGGAACCAATGCTTACAATGCTTTCCTGGGCGGAGGCGCGCGGAATTCCATTGAAGGACCGGATGCGACCATCGGAGGCGGAACCTACAATTCCATCCAGCCCGATGCCTACAACACGTTCCTC
>Ga0335081_10013448_pt1 | contig 13237 bp, 10 predicted proteins | sample Lox_Sample_35_FD_206713 | JGI IMG/M metagenome (GOLD analysis project Ga0335081, IMG submission 206713) | Soil microbial communities from Loxahatchee National Wildlife Refuge, Florida, United States - Lox_Sample_3.5 | ecosystem: Environmental > Terrestrial > Soil > Wetlands | place: USA...
GCCTCCGGAGATTCGGTCCACAATGTCTTAGTGGAAGCGCTTGGCGCCGACTGGCACTTTGGAGAAGTCCACGCCTTTGACAGGGCCGGCCATGTTCCCACTGGCATCCTGGCGCCCAGCGCCGATTTCTACAACCCGGACAGAACCTTCAAGTCGCCCGAAGAAATGCGGCGGATGCTGACTTATTTGGGCATCAGGCCGGAACAGCAGATTTACACCTACTGCGGCGCTGGAGTCGCCGCCAGTGTGCCGTACTTCGCTCTCAAGTTCATACTGAAGTACCCCAAGGTCAAGCTTTATAGCGATTCCGAAATGGGCTGGCTGTCGGACGAAAGAGAGTTACCGTACTGGACGTATGATGCCCCGTTTCTGATGCGGGAAGCAAGTTGGCTGCAGTTTTGGGGCGGCCCGAGAACCAGGATGGTCGGACGGATCAACGTGAGCATAGTGGATGTAAGGCCGGTGGGCGCATTTGGCCAGGGGCATGTGCCTTTCGCCCTTAACATACCCGCGGAGGTATTCAAAGGCAATATCACCAGTCCCGAGAAGCTGGTGGCAATTCTGGGTCCGGCCGGCGTCGACGCATCTCACGAGGCGGTTGTCGTTTCAGGTGGAGGGTTAACCACTGACTCGGCGCTGGCATTCGTGCTGCTGGAGAAACTGGGCCAGAAGAAAGTATCCATCTTGATGGACTCCATGGATAAGTGGACAAAGCTCGGCTTCGGTGTGACGAAGGATGCTACTGTCGTGGGCCCCAGGAAAGGGCCGATAGACCTGTCCATACCTCCCACAACTTATGCAGTGAATGTTCGCAAGGACGTGATCATTACGGATGCAAAGAACACCCAGGGACTTTATCCCAAAGTATTCATTGCTTCCGGCAAGAATGTGCCTGCCAAAGCTCCGGACGGCAAAGTGGTCCATGTCCCATACAGCGATCTTCTGAATGCCGACGGCACGCCCAAAGCCGCGAAAGATATCTGGAATATTCTGGTCAAGGCCGGCGTGCCGAGATACGCGGAGCTGGTTTGCTTTTCCGATGATCCCGGTGAGGCGGCAACCAACTATTATGTTCTCAAGCTGATGGGTTATCCGGATATCAAGGTGCTGGTGATATGACCGGCATTGATACTCGGCAATAGCTTTTCGGAACCGCATTGCCGCCGGCGCGAGCCGGCACGGAAGTGACTACTCGCGCGCGGACGTTTTCTATGCGGGCGAGCCGCCCGGCAGTCGCATCTTCCGCAGCAGGGCGTCGAAGCGTGGATCGCCGCGGAGCCGGTCGTAGACGGGTTTTGCGGGCAGGTGGAGAATGTGGGGATCGCGCGCTTCGATGGCGCGGTCCAGCCATTCCAGCGCTTGGTCGGTTTCGCCGAGGCCCACATATACCCAGGCGCGGTAGAGCGGCGACACGTACATCGCGCCGGCAGCCTGCTCGATTTGCGCGAGCATCTCGCGAGCCTCGGCGCTTCGGCCGGTGAAGCCATAGATCATACCAAGACAGGCGGAAAGCATGGGCGCTCTGCCGTACAGCCGCACGGCCGTCTCGCACTTCGCGATAGCCTCGTCGTGGCGGCCCTGCAGGGCCGCAATGACGCCGCCCACCCATTGAGAAAACGGATTCGCGCCTCCGAGTTCCAGAGTGGTTTGGATACTGGCCTCGGCGCGATCGTACTGGCGCCGGAACCATAGCACGAGAGCCATCACGAAATGAGACTCCGGACACAGCGGGTCCAGTTCCAGGGCCTCGCCGGCCTCCACCTCGGCCTGCTCCAGGCGCAGGAGCGGAAGCAGGACGGCATTCACGTGCCGGCGCAGTATGACGGCCGACCCCGGTTCGCGTGCCAGGGCACTCGCAAACGCGCTGTCCGCTCCCGCCCAGTCGAAGTCAAAGAGCGCGCGAAACAACCCCTGCGCTGAATGCGCTTCGCCCAGACGATCGTCCAACTCGAGTGCCTTCGTCACTGCCGGCCGCCCCTGCGCCGCGACCTGTTGTGGCGAGACAAGCCCCAGCACCGCCAAATCAAGGAGGTGCTGCCCCATACTGAGGTGGGCGGCACCGAAACTCGGATCGAGGGCAACGGCGGTGGAAAAACATTTCCCGGCTTCCATCAGGTCCTGTAAGGTTCTGCCGCCGAATCGATACCGGCGGCCCTTCAGCCAGGCGGTGTAAGCTTCCAGGTTCGCCGTTCTTGTTTTGCGAAATGCCTGGGGCGCCACTTCCACCTTCAACGCGCCCACGATGGAAGCGGCGATCTCATCCTGGACGGCGAAGACGTCGGTCAATTCGCGGTCGTAGCGTTCGGACCAGACGTGGAAACCATCGGATGCACTCACCAGTTGGGCGGAGACGCGAATGCAGCCGCCCGATCGCTGCACGCTGCCCTCCAGCAGATACTTCACGCCCAGCCGGGCGCCAATCTCACGCACGTCCTGTTCTTTACCGCGAAAAGCAAAGGAAGACGTCCGGGCCGTTACGCGAAGCTCGCCCACGCGCGTCAAATCCGTCAGGATCTCGTCGGCCAGACCGTCGCTGAAGTACTCGGCTTCCTTCTCATCGGACAGGTTGGCGAAGGGCAGCACCGCGATGGAAGGTCCGGCGGCCACAATCTGTGCCCGCTGGCGGCTTTCTCCCTGAGCTTCGACCAGGTGAATCCGCCCGCTCTTGCGCCACGCCTCGACTTCCGATTTCAAAGCGTGGACGGCCGACCCGCCGGGCAAGCGGTGTACCGGCAGGCCGCGGCTCTGTTCCCAGCGCATCACCGTGCGCACATCCCGGTTGAGATAGATGGCGATCTCTTTCCAGGAATCCAGCACGTCCGCGGCAACAGAACTTGGTGTCGGCGTACCCGAAATCCTCCGTAAAAGGTCCAAAAATCCGGTAGCCGTCTAAATCCTACCAGACGTGGCGATGCAGGGCAATCCAGGTCATCGGGTCGGGTGACGTGTCTTGTCACTTGAGGAACTGGCGGCCACGGCGTAACGTTTTCGCGAAAGGAGAAATTGTGATGCGCAAATACATCATTCGCAATGTAGCCGCCCTGGCGGCAGTAACTTTCGCTATCCCCCTGCTGGCGCAGCCCGTACGCTGCACCCAGGAGACCGTATCCGGCACTTACGCGTTGTCCTACGAGGGTACAGTGCTCGTGACCGCGCCCGGCACGTCGCAACCGGTTCCCGTCCCCGGCGTCGGCCTCGCGGTCGTCTCCATCGATTCCGCTGGCGCCATCTGGGCCGCTGGAATCCAGACGATCGGCGGAACCAGTGTACAATTCCCATTCGTGCCCTCTGGCACCATGGCAGTCAATTCCGACTGCACCGGCGCCGTGAATTGGGGCCTGGGAATGGGCACCGCCACGATGGTGATTCTAGGCGAAGGGCAGGAGCTCAACACGATGATGACCCAGTGCGGACCGGCTGTGGGCGGCCCCTGCATCATCTATGGGACCTGGAAGAGAATCTCCCGAACACCCGCCACGGTGGTGCCGGCCCAGTGTTCTCCCGGCAGCGTGGTCGGCACGTACACGGTCCGCCAGCATGGTAACCTGATGTCGCCGCAAGCAGGCAGTACATATTTGCTGGCCACACCGGGCACACTGGTGGGTGTGGCGTCCATTGGCTCCGACGGCTCGGTGAAGGCCGCGGGCACCGCCTCGGTCGGCGGCCGTACCATGCCGTTCGGCATGGCTGGCAACTTGCAAATGAAATCCGACTGCACAGCGACCGTGACGGCGACCTTGACCTCGCAGGGCGTGACCATGGGTCAAGGTCAGGGGTGGTACGTGGTTGTGGATGGCGGCAATCAACTTTTCGGCATCGAAGTCCAGAACCCCATGGGTCAACCCGTCACGCTGGGGACTATGACGCGCATCTCAACCATGCCGTCCGCCAGCAAGTGAGCCGGCCCGGACAGGGTCACTGCTTCGGATTGATAGGCGAAGCGCCCGGGTTCATCGGCCCAACGCCCGCCGGGTTCGTGGTCTGATTACCGATCGGAGTTCCGGCCTGTTGGCCGGGCGTGCCGGAAAGCGGATTTAACGGCGGACGCCACTTGGTGAAGTCGAAGATGTACTCCCACTCGTTGATGGCCGTCCGGTCGTTGATGACCATGATGCCTTCGGCTTCGTATTTGCTGGCGAAGCCGGCGATTCCGCCGCCGATGGCCGAGCCTGGCGTGCTGGTCGGCATTCCGCCGGGACGCGGGCTGGTCAGGAGATTGTTGATCATGTTCACGGCCACGGGCTGCCCTCCCGGCTGGTTCGTCGGGAGTCCCTGTTGTCCGAAACTGGAGCCGGTAGCGCCGCCGGCGGCGCCCCCGGAAGACCCTGGAAGTCCCGGCAGCCCGGCTCCGGATGACCCCTGACCGCTACCCGGCATCCCTGGGACGCCTCCCGGCAGCCCGGGGATTCCAACAGGTGGGTTGGGGGCCGCGGGCGCACATCCGCCGATATAAGCGTTGCAATTCTGCGCCTGGCCGCCGGAACTGGGACCGGTCCCAGGTGCACCAGGCATGCCGGGGATGCCTGGTATGGGAACGGGAGGCACGGGCGAGCCGGGTTGGCCGCCAGGTACCCCGGGAATAGACCCGCCTGGTTGCCCGGAGGTTGGCGCATCAGCAACGGCGCCACTGGAATCGGGAACGGTGCCTCCAGGCTGGGGTGCGGAGTCGCTCGGCCGCCGCCGCATGGCAGCATTGGCGCCGCCCTGCGGCTGATCCGGTCCGACCCCGGCGGTGGTCAATTCGTTGATGTAGTTGCTCCCCGTCCCTGTGGAGGCGTCCGTCTGCTTCTTCTGTTGAGTGGTGACCGAATCGGTCAAAACGCCGCCCTGAATGTGGACCAGCCGCCATTCGTCCTTCCCCGTCATGGGGTCGACGTACTTTCGCCGCAGGTAACGGTGGCCGTTGAAACTCTCCAGTTCGTCGATGGATGCCGGATAGCGGCCCGTGGGGTTGTTGGCTTTGTCCGTGACGAAAACCTGGATCCCGCGTTTGAACTGGTTGCCGCGGTCGATCAGCAAGAGCTCGCGCTGCCGTTCCGCCTCGAAGGCCACGCGCGGAATCTCGAGATAGAGCATGATCGCCACGCACGACGCCAGAAGGAACACCAGCAGCATGGCGAAGCCGGCCTCGTTGCCATGTCTGGAACGCGCCGGCGGCAAGGCCGGCGGCGCCACGTGGTGTTTCATCCGGCGGCCTCCGGCTCCAGCGACAGGTTCTGTTGCCGCTTGACCTGCACGTCTTCCATGGTTACCGAGCTTAGACCGATCCGGACCACCCGGTACCGCCCTTTCAGAGTCGACCCTTCGCCGGCCTGCAAGATATCGTCGCCATCCAGGAAATACGCGGTCCGCCTGCCGTTGTTGATTTCGGTGCAGAAGCCGTAGTACTTGAGCGGAATCGGCGGAGGTGGCGGCTCCGGTTGCGGCCCTGGCGGCCCGGGCGGCGGTGGCGGCTGGCGGGGTCCGACGAACGGTATTACCTTCGGTTCGGCCGCTTGGGCCAACTGCTTCACCGGTGGTGTCCTCAAAATCTGAAAGAGGTCGCGCTCTCCGCCGGCTGGCGGTACAGCCTGCACCTTCGCCAGCAAGTCGAGGCGCAAGGTCGGATCCACTTTGCTGGTATCGATCTGGTCTTCTTTCCGTTTCGGGTGCAGGACCGGACGAAACTCCTGGTTCTTGTCCCGGATCCCCGGGCGCGGGACGCGCTGGCCGCCACTAGCTGCGTCGGCCGCAGCGCCGGTATCGGCAGTTTCCGGCGGGGCTGCCACGCGGCTGCTGGTCCTGACCGCCGGACCGGAAGGCGTTCCCGAAGACAAGTTGGAATAGACCGCGTATGCTGCACCCAGCCCCAGTACGATGAGCCACGCGACCTTTTTCTTGTCGTCGGCGCCGATCTTCATAGCCCGGCTCCTGACTCGTCCCGCACGAACGTGATCACCTTCACCTGCACGCTGAGAAGCTGCGAGGCGGCCTGCATGGGGTTCTGCTGTTGCGGCGCGTTCAACTGCATCGAATCGATGATGAAAAACCGCTGCGACTTATCCAGCAGGTTCACCAGCTTGGTGAGAGCGGCATAGGAGCCTTCGAAACCGCCGGTAATGGACATCATCTCCAGCGTATCGCTGCCTTCGATTGGATCGTACTCGCTGCCGGCGGGCAGCTCTTTCATTCCCGCGTCGCTGGCGGCCTTGTGCAACTCCGCCACCGTGATCTCCGGCGCGCTGCGCCGGTCCATGATGTACTTCGCCAGGAACTCATCACCCTGCGTTCTGGCAGTCTGCATTTTGTCCACAAGCCGCTTGCTGGCGTCCAAATTGGTCTGCACGCTTCGCAATCGCGCGCTCAGCGTTTGTTGTTCGCGGCGCAGGTCCTCGGCCGATCCGCCGAACGGCTTGAACACGATTACCGCCATGGTTAAGTTTGCCGCCAGCAGCGCGCCGATCAGCGCCCGCATCACCACGCGCGGATCGCTCAACCGCACGCCCTTCCACGCGAGATTTCGGGCCGCGCTAGAGTTTTTGGGCATAGGGCACGCTCAATTGCATGCGGTAGAGCGGTTCCGATTGCGTGGGCGGCAGTTGCTGCCGCTCGTCGACGTTGCCGAACAGGGGCGACTGGTGGAAAGCCTTCAACATCTCGATCAGCGGGACCAGGTTTTCAGCGGCCACCGTCATATCCAGCATCACGTGGTCCTGCGCGTCCACGGTGGGGTGGATGCGCACGATCTTCACGTTGTAGGGGATGGTGTTCTCCAGGTCGGTGAAGATCTGGTTCCAGCTCACCCCCTTGCGGCGCAGCAGCGTATTCAGAAACACGCTGCGCTCGAGCACCAGGGTGTTCTCCGGCCGGCCAACTATGGTGTTCAGCTTGCTCTGTTCCGCGGTCACGCCGCGTATCTGCTGGTTCAGGGCGTCCACTTCGTGGCGCACGTCGGCAAGTTGCTTCCGATCCTGCAGCGCGAGCGAAACCAGGGTGGCCAGGGTCGCCACCAGCAGCAGGCTGACCATCAGGGATGCCAGAATCATGGCCCGGTCGCGCCGGAACGGCTGGCTGGCGAGATTGATCGGTATCTTCATCTCAATTGTTCTTCGCCACCGAGCGCAGGTAGCCGAGCAGCCCGGCGTTGTATTCTCCCGGTGTTCCAAGCGGCGAGCGCAACGGCTCCACTTCCACGCCTGACTCTTCCTGCAAGCGCTGTTGGGCTTCCCCGGTATGGGCGCCGAATCCGCACAGGAACAACTTCTCCGCGTGTCCGCCCAGGTTGTCTTCCACGTAAACAAGAGTCGGCGCGAGCACCGCGGCAATGTCATCAAGGCTGGCGGAGGGCAATTCCAGGCAGCGCACCAGCTTCAGTGCGCTCTTCTCCCGCACCAGAACCGTCAACACCCGCCCCGTGAGCTTGGCCACCAGGCTCAGGCCGGCCTCCGGCGCAAGCTCCAGCGCGGCGATGGACGATGCCGTCACCAGCCCCGGATTCATGCCGGCCGCCCGGAAAGGCGCTTCGTACCGCGCCACGATCTCCAGCGGCGCAATCACCACCACCGCGTCGACTCTCTTGGCGCCGGGCTGAGCACAATAGCTGATCGCCGCCGACTCCACGTCGAACGGCACGCTGCGCTTCAGCCGGAACTTGATCAACGCAAGCTGCTCCTTGGCGTCCGTGGGGAAGCTGTCGAAATCCAGCACCATGATGCGGACGCTGAAATCCGGGAGAATCAGCGCCGCGCCCTTGCGCTTCCGCGCCGCGGGCAGAGAAGCCAGCGCCTTCACCGCGGCCGAGAATTCATGCTCGTCCACGATGTTTTCCTTGACTGGCGACACGTTCAGGACACCAGGATTCAGCGCGCGGAATTCCAATTCGGCCCTGGCGCCGATGCGCGCCGCCGCGATCCCCGCCTCGGATACCTCAAACGCCATCCCCGGCGGCGGATCTTTGAGTATCGATTTGAGCCCGTCAAACATCGCTTTATTTCACCGCCGAGGCGCCAAGGAATAGGGACGACGCCGGCCAGTGTCGTTCTCTGCGTCTCCGCGTCTCGGCGGTAGATTTCGCCGCTTCACGCTTCAATGAACGTCACCTTGTTGATCTCGCGCAGCGTAGTGATGCCTTTACGCATCTTCTCCACGGCCGATTCGCGCAAGAACGTCATGCCTTCTTCCCGCGCCGCCCGTTTGATCTCCGACGTCGGACGGCGGTTCAAAATCATTTCCCGGATGTGGTCCGATAAGTCCAGCAGCTCGTGGATGGCCGATCTCCCGCGGAAACCGGTTCCGCCGCACTCGAAACAGCCCGCGCCTTCCACCAGCGGAACGTCGCGCCATTCGTCGGGATTCAATCCGGCTTCAACCAGCGTCGAGTCGGGGTAGCGTACGCGGCGTTTGCAATGCTCGCAGACCACGCGCACCAGGCGCTGCGCCAGGATGCAGTTCAGCGCCGACACGAAGTTGTACGGCTCCACTCCCATGTTGAGGAAGCGGCCCAGCACGTCCAGCACGTTGTTGGCGTGCACGGTGGTGAAGACCAGATGGCCGGTAAGGGCGGAGTTGATGGCGATCTGCGCGGTTTCCTGGTCGCGGATTTCGCCCACCATGATCTTATCCGGGTCGTGGCGCAGAATCGATCGCAGCCCGCGCGCGAACGTCAAGCCCTTTTTCTCGTTCACCGGAATCTGCGTGATGCCTTTGATCTGGTACTCCACCGGGTCTTCGATGGTGATGATCTTGTCTTCGTCGTTCTTAATCTCGCTCAGCGCGGCGTAAAGCGTCGTCGTTTTGCCCGACCCCGTCGGCCCCGTCACCAGGACCATGCCGTAGGGTTCCAGGATGTAGCGCCGGAACTTCGTCAGGTCGGACTCGCCAAAGCCCACCACGTCGAGCGACAGCTTGGCAAACTTCTCGCTCATTGATTCTTTATCGAGCACGCGCAGCACGGCATCCTCGCCATGAATCGTGGGCATGATGGAAACGCGGAAATCGATGAGGCGGTTCTTGTAGCGCACGCGGAAGCGGCCGTCCTGCGGCACGCGTTTTTCGGCGATATCCAGCTCGCTCATCACCTTGATGCGCGAAATGATGGTGGACTGCCAATCCTTGGCGATGGGCGGCATGGCGTAGTGCAGCACGCCGTCGATGCGGTACTTGATGGCCACTTCCTGGTCGCGCGATTCGATGTGGATGTCGCTGGCCCGCCGCTCCAGGGCGTTAAAGATCGTCGTGTCCACCAGTTTGATGACCGGCGCGATGTCGCTATCGGTGGCGGTCAGCTTGTCGATGGAAAGAGTTTCGTCCTGGTCGCCGTCTTCGGCCACCACGTCCAGGGCGAAGCCTTCGGTGACTTCCTCCAGCACGCGCTGCGATTGCTCGGTCTTCTTGAGCAGCTCGGAAATCTGGGAGAGCGTGGCCACTTTGACCCGCAGCTTCTTGTCGAGCAGGAGGCTCAGCTCGTCGATCAGGTTCAGGTTCCGCGGATCGGAGAGCGCGATTTCGAGCGTCCCGTTGTGCGCCTGCATCGGCACGAAGTTGTAGCGGAACATCAGGTCCACCGGGATTTTGCGGAACAGGTCGTGGTCAATGGAGGCATCCCGCAAGTCCACGAACTCGCAGCGGTAGCGCGCGGCGATGCCCCGAGCCTGTTCCACCTCCGCCCCGGAGTCCGCCAGTTTCATCTTGTCAGTCGCCATGGTAATGCAACCTCACCGGATGGTATCCGCCAGGGAAAAGATGGGCAGATACAACGACACCAGCACAAACGCGACGAACGATCCCATCACCAGCATGATGGCAGGCTCGATCAGCGACAACAGGGCCTGCATCCGCACGTTCACGTCGTCTTCGAAGAACTCCGCCACGCTGTTCAACATCTGCGGCAGGGCGCCCGTGGATTCGCCCACCTCGATCATGTCCACTGCCAGGCCGGGAAACAGCTTCGACGCCTTCAACGACCCCGAGAGCGGCTGGCCTTCGCGCACGCTCTTGCCCGCGCCTTCCACGGCCCGCTGCAGCAGGGGTGTGTTCAGCGACTCCGCCGCGGTTTCCATCGCCTGCACCAGCGGAATGCCGCCGGTCAGCAGCGTGCTGAGAATGCGCGAAAGCTGCGCCACCTGGTACTTCAGCCAGATCTCGCCGGCCAGGGGCAGTCTGAGCTTGATGCGGTCTACCGTGGCGCGAGCCGCATCGCCGCGCGACCAGATGCGGAACGCGACGATCCCCGCGATCAGTGCGCCCGCGAATGCCACGAGGTAACCTTGCGCCGTGGTCCCGACAGCGATCAGAATCCGCGTCATCTGCGGCAGTTCGGAGTGAAAGCTCTCGTACAGGCTGGCGAATTTCGGCACCACGAAGGTCACCAGGAACACCATCAACAGGATGACCAGCACCACCAGCACGCACGGGTACATCAGCGACACCATGACTTTCTTTTTGACTGCCAGGGATGTCTTCTGATAGGTGATATAGCGGTCCAGCACTTCGGTCAGGCTGCCGCTCTTCTCTCCGGCCATCACCGAAGTCACGTAAATCTTCGGAAAGATACCCTGAGCGCGGAAGGCTTCTGAGAGTAGCGTGCCGTTGCGCACCTCGTCGCGCACGGTTCTCACATGCGGTCCCAATTTAGGATCGGCCAGCCGGTCCGCCAGCAGGTCCAGACCCTTCAAGATCGGCAGCCCCGCCCGCACCAGCGTCACGAACTGCTGGTTGAAGATGAGGAACTTCTCTAGATTGATCCGCTTGCGCCGGGCGAAGAGGCCCCCCGAAGCGGTCGCGCGCGGTTTGATGGAGTAAACCAGGAACCCCTGGGAAGAGTAGCGGTCCCGCACCTCTTTTTCGGAGCCCGCCACCGCCACCTGCTGGTGCATCTGGCCGCGGCCGTCCGCGTATTTCAGCACATACTCGGCCATGGCTTACTGTCCCCCCTCCACCACCTCCGCCCCTTTGGGAGGCTGAAACTGGAACAGCCTCGCATCCAGTGGGGGATCCATCTTCTCCTGGTCAAATGTGTAAGCCATGACTGACCGGTCGAACTGCGTCACCCTCACCTCGCAGATTCGCCCCTCGGGGGTTACCAGGAATTCCACCGCGGAATACGGCAGGCTGTCGGTCTTCGGTTCGGCGGTGATGCGTGTGCCGGTCCCCTCCGGTTTCCCCTGCAGATTCCGGAACTCCTGTTCAAAGTGTAGCTTACCCAGCAGGAAAGCGAGCGGCGCGCGCATGTCGTCGGTTTCCCGCAGGGGCCACTTGTCAACCCGGTTCTCGTCCGGCGTGTATAGCCAGAGGTTCTTGCCGTCGCTGACCGCCAGCTTGCCCTTGGGGTCGGAGTACTCCCACCGCATGCGGCCGGGCTTCCGCAACTGGAGCACGCCCGTTTCCGTGCGCGGCTTGTGACCGGCCTTTGTATACTCCTCACGAAAAAGGACTTGCAGCGTTTTGGCTTTGTTATACCGGGTTTCCACGGTCTTGAGAAGCCGCTCCAACGGCGTTTCGCCGGCAAATGCCGACACCGCCAGCAGGCACACTGTCAGCCGAAACGGGCTCACACCACTTTTGACGCAGCAAGAGCCTCAAACGTGCAGGGTGACGGGGTGGCTTCAGCCGGCGGAACGAAAGTTCCGGGCCGGCTGAAGCCCAAACGCCGCAAACTACTGGATTGCAACGGTGATGCCGGCCTGGCTGCTCTTGCCCCCGATGCTCACCGCGAGAGAGACCGCCGAGCCGGACGGGGCATTCTGCGGGACGAAGAAGTTGATTTGCAGCACGCCCGAAACCACGCCGCCCGCTTCCGCGTAGCCCGCCAGGGTGGTCGGTTGACCGCCTAGCTGAACCGACGGCACTAGCAGCGGGAACGTCGTGCTGTTTTGGATCACCTTGCCGGTCGCGTACGGACTGGTTAGCCCTTCCCCTGTCATGTAGAACGCAATGATCCAACCCTTTTGGGCGGGAGTGGCGGGCGTGTTCGGACCCTTGAAGTTGCCTTGGCCGTCGTACATCCACGCGACGGCCTGTCCGGTCCCCGTCAGGTTGGCGGAGAAGATTCCGGGGGCGACGGTGGCGCCGGTTAACGGGAAGGCGTTGGAGGACTGGCCCAGGTATTTCACCTCCACCGAGAAGTTGGCAAGACCGGCCACTTCGTACGGAACAACCGCGTTGATCTGTCCGGCACTGACCATCAGAAGAGGCGCCGGTATACCAATCGGCAGGAAGAGCACCTGCACGCCGCCCATGAGCGTAGGAACCGAAGTGCACGGACTGGGGCACGTGGTGGAGTTAAGTTGCACGGCTGTAGCCGGCCCGATGGGGTTCGTCGCGTTGGCGAATATCTGAATGACCTCGCCTGGCGACACGGCTCCCGTTGCTCCGCTGGCGCCATTGTTTATACCCGTAATGGTCGGCAGCGGCGCCGTAACGTTGAGCGTGATATTGACAATGGTGGTTCCCGAAGCCGGGCTCGTCCCGGTTACCGTTACACTTCCGGTGTACTGGCCGGACGAGAGGTTGGTGGGATTGATCGAAACCGTCAGGTTGAATGTGCCGGTATTGGGCGTGGTTCCCGAAGTCGGGGAAACACTAAGCCAGCTGCCGCTTCCGGTGGTTGCGGCCACCGCGGTGAAGTTGGCCTGGGCTCCGCCGGCCGAGACCTGGATGGTGCCGGTCGGAGTATTGCCGCCCACGGTGTAGCTGAGCGTCAGCGTGGTCGGCGACGCGGTCACAATGGCCGATCCCGAGATCGCCATCGTCACCTGGATGGTCTGCTGCGTCCCGCCGGTCGGACTGATTGTAACCGTGCCCTGATAGTTGCCTGGCGAGAGCGAGCCGGGGACCACGCTGACGGAAAGGCCGGGGTTATTGTAAGGCGTTTGCGCCTGCGTGACGTTGGTCTGGATCCAGTTCGCCACCCCGCCCGACACCGCGGTGGAAACGGTGAAGGCAATCGAAGCCGTTCCCGAAACCGCGTTCACGATGGTCGCCGTCTGGGCTGCCGGCACGGTTCCACCCTGCGTGTAGGGGAAGGTCATGCTGGTCGGCGTGACCGTCACGTTGCCGCCCGTTCCCGAAGCGGACACAACCATGCTCACGTTGACGGTCTGCGCGTTCCCGTTCACAGTCAGGGAAATGGTTCCGTTGCACGTAGTGCCGGCAGATATCGCCGACTGGTTCACCGATACCTGGATGGTGGCGGGGGTTGACATGGTGCCCGATGGAGAAATACCCAGCCAGTTCGATCCGGCGCAACTCTGCTCCGAGG
>Ga0335081_10013449_pt1 | contig 13237 bp, 12 predicted proteins | sample Lox_Sample_35_FD_206713 | JGI IMG/M metagenome (GOLD analysis project Ga0335081, IMG submission 206713) | Soil microbial communities from Loxahatchee National Wildlife Refuge, Florida, United States - Lox_Sample_3.5 | ecosystem: Environmental > Terrestrial > Soil > Wetlands | place: USA...
TCCTTTTTCTGTTCGCTCATTTGTTCTCCCATAGCCGGCAACGGCCTTGCCGCGGCTTTGCCGGAATATTTCCGGCCAGAAGCGCGCGCCGGCAGAACAATTTCGCCCCGCACCGGGATCAAGTTCGTGCTTTCCCGCACGCTGGCGTTTTGTCGCCGGGAGGCGAGCGCCTATAGTCGGCGGCAGCGGGGAGCCGCATGCTCGAAGACCTCCTACGGCGCCGGACGTACAACGCGGTCACCGATCTTCTCGACGCACATGTTGCGCGCGGCCTCGGCGAAAAGGCCGCGTTCATCGATCCAGACCGTTCGCTGAGCTATGGCGAGCTGCAAGCGCACACCTGCCGGTTTGCCGCGGCGCTGAACAATCTCGGACTGCGGCAGGAAGAACGGCTCGCGCTTCTGCTCTACGACACCGTCGATTTCCCGGTTGCGTTCTGGGGCGCCGTGCGCGCCGGCATCGTAGTGCTGCCGCTCAGCACGCTGCTCACCGCCGAGCAATACACCTATATCCTCGGCGACAGCCGCGTTTCAGCGATCGTCGCAGCGACGCCGCTTGCCCGGATGCTGGCGCCGGTTCTCGACCGGTTGCCGCGCCTGCGCACGGTCATCTTAGCCGGCGCGAGCGGCGGCGAAAAGGCCGCGTTCCCCGGCCGCAGCGTGCATGATTTTTCCGACCTGATCGCCGGCGGGATGCCGGATCCGTTCACGGCGCCGACGCTCACCGACGACGTCGCGTTCTGGCTCTACACCTCGGGCTCAACCGGCGAGCCCAAGGGCGTCAAGCACGTTCACACGACGATGATGGCGGCGGCGCGGCTGATGGGCCGGCACGTGATCGGGATTCGTGAAGACGACGTAGCGTTCTCGGCGGCGAAGCTGTTTTTCTCCTACGGTCTCGGCAACGCCATGGCTTTTCCGATGTCGGTCGGGGCGACGAGCGTACTGCTGCCGCAACGGGTGACGCCCGAGGCGGTATTCGACGTCATGCGCCGGCGGCGGCCGACGGTCTTCTACGGCGTGCCGACGCTCTATGCCGCGATGCTGGCGCATCCGGAAATGGCACGCGGCGCCGGTTCGGATCGCTTACGGCTCGCGATCTCCGCCGGCGAAGCGCTGCCCACGCATCTCGGCGAACGCTGGCGCGAATTGGCCGGCGTCGAGGTCCTCGACGGCATCGGCTCAACCGAGATGTTCCAGACCTTTCTCAGCAACCGGCCGGACGATGTGCACTACGGCACCACCGGCAAGCCGGTTCCTGGATATGATCTCGGCATCATCGACGAGCATGGCCATCGTGTCGCCGACGGCGAGATCGGCGAACTGATCGTACGCGGCCCCACCGCGGCAGAGGGCTACTGGAACCAGCGCGCGAGGAGCCGCCGCACCTTTGCCGGCGAATGGACCCATACCGGCGACAAATTCTTTTGCGATGCCGAAGGCTACTACCATTACTGCGGCCGGACCGACGACATGTTCAAGGTCAGCGGCATGTGGGTATCGCCGTCCGAAGTCGAGGCGGCGCTCGCCTCGCATGAGGCCGTGCTTGAAGCCGCGGTTATCGGCAAGGAAGACGCCGACGGGCTGATCAAGCCGAAGGCTTTCATCGTGCTGAGAAACGGCTACGCCGCCGACGACGGATTGATCGAAACGCTCCGGGTGCACGTCAAAGCCTGCGCCGGACCGTGGAAATATCCGCGCTGGATCGATTTCCGGCCCGACTTGCCGCGGACCTCGACGGGAAAGATTCAGCGTTTCAAGCTGCGGGAGCTCGAGAGCTGACTCGATATCCCAAGCGCGCGCTGCGCGCGCCGCGTTCAAGCCTCGAATAGTCGGCGCACCAGGCGGCGCGCCAAGACGCCGGCGACGCGGCGGCGGTAATGCCCGGGCGTGAACGTCGTTTTCATCGCCATGATCTGATCGCGCACCAGCGCATCGAGGCCGGCGAACACGCGCTGGTCGAGCGCGCCGCCGCAGAGCGCGGCAGTGCCGGCAAGGCGCACCGGCCGCGGATTGGTGCCGGTGAAGGCGACGCGCAGATCGGTGAGCCGGTCGCGCTCGCGCTTAAGGGCGACGGCGACCCCGGTGACGGGAAATTCGATCGAACGGCGGATGCGGATCTTGTCGTAGGCTGACCGCAAACCGGGAATGTTTCTCGCCCGGACCGCGGTGATGGTTTCGCCGGGTCGCAGCGACAAAAAATATTTGCCGTCGCCGCGCGTCGGCGTCACCGGCTCGTCCTGCCGGGCATAGCCGATATAGAGAGCGGCGAGCGGTAGCGTGCGCGCACCCGACGGCCCAGCAATGTCGAGCTCGGCGTCGAGTATCAACAGCGCCGGCGCCAGATCGCCGCTGAAGGTGGCAAAGCACACGCCGCGGCTCTTCGGCGCGACATGGCAGATCGTGCCGGTGGTCTTGAGGCAATGCGCATTGGCCTCGCGCCACCATTCGCTCTGATTGTAGTAGATGCAGCGCGTGTCGAGCGCGAGATTGCCGCCGACAGTGCCCATGTTGCGGTGGGTCGGGCCGGCGATGTGCGCCGCCGCCTGCGCCACCGCCGGATAGTGCTCGACCACGCCCGGATCGGCGGCGACTTCGGCGAGCGTTGCCGCAGCGCCGAGGTGAAGTGCGCCGGCGTCGGCATCGATGACGCGCAGCTCGGCGATGCCGTTGAGGTCGATCAGCACCGGCGGCGCGACGATGCCCCGCCTGATATTGACCAGAAGGTCGGTGCCGCCGCCGAGAACGCTGCTGCCGGAATGTTCGGCGCGCGCTCTCACAAGCTCGTCGAGCGTCCGCGGGCGCACGAGGTCGAACTGCGGCAGCGCGTCCACTATCCGCCGCCGCTGCTCTTGAGGCGCCGCGCCCGCTTTTCGAGCGCGGCGAAAACGCGGTCGGGCGTCAGCGGCAGATCGTTGAAGCGCAGCCCGGTGGCGTCGGCGATGGCATTGGTGAGCGCCGGCAGGAATGCTGCCAGCGAGCCCTCGCCGGCTTCCTTGGCGCCGAACGGTCCGTGCGGGTCGATGCTCTCGACGATGCCGACCTCGATCGGAGGCGAATCCTCGATCGTCGGCACCCGATAGTCGAGCATGTTGGCGGTGAGCATGAGACCGTCGTGATAGGCGGCCTCTTCGCTCATCGCCTGGCCCATGCCCATCCACACCGAGCCCTGCACCTGGCCCTCGACCGTGAGGCGGTTGAGCGCCTTGCCGCAATCATGCGCGACCCACACCTTGTCGACGGTGACGGTCCCGGTCTCCTCGTCGACGCTGACCTCGACCACCTGCGCCGAGTAGCTGTAGCCCATGGTGCCGCCGATCGCGGCGCCGCGATATTTCTTGCCGCCATGCGATTCCGGGATGGTCGAGTAGTTGCCGGTGACGGTGATGGTGCCGGTGTCCTTGAGCGCCTCGGTGACGACCTCCTCGAAGCTGAGGCCCTTATCCTGCGCGCCGGCGCGATAAAGCTCGCCCAGGCACTCGATCTCGTCGGGCTTGGCGTCGAGCTTGCGCGCCGCGGCGGCGATCAGCACCGCCTTGAGCTTCTGCGCCGCTTCGATCGCGGCATTGCCGACCATGAAGGTGACGCGCGAAGAATAAGAGCCATTGTCCTTCGGCACCACGTCGCTGTCGCCGGTAATGACGCGCAGCCGTGCGAGATCAAGGCCGAGCACCTCGGCGACCGCCTGCGCCAGGATCGTCGTCGAGCCCTGGCCGATATCGGCGGCGCCGGAGAGAACGACGATCGAGCCGTCGAAGTCGAGCTTGATCTTGACCGTCGCGTGCGGCTCGCCGGTCCAGTTCACCGGCTTCGAGGCGCCGCTGAGATAATGCGAGCAGGCAAATCCCAAGCCCTTTTTTACGCCTGAGCCGTTCGCCAGCTTGCCCCTGCGTTCCTTCCAGCCGCTCTCGCGCTCGACCCAGTCGATGCATTGCGGCAGGCCGTAGCTGTTCACCATCAGGTCATTGTCGGTGAACGTCGGCGCGTTGAGATAGTTGGCGCGGCGGACTACGATCGGATCGACGCCGAGCTCATGCGCCATCTGATCGAGCAGGCTCTCGAACGCGAAACGGACATCGACGGTGCCGTGGCCGCGAAACGCACCGCATGGCGGCGTGTTGGTGAGCACGCGCTTGCCGATGTACCGCACGTTGTGCAGATCGTAGATCGCGTAGAGCATCGAGCCGGCATAGAGGATGGTCACAACGCCATAGCCGGAATGCGCGCCGCCGCGCTGGATGCATTCGCACTCGACCGCGATGATGCGGCCGTCCTTGGCCATGCCGAGCTTGAGCCTGATGTCGGTCTCGGGCCGGCCGCGATGGGTGATGAAGGTCTCCTCGCGATTGACCACCAGACGCACGCAGCCGCCGGCCTTGCGCGCCAGTAATGCGGCGATCAGCTCGACATTGAGCGCCTCGGTACGGCAACCGAAGCCGCCGCCGACCTGCGGCTTGACCACGCGGATGCGCGACATGTCCATGTCGAGAATCCGCGCCAGCATCAGGTGGACGTAGTACGGCACCTGGGTCGAAGCGTGCACCGTCATCCGCTCGCGCACCGCATCGTAGTCGGCGAGCGCGGCGTGCATCTCCATCTGGTTCTGGCACACCTCGGCGCAATTGTAGCTCGCTTCGCGCACGAGATCGGCGGCGGCAAAGCCGGCCTCGACATTACCGAGCTCGAAATAAACCTCACGCTCCAGATTGCGCGGGCGGTGAGGATGCAGATCGATGGCGTCGGGCGCGATCGCCTCGCGCGCGGTGTGATAGGCCGGCAGCTCGCGGACTTTGAGCCTGATGCGGCGCACCGCTTCCTTGGCGGTGGCATCGTCGATCGCGGCAACAGCGGCGACCGGCTCGCCGCGATAGCGCACGCGGTCGCGCGCCAGCGGATGCTCGCTGCGCGCGATCGGCAGCACGCCAAAGGTCTTGTCGCAATCGGCGCTGGTAACGATCGCCTTGACGCCGGGAAGCTTCGCCGCCTCGGCAACGTCGACTTCCAGAATTTCGGCATGCGAATAAGGGCTGCGGAATATTCGCCCGGCGAGCGCGCCCGGGACGATGAGATCGGCGGTGTATTTGGCCCGGCCGGAAACTTTTTCCGGCCCGTCGACCATCGGCACGTAAGCGCCGATCGTATGCGGCGCGATCTCGTTCACGGCGCGGCACCAGCCGCGCATAGCTCTGCGGCATGCTTGACCGCTTCGATGATCTTCACATAGCCGGTGCAGCGGCAGATGTTGCTGCCGAGCGCCTCGCGAATCTCGTCATCATTCGGGCGCGGGTTGTGCCGCAGCAGGCCGGCCGACGCCATGATAAAGCCCGGCGTGCAATAACCGCACTGCGAGCCGAGCTTCTCGTGAAACCCGCGCTGCACTGCGGACAGGCGGCCGTCCTGCGCGAGCGATTCGATCGTATCGACACGGCGCCCATCGGCGATTGCCGCGAGCGTGAGGCATGACAATCGCGGCTTATCGTCGACCAGCACGGTGCAGGCGCCGCACTCGCCGCCGTCGCAGCCGGTTTTCGTTCCGGTCAGTCCGACGGTTTCCCGCAAATAATCCAGTAGAAGCAAATTGTCGGGTACTGCGTCGCTGCGTGCGCGGCCGTTGAGCGTCAGCTGGACAATGCGCACCATGCAGGCTGCAAAATGTTTTTCTGTTTGACGGTCCTCATATCAGAAGCGATTGCCGCATTCAAATCGCGCGTCGCGCGAGCCTAAAGCCTGGCACGCGCCGTCATCGCGCGTCAGCGCGCTGGAAACGGGCGACGACCGCCTCGGGTATAGCCTGGGGCTTGATGAGCGATGGATCGGCCGCGTCGCGTGTCGCCCACACCCTGGTCTCGCGGCCATCGACGGCGAGTTCGCCGCGCACCCGTAATTGATGTTCGACATCGAAGCTTGAACGGCGGAACGCACTGACCTGTGAGGCGAGCTCGACGGCGTCGCCGAACCGCGCCGGAGCCAAGAAGCGCGCGCTGGCATCGACCAGCGGAATGCCGAGAATCTGGAAGGCGCCGGCGAGATCGGGCGGCTTCACACCCAGCGCGGCCTCGAACAGAAGCCAGGTGCCCCAGTCGAAGAATTCAAAGAAGCGGCTGTTGAAGACGATCCCGGCCGGATCGCAGTGCGCCCATTCAATGGTGAATTGCCGGCGGCTGATGAGGTTGGCCATGGCGTTCCGGTCCGTCGCTCGCATCGAACCGCGGGATCGGCAATCCTGTCAAACCTCTGCACGCAAGGCGCGAATGCTGTTGCCCAAAGTTGCGTCAAGCCTTCTCCCGACGTAACTGCCTCTGCCCAATAAATAGGCAGCCGCTATCGAAAAGACGGATTCAAAATGGGCGCACGCCGCCTCATACTTTTCGGTAATTCGCGAAAAAAGCTCGGTATCTCAATAATATAGCAAACGCAACCGACTGGCATGGTCTTTGCGATTTGAAACTCAGCGCGGCGGGTGCAGGCCCGGTCGCGCGCGTCTAAACAGAGGACCGCGGGACCGTCGCTGGCTTGCCGCCGCGGCGGGTCTCGTCCTTGGCCTTACGGCGGCGATACCCGCTCAGGCCGAGGATACGATCAAGGTCGGCATTCTCCATTCGCTCTCCGGCACCATGGCCATCAGCGAGACCACGCTGAAGGATGTCGTGCTCATGCTCATCGACGAGCAGAACAAGAAGGGCGGCGTGCTCGGCAAGAAGCTCGAGGCGGTCGTCGTCGATCCGGCCTCGAACTGGCCGCTGTTTGCGGAAAAGGCGCGCGAGCTGATCAGCAAAGACAAGGTCTCCGTCGTGTTCGGCTGCTGGACCTCGGTGTCGCGCAAATCGGTGCTGCCGGTGTTCAAGGAGCTCGACAACCTCTTGTTCTATCCGGTGCAGTACGAGGGCGAGGAAAGCGAGCGCAACGTGATCTATACCGGCGCCGCGCCGAACCAGCAGGCGATCCCCGCGGTCGATTATCTCGCCAGCGCCGAGGGCGGCAACGTGAAGCGGTGGGTGCTGGAAGGCACCGACTACGTCTATCCGCGCACCACCAATAAGATCCTCGAGGCGTACCTCAAGGACGTGCTCAAGGTGAGCCCCGACGACATCATGATCAACTACACGCCGTTCGGCTTCTCCGACTGGCAGACCGAAGTCGCGGCGATCAAGAAGTTCGGCTCCGCCGGCAAGAAGACGGCGGTGGTCTCCACCATCAACGGCGACGCCAACGTGCCGTTCTACAAGGAGCTCGGCAACCAGGGCATCAAGGCGACCGACATTCCGGTCGTGGCCTTCTCGGTCGGCGAAGAAGAGCTTGCCGGTCTCGACACCAAGCCGCTGGTCGGCCACCTCGCGGCCTGGAACTACTTCGAATCGATCAAGACGCCGGCGAACACCGCCTTCATCAAGGCGTGGCACGAGTTCATCAAGAATCCGAAGCGCACCACCAACGATCCGATGGAAGCCCATTACATCGGCTTCAACATGTGGGTGAAGGCGGTGGAAAAGGTGCAGTCGACCGATCCTGATAAGGTCATCGACGCGCTGCCCGGCACCAAGGCGCCGAACCTCACCGGCGGCGTCTCCGAGCTGCTGCCGAATCATCACATCACCAAGCCGGTGTTCATCGGCGAGATCAGGCCCGACGGCCAGTTCGACGTGGTGTGGAAGACCAAGGACCTCGTTCCCGGCGCCGCCTGGTCGCCTTACATCACGACCTCAAAGGACCTCATCGGCGACTGGGTCAAGCTCAAGTGCGGCAACTACAACACGGTCACGAAGAAGTGCGGCGGCGCGTAACGGCGGCGTCGGCATAGCGACGGTATGTGGCGGGGAGGCGCCATGCCGCCTCCCCGCGGCAGAAGCATGATCCCGAAAAGCGGATTGCGTTTTCCCGACAGATCATGCTCAACGAAAAGCCGGGGCCGGGTTCTTCTGATATCATTTAGACCAAAACCGCTCCGGTCCGGGGATCTGGCAATGCGTTTGAGCCGAGCTTGTCTCGTCGCGCTGCTATTGGGCTTGGGCCTTGCCCTGTGCTGCGCGACCGCCCACGCCGCGAGCCTCAGCGAGGCGCTCGCCCATTTCACCGCCGACGATTTCAGTGAGACCAGTACCGGCATCAACGAGGTCGCCGCCAGCGGCGACCCGCGGGCTGAGACCATTCTGCGCGCCCTGCAGGATGGCGCGCTGATGTACAGCGCGGAGAACAAGGCCGTCTACATCAAGGACGAATCCGACAAGTTGACCGACGCTGCGACCGGCCAGCCGCTCGCGGGCGACGCGCCGGCCGACCTCGACACCGTGCGCATCAACAATCGGCTGCGGGCGGCGATCGAGGCCGCGCTCGGCGGGCTGACGCTACTGGCGCGCGATCCGGATGCGCGATTCGAGGCGGCGCAAGCCGTGTTCAAGTCGCGCGACGTGCGCGCCTTGCCAACGCTCGATACCGCCATCGCCAAGGAGCAGGATCCGCGGGTCAAGCGCGCGTTGATTGAGGCGCGTGCCGCCGCCGTGCTGTTCAGCGACAGCGCCAAGGACGAAGACAAGCTCGCCGCCGTCGAGGTCGTACGCCAGCGCGCTGATCAGGAATCGCTGGCGCTCCTTTCCAGCCTGCCGGCCGGCACCTCGGCGCCGGTGCTCAAAGCCGCGGCCGCGGCGATCGCCGCCATCAACAACCGCCTGGCGTTGTGGAATACGGTGCAGAATGCCTGGTACGGCGTCTCGCTCGGCTCGGTCCTGCTGCTTGCCGCGATCGGGCTCGCCATCACCTTCGGCGTCATGGGGGTGATCAACATGGCGCATGGCGAGATGGTGATGCTCGGCGCCTATGTCACCTTCGTGGTCCAGGAGACGATCCGCACCAGAAACCCGGCTCTGTTCGACTATTCGCTGGCGATCGCCATCCCGCTCGCCTTCCTGGTCGCCGGTTTCGTCGGCATCTTGATCGAGCGCGGCATCATCCGCTTCCTCTATGGCCGGCCGCTCGAGACACTGCTGGCGACCTGGGGGCTGTCGCTGATCCTGCAGCAGGCGGTGCGCACCACCTTCGGCCCGAACAATCGCGAGGTCGGCAACCCATCATGGATGAGCGGCGCCTTCGACGTCGGCGGCATCACCATCACCTATAACCGGCTCTGGATCATCTGTTTCGCGCTTGCGGTCTTCGTCGCGCTGCTCGCGCTCCTTCGCTTCACTCGGTTCGGCCTTGAAATGCGCGCCGTGACGCAGAACCGCGCCATGGCGGCGTCGATGGGCATCCGCACCAGCCGCGTTGACGCGCTGACGTTCGGCCTCGGCTCCGGCATCGCCGGCATGGCCGGCGTCGCCCTCTCGCAGATCGACAATGTCAGCCCTAATCTCGGCCAAGGCTACATCATCGACAGCTTCATGGTCGTGGTGTTCGGCGGCGTCGGCAATCTGTGGGGCACGCTGGTCGGCTCCTTCGTGCTCGGCGAGGCCAACAAATTCCTCGAGCCCTTTGCCGGCGCGGTGCTTGGCAAGATCGCCATCCTTGTGCTCATCATCCTCTTCATCCAGAAACGGCCGCGCGGCATGTTCGCGCTCAAGGGCCGGGCGGTGGAGGCATGACCGCGCACATCCTGATCCGTTCGCTCGACCGCGGCGCGACGCTGTTCCTGATCATCATCGCCGCCATCGCGGTCGGGGTGCCAGTGCTCAATCTCATGGTGCCGGAGACTTCGGCGTTCCACGTGCCGACCTACCTGGTCTCGCTGTTCGGCAAATACGCCTGCTATGCGCTCCTGGCGCTGGCGATCGACCTGATCTGGGGATTTTGCGGCATTCTCTCGCTCGGCCACGGCGCCTTCTTCGCGCTCGGCGGCTATGCGATGGGCATGTATCTGATGCGGCAGATCGGGACCCGCGGCGTCTATGCCAATCCGATCCTGCCGGATTTCATGGTGTTCCTGAACTGGAAGCAATTGCCGGTCTACTGGTACGGCTTCCAGTATTTTCCCTATGCCGCGCTGATGGTGGTGCTGGTCCCGGGCGTGCTCGCCTTCGTATTCGGCTGGTTTGCGTTTCGCAGCCGCGTCACCGGCGTCTACCTTTCGATCATCACCCAGGCGCTCACCTTTGCGCTGATGCTCGGCTTCTTCCGCAACAATTTCGGCTTCGGCGGCAATAACGGCTTGACGGACTTCAAGGATATTCTCGGCTTCAACGTGCAGGCGGAGACGACGCGCGCGGCGCTGTTTGCGGTCTCGTGCCTGGCGATCATGCTCGGCTTCATGCTCTGCCGCGCCATCGTCACCTCGAAGTTCGGCAAGGTGCTGATCGCGATCCGCGATGCCGAGGCGCGCACGCGCTTCCTCGGCTACCGAGTCGAATCCTACAAGCTCGTGGTGTTCACCATCTCGGCCTGCATGGCCGGCGTCGCCGGCGCGCTTTATGTCCCGCAAGTCGGCATCATCAATCCGAGCGAATTCGCGCCCGGCAATTCCATCGAGGCGGTGATCTGGGTCGCGGTCGGCGGCCGCGGCACGCTGACCGGCGCGGTGATCGGCGCTGTGCTCGTCAACTACGCCAAGACGTTCTTCACCACCGGCGCGCTGGCGCCCTATTGGCTGTTCATGCTCGGTGCCCTGTTCATCGCGGTGACCTTGCTGCTGCCGCGCGGGGTGGTCGGCACGATGCGGCACTGGACGGCGCTGCGCCGCGACCGCGCCTCGGCGGCGGCCGAAGACGGCGTCGTCGAGCCGTTGCCGGCGGAATGAGGTCGCGGCCATGGAAGCGCTGACCACCGCACTCCTTTATCTCGACGGCGTCACCGTCTCGTTCGACGGCTTCAAGGCGCTCAACAATCTCTCCTTCGCCATCGAGCACGGCGAGATGCGCGCCATCATCGGCCCGAACGGCGCCGGCAAGACGACGATGATGGACGTGGTCACCGGCAAGACCCGGCCCGATCTCGGCGAAGTGATGTTCGACGGCCTCTATAATCTCACCCGGCTCGATGAGGCCGAGATCGCCGAGCTCGGCATCGGCCGCAAGTTTCAGAAGCCGACGGTGTTCGAGAGCCACACCGTCTACGATAATCTCGAGCTCGCGCTCAAATCCGATCGCCGCGCCCGCGCCGCGCTGTGGTGGCGCGAGACCGCCGACGAGCGCCGTCGCATCGAGCAACTCTTGGAGATCGTCCGCCTCACCGCGGTGCGCCATCGCCTGGCGGCCAGCCTGTCGCACGGCCAGCGGCAATGGCTCGAGATCGGCATGCTGCTGGCGCAGGAGCCGAAGCTCCTTCTGGTCGACGAGCCGGTCGCCGGCATGACCGACGCGGAGACCAGGCAGACCGCGGAGCTGCTCAAGGAGATCAACCGCGACCGCACCGTGATCGTGGTCGAGCACGACATGGCCTTCGTGCGCGACCTTGACGTCAAGGTCACCTGCCTGCACGAGGGCTCGGTGCTCGCCGAAGGCACCATCGACCAGGTGTCGAGCAACGAGCGGGTGGTGGAAGTGTATCTAGGGCGATAGAAGGGGGCGAATAGCGAATAGTAAAATGGCGAAAGCGGAAATTTTCCTGACCCTATTCGCCATTCGCTACCTGCCATTCGCAAAAGAGACATGCTTGACGTCAACGCCATCGATCTGCACTACGGCGCCGCGCAGGCGCTGCGCGCGGTGTCGCTTAAGGCCGCGCCGGGCAAGGTGACCTGCGTGCTCGGCCGCAACGGCGTCGGCAAAACGAGCCTCCTCGAGGCGCTCGCCGGCCAGCATACGGCGAGCCGCGGCACCATCACGTGGGAGGGCGAGAACATCACCGCGCTGCGGCCGCCGGAGCGCGCCCGGCGCGGCATTTCCTACGTGCCGCAGGGCCGGGAAATCTTCCCGCTGCTCACCGTCGAGGAAAATCTGAAAACCGGCTTTGCGCCGCTCAAGCGCGACGATCGCAGCGTTCCCGACGACGTGTTCTCGCTGTTCCCGGTGCTCAAGGACATGCTGCGGCGGCGCGGCGGCGACCTGTCCGGCGGCCAGCAGCAGCAGCTTGCGATCGGCCGGGCGCTGGTGATGCGGCCGCGGCTTCTCCTCCTCGACGAACCGACCGAGGGCATCCAGCCGTCGATCATCAAGGACATCGCCCGCGCCATCGTCTATCTGCGCTCGCTCGGCGCGATCGCGATCGTGCTGGTCGAGCAATATCTCGACTTTGCCCGCGAACTCGGCGACCATTTTGCCGTCATGGAGCGCGGCGCCATCGTCTATTCCTGCGACCGCGCCAACCTCGACGAGGCGGCGCTGCGGCGAGCGATGGCGATCTGATCAGCGGATGAATGACCGTGAACGCGCCGTTACGCCAGGAGCTGTTCGCCGCCAATCGCGCGACGGGGCGCCTCGCTTGCTCGGTCGTCGCCGCTGCGGGCAGCGCCCGGCGCGCGCGCCTGCATGAGGCCGGCTCGCTGCGCCTGCGCTTCCCCAACAGGGAGCCCGGCGGCGCGCTCGAGGCGGTCATGGTCAACACCGCCGGCGGCATGGCGGGCGGCGACCGCTTCGACATCGACGTCGCGGTCGGCGCCGGCGCAAAGCTCGCCGTGACGACCGCCGCAGCGGAAAAAATCTATCGCTCACTCGGGCCCGCGACCGAAATCGGCGTGAAGCTCAAGGTCGGCGTCGGCGGCGCGCTCGCCTGGCTGCCGCAGGAGACCATCCTGTTCGACCGGGCGCGGCTCTATCGCACCATCGCGGTCGACCTCGCCGGCGACTCGAGCCTTATGCTCGCCGAAGCGGTCGTGTTCGGCCGCTCGGCCATGGGCGAAACCGTCACCTCGGGCGAGTTCTTCGATCGTTGGCGCGTGCGCCGCGGCGGAACGCTCGTCTTCGCCGAGACGCTTCGGCTTGGTGGCGCGATCGCGCAGCGATTGGCGCGGCGCGCGAGCGCGAATGGCGGCGTAGCCGTAGCCAGTGTGCTGAAATTTCCCAGCGACGACGCGAGCATTGCAGCGGTCCGCGGCATCGCGGCGGATTTCCGTGGCGAAGTCGGCGTGTCGGCGTGGAATGGACTTGCACTCGCGCGTCTCGTCGCGCCCGACGACGCGACGCTTCGGCGCGATCTCATCACCGTCGTCACCGCGCTTGGCGGCACGCCGCCGCCGCGGCTGTGGCTGAACTGAGGGACCGGGGCTGGGCAGAGCGCCGAAGGCTGGGGGCTTAGATGCATCTGACACCGCGCGAGAAGGACAAGCTGTTGATCGCCATGGCGGCGATCGTGGCGCGGCGGCGGCTTGAGCGCGGCGT
>Ga0335081_10013450_pt1 | contig 13237 bp, 13 predicted proteins | sample Lox_Sample_35_FD_206713 | JGI IMG/M metagenome (GOLD analysis project Ga0335081, IMG submission 206713) | Soil microbial communities from Loxahatchee National Wildlife Refuge, Florida, United States - Lox_Sample_3.5 | ecosystem: Environmental > Terrestrial > Soil > Wetlands | place: USA...
CGAATTATTAAAGTCTTACTTGAAGTTGATGAAAGCCCAGCCGGGTTGGGATGAGTTTCTTGCGAAATATGAAATCCGGCGCGTGCTGGTGCCGAAAGGATCGACAGTCGATAACCTGTTGCGAGAAAACGAAAATGCCTGGGGAATCACTTACGAAGATCCACGAGCCGTGCTGTTTGTGGCACGGTAGGAGGTGAAGCAAAGAGTCATGCGGGCAATGCGCTTGTGGGTCAATTAACGTCTTCCGTGCTGATCCCGAAGCCAATAATGGCCGTTACGGCGACCGGCCGGTTGCCTCGCATGGCAGGGCGGAACTTCCAGGCAGGAAGGGCAGCGATCACCTTGGCGCTAAGCGTGGCAGAACCCGGCTCCAGCACCCGGAGGTTGGTGAGCCTTCCGGAGGTATCCAGAGTGCAGGCAATCACGAGGCGTGAAACTTTCAAGCCGCTGGGCAGATCGGTACGCATTTGTTGCGGGCCTGCCAGCGCGTCGGCGTAGGGATGCGCAGCCGAGGTGGGATCGGAGTACTCCATAACCGCTTGTCCGAGGGTGGTGGGCAGATAGATGGTATAGACCCGTTCGCCTTTCAGCAGACCGTAGAAGTTGAATGCGCCGCCGGAACGCGAGGTAGCTTCAATGGTAATCTCGGGACCTCTTTCCTGCTTGACTGACGAGCGCCGGGGATAACTGGGATCGCTGCTTCCCGGAGGACCGAAGCTGGGAAGATTAACGACATTAGTGCTTCCGCCGCTTACCGAAACCCCAGGCACTGCAGGGGTGCCGCTGGTCTCATTTCCGGCGCCGCCGGGGCCGGCGGTAGGCGATATTCCTCCATGAGCGTTCGGATCGGATCCCCGCTGGGCGCCCGCTTTGCCCGCTCCGGGGCCTTGGCCGGTCATGCCGCTCCCGGGTCCATTGCCGTGGCCAATTCCTGTTCCTCCGCCCGCGCCGCCGAGGCCTGGCTTGTCGACGCCACCCGGAGACAGGGCGAGCGAGCCTTTGCCACCGCCCGAATTGCCGACCCTGGAACCAGGCTCGCTTGATACGACCACGCCCGATCCGCCCCCGCTTCCACCTCCGCCGCTGGGCGGGGCGAGAACGGAACCAACATCGTTGGCTCCGCCCAAACCGGCTCCTTTGCGCCCAGTGCCAGATCCTCCCCGGCCTAATCCGGGAGGCGGCGGAACGACGTTGTTCGCGAGCAGAGTTCCGTTGGCGTTTCCCGAACGGTCTCCAGATCCCCGTCCTGCACCCGAAACGGTGGCCGAGGGAGGTGGCGGGATAACGTTAGCCGGCAGGGACGCGCCACCTCCACCTTGTCCACCTGCAGTGCCTGAAGAATTTCCCGAAGGAGCAGAAGGCGGAGGCGGCACCACCTGCTGAGTTCCGAAAAGCTTGCCCAGAAGTGTACTGACGATCGAAGTATTGCCGTTCGGGGTAGGAGGAGGAGGAACCACTTTGCTTGGATTGCCGATGGCGCTTCCGCTTGCGAGCCGGCGCAGATCGGGGGATGCGTCGGTCGAAGGAGGGGGCGCGATCACCGATGGCCGGGGTAAGGCAAGTTTGGGCTGGCGCGCAGTCTCCTGTTCGGGCGCAGAGACCGGCGGTGGGACGACATTCACGTTGTTCTGAACCGGGGAGCGTGTTACCTCCGGGCTAAAGGTCTGCGGAGCCGGCGGAATTACGTTGCCACGAAGCGCCGGGGCAACCCGCATTCGGCTGCGTGAAACCTCGTCGGGGGCGGGCGCAATCACATGAGAATTCAGTGCCGGGGGGTCGCGCAGCTGTTCCCGGGCAATGGACGGTGATGGGGGAACAACCGTTGTTGTCAGAGAAGGAGCAGCCAGAGGCTTGTCACGTGAAAGTTCGGGGGCCGGCGGAACTACGGAATCCAGTGTCAGGCCGCGGCGCGACCGGTCGCGGGCTATATGCGCAGGCGCCGGCGGAATCACATCCGGCGGAAGGTTGGGCAAGATCAGCGCCGCATGCAAGCCTTCGGACGGCGGCGGGCCGGGAACAGGTTTGACAGCAAGAAGATTGGCCACGGCGTCCATGCTGGCGGGTAGCTTGAGATTGGGAGCATCGACAACCTTGTCGACGAGAGAACTTCCCCGCGCCACCCGAATAGTCTGCGTGCGATGGTGCGCCTCTTTGCCTCCAGCTCGACCTGTGGCGCCGGACTGCGCGCCGCCCAGATCTTGCGTGCGCGGCAGTTCGTCGCCAGAGTAATAGACCACCTCATACGGCTGGACTTTGGGCGGAGCGTACGGAAGCAGCCGGGTTACCTCTCTAGGCAACACAATCACCACGAAAAGGAGAAAGGCCTCGATCATCCAGGCAGCCAGCAAACCTCGATAGGGAAGAACGCCGTAGGGAGCCTCCCCAGCCAGCCGTTCACCCGAGCGACCGAAAGCGGGACGGATCGAAGTAACGAACTCGCGCCAGGGCGAGGACCACTCCACCAAGAGCTTGGGCGCATCGTGGCGTTGGATCGTCGGTTCGAGTTGGAGGGTATGACTCACGCCGGGGAAACCCCATGATTCCGGCTTACAGTGATCTCAATTTTATCGCCCACCGTGGTTGCCGTCGAAGCGACAGTTTGACACGGAAGTTCAATTACGGAAGCGGCCTGCAAACGCACAGGAGCGAAACGCCAGGGGGGAAGATTCTGCTCCGTGTGGACCACCATGCCGTCGCGGTCGAGATAGATTACATCAATCGCAAAACGCATGCCCAGAGTATGAACGCCCCGGCAAGGGAGTATCCAAAGACCGCGGCCCTTGTGGAACTCTCCATCTGACGACCCGAGCAATCCCCGCAACCGCAACCAGTGGGTGTCCGCCAGGGCGAGTTCGGTGGCGAGGTACAACTGGCGCGTACGGTTAAAAGCCTGGCCCTGCGGAATCCATGCCGGCATGAGTACTCCTGGCTACGATGCTTGCCTTGTCGCTGTTTGCCGTTGGCTCACTTCGCCACGAGGGAGTGGTAGGCCTGGATCAGTGCGGGGCCAACCGTAACGAAGAGAAACGGTACCAATATGAAAATAACCAGGGGAGGGATCATCTTAATCGTGGTCTTGGCGGCTTGCTCTTCGGCGCGCTGCCGTCGTTGGGTGCGCAACGAATCGGAATGAACCCGCAGGGCCTGGGCCACGCTGGTGCCGAAGCGATCGGTCTGAATCAACGTCCCAACCAGTGCCCGAATGTCGTCTGAGCCTGTCCGATCCACCAGATTGCGCAGGGCCTCGGCGCGTGGCTTGCCCGCCCGCATTTCCAGGTTGACCAGGTGAAATTCATCGCTCAAATCCGGGTGCGCATGATGCAGGTCCTGGCCTACGCGCATCAGGGCCTGGTCCAGCGCCAACCCGGCTTCCACGCAGATCACGGTGAGATCGAGAGCATCGGGCAGCGCGATACGAATGCGCTGCTGACGATCCCGAATCATTCGCTTTAGCAGAAAGCGAGGAAGAAAGAAACCCAGCGCCGGCACACAAACAAGAAGAGGAAAGCTGCTAAGGCCGGAAAACGCAACGACCCCGGCAAAGCCGATGGCTGCCAGCAACAGACGGGAGCCGAAATAGTAGCTCACGTGACGGGGCTCGCGCAGCCCAGCTTGAATGAGCCAGGCACGCGTGCGGGAAACATCGGAAGGCGAAAGCGGAATGGCTTTGCTTAGAGGATCGAGTGCCTGCTCGATTCGTTCCTTCACCTTACGGGCAGGCCTTTCCCGGGCCTGGGTTGCCTGACTCCCCAGAGCGCGTAGGCGAGCTCCCAGGACGGAACTGGGTGTCAGGGCCGCGGCGCCGAACGAAAAGGCAACGAGCACGACCGTAACGAACACCAGGATGGTCAAGATCAGAGGCAGCATCCTACACCTGAATCCGGATAATCCTCCGGATGACAAAGTAGCCGATGGTTTGCAATGCAATGCTGGCCACCAGTAAAGAATGGCCAATCGGATCAGAAAACAGCGGCCTGACGAAATCGGGACTCATGATCAACATAACGCCCACCACGGCCGGAGGCATGGCCATGAGCAAAGCCATGGTCAGGCGTCCCTGCGCCGTGTGGACACGCACCTGCCGCTGAATCTTGAAACGCTCGCGGATCACATAAGAGAGGTTGTCGAGAATTTCGGCGAGATTGCCGCCCGTCTCGCGCTGCAGCATGACTGCCGTGACGAAGAATTTTACGTCCACCAAAGGTACCCGCTCGGTGAGGTTCATCAGGGCGTCGCGCACCGGCATGCCAAATTTCTGTTCTTCGTAGAGCTTGCGAAATTCGCCCGCCAGGGGTTCTGCCACTTCGTTGGAAATCATCTCCAGCGCGGTCGTGAATGCGTGTCCGGCACGAACGGCGCGGGCCAAAGTGTCGATGGCTTCGGGAAAAAGCTCCTCGAATTTCTCGAAGCGCTTGTGGCGACGATAGGACACCACGGAGTAGGGAAGAAACAGACCGATCACCAAAGCAGCCCAGCCCACACCCGGATTGCCGCTCCACAGCAGGGCTGCGCCTCCCGCAACAGCACCACAAAGAAGGCACAGGAAGAGGAAGTTTCCGGCCCGGAACTTCATGCCGGCCTGGGTCAGGGCCTCCTGCATAGCTGAAACCCGTTCGGAGCGGCGTAACAGGGTGTCTAGCGCAGGGATCTTGCTGAGCTGTTCGTCGCGCAGAAGAGCAAGTTCTTCCTGAGGCTCCCGTTCCGGCGCCTTCTGCACCGTGGCCAGGCGCTCCTTGATGAGACGGGCCCGCGCGCTGCGCTGATCCAACATGGAGACGACGGCGAAGGAGACCAGCGCGACGATGATAAAAACCACGAGTGCAATGAGTGCAGGCATGGGCAGTTCAGTTCAAACTCAAAAACCTTGCTTATATCTCCGCTTTGGTTTCAAACAGTGCTGGTCGCAGACGCGAGCCACCGGTAGCCAGACGGTCCGCGAAAAGCGGACGAAATCCGGTGGCTTTGAACGTCCCGCGCACCTTCCCATTTTCATCGATCGTGCGTCGTTCGAACACAAAAATATCTTCCATGGTGATGATGTCCCCTTCCGAGCCGGTGACCTCGGAGATAGAGATTACCTTGCGAGTGCCGTCCGAGAGGCGCGCAACCTGCACGACCGCGTGGATGGCGGAGGAGATTTGCTGACGGATGGCGCGTTCCGGAATGTTCAGGTTGGCCATGGAAACCATGTTCTCGATGCGGGCCAAAGCGTCCCGCACGGAATTGGCGTGGACTGTGGTCAGGGAGCCTTCGTGGCCTGTGTTCATGGCCTGCAACATGTCAAAGGCTTCCTCACCGCGCACCTCGCCCACCACGATGCGGTCGGGACGCATACGCAAGCTGTTGATTACCAGCTGTCTTTGCCGCACGGCGCCCTTGCCTTCAATATTGGGCGGGCGAGTTTCAAGACGGACCACATGTTCCTGTTTGAGCTGCAGTTCGGCGGCGTCCTCGATGGTGACGATGCGCTCCACGTTGGGAATGTAGCCGGAGAGAACGTTCAGCAGGGTGGTCTTGCCGGCGCCGGTTCCCCCCGAAATAAGAAGGTTCAGCCGCCCCTTAACCATGGCCGAAAGCAGCTCGAGCATGGCCTCTGTGAGGGTGTGGTTCTCAATCATGTTGCGCGCGGTCACCGGATCGCGGCCGAACCGGCGGATGGAGAGACATGGGCCATCCAGCGCGAGCGGGGGAATGATGGCGTTGACGCGGGAGCCGTCAGCCAGACGGGCGTCAACCATCGGCGAAGACTCATCTACGCGCCGGCCAACGCGGGACACGATCCGCTCGATGATCTGCATCAGGTGCTGATTGTCTTTGAATGATAGGCCGGTGAGTTCCAGCTTTCCGGCGCGCTCGATATAGACCCGGTCGTAGCGGTTCACCAGGATGTCGGAGACGGTGTGATCCTTGAGCAGCGGCTCCAACGGTCCGAGACCGAAAATCTCGTCCAGAATTTCGCGGGAAAGCCGCTCGCGTTCGGCGAAGCTGAGAGGAACGACTTCAGCGTTGACCGAGCTGCGGATCAGAACAAGAACCTCTTCCCGTGCGGTGTCGCCGGGAGTCCGCCCCAATTTCTCCAGATCGAGCCGGTCGAGGATTTTGCGGTGCAGGTCGGCTTTTACCTGCTGGTACTCGGTGCGCTCGAAAGTCTGCAAATTGGCCATAACGTCTTATACCGTCTTGAACAAGGACCACGCGGCGCGTTTGACCTCAACGTCGTTGCGCGTCAACTCGTGTGCCAGCCCGGAGAAGCAACGGGCAATCTCGGTGTGGCTCTGCTCCATGACCGGGACGCCCCGGTCAATTGCGGTGGAAATCGCGAAATACTGGTTGGGTACGCGCCACAACAGCTTGACACCCGCGGCATTCTCGGCATCGCTCTCGGTGAATCCGGTGACCTTGCGAAAGCGGTTCAGCACCAGGCGGACGCGTTCGCGGTTACCGGTCTCTCCCAGGTATTGTTGCACGCGGGCGGCGCTCCACAGCGAGGCAACGTCAGTGCACGCCACCAGCAGCACGGTTTCGGACAAATTGGAGACCAGCCGGCTTGCCGCATCCAGGCGCGAGGAGGTGTCCACGACAACGTACCGGTAATGCGTCACCAGCATGTCAAACAATTTGACGAACTCGGCTGTCGAGGGTTCGATGGCAGCCGGCACATTCGTGCCGGCAAGCAATTGCAAGCCGCCGCTATGCCGGGTCATGAAGCTCTCCAGCAGCGAAACATCCATGCGGTGCAGATTTCGCGTCGCGTCGGCTACGGTGAACAGAGGTTTAATGTTCAAGTGCAGGGCGGCATGTCCCAGAGGCGCAAGGTCGAGCAGCGCCGTATGGCCGTGAGCGGACTGCAGGGCCAGAGCGAGGTTGACGGCCACCGTGGTCGCACCACTGCCGCCTTTGGCGTTGATTACTGTAAAAACCTTGCCGCGTGGGCCTTCCTTCTGCACACGCCGTTGCGCCGTCGTCAGCCGTACGAAAGCCTCCAGTAAATCGGTCGTAGTGGTGGGCCGCTCGATGAATTCGCGGGCGCCAACCCTCATGGCATTCACGATCACTTGGGGCTGGTTCAGACTGCCGATGGCAAACACCGCCGTCTCAGGAAGTTCCTGATGCAGCAATTCGATGGCCCGCATGGCGGGTGCGGGATTATCGGCGGGGATATCGATCAGCAAAACTTCGGGACTGGCGGCCTGCACACGGCGGGTAACCGGATCCGCAGCGGCCAAGGGAAAGCTGGCGCACGTATGCACGGTGCGCGCAACGCTGGTGCCGTCGACCAAAACCTGCAGCACCGTGCGCTGCTCACTGTCGTTGGCGACGATTACGACGGAAAGCTCCGGCATACCCTGCAACTTCTCCCAGACATTCCTGTAGTTTCGGACCGCTTACTTGCCATTCCTGCCGAGCTTCTTTCCTCGCCGCGGGATCAGAGTCATTTCCCCGAGGACTTGTCAAACTTGCCCTTGTCCATGAAGGGTTGCGGATTCATAGGCCCAGCCGGAGGTTGTTCGCTGGGCGAAATCCGGTGCACGGTGCATAACACCATCAACTCTGAATTGCTCTTCTGCGTGCTCTTGCTGCGGAAAAAATTGCCCAGAATCGGAATGTCTCCGAGGCCAGGAATCTTGTTCCAGACGTCGGTGACGCGGTTATCTAGCAGCCCGGCAATCACGAAGCTCTGCCCGTCCTGTAGCTCGAATTCGGTCTCTGCCTTGCGCGTGCTCAGCGCGGGAACAGTGAAACCGGATATCGTCAATGCGTTACTGAAATCGAGGGTGCTAACCTCGGGCGCAACTTTAAGATGAATGTTGCCGTTCGGCATGATGACTGGTGTGAACTGCAACTTGACGCCGAATTCCTTGAAAGAAATGGTTACAGCGGTGAATCCCTGGCCGGGCTGAACGATCGGGAAGGGAAACTGACCGCCAGCCAGAAAACTAGCCTCTTTGCCGTTGACCGCGATGAGATTCGGCTCGGCGAGAATCTGCAGAAGGTCCTTGGTCTGCAGCGCCTGGATGGCAGCTCCGAAATTGATATCGGTTCGGAAAAGGAAAAGATTAAGCGGGTTGGTCAGGTTAATGAAAGGCGTGGTCGCCTGGCTTGAGGTCGTGCTGGTTGCACCCGTCGTGGTGGTGCTGGCGGTGTTGGTGGAAACCGTTGCTCCGCCGAATTGACCGGTGCCGGTTACGCCAACAAAATGTCCGGTGCCCGGGGTGAACAGATTGGCGCCCAACTGGGTGAGCGCGCTGCGGTCAACCTCGGCAAACTTTACCTGCAAGAGTACCTCCTGCGCACCCACCGGGCCAAAGGTCAGCACATTGACCACGTTCTTGCTATAGGCGGAAGCCAGTTCTCCCGCGCGCTTGGCTACATCTTCTGTGGTCACATGGCCGGAGAGCACGATGGCCGAGCGTGAAGGGGTGACTGAAATTTGTTCGTCGGGGAATACTCGATGTTCTTCTTCGGCACAGGCGCTGACGTCCACGTCAACGCGCAAATCGAAGCTGCGGGAGCGCTCCAGTTCGTCCCAGATAATCAGGGAAACCTCGCCGGGTGAACGGCCGTAGACCAGAATCTGTGTGGGCGTAATGACCGTGGCGTATGCCACCGTCGGATCCGTCACCGAGATGCGTTTAAGGCGCTCAGTGGTGTTGATCAGCAGCGACTTGTCGACCATCACCCGCAGCGGTGCCGAGCCTTGCGGCTGTGCGGATTGCGGCGGCAATGTGGTGGTCTGTGTGCCGGTGGGCACTGATTGCTGCTGGGGCGTGCCAGGCTGGCCTGCATCCTGGCGGGATAACGCCTCGGGCCGGGCCATGGTGGGGAGCAACAAACACAGCAAAACCACTCCCAAAAGTCTTGTGCGAACCTTCATCGTGTGATGCCTCTCCGAGCCAGGAAACGCGCAAGGTCGAAATTGCGCGCCGAAAACTGCCGTCCTATTTCGCGTCGTCACCACCTTGTTCCGGGAACTTCATATCAGGCATCTTCTTGTCACCTTCATAAACCTCGACACTAAGCACGTTGGGAGCAGGCGGCGGTGGGGCAGCTTTCTGTCTGACCGTGTGGACATGAACCGGCGCCGGAGCTGTGGCGGCGGGAGCCGCATTGACGCCCTTGTAAAGGGCACGTTCAGCAGCGGCGGGCAGGTCGTCCTCGCGGGTGTCCAGCGGATTGCGCAGGGCGAGTTGGATGTGGCCTTGCGAGCTGGCAAGGGCCAGGCGCTCCGCGTCATCAGGCGAAACCAGGAGCGTGATCACCGGGGTGTTCTGAGCCTCCCCGGCGGCATTCCGCTCAAGAGTGTGACCGGCGGCGATTACGGCCACGTTTTGCAGGACGGTCGTAGTTTGCGACTCGGAGCTGCCGGCGGGCGTTCCGGTCAATAGCACATCAACGCGGGTTCCCGGGCCGACGAAGCCAGCCACCGATACGACCTCATTCACACGAACCGAGACTGCGCGCATCCCGGGCGGAATCAGGGAAGGCAAGCCCGCCCCCGCATTCTCCGCGGCCAGCTTGCTTGGCAACAAGAATTCGCCGCTCGCGATGGGGACGACCACCCCCCGGCCCAAGACTTGCGAGCGCTTGGTGAAGACCCCGGCAGGCAGCCCCGTGGCGGGGAGCTTCGCGACGCGGACGTCGTGGTCTTCGATACGCGCGCCAACCTGGATGTTATCGGCTGCCACCAATACATCTACCGTGGGCTCATTCGAGCCAAGGACGTTGCCTCGGAGGTTGTTATAGACGTAGACACTGGCTAAAGCGCCCAAGGCCAAAGCCAGAACGCCGATCATCAGCAAACGCGTGCGGTTCATAATGCTCCATCAGGGCGCGCAAGCCTTCTCACATGCGCGGTTCGCAGACGAGAGTGCTGCCTACCCTGCCCAGCAATGGGAGTCCTATTGAATCGAGCTGGCGACGTTGGAAAAGACATTATTCGCGTTGGAGCCGATCAGCCGAATGGTGCCGACGACAATCACCAAGATTACAGCCAGCATCACAGCGTATTCTGCGATATCTTGTCCTTCTTCGTCGTGCCACAGCCTGCGCAAAGTCTTCATACCGGTTCGCCTCCTCCATAACAACTATCGGTCTGTGGTTGCTGATTGAGCATGCCTACACGGCAGCAACGCACAATCCACCTGCCTGCTTTGTCGGTGCGGGGGAGAGTTTACCGCAACTGAGCAACCACATCATACCTTGCAAAGTGGCCAAGTGGCGTATTTTTTGCACACTGTAGGTAACCTCCGTGTCAGTTTCACTTCGGAGGGCTGGGGACTACCTGCGGCTGCTGGCCATTTCTCCGGTCCACGGCGGGAGGGTTAACCACAAGTACAATGGCCTTCCGGTCTTGATATGCAATTTGCCACTGAGGAGACAGCCGCAGCCCAGTCGCGAGAGAGGAGTCGGGAGGAATGATAACGGCTTGGATGCCCCAAGCCGAGAGGTTCTCGCGCCAGGCGTCCTTCAACTGGTAGTCGTTCCAATACTGTTCAAGGAACTTATCGCCATAGACGTCCGCCCGGCCATCGATGAATACCCGAGTCGGCGGGTAGAGCTTCCAGATAAGGTACCCTCCCCAGTCGTAATCGTTGAAGAGCCGTTTGACGGGAAGGTGGTCTTGGAGAAATGCCACCGCCTCGGCCGGAAATTGACGCCCCTCGCCCTGCGGTTGCAGTTGCGCCACACGGAACGTGTGAAAGATGGCGAATAGGGCAACGCCTAGAATGATGACCGCGTTGAGCATGGTTCGATTCGGTGGGGGTGGATGAACAAGTCTAGAAGTTGCGACCTGGGCGGGCTTAAGGCTTTCCAGTCGGACAGAGAGAAGGGGAATTGCAATCAATACAAAGAGCGGAATCATGCGGATTGAGCAGAGCGCGGCGTAAGTAGCGACGATCAAGAGCAAGAGATCGCGGAGACGAATACTGCGGGAGATACCCGCCAAAGCAGCCAATACTGCCAGCAGCAGAAACAAGAACGGCCAATACTCCTGCCGATGGAAGTTCGGGGAGGCCCATTCGACGATGTAACTCTGCATTGCAGGTGAGCGCAACGTTTGGATCGGATAGGAGTACATGCGCAGGCCATTGGGATTGAGGGGAACGATGAGCAGATCAGCCACTAGTATCAGCGCCAGCAAACGTAGCCGATGAGCCGGAAGGCTGGCGGAAGCGAGAATGCCCTCGATCAACTCCCCTATAACAAACAGAAAAAGCAATACCAAACCGAGCGCGAATCCCGCATGCAAGTTCACCCACAAGAGGGTGAGCGGGAGGGTCCACAACAGAAGCCCGGGTTTTTGCTCGGAGCGCTCCAGCAGAAGCAGCCACAAGCTGCCGAGAACGAGGGAGATTACTTGCGGCCGGACGCCCCAGAGCGGCGCTGTAGCCCAGGCGCCGGCAAGCGCGAGAACTCCGGCCAGATAAGGCCTTCCCTCACAACGCAGATAGAGCGGGAAAAATGCAACACTCAGAACGGCGGCTGAGAACAAAATCAGCCCAGTCCAACCGGATGCGCGAAACACTCCGAAAAAGAGAAGATCTGTGAGCCACTCATGTGCGACCCAGGGTTCTCCCAATCGAGTGAACGAGAATGGATCTGTGTGCGGAACGTTGCCTTGCTCCAGAATGTACTGTCCTGTTTTGAGGTGCCACCACACATCCGGGTCGGTGACATTGCGGGCGGCCATCGCGAACAGGCCCAGGAAAACCACCAGGATAAAAGTGCGCTTCGTGGTCAGGAATTCCTTCATAACGTCCTTCATGCGGGCGCGGCCACTGAATTTTGTTCTGGAGCCGATGCAGGCGGGGATCGTCGTAAGAGCACGACCGCCAGCATCGGCAAATACAGGAAAATCACTGCGGCCCTGCCTACTTGCGTAAAATTCCAATGGATGTGGTACCAGCGCCAGACGCCTGCTCCCCAGCTGATGAGCGCCGTCCATGAAACCTCGCGGCGTGATTTAGGGATTAGCCAGAGAATGAAGGCATCGAAGAACCAACGCTGGGGCATGAGCGCCGCTAAAAGCAACAGCCAGGCATCGCGGTCCCGATAGCGTAGCAGCGCAAGCAGGAGCAGGGGGCCGGGCAGAATGAACATGGGAAAGAAGTGCTGGTAGTAGCTTGTCTGGTGAAGCCAAAGGATCGGCCACTTGGGCATGAGTACGAGACTCAGCGCCACGACCAGCACGCAGGCAAACAGGCCGCGCCGAGTCAATCGCGTCAGAAAAACTGGCAATCCGATCTGCGGTTTTGCCAGGGTCGCGGGTAGAAGAAGCGGGAGGAATGCGCTGGCTGCGATGATCGGAGACCACTGAACCGTCATTAAGCCCGCCCAATACGGATAAGCGCAGAGAACCAGTGCGCGGCGGAAGTTCTGGCGGCGCGTCAGACCGAAGGTCAGCAACGATGTGCCGATGCCATAGAACAGGGCGCCGGCGATCTCGGGCGGCAGGCGCAGAAAAGGAAAGGCAAAAAAACCCGCGATCAGGGGATACTGCTCCAGAGGCGTATCGTAGGGGTTTTGTCGCTTGACGAGACCGTGCGCCAGGTGAAGCGCCCAATCGAAATCGGCGGCATCCTGGTGCAAGCGTAGAAGCACAAACCAGCAAAACGCTCCGGCGACCGTGCCGGTAGCTATCGAAATTGCGAGGCGCTTGCCCATGCACCCGGTCTTGGACTCACCAGTTGTAACATGAGGCGACCGCGGGGCGAACACGTCGCAGAGTTTGTCGAGGACCTTGCGAAAATATCTGCAACCCGTTGCCTTTCTTGTACTGGCTGTGGTGGCAGCGGCCAGCATGTGGTTTTACGTCATCGGCATTCTGCGGGCGCATCAGATCGCGGATGCGGAGGCCAAACAGATTCCCCGAGGAAATCTTTCTGACCTGTATCCGCGATGGCTGGGAGCGCGTGAGCTGTTGCTGCATCATCGCAATCCCTACAGCCGCGAGCTGACACTGGAAATTCAGGAAAGTTATTACGGACGCCGTCTGGATCCGGCGAGAGCGAATGATCCCAAAGATCAGCAGGGTTTCGCCTATCCGGTATACGTGGTTTTTCTGCTGGCGCCGCTGATCGGTCTGCGCTTTGCCACTTTGCAAATCATCTTCTATTGGCTGCTGGCAGTCCTTACAGGAATGAGCGTGTGGCTGTGGCTGCGGGTTTTGCGCTGGCACCTGCCGGCCATCATGGTTGCCGCTTGTGTAACCCTCACGCTGGGTAGCTTTCCAGCG
>Ga0335081_10013451_pt1 | contig 13237 bp, 13 predicted proteins | sample Lox_Sample_35_FD_206713 | JGI IMG/M metagenome (GOLD analysis project Ga0335081, IMG submission 206713) | Soil microbial communities from Loxahatchee National Wildlife Refuge, Florida, United States - Lox_Sample_3.5 | ecosystem: Environmental > Terrestrial > Soil > Wetlands | place: USA...
GCCTCGAGTGCGCCCGCAAGTCCGCCCATCAATGCGTGCGCGCGGCACGTATCCATTGCGCCGCTCAGCGTCGCGATGTCCATATGGTCGAGCAGGCGGCCGTCGGCTTTCTGCGCCGTGTCGATCAGCAGGCCGGCAAACCCGCTTTGCGCCATCAGCGGCGCCAGGCCCAGGTCCGCGCCGTGATCCGCGAACAGGACGCCCACGATCTTGATGCGCCGCGCGAGCGGCGCCAAGGCCCGGATACAGTCTTCGCGCCCCGGCTCCGGATAGAGCGCGACCTTGACGTAGTCGACGCCCGCGTCGGCCAATGCTGTGGCGGCGCCCACCACGGCGTCCGGCTCCATCGCGAGCTCGCCCGCGACGGCGCTCACCGGCCGCCGGCGCGCGACCGTGGCGACCGTCGTGGCGACCGTATTCGGGTCGACGGCGCCGAACGCCCCGCGCGTCGGATCCTTCAGGTCGACGATGTCGGCGCCGTGCCGGACCGCAATCTCGGCTTCCTCGGGCCCGGTCACGCTGGCGAGCAAGAAGGTCATCGCGGCACTCCGGACCGCAGCGGCCCAACGAGGAGACACAAGGTCACATCGCCAAAGCTAGCGCAAATCGGCCGTGATTCAACCCGACGATCGCAGTAGCATAGGATGCGAGCGGGGGTGGACAGGCCGGGAGCGCACGCTTGATCCGAACTCTTTTAACGGCCGTCGCGCTGTGCGCCCTCGCGGCGGACATTGCGTTCGCCGACACGACCGAGATCAGGATCGGTTATCTGCGACAGGGCGAGCCCAGGACCGCCATCTCGCTCCTCGATATTCCAGCCGCCGATGACGGCGTGGCCGGGGCCAAGCTCGCGATCGACGACAACAATACGACCGGCCGGTTCCTCAACCAGCATTTCCGCCTGGACGAGACCGTCCTCAAGGACGAGGACGATCCCGCGGCGGCGGTGGAGAAAATCGCAGGGACCGGCATTTCGCTCATTCTCGCCGATCTGCCGGCCGACGCGCTGCTCAAGGCCGCCGATGCGGGCCGGGCGCACGGCCTACTCCTGTTCAATGTCGGCGCGATCGACGATCGGCTGCGCGAGGAGGATTGCCGCGCGGACGTGATCCATACGGCCCCCACCCGCTCGATGTTGGCGGACGGGCTCGCGCAGTACCTGGTCTGGAAACAATGGCGCAAATGGTTCCTCGTCGTCGGCTCGCACGATGCCGACAAGCTCTACGCCGACGCGCTGCGGCGGGCCGCCAAACGGTTCGGCGCCACCATCGTGCAGGACAAAGTCTTTGCCGACACCGGTGGTGCGCGGCGCACCGACAGCGGCCTCTCCCAGATTCAGAGTCAGATTCCGCTGTTCACCCAGTCGGCGCCCGATTACGACGTGCTGGTTGCGGCCGACGAAAGCCAGGTGTTTGCCGCCTACCTGCCCTATCGCACCTGGTTGCCGCGGCCGGTCGCCGGCTCGGCCGGCCTCGTGCCGACCAGTTGGGACGGCGCCCACGATCAATGGGGCGCGATCCAGCTGCAGAACCGATTCATACAGCTGTTTCATCGCCGGATGACGGCGCGCGACATGCAGGCCTGGATGGCGGTGCGCATGATCGGCGAAGCGGCGACGCACGGGCACGCCGCCGACCCGAAGGCGACGCTCGACTTCTTCAAGAGTCCCGATTTCGCGCTGGCGGCGTTCAAGGGGCAGAAGCTCACCCTGCGGGACTGGAACCTGCAGCTGCGCCAGCCGATCCTGCTGAGCGACGGGCGCGTCATCGTCTCGGTCTCGCCGCAGCCGGGATTTTTGCACCAGTTCTCGGAGCTCGATACGCTCGGGGTCGATCGGCCGGAGACGAAATGCCGGCTCGACGCGTCGAAGGGATGAACCGACGATGGTGTGGCGCGGCGTAGTTCTCGGCACCGTCATGGCGCTCGGCCTCGCCCGGCCGGCGGCCGCCGTGATGGCCTATGTGTCGAACGAGAAGGGCAATACCGTCTCGGTCATCGACACCGATACCTGGCAGGTGGTGAAGACCATCAAGGTCGGCCAGCGGCCGCGCGGCATCGCGTTCACCAAGGACGACAAGTTCGTGCTGGTCGCGGTCGGCGACGACGACACGATTCAGATGATCGATGCCAAGAGCCAGGAGGTGGTCGGGGAGCTGCCGTCCGGACCCGATCCGGAGCTGTTCACCGAAGACCCCGATGGCAAGCTGCTTTACGTCGCCAACGAGAACGACAACACGGTGACCATCATCGACATCGACAAGCGCACCCAGCTCGGCGCCGTGCAGGTCGGCGTCGAGCCGGAGGGCATGGTGGTGAGTCCGGACGGCAAGATCCTGGTGAACACGTCCGAGACCACCAACATGGCGCATTTCATCGACCTTGCGAGCCGCAAGATCGTGGCCAACGTGCTGGTCGATTCCCGTCCGCGCTTCGGCGCATTCAAGCCGGACGGCTCGGAGCTCTGGGTGTCTTCGGAGATCGGCGGTACCGTCAGCGTCATCGATCCGGTCAGGCACGTGGTGAAACAGAAGATTGCCTTCGCGATCCCGGGCCTGCGCGCCGAGGCGATCCAGCCGGTCGGCATCAACATCTCGAGCGACGGCAAGAAAGCATTCGTCGCGCTCGGCCCGGCCAACCGGGTCGCGGTGGTCGACGGCGTCACCCACGACGTGATCAAATACCTGCTGGTCGGCCAGCGGGTGTGGCACATGGCGTTCACGCCCGACGAAAAGTACCTGGTGACCACCAACGGCGTGTCGAACGATGTCAGCATCATCGACGTCGCCTCGCTCAAGGTGGTCAAGAGCCTCCAGGTCGGCGAGCTTCCATGGGGCGTGACGATTGCACGGCACTGAACAGCTGACGCTCGACCGCACCGCTGCCGCCGCGATCCTCGCGCTCGCGGTCGACGGGGTGAGCCATTCCTATGGACGGCGACGTGCGCTCGAGGAGGTCACCTTCGCGATCGCGCCGGCGAGCTTCACGGTCCTGCTCGGCCTCAACGGGGCCGGCAAGAGCACCCTGTTTTCGCTGGTGACGCGGCTGTTTGCGACCCAGCGCGGTGCGATCCGCATTTTCGGTCACGACGTCGCGCGCGCCCCGGGCGAGGCGCTGCGCATCCTCGGCGTCGTGTTTCAGCCGCGCACGCTCGATCTCGATCTCTCGGTGATCCAGAACCTCACCTATCACGCGGCGCTGCACGGCATCGGCAAGCGCGAGGCGCGCGGGCGCGCCGCCGAGGGCCTCGCCCGCATCGGCCTCGCCGACCGCATGCGCGACAAGGTGCGGGACCTGTCGGGCGGCCAGATGCGGCGGGTCGAAATCGCCCGCGCGTTGCTGCACCGGCCGCGCCTGCTCGTGCTCGACGAGCCGACCGTCGGGCTCGACATCAAGGCACGGGCCGACATCTTGGCGCATGTGCGCGGCCTCGTCGCGCAGGAAGGTGTATGTGTGCTGTGGGCGACGCACCTCGTCGACGAGATCGCCGAGACCGACGACCTGATCATCCTGCACAAGGGCCGGATGCTCGCCCATGGGCCGGTCCCGGCGGTGCTCGCGCAGACCGGCGAGCAGAGCGCACGGGCCGCGTTCACGCGCCTCACCGTCACGCCGGACACGGATGCGGGGGACGCGCCATGACCATGCCGCTCGCCGCGCCGCGGGGCTTTACGCTCGCCCAATATGCCATCTGCCTCAAGGGGATCGTCTGGCGCGAGGCGCTGCGCTTCCTGCATCAGCGCGAGCGCTTTGTCTCCGCGCTGGTGCGGCCGTTGGTCTGGTTGTTCATCTTCGCGGCCGGCTTCCGCCAAGTGCTCGGAATCTCGATCATCCCGCCCTACGACACATATATATTGTATGAGGTCTACATCACGCCGGGGCTGATCGCGATGATCCAGCTGTTCAACGGCATGCTGCTGTCGCTCTCGATGGTCTACGACCGCGAAATGGGCAACATGCGCACGCTGCTGGTAAGCCCGCTGCCGCGCTGGTACCTCCTGTCCTCCAAGCTCGTCGCCGGCACCGCGGTCTCGCTGTTTCAGGTCTACGCCTTCCTGGCGATCGCCTGGTTCTGGGACATCGAGCCGCCGCCGATCGGCTACCTGACCGTGATCCCCGCCCTGATCCTCGCCGGCCTAATGCTGGGCGCGCTCGGCATGCTGGTCTCCTCGCTCATCAAGCAGCTGGAGAATTTCGCCGGCATCATGAACTTCGTGATCTTTCCCATGTTCTTCGCCTCCTCGGCGCTCTACCCGTTGTGGCGCGTGCAGGAGGCGAGCCCGCTGCTCTACGACATCTGCCAGATGAACCCGTTCACCCACGCGACCGAGCTCATCCGCTTTGCGCTCTATGCCAAGATCAACTGGGTCTCGCTCGCGGTGGTCAGCGGTTTCTTGGCGGTATTCATGGTCGGCGCGATCCTCGCCTATGATCCCTCGCGCGGATTCATCGCCCGCCGCGGCGGGCCGGGAGGCGACACATGAGGCGCGAACTTCTCATCCTCGCGACGGCGGCGGTCGGCACCGCGTGGAGCGTGGCGCACGCCGCCGACCCGCGTTACCCGGATTGGCCGTGCGCGCAGGCCAAGGTGCCGGAGCTGTCGGTCGCCGCGGTCTGGGACGGTCCGCCGATCGACACCGTCGGCGAGGCGTGGAAGAACAATGCAAAAATCCGCGATCTCGTCGCGCGGCTCGCGGCACGGCGCACGCCGATCGAGGACGCGCAGAAGGCCGCCGCGGATTTCATCGCGGCGAGCGGCGCCGAAAAGGCCGAGAAGGCGAAGCTCCTGTTTGCCGGCCTGTTCGAGAATCTCAACCAGCAGCGCACCGAGGTGATGGACGGGATCGACCGCATCGCCAAGAAGGAAAAGGAGCTCGCCGACAAGGTCCGGGCCGATCGCGCGGCGCTCGGCGAATTGCAGGACAGCCCCACTCCGGATCAGCACCAGATCGACGATCTCGCCAACCGGCTGCAGTGGGGGACCCGCATCTACGAGGATCGGCGCAAGACCATCCGCTATGTCTGCGAGGTCCCGACCGCGATCGAGCGGCGGCTGTTTGCGATCGGCCGCGCGATTGCGCAGGCCGCGGAGTGATGTACGGGGCTCGTAGGGTGGCCAAAGGCGCGGAGCGCGCCGTGCCCAGTGAGGCAAGGGTGGGCACGCTTCGCTTTGTCCACCCTACTGGCCGCGTGCGGTCGGGGTCGCCTGCTCGAGCGGCAGGTCGGCGGCGGCCCATCCGTCGGTGCCGTCCGGATACCAGGCAACGTTGGTGTAGCCCATCGTCATCGCACGCTTCGCCGCGTTCCACGACATCCAGCAGTCCTTCAGGCAGTAGAACACCAGCAGCTTGGTGCGATCGCCCGCCGTAGCGTGCGCAAGATTGTCGCGCAGATAGGCCTCGGTGACGGCGGCGATCGCGCCGTATCCGGTGTCGGGCAGCCAGAGGCTGCGGGGGATGTCGGCACGCGGCTGGTCGCGCCAGATCGTCCCGGCCGGCAGGTTGGCGGGACGCGGCGGACGCGGCATCACGTCGACGAAGACTGCGTCGCGCGCTTTCCAAAGCGCCTCGGCCTGCGCGGTCGTCAACACGCGTGCGCCCGTGAGCGTCGCGGGCGTCGGGGCGCGATAGTTTTCGGTACGGTAGGCGTTCGGCTCGGCGACGTCCCCTGCCCGCGCCGTCGCGCCCGCCAGCAGCACGCACGCGAGCGCGAGCGCGAGGCGCCGGCCGCTCATGGCTTTGCGGCCGGCGGCTCGCTGATGATGCGGCCGTTCTCGTCGAGCAGCGGCACGTTGAAGCCGAGCATGAGCTTCGTGATCGCCGGCTGGTTGTCGCGGATCAGCCCGTTGAGCTCCCGCTTCCAGTTCTGATCGGTTGGTCGGACGCCCATGGTGATCCGATAGCTGAGCGCCGGCCCGCCGCTTTCCTTCAGCAGCGGCACGACGCGCAATGGCGGATCGGCCTGGCGGGCGAAATAGCCGGCAATCGGTCCCCATAGGATTCCCGCGTCGACGTCGCCGCTCGCGATGTCCTTGGTCATGGCGCGTCCGACCGAATCGACGCGCGTGTCGACCACCAGCGAATAGGGCTTGGCTGTCGGCATCAGGCCGCGCGCCACCATGTAGGTCGCCGGCGGCGTGCCGGCGACGATACCGATGCGCTTGCCGGCAAGCCGGGCGTCGCCGATCGTGTCGACGCCCTCGAATGCGCTCCCCGGCTTGAACACCAAGGTGTAGACGCTGCGATAGTACGGATTGGTGCTTTGCACGAGGTCGTTGCCCTGCGGAAAGCCCATGATGACGTCGCAGCGGAACGAGCCGAGAGTCTGGCGCACGAACCCCGTCGACTGCGGATACCACGTATAGGCCAGCTTCTTGTCGAGCTTGCCGGCCAACAGCTCGGCGAGCTTGTTCTCGAAGCCCTCGCCGCTCTCGTTGGAGAAGGGCATGTTGCTCGGATCGGCGCACACCCGCAGCACCTTCGGATCAACGAGCTCGAGCCCGAGATTGTCGCCGCCCGGCTGCTGGGCGCGGACCGGACCGCAAGGCAGCGCCGCCATCGCCGCAACCCACAGGACCGCGCACAGCATCCGTGGTCGGCTCGTGGATGGCGAAATCGGCGTCACGATATCCTCCTCGTGCCCCTCTCTGGTGCATATCCCGGCGAAGTGGACGCCGGTTCGCCGACAAGGATATGCGCCAACGCATGAATCCAGAGCACGTTCCGATGCCATCGGAACGCAACGTGGTCTAGGGCTTCGTGCCCATGCAGGTGTTCTCCGCCTGGATGGCCGCCTGCGGCTTGTCCTCGTGCTTGTCGGGCCGCTGGCGCGGCCAGGCGCCGTCCGCGCGGGCGCGCAGGTAGACGAAGATGTCGTCGAGGTAGCACATCACGTTCGGGTTGGTGCCGAATGCCGGCATCACGTTTTCCGACGCCGTGGTGACGTTCTTGCGGCCGCCGATCACCGTCGCGGTGAAGTCCGCGTAGCTCATCGTCTTGAGCGAATCCTTGAGCGCCGGCGCGTAGGTCGAGCCTTCGCCGTCGGGACCGTGGCACACGTGGCATTCGGAGTGATAGCGGCGATAACCCGAATAGGTATACCAGTCGACCGTCTTGTCGGCCCCGATCTTGAAGGTCGGATTGCCGTCCTTGTCGAAATACTTGCCGTTATCGTCCTTGACGGGGGTCGGATCGCCCGACCCGTCGGCAGTCACGATGCGACCGCTCGCGAATAGCATCAGGAGCGCGACCGCGGCCACGAATAGACACTCTCTCACAGGCGCTTCCTCTGGACTCGTTTGGGCTTTGTTGGCTCGGCGCGGTCCAATCGCCCCCGGCGATGACGCAACTGTCGACGCGCCGCGCAGGGGCGACGCGCCGACAGTCGTTGTCATCCCAAACCGCGACGTGCTCAGGGCAGTGTGAATACCGTGAGCTGGCCGCCGAGGTCGGTGTAGTTGCGCAGGGCCGCATAGCCGCCGACCGCGCCCAACCCTGCGGTCGGATCGGTCAGACCCGCCGCGAGGCCGATGCCGGCCCAGCCGCCCACGCCGGACAGCACCGCGACGTACTGCTTGCCGCCGTGCTCGTAGGTCATCACGTTGCCGATGATGCCCGACGGGGTCTTGAACCGGTAGAGCTCCTTGCCCGTCTTGGCGTCGACCGCCTTGAGATAGCCTTCCAGCGTTCCGTAGAACACGATCCCGCCCGCCGTCGCCAGCGCGCCTGACCAGACCGAGAACTGCTCCTTGTCGGACCAGACGATCTTGCCCTGCTTGGCGTCCCAGGCGATGAAGTTGCCCATGTTGCTCTCGCCGGGCGGCGGATACATGGACAGCGTCGCGCCCACATAAGGCTGGCCGGCGGTGTAGCTCACGCGGAACGGCTCGTAGTCCATGCAGACGTGGTTGGTCGGCACGTAGAACAGGCCGGTCTCGGGCGAGTAGGCCGCCGGCTGCTCGTCCTTGGAGCCGAGCGCGGCCGGGCAGATGCCCTTATGATTCACGTCCGCCTTCTCGGTCGAGTACTGCTCGACGACCTTGGGGCGACCGTAAGTCGGCGAGTTCTTGTCCATGTCGACGCCGCTCGTCCAGTTCACCTTCGGATCGTACTTCTGCGCAACCAAGAGCTCGCCGTTGGTGCGGTCGAGGGTATAGCCGAGCCCGTTGCGATCGAAGTGGACGAGAGTCTTGCGGTTCTGGCCGTTGATGCTCTGGTCGGCGAGGATCATCTCGTTGACGCCGTCATAGTCCCACTCGTCGTGTGGGGTCATCTGGTAGACCCACTTGGCCATGCCGGTGTCCGGGTTGCGGGCCCAGATGGTCATCGACCATTTGTTGTCGCCCGGCCGTTGGCTGGGATTCCACGTCGAGGGGTTGCCGGACCCGTAGTAGAACAGATTCAGCGCAGGATCATAGGAGATCCAGCCCCAGGTGCAGCCGCCGCCGATCTTCCACTGGTCGCCTTCCCAGGTCTTCAGGCTCGAGTCCTTGCCAACCGGCTTGCCGAGCTCGGTGGTGTTGACGGGATCGACCAGGATCTGGTCATCCGGCCCTTCCGAATAGGCACGCCAAGCCAGCTTGCCGGAGTTGAGATCGTATGCGGTCATCCGGCATTGCACGCCGAACTCGCCGCCCGAGATCCCGACCAGCACCTTGTCCTTGATCACCATCGGGGCCGACGTACCCGTCTCGCCTTTCTTCGGATCGCCGTCCTTCGCTGACCAGACTACTTTCCCGGTCTTGGCGTCGAGCGCGACCAGCGTCGTGTCCGACTGATGCAGAAAGATCTTGCCATCCGCATAGGCGAGGCCGCGGTTGACGGTGTCGCAGCACATCACCGGGATGACATTGGGATCCTGCTTCGGCTCATACTTCCACAGGATCTTGTTGTCGTGCGCGAGGTCGATCGCATAGACCGGATTCGGGAACGGTCCGTGCACGTACATGGTATCGCCGATGACGAGCGGCGCGCCCTCGTGACCGCGCAGCACGCCGGTCGAGAACGTCCATGCCACCTGCAGCTTGCCGACGTTGCCGGCGTTGATCTGCTTGAGCTGCGAGTAGCGATGGTTGGCGTAGTCCCCTGTCGGCATCACCCAGTCGTTCGGGTTCTGCGACATCTTGTTGAGGTCGTCATTGGCTTGGACGCCGCCAACGGACATCGCCGTGACGGCAACACAGGCTGCAAGTAGCAGATGACGCATCGTTGATCCTCCCTGCGACGCAAAACGTCGGGGTGAGCCGATGCGACCGGGCCTTCTCAGTGTGCCCAGCGACCGGCACAGCCCTTCTGCTATGGGAAGAGCCTCCGGCAGCGTGTCACGGCCCAGAACGATGCGAGGTTATTCTCACTCGCTGATCGACTGAACCTTCGAAGAAACGCCAGCGCTCCCTGGAAGCTGACGTCCTTGAAGCCGGAAGCCTGACGAGGATATTAGGCTTGCGTTTTTTCGCACGCAATAGAATTTCCGTCGCAGCGCTTTTGCGCGGCCCAACGTGTCCCATGTCCATCACGATGCGCGCGTTGGGCCGCGGCAAATCAAGCGCGCACTGGCGGAGCCATCGGCGCATGCGAAAGCTACTCGGCCACCGTCGGCGCATTCCCGCACACGCAGTTGTGATCGTGCTCGCCGCCTTTGCGCTGCTTGCGGCTTTTGCGCCGCCGAATGGGTCAATGCGTCTTACCTTTTTTCCGATTTCGCACGCGTCCGAAAATCCGCTGTCGGTCCGCGAGATTACGCCCGGGGTTTATGTGCATTTCGGCGTAACCGCACTGATGACCGCGGACAATGCCGGCGCGATCGCCAATGTCGGCTTCGTCGTCGGCCGCGACGCGGTCGCCGTGATCGATACCGGCGGCAGCGTCCGCGAGGGCCGGGCGCTCCTCGCCGCCATTCGTGCCGTGACGACGAAGCCGATCCGCTATGTGATCAACACGCACGCGCACCCGGACCACGTCTTCGGCAACGCTGCATTTGCGCCGACTGGCACCGAGTTCATAGGCCACGCCCGCCTGGCACAGGCCCTCGCCATACGCGGTCCCTACTACCTCGCCGCCTTTCGCCGCAGCATGGGCGCGCAGCTGATCGACGAGGTGAAGCTCGTTCCGCCGAGCCGCACTGTCGCGGACGTTCTGCGGCTCGACCTTGGGGAGCGAATCCTGACGCTGCAGGCGTGGCCGACCGCCCATTCGGACAGCGATCTCACGGTGCTCGACGAAACCACAAAGACCCTGTTCGGCGGCGATCTGGTATTTCGCCGCCATGTTCCGGTGGTCGATGGCAGCATCCGCGGCTGGCTTGCGATCCTCGACCCGCTTGCGCAAATTCCGGCCGGGCGCGTGGTGCCGGGCCATGGGCCGATCGCCGAATGGCCGCAGGCGCTTGCCGATGAGCGACGTTACCTCGCGCGGCTCGCCGCCGACACCCGCAAGCTGATCGCCGACGGTGTTCCGCTCGCGGCGGCAGCCGCGACCGCCGGAGCCTCGGAAAAATCACAATGGGACCTATTTGAGGAGTACAATGCGCGCAACGCCACCGCGGCTTATTCGGAGCTCGAATGGGAATAACGCGGTGGGCAAACCGGCAACGAGACGCGGAGGAATCCGATGATCACGCGATGCGGACTTGTCTGTGTGATGGGGTTGGCGTTTGCCCTCGGCGCCGGACCGCTGGCGGCCGCGGCGGCGGAGCCCGACGATCCCTGGCCGGCCCTCGCCCGCGACATCTTCAAAGGCAAGCCGCTCGCCGACGGCGGCGGCGTTCTCTCGATCGAGATGCCGTATCGCGCCGAGGATGCCGCGATCGTGCCGGTGACCCTGCGCACCACCTTGCCGCCCGGCGAGGCGCGCACCGTCAAATCGATCACCCTGGTGATCGACCAGAACCCGTCGCCGCTCGCCGCGACCTTCACGGTCGGAGCCGGCGTCTCGATGATCTCGACCCGCGTGCGGGTCAATTCCTACACTAACGTGCACGCGGTGGCGGAGCTCAGCGACGGCGCGCTCTACGTCGTGCAGACCTACGTCAAGGCTTCCGGCGGCTGTTCGGCGCCGGCCGCCAAGGACGCGCAGGAGGCCAAGGCCAATCTCGGGCTGATGCGACTCCGGCAGTTCGCGATCCCCAAGCCGTTGCAGGCGAGCACGCCGCGCGAAGCGCAGATCATGATCCGCCATCCGAACAATTCGGGCCTGCAGATGGATCAGCTGACCCACCTCTATGTGCCCTTGTTCATCGTCGACGGTCTGCGCGTCTGGCAGGGCGATAAGCTCGTGCTGGCGATGGACGGGGGAATCTCGATCTCCGAGGACCCGAACATCCGCTTCGCCTACCGCCCGAACGGCGCCACGGTCTTTCGCGCCGAAGCGCACGACACCGAGGGTCATGTCTTTCGCGGCGAATGGCCCGCCGTTGACGTGACCGACTGAAAGAAACCAGCGCGACTAGAAGCAGCGCACCTCGGCCTCGGCCTGCGCGCGCCGCAGGTCGTCGACCGCGGTCTTCGCCTGCTCGGTCGAGCGGAACTGGCTGCCCAGGATACCCGGCACCTGCGCCATGCGCAGCACGGTCTCGGCCGAGACGTAGCGCTCATAGGGCAACAGCGTCGCGATGATGTCGATCGAGCAGGAGCATTGCTCGAGCGTGCGCGGCGTCTCGCCGTTCGCCTTCATGCAGCCGAAGACATATTCGGCGCGCGCCGAGGTGGGATAGTCGTTGAGGTCGTCCGCCGCCGATCGCGCCGTCGCGGCGGTGAGGCCGAGCAGCGCAAGGCCGAAACCGATGAAAATCATCCGAGTGCCTGCCATGACTCCGTTCTCCGAGCCCGCCGAGACGGCCGCATATTGCGGGACGGTCGCGGCGACCAGCGTGGCAATTCGCCGCCGCCATCGATTAAGCTCGCAGTTTAGAGCATTCTTGCGCCGAATGCGCGCCCCTGACTTGATCGGGGGGACATCAGGGATCGGGAACGCATGAATCCTCGTCGCCATCACGCCGCGACATGGGCGAAAGCCCACGGCGCTATCGTCGCGCTGGCGCTCGTCGCCACGCCCGCGACGGCGACCGACACGATCCGCATCGCGGCGCAGAAGACCGGCACGCTCGCCTGGGAACTCGCGGTCATGCGCGCCAACGGCTACGACCGGGAGGTCGGCCTCTCGATCGTCACGACCGATCTCGCCACGCCGGAAGCCGGCAAGATCGCGCTGCGCGGCGGCTCGGCGGACGTGATCGTGTCCGACTGGCTTTGGGTGTCGCGTGAGCGCGCGCTCGGCGCCAACCTCGTTTTCTATCCCTATTCGAGCGCGCTCGGCGCCGTCATGGCGGCGCCGAGCGCGCAGATCGCTGCGCTTGCCGACCTCAAGGGACATTCGCTCGCCGTCGCGGGCGGGCCGCTCGACAAGAGCTGGCTGCTGCTGCAGGCCGCGCTGAAGCAGGACGGTATCGATCCGAAGACGCAAGCCAACATCGCCTATGGCGCCCCGGCACTGCTCGCCGAGAAGACGTTGCGCGGCGAGTTCGACGCCACGCTCAACTATTGGAACTTTTGCGCCGAGCTCGAGGCCAAGGGACTTCGCCGCGTCGCCGGCATCGAGGACATCCTGCCGAAGCTCGGCGCGAGCGGCCGCTCCGCCATGCTCGGCTACGTGTTCGACGAGAAGTGGGCCGCGCAGCACCGGGATGCGGTCGCCCGCTTCATCGCGGCGACTCGCAAGGCCAAGGATGCGCTCGCGGCCTCCGACGCAGAGTGGCAGCGGATCGCCCCCCTTGCCGGCATCTCCGACGCCGCGACGCTGAAAGTCTATCGCGACCGCTACCGCGCCGGCATTCCGCACCGCGCGATCACCGAGGAGGAAGCCGACGCGCGCGTGCTTTACGGCATCCTGGCGCGGCTCGGCGGGGCTGAGCTGGTCGGCCCCGCGCCCGCGCTCTCGCCCGGCACGTTCTACCGGCCCGAGGAATGAGATGCTGCGCCTCCTATCGCTCGCCGTGTTCTTCGCCACCTGGCTCGTCGGCGCGGCGCTGGCCGGCCCGCAGATGCTGCCGGGCCCGCTTGCGGTCGCGGGCGCTATCGTCGCGGAAGCGCGCTCGGGTGCGCTGTTCGTGAACCTCGGTGCCACCCTCGCCCGGGTGCTGCTCGCCTTTGCGCTGGCGATGACGGCCGGCACGGCCCTCGGCATCCTGATGGGACGGGTGCGGACCGCCGACCGGCTGGGCGATCCCTGGCTGCTGATCCTGCTCA
>Ga0335081_10013453_pt1 | contig 13235 bp, 10 predicted proteins | sample Lox_Sample_35_FD_206713 | JGI IMG/M metagenome (GOLD analysis project Ga0335081, IMG submission 206713) | Soil microbial communities from Loxahatchee National Wildlife Refuge, Florida, United States - Lox_Sample_3.5 | ecosystem: Environmental > Terrestrial > Soil > Wetlands | place: USA...
CACCCCGGCTGCGGGCGATCAGAGCGCGCTGCGAGAGTGGTCGGGTCCGGGGATCCGTCGTGCCCGATGCTGAGGCGGCCCGGTCAGCGCGGAGTCCCGTGGCCGGTCGACGCAGCGCGGAAGGAGGGACAGGTGAGTCGCCGCGGCTGGCTGCTCTTCGCAGCGATGAGCGTGATCTGGGGGATCCCCTACCTGCTTATCAAGGTTGCGGTGGGCGGCGTGCCCGTTCCTGTGCTTGTGCTGGCCCGCGTGTCTATCGGCGCGGCGCTGCTGGTGCCCATAGCCGTGCGCCGGCGTCAGCTCGGCTCCCTGCGCCCGCACTGGCGCTGGCTCGCTGCGTTCGCCGGGGTCGAGATCATATTGCCCTGGTTCCTGCTTTCCGCGGCCGAGACCCGGCTGTCGAGCTCGCTGAGCGGGCTGCTGATCGCCTCGGTGCCGATCCTCGTCGCCCTGCTTGCTCGCCTGACGGGCGGCAGCGAGCGGCTGTCGGCCGCTCGCTGGGCCGGGCTGCTGGTGGGGCTCGGCGGCGTGGCCTTGCTGGTAGGCCCCGGGGTGGCTGGCGGCAGCACAGGATCGGTCGCGGAGGTGCTGCTGGTCGCCGTGTGCTACGCAACCGGCCCGCTCATTGCCAGCCGGAGGCTCGGCGGACTGCCCTCGCTCGGGATGACCGCGGCGTGCCTGGCCTTCGCCTCGGTCGTTTATGCGCCGGCTGCGGCGCTGGACTGGCCGGCCGCCATGCCGTCCGCTCAGGTCCTGGGAGCGCTTGCCGGGCTGGCGGTTGTCTGTACCGCCCTGGCGTTCCTGCTCTTCTTCCGGCTGATTGCCGAGGCCGGTCCGAGCCGGGCGAGCGTGATCACCTATATCAACCCGGCCGTCGCTGTGGCCCTGGGCGTGTCGATCCTCGGCGAGCAGCTGACGCCTGCGATGGTGGTCGCGTTCGCGCTGATCCTGGCTGGATCGGTGCTCGCGACCAGGCCAGGCAGGCGGGGCGAGCGCGCGGCTGCGCTGCCCGCCTTATCCCCCCGGCGCGGTGTCTGCGGCGCGGATAGACTCGCGCAGGTGATTGACCTCAAGGCCGCACGACAGGACGCCAGCCGGTACCGGGCGGCGCTGGCCCGGCGGGGCGCCGCCGAGGACTTCGACGCGCTGCTCGCGGCCGACGCGACCTGGCGGGAGCACACCGAGCGGGCAGAGGGCCTGCGGGCACTGCAGAAGAAGCTGTCCAGGGGCAAGCCGGACGCCGGCCAGCTTGCCGAGCTCCGGCGGCTCGCGGCGGAACTCGCCGAGGCTACCGAGGAGCAGGCTCATGCCGCCCGCGAGCGCGATCAGCTGCTCGGCAGGATCCCGAACCTGCCCGACCCCGCCGCTGCCGACGGGATGGACGAACAGGACGCGCAGCTGGTCCGCGGCTGGGGCGAGCCGCCGCGATTCAGCTTCGAGCCGCGTGACGCCCTGGACCTCGGCTCCCCCCGCGGCTGGATCGATATGGCCAGGGGCGCCCGGCTGTCCGGATCGAGGTTCGCCTACCGGATCGGTGACGTGGCCCTCGCCGAGATGGCGCTCTACCGCTATGTCATCGACAAGCTGGCCGGCGCCGGGTTCCTGGTCGTGCTGCCGCCGGTCCTGGTCGGCGAGCGGGCGATGTACGGGACCGGATTCCTGCCGACTGAAGCTTCCAACCTGTATCACCTGGAGAAAGACGACCTGTACCTGACCGGCACATCCGAGGTGGCGCTGGCCGGCATTCACGCCGACGAGCGGCTCGAGGAGAATCAGCTGCCTGCCAGGTATGCCGCGCTCACGACCAACTTCCGCCGCGAGGCCGGGGCCGCGGGCAAGGACACCAGGGGAATGTTCCGGGTGCACCAGTTCGACAAGGTGGAGATGTACGTCTACTGCCTGCCTGAGCAGTCGGCGCAGATGCACGAGCAGCTGCTGAGCTACGAGGAAGAGATAGCGCGCGACCTCGGCCTGCCGCACCGGGTGATGAACATCGCCGTCGGCGACCTCGGCGCGCCCGCCGCGAAGAAGTACGATATCGAGGCGTGGTTCCCCACCCAGCGGCGCTACCGCGAGATCACCTCCTGCTCCAACACGACCGACTACCAGGCCCGGCGGCTGAACATCCGGTTCCGCCGCGGCGGCAGGCTCGAGTTCGCGCACACGCTGAACGGCACCGGCGCGACCGCGCGGGCTCTCCTGGCGGTGATGGAGAACTTCCAGGACGAAGGCGGCACCGTGGCGGTGCCCGGGGTACTGCGGCGGTTCGGCGCGCCTGCCACGCTCGGCCGCGCCCGCTAGCGCGGGTCCGGCGATGATCGCGGTTGCCGGTGAGGCGCTCATCGACGTGATCGTCGACTCGGGCGGCCGGGCGCACCCGCGGCCGGGCGGCGGCCCGGTCAACACGGCGCGGACGATCGCCCGGCTGGGCCAGACAGCGGTGTTCGTCGGCCGGCTGTCCGGCGACCGGTTCGGGCGGCTGCTGCGCGACCGCCTCGCAGCCGACGGCGTCCGGATCGCCATTGCCGATCCGGCCAGCGAGCCGACGACCCTCGCCGTCGTCCACCTCGGCGCCGCAGGCGTGCCGGAGTACAGCTTCTACCTGACCGGCACCGCGGCGGCCGAGGTGGATTACAGTCTCCTGCGGGCGGCCCTGGCGGACTGGCCGCGGGCCCTGCACGTCGGCAGCCTCGGCCTGGTGGCCGATCCGGTCGGCGCCAGCCTGGAACGGCTGACTGCCGCCGCGCCCGAGGAAACGCTGGTGATGCTCGACCCGAACTGCCGCCCGGAAGCGATTACCTCCCGCCAGCAGTACCTGCGCCGGCTGGGCCGGGTCATCGAGCGGGCAGATGTGGTGAAGGCAAGCGTCGAGGATCTCGCCTACCTGTCGCCGGGCGCCAGCCCCGAGAGCGCGGCAGCCGCCCTGCTGCGGGCCGGCCCGGCCCTGGTCCTGGTCAGTGACGGTCCGCGGCCGGCCCGTGCGTTCACGGCCAGTGACGAGGTGAGTGTTGCCGTTCCGGCAGCCGAGATCGCCGACACGGTGGGCGCCGGAGACGCTCTCGGCGGGGCATTCCTGTCCTGGTGGGCCGCCCGCCAGCGCACCCGAGAGGACCTGCGGCAGGCCGGCGAGGTTCAGCTGGCGGTCCGCGCTGCCGTCGAGGTCGCCGCGCTGACCTGCGCGCGCTCCGGCGCCGAGCCGCCCTGGGCGGCCGAGCTGGTCGGCCGCCCGGGCTGGATGTGAAGCAGTCAGGCAAGATCGCGGCGCTGGGGATTGCGCGCGCGGCGGCGGCCGGCTCAGCCCGGGCTCGCCGCGCCTTCGCCCGGCGAGCCCGCGGTGCCCGTGGCGCCCGCTGCGGTGAACATGGCCAGCAGCGCGGCGCCGTCCGGCGAGCCGAGCCCGCTGCACGCGTCCCAGCCGGGCCCGGCATGGTAGGCGCCGTTGCTGCCGCTGGTGATATCCCGGAACCCGGCCGCCGGCTTGCCCGCTGTAACGCCCGCATGCAGGAGCTCCTGCAGGAAGCCCAGCTTCCGGCCCGTCGCCTGCGCGAGCCGGCTGGTCAGCGCCGCCCAGAGCGGCGCGACGGCGCTGGTGCCGCCGACGACCTCCTGCTGACCGTCGACCAGGACCTGATAGCCGGTGGCCGGGTCGGCGTTGCCTGCCACGTCGGGCTCGCCGCGGCCGGTGCCGCCGCCGGGCCTGGCCGGGACGCCGGCGGCAGCCTGCCAGGCCGGCAGCGCGAATACCTCGCTGACGCCGCCGCCTGTCGCCCCGCCGCCGCTGCCGTCATTCCAGACCGTTTCCGAGCTGATCACCCCGGTCGCCGTGTTGCCCTGCAGGCTTGTCCCGCCGCAGGCCAGGGCGCTGGGGCTGGATGCCGGGAAATCGCAATGGGGCTTGCTGCCGGCGGCGCCGTCGCTGCTGCCGTTGTCGCCGGCCGCCACGCAGACGGTCACGCCCAGCGCCGCGGCGTCGGCGATGGCGGCATCCAGCGCGGTGCGGGCCTGTGCGGTCCAGGAATCCTCGGACTGGCCCCAGCTGATGCTGACCGCAGCCGGCGTGGGGGTCGCGTGGATGGCGTCGGTGACCGCGTCGACGAACCCCTGGTCGGTGTTCGGCGCGAAATACACCATCTGCGCCGCGCCGGGTGCCACCGACCCGGCCACTTCGATGTCGAGCAGCACCTCGCCGTCGGCGCCCGCCGGGTCCTGGCCCCCTCCGTTGCTGGCGCCGTCGACGCCTACGGCCGTGACCGAAGGCGTCGGGATACCGAGGCCGGGGAAATAGGTGTCCAGGTCGGTTTGCGCGAAGCCGCCGCCGAGCTCGATGATGGCAATCGTCTGGCCGGCTCCGTCGGTCTCCGCCGGGAACCCGTAGAAGGCGGCTACCTGGGGCGGGGTGTAGGAGACCTGCTGCGCTGCCGGGGCCGCGCGGCGCAGCTGGGACCGGGCCTGCGGCCGGTTGTCCAGCCCGAGGACCGCGACCACGATGCCGTCCAGCTCGGCGGGCACCTGCAGGCCGCCCTCCCGGTACCGGTGCGTGACCGGCGCGGACTGGCCCCGTCCGGTGCTGGTGACCAGGCTCAGCGTGGCCCGGAAGGCTCGTGCCAGGGCCGAGACCGGGCCGGCCACCGTCACCCGCCGCGAGCCGGGGTCGCGCCCGGTCACCTCGAGCCCGAGACCGAGGCCGGTGAGCACGTCGGCGACCAGTGCCTGGTCGGCGTGATCGGAGCCGTGCCGCTGCCGCAGCGCGTCCGGGCTGAGCCGGACCGGCGCGTCGCTGGCGCTGCGGGGCAGCTCGGCCATCCGGCGGGTCACTACGGTGATCTCGATCCGCTCTGAGTCGTCCAGGCTGCCCGCCGGGGCGGCGGCGGGAATCGGCTCTCGCGAGCTGCCTGGCAGCGGCACATACGATGGGTCGGTCATGATTCGCTCCTAAGACTTGCCGTCGGCGAGCCGGCGCCGCCGGAAGCGCCGTCCCGGCACTAGTCAATAACGACGCGGTCCGGATGACAGCCTTTCTTCCGGAATCGCATGAGCCGCAGCCGGCTCGCCGGCCGGGCAGCACGGGCGGCACGGGCAGCGGCCGGCGCAAGGCCGGCCAGGCCGGGCAGCACGGCAGCCACCCGGCTCAGCCGAGGTTTAGCTGATGGTTTGCGGGTAGTTGTCTGAAGTAATTCGCGAGTGCTCAGTCTGGCATAGCCGCATTTATCCGCCTATCCGGAGGCAGGGAGTGCGCATCATAACCGTGCTGGTCATTGTGTGGCTGGTCATCGGCGCCATTGCGGCCGGACAGCGGCACTACTACAACCATCGCGCGGTGACCTGCGCGCACGCGGGCACCATAGCCCTGACGGTCCTCGCTGGCCCGCTGAACTACTTTGGCGCGAATCCGAAGGCGACATGCGCCGCGCCCAAGCCGGGCAGCTGACCTGGGAGACGAGATGGCGCAACGGCGGCAAGGCCGGCGGACCTGGCTGCGCGGTAACCGGCCGCGGGTGGTCGTGGTCGGGGCGGGATTCGCCGGGCTGTCGACAGTCAGCAGGCTGACCAGGGCGGGCCTGCGGGTGACCCTGGTCGACCGCAATGTCTACAGCACCTTCCAGCCGCTGCTCTACCAGGTTGCCACCGGCGGCCTGAACGCCAGCGACGTGTCCTACCCGCTGCGCGGCTTCGCCAGGAAGTACGGCGCGCGCTTCCGGCACGGCGAGCTGGCCGGCATCGATGACAAGGCCGGCCGCGTGACGCTCGCCGACGGCAGCGGCGCGGACTACGACTACCTGATCCTGGCAACCGGGGTGTCGGCGGCCTACTACGGGGTCGCCGGGGCGGAAAAGTACACCTGCGGCCTGTACACCCGCAGGGACGCGGTTGCGCTGCGTGACCGGATCATGGCCGGCCTCGAGGAGCTCAGCGCGTCGAACGAGAGCCGCGACGTCGGCGTGACGGTGGTCGGCGGCGGCGCCACCGGGGTTGAGCTGGCCGGGACTCTCGCGGAGCTGCGCAGCATCGCGGTCCCTGCGACGTTCCCGGAGATCGACCCGGCCCGCTTGCACATCAGGCTGGTCGAGCAGGCCGCGGCGCTGCTCGCGCCGTTCCGTCCCGCGCTGCGCCAGTACGCGCTCCGCCAGCTGCGCGAACGCGGCGTGGATGTCCAGCTGGGCACCGCGATCAGCGAGATCACCGCCGACCGGGTAGTGCTCGCGGACGGCCGGGAACTGCACAGCGACCTGACGGTGTGGGCCGCGGGGGTGACTGCGCCGGCCGCCGCGGGCCGCTGGAACCTGCCGCAGGGCCGGGGCGGCCGCATCGCCGCCGGCCCGGACCTGCGGGTAACCGGGCATGACCGGATCTTCGCCGTGGGCGACCTCGCGCTGACCGAGGCCCATCCGCTGCCTCAGCTGGCCCAGCCCGGTCTGCAGATGGGACGGCATGCCGCCGAGCAGGTCCGCAGGCTCGCATCCGGCCTGCCGACCGTGCCGTTCGCCTACCATGACAAGGGCATCATGGCCACGATCGGCCGGCGGTCGGCGGTGGTCCAGCTGCCCGGGCACATCCGGATCCGCGGTACGCTCGCCTGGCTCGCCTGGCTCGCCCTGCACCTGGTCACGCTGCTCGGCAACCGGAACCGGATATCGGCGCTCGTCAACCTGACCTACCGGTATCTCACCTGGAGCCGCACCGGGGGCGTCATCGTGGGCGACGACCCGCCGATGCCGCGCAGTCAGTGACCGAGGTCATGACGCGATGACAACCACCGGCAGGCCGGCCGGCTCGCGGCAGCGTCCGGCTGCCAGGCGCGAGCAGCCCGCCTGGATCGCTCCGCAGCTCGCCACGCTCACCAGGGACAGGTTTTCCGACCCGAAGTGGATCTTCGAGCGCAAGCTGGACGGCGAGCGCTGTCTCGGCTTCCGCGACGGGCAGCGGCTGCGGCTGATGACCCGCAGCCAGAACGACGTCACCCGCAGCTACCCGGAGATCGCCGCCGCGCTGCGCGCCCAGCCGTGCGGTGACTTCATCGTCGACGGGGAGATCGTCGCGCTCGCCGGGAGCCGGACCAGCTTCGCGCGGCTGCAGCGGCGGCTGGGCATCCGCGACCCTGGCCAGGCGCTGCGCGCCGAGGTGCCGGTGTGCTTCTACCTCTTCGACGTGCTGTGGGCCCCGGGCCGCGACGTCCGGCCGCTGCCGCTGCTTGAGCGCAAGCGGCTGCTGGCCGCGCTGCTGTCGTTCGACGACCCGCTGCGCTACACCGAGCATCGCGTCGCCGACGGCGAGGCGTACTTTCGCGAGGCGTGCGCCAGCGGCTGGGAGGGACTCATCGCCAAGCGCGCTGACGCGCGGTACCAGTCCGGCCGGAGCCGGTACTGGCTGAAGTTCAAGTGCGAGAGCGCCCAGGAGTTCGTGATCGGCGGCTACACCGACCCGCAGGGGTCGCGGACCGGATTCGGCGCGCTGCTGCTCGGCTATTACGAACGCGACGGCCGGCTCCGCTATGCCGGCAAGGTGGGCACGGGATTCGACCAGCGTACCCTGGCCAGCCTGCATGCCGCGCTGGCCGCCCTCGAGCGGCGGCAGCCCGCGTTCGACCGCGGCGACCTGCCGCGGTCGCGGGTGCACTGGGTCGAGCCGCGCCTCGTGGGCCAGGTCGGGTTCAGCGAGTGGACAGCCGAAGGGCAGCTGCGCCATCCCCGCTTCCAGGGCCTGCGAAGGGACAAGGACCCTGCCGACGTGGTACGGGAGGTGCCGGAATGATGCGGCCGCCGGTCAGCCCAGCCACAGCAGCCGGGCCACGACGATGAGCACGACCAGCGCGATGGCGGCAAGGCCGTGAGCGGCAGTCGCCGCTGGTAGGAGCGCGCGCTGCGGATCTCGTCTTCGAAGGGCACGGGCGATCAGCGCGGCGGAGGCGGTCAGCAGGTGGATGGGCAGCAGGAAGATCGAGAACCACAGCGCCCCGAAGCTGAAGCTGCCGACCTGGCGGTGCCGGCGGGGCGGAACCAGGTATCGAGGCCGGTCATAGTAATGCGGCCGCCGGAAATGAGCCGCGGCGGGGACGAACTGGTAGTCGGCGACCACGAGGGGAGTGGCCGCGATGATCACGATCGCGACGAGAGCCCACTGCAGGGCGATCGCGAGGTGGCCGACCGTCGTAAGATGCCGCCTGCGGCCGCGTCGAGAGTACGCAGGACCGGCGTGCAGGCGCCGACGTCGCGGCGGTCGTGGCTGTCGGCGCCGCTCGCACGGAAGACCTCGCCCTGCGGACTGGCCGGGTCCGGGCGTCCGGTCACGGCATCATTCGCTGCCCCCGAGCGCGGGCCGATGTCCCCGGTCGGCGCCGTGGCGGCCCGGCTGCCGGGACTGGACGTGACGCCGCCGCGGTCACGCACCACCTCGAAGGGCTCGGCGAAACGGCCTTCGGCGAACCGGGACCAGTAGCGGGCGGTGGCCTCGATCAGGTCGGGCTCCAGGTACTCCGGGGCGGCGACCTGCGAGGCGAACACGTCAATTGCCGACAGTTTCTTGCGCATGTGCGAGTCGATGGTCACGAAACGGGTGGGCCCGAAGTCGACTGTCGCCGACGGCGACTGGTAGCAGTACACGCGCCCGACCTTCCGCGCGGCCACCATCGCGGCCCGGTGGGTGTTGCGGTGATCCTGATGCGCGTCATTGAACGAGTGCAGGTAGATCAGCGTCGGCTGGACCGCTTCGATGACCCGGCTGACGATGCTGATCGTCGGGCCAGCCTGGCTGATCCTGGTGTCCTCGAGATCCTCCAGGTACAGCTCGGCGCCGAGCATCTCCGCCGCCTGCTGCGACTCACTGAGCCTGGCGCATTCGGAACCGCCGCGGGCGCCGCGGCTCAGCGTCAGGACCGAGATCTCATGGCCCATGCCGTGGTGGGCGAGCAAGGCTCCCCCGACGCCGATCTCGACGTCCGCCGGATGGGCGCCGATGGCGAGCACGACTTCACGGCCAGCCAGCCGCGCGGCCCGTCCCCGGCTGATGAGGTCGTGCGCTGTCGCGATCAGCCGCTTCGGCTGCAGGGGCTTCTCCAGGAACTCGTCGGCGCGATGCCGCAGCGCAGTGACCGCGTTGTCGACGGTCGCATGAGCGGTGATGACCGCTACCGGGATGGCCGGCGCCGCGGCGCGCAGCGCCTCGAGCAGCTGGAGCCCGGTCATGCCCGGCATTTCCACGTCGGTGATGACCAGGTCCCAGCTCTCGGAAGTGGCCCGCATCAGTGCCGCGGCCGGGTCGGCCGTATGGCTGACGTCAAAGCCGCCCCATTTGCTCAGGACGTGCACGGTGAACTTGGCGGCTTCCGGATCGTCCTCGACGACAAGGATGCGGCCCCGCTGAGCTGCCTGGTCGTTGCTGGTCATTCATCTACCTTCCGGCGTACCGGTAGCAGCGGCGGGCCCGGCCGGTAGCAGGCCGGTAGCGGCTGCCCGGCTACCCTGGCGCCTGCCGGGACGGTCGTCCGGCTGCCGGGCGCCCGCCGGAGCCGTCTGCCGCCACCAGGCTCAGCGCGGCGCCACGTACCGGTAACCGAACCCCCTGACGGCCTCGATCGGCTCGCGTGCGCCGCTGCGCTGTCCCAGCTTGCGGCGCAGCCGCATGACGGAGAACTTCACCCGCTCCGGGCCTACCTGCAGCGGGTCGTTCCACGCCTGCTCGACGAGCTGGCCGGCGGACAGAGCCTGGCCTGGGTGCCGGACCAGCGCGGTCAGCAGCCGGTACTCGGTCGGCGTCAGCTCGACCGGCTGGCCGTCTACCTGCACCTGATGCGATCCGAACTGGACCTGAATCCGGCCGTCGTCGTAGACCTCCGCGCCGGGATCACCCGGCGCGGAGCGCCGCAGCAGCGCCTGGACGCGGGCCAGCAGCTCCCGGTTGCCGAACGGCTTGGTGAGATAGTCGTCGGCGCCCGCGCGCAGCCCGCGCACTTTCTCGGACTCCAGGCCGTGGGCGGTCAGCAGCAGCACGGGCACCGCGCTGATGTCCCGTATCCGCTCCAGTACCGCCCAGCCGTCAAGGCCGGGCAGCCCGACGTCGAGCAGGACGCAGTCTGGCCGGCTGGCGTGAAAGATGCGCAGCCCGTCCCTGCCGTTGGCCGCGGCGACGATGTCGTACCCGCCGCGCTGCAGGACGGTGCGGACGGCAAGCGCGATGTCCTTGTCGTCCTCGACGATGAGGATCCGCGCCGTCATCGGCCGTCCGGCAGGTACACCCGGAATGTGCTGCCGCTGCCCAGGGTGCTGTCGACCTCGATGCGCCCGCCGTGCAGGTCGGTGATCGTCTTGACGACGGACAGGCCCAGACCGGTTCCTGGCAGGGCCGCTTTCCGTGCGTTGGCGGCACGGAAGAAGCGGTCAAACAGCTTATCCTGCTCGCCGGGCGGGATGCCGATCCCGGAGTCGGCCACGTCGATCCGCCACGCCGCGCCGTCGTGGCTGACGGTGACTGCGACCCGGCCGCCCGCCGGGGTGAACTTCACCGCGTTCGAGATCAGGTTGTCCAGCAGCTGCATCAGCCGGTGCCGGTCTGCCTGCATCGCCGGGCCGTCCTCGGCAGCGATCTCAAGCTCGACATCCTGCTCGGCGGCCCCGGCCGAGGCCGTCAGGACGGCCTCGCGGGCGACTTCCGGGATCGAGACAGGAGCCAGGTCGAGCCGGATGACGCCGGATTCAAGCCGGCTGAGCATCATGAGGTCGCCGACCAGCCGGATGAGCTTCTCGGCGTTTCGCTGGATGATGTCGAGGAACCCCTCGCCGTCCGGGGTAAGCCCCTGCTCCTCGCCCCGGATCAGCTCGACGAAGGCCACAATCGACGTGAGCGGCGTCCGCAGTTCGTGCGAGGCCGTGGCGAGGAACTGCGTCTTGAGCTCGTCAAGATCTCGCAGCCGCGAGTTCTGCTCGGTCAGCCGGCGCTGCGCCTCCTCCGCCTCGCGGCGGGCCTGCAGCTCCTCCGCCAGCAGCCGTTCGCGCCTGGACTCCGCCTGCTTACGGACGGTAATGTCGGTGACTGTCGCCAGGTATCCGGTAGCGTGGCCGTCAGTTCCCAGCAGCGGGATGGCGACGGCGTGTACCCATCTCGGCGGGCCGTGCGCAGACCGGAGACGGCAGTCGATCCGGAACTCGCGCTGCTGCGCCGAGGCACCCTTCCACTCTTCCTCGACATGCCGGATGTCGCCGGGATGGATGGACCGCGCCCAGCCGCCGCCGCGCGCCTCCTCGGCGGACATCCCCGTCAGCTCGCACCAGCGGTCGTTGACGAAGGTGCACCGCCCCGTCGCGTCTGTCTCCACGATGCCCACCGGGGCTAGCCGCGACAGGTGCCGGAAGCGCTCCTCTTCCTGCGCGAGAGCCGCCGACGCTCGCTCCATCTCGCTGAGGTCATGGATGAAGCCGCAGACGTAGGTCTCGCCCTCGACCCGGAGCGGCACGGGAGTCAGGTCGACCGTGCGCACCGTGCCGTCGGTATGCAGCGCGCGCCCCTGCATCATCGGGCCGGCCGCGCCGCGGCCGGCGTCCCGCAGGCACGCGTCAGTGATCCGGGTGAATTCCGGGCGGTCTGCCTCGGGGATCAGCAGTCCCGGCACGTCCGAGCCCAGCACCTCGTCGCGGCTGCGGCCGAAGAGGGACTCGGCGGCCGGGTTGAACTGCACGATATGCAGCTGGGCATCGAGCGTGACGATCGGGTCCGGTGATCCGTCGATCAGGGCCCTGGTGAGTGCCTGGCGCTCGGCAAGCTGGGCCGTGTCGTTGGCGTGCCGGATCTGGGCGGCCAGGATCGCGGCGACCGCCCGGGTGGTGGAGCGCGCCTGCGCGTCCCAGTTTTCGACGTCGCCGACAAGCGCGACGGCGCACAGGCACTGCCCGGCGATCGGCACCGAATGGGCAACCAGGACGCTGCGGGCCTGCCCGCTCCGGCGGTTCGGCTCTAGCGGGGCCTGGAAGACCCCCGCCGCGGCCCTGGGATGCGCCGCGCACAGCTCGTTGATCTGCGCGAGCAGCTCAGGATCGGCGGCCGCGCTCTCCGGATGAGCCGCGAGGCTGATCATCAGGCGCCCTGCCGTGTGCTGGAGCGCCAGCGCAGCCGTGCCATGGAAGGTCTCGGCGAGATTCTCCAGGACCGCCGGGAGCGCGCCGAACGAGGTATCGCTTCCCAGCAGTTGCCCGACGGCGGACTCGACGACGGCTGCTACGGCTGCGGGCGCCTGCTGCCCGGCGGTTTCCGCAGCCGGGTACGCGACCGCCCGGCCGCGAGATCCCCCCATGACCCCGTGCTCCCCTGCCCCGTTGCCCCGCGGCCCCGCCCCCGGTAGCCGCCTGCCCGGCCGATGAGACGCCGCCCGGATGGGCATCAATGACGATAACCGGCCAGAATATGACCGTCAGGACTATGCCTGACCTGCATGATTCTTACCCCGGCGAAGCGTGCCGAATCCGGGCCGCCGGCCACATCGGTGTCGGCGGCAGCCGGGACCGCGGTCGCCTTGCGCCGCAGATCGCCAGGGTGGCCGGGCCAGGTCCGGTCACGGGCAGCAGGAATCCGCTCAGCCCCACTCATTCGACCACGCGGCCCCGGGGGCGGCCTGCCCCGGGCCTGCCGTGGTCCGAAGCCAGGCGCAAAGCCGCTGCAGTGGCGATAACATTGACGCGTCAACATCCCGGCTCGTTTCCGACTTTGCGCCACCGATCAGATCATTGGCATTTTGAGTCGCGACTAGTGGCGCCCCCCTCCGCCCAGGTGCTCCGAGTCGCGTGGGAGGTCGCATGTCGGTTGAGTTCGGCAGCGGGTCCGCAGAAGGCTGGCGAAAGCCCGGGCCGCCGGCTGGCATCGGCCCGGATACGCTCGCGTACCTCTATGACACCTACGCCGGGCACCTGTTCGATTACTGCGCCGGAATTCTGCGGGACCAGGCGGCAGCCGCCGAGGCGGTTCAGGCGGCCCTGATCGCCGCCGCCGCACAGATTGGCAAGCGGCCAGATCCTGACCGGCTGAGCGGGCGGCTGTATTCCATTGCCCGCCGCCAGTGTCTGCGGGACCTGGCTTCCCGCTGCGAGAAACCCACTCCGGACGGGTGCGTCGGCGAGCACGCAGGCCCGGCGGACGCCGGTGATGCGCACATCGTCGGAGCTGATCCTGGCGGCCCGGTCACGCAGACATTGTCGCTGGGCAGTGCATCGGCCCGGACAGCGCCGATCGGAGCTGCGGATGCCGAGACGGCCGGG
>Ga0335081_10013457_pt1 | contig 13235 bp, 11 predicted proteins | sample Lox_Sample_35_FD_206713 | JGI IMG/M metagenome (GOLD analysis project Ga0335081, IMG submission 206713) | Soil microbial communities from Loxahatchee National Wildlife Refuge, Florida, United States - Lox_Sample_3.5 | ecosystem: Environmental > Terrestrial > Soil > Wetlands | place: USA...
TAGATAATGGTAATCATAGTAATCCACGATCAAATATACCTGGATCAGAAACTGAATCCATAAAATATTTATGTATGAGCGTTTGCCATTTAAAATATAGAACGAGATATGTCAAGCAACTCAAACCTTTTTTATAATAGATTGACTTTTATATCATATTGTTGATAATGCCTTGAAATATGAACCATTTGATCAGTAAATCGTCCTATTCGATAAAGGCTGTCGAACACACGTATGATCTCGTCCAGAGCATCAGATTGCGCGTTCCTTACGAAAGGATCTCACAGCTTCAGCACAGTTTCTAAGAAGTTTGCACGCCATAGACTCGCTTGGCCAGGAACCCAGGCCGCAGTCAGGTCCCACAGCCCTGAGTCGGTCTCCATACTTTGAGTGAGCAAGCTCCAGCCTCCTCTTGATCGCCTGGACTGACTCCATCTCAAGGACCTCCTTCTCAAGCCTTGCAGGATTGTCCCAGAGGTTGATGCCGAGCTTCTCATTGAGCCTGGCTGCCATGGCGAGAATGTCGGTTCTAGCGATGCCCGCGCGCAGGTAAGTATCGGTCTCCTCCAGGATTTTTCTGTCTATCAGTCTGAGGTAGTCGGGATGTGCCGCAGACTCAATGCCGACAATGCTTATGCCCCCAACTTTGGCACAGGGCTCGGCGTAGAGCGGCGAGTGCAGGTGAACCTCGCAGTCCATGCTTCTGCAGGGCGAGCTTGCTATTTCCAGGGCCCGAAGGATATCATCCTCTTCGAAGACTATGCTGGAGCTGATGCCCAACGACGGCTCATCAAGGGAGGCTACTGCCATCACTCCCGCCTCCTTCGCATTCTCAAAGAACCTGGCGACGCTGGTGGCAAGGTTGAAAAGGATGTCCGCGTAGCCTGTGGACCCGAAGGCTGAGATATAAAGCTCCACAGGACCCGTGACGCAAACCCGCACCTTCTCGAGCGGCCCAATGGCTCGAAGTTCCAGAATCTTTGCCTCCTCCTTCCTGATGAGGTAGGGGCTCAAAGAGAGCTGTGGGTCCTCGATCGGGTCCAGGAACATCCTGATCATATCCCTGAACTGGGGATAGGTGGCAACCTCGACGCCTGCTGATATCTTCTGATCCAGGGTCTTCCTTACCAGCTCAAGGTATTGATAGGAGGAGAGGCCCTCGAGCCTCGCCCCTTTTGGAAGGGGATAGCTGCCTATATCATCGAAGAATATGCGGCCGTCCTCTAAGACATTTTGACCAATGGCCAATTCCTTTGGCATCGTCAGCTTCTCCATCGGTTTCAGCTTGATTTCATCTCTCAGCGCTGAATCGTCCGATCCAGATTCCCCAGGTAACCCTTGAGAGAGGCGTAATCCCCCATTATTCTCTGAAAGTGTTCCTGCTGATCGTCGAGCTTCGCCATGGCAGCGGGCAAGGGCGGGTTCACCCCGGTGAGCCGCACGATTTCATCAGGGAATTTGGCGGGATCAGCGGTCTCGAGCGAGACGCACGGGCTCCAGTCGCCGCACTCATCGAGATACCTCATCAGGCCTGCCCAGCCCACTGCTCCGTGCGGCTCCAGAAGAATGCGGTGCTGCCCGTAAGCCTCTTTAATCGTCCTGCGGGTCTCGGCGTCCGAAATGGAGACTGCGAATATCTCCTTTCGTATGGCCTCCGTATCAGGCTCTTTTCCAACGCGCCCGGTCTCGTCCATCTGTCCTCCGTAGAGGGAAAAGAGCCTGGCGAGGTTGCTCGGGTGACCGACGTTCATGGCGTTGGAGATGCAGTTCTTGCTCGGCCTGATGGGCTCGTAGATGCCTGTGTGCACGAAGTGCGGGAACTCGTCGTTCTCATTGGTAGCGGCCACAAACCTGTGAACTCGAAGGCCCATTTTCATCGCCACGAGACCACCCATGAGGTCGCCGAAGTTGCCGCTTGGGACAGAGAAGATGACCTCCTCACCCTCAGCAGCGACGCGCGAGCCAGCATAGAAATAATAAACTGCCTGAGGCAGCAGCCTGCCGATGTTGATGGAATTGGCAGAGGATAGGTTCAGTCCCTTCAGATCGGGATCAACGAAAGCCTGCTTGACGAGGGCCTGGCAGTCATCGAACTTACCCCCTACCGCGAGGGGGAAGACGTTTCCACCTAGAGTGGTCATCTGCCTGCGCTGGCGCTCTGTGACCTCCTTCTCGGGGAATAGTACTACTACTCTTATGCTGTCCAGGCCGTGGAAGGCATGGGCGACTGCAGAGCCTGTGTCCCCGGAGGTGGCTGTCAGGATCAGGATGCTCCTGCCCTCCTGGGCAAGGAAGTGCTGCATCATTCTGCCCATCAGGCGGGCCGCGAAGTCCTTGAAGGAGCAGGTGGGGCCTCGATCCAGGCGGAGGATGCATTTGCCATCGAAGACCTTCTCGACCGGCACAGGGAAGTTGTAGGCGTCCCGGAGCATCGCTCGGAGGGCCTCGTCGGGAATCAGGTCGCCCAAGTAGGGCCTGATCACCTCACGGGCGATCTGTGGATAGCTCATCTTCGAGAACTGCAGGATCTTGTCGATGGGGATCTGGGGGATGGCCTCCGGCATGTAGAGCCCCTTGTCCGGGGCCTGGCCCACCAGGAGGGCCTGACGGAAATCGATGCGCTCTGGGTGGCCGTTGGTGCTGAAGAACTTGATGGGGGACATGGTCGAGGAAGGTAGAGCGCGCAGGCTCTTTAAGGCTTTGGGGCAGACGCAGTCTTTCCCCAAAGCGTTGAGCCTGATTCTTCACGAGAGCCAGACCCCGATTCACCTCGATTTAGACGGGCCCGGAAAGCCGCACATTATTTACTGTGACGGCACCTCCCGGCGCTCCTGATGGTACATTCATGTAGACGTCATCCGAATAATCATACACCCCATTACCATTCACATCAAAGAACGCGAGGCTGCTGCCAGGACCTTTTGGTAAAGGCACTAACGCCGCTGCTATGACTTTGTTGAGATCGGGTTCAAAATCGCGGAGTTTAGTTCCAGGCATCAATCCGAAGCCGGGAGTTACATTCAATCTGACATCATTGACGAGGGTCACGAAAGCGGAACCGCGATGGACGTAGACAGGGTCTCCCAAATCATAAGCTTGGCTTCCGAATAGATCGACGAAGATGATCGAGGACCCTGGCGGGAATAGCGTCAAAGGCATCCCGATATCGTTATCTATTGGCGTCACCTTTGAACCCGGCGGAAGCATTCCAAAATGCGTAAGCCTAACATCATTCGCCTTTACAGTGAGAGATGCCACTGGAGGGGTCACAAGGTAAACGACATCCGTATCGTCATATCCGGGCACAATTCCGGTATCCCAGAAAGCGACAGTAGTTCCTGCCGGCAATGCAAAGAGAGGTCTTCCGATATCGCTATCTCCAGCCAATACCTTCGTACCGAAAGCATATTCTGAAGCACCAGCTAGGCCCATGAATAAGAGCAATAGGCTAAGCGTGGCCGATACAGCTTTCATGAGTGTCATCATACAAATCATCCCCGATAGATTATTACGATTAGCAACACCATGATAGTATAAGTAATTTTTTTGATTCATATATTACATATTATCTGAAATGTATTTCAGATTTGTTTTATTTAATATATTATTTACTGAAATTTTACCTATTTGAAAGTAATACTTCAGTTAAAATTGATCCTGCGAATTAAGCGATGCAATGACATTGATGTTAGTTTCGATTGCTTTTCCCTTCAGACAATGCTGCGAAAAGAGCTGAACTATGGACGAATATCAAAAATATCTATGAGACAGGTCCCGAAAGACGCAAGTTATTGACTGCTACAGAGCACGCCATATCGCTTTCAGGAAAATCGAGGTAAACATCGTCGGGGTAATCGTATACACCGTCGCCGTTTGCATCGAAGTACCTTATCCTTGTCGTATCTGTACCCTTTTTATAAAAGCTCACGATGGCTGGATATTCCACAAACTTATTTTGATCCGGATCAAAGTTTACTACCTTTGTTCCTGCGGCAAATCCGTTGACGCAGCTTAACCTGATATCATTGGTGCAAATAAATTGCGTTGCAGAAAAGGCGTTATTGCAACTGCATGCATCCTGATTCGAATAACCATCATCACATATCTTGACTGGTGATATTTTCATAAGCCAAGTTCCGAGGACATGATAATAATCAGCTTTTAAACCGTGAATCACTTCAACGCTTAAACCTCGCCACATGCCTGCTACTTCGGGAACACTATCGATAAACTGATCTGAGATGAGCAATTTATAATTATCTGTATACGTGATGCATCCTGCTCCAATGACAAAGATACCGCGATCCCTGTATGGAAGTCGTTCCTTGAAATCATCCTTTACGTTTGAAGCCGCCTCTTTGTTCTGATACAGATTTTTCAGATTCGGATTTTGATATGCATGAGGCACCTCACTTCCATCTTGACATGTTATTTTATCATCACAATTGCAATTGCTCCGATGCACGTAAACCGGATCTTCGAGATCGTATGCCTGACTGCCGTGCAAATTGAGATAGTTGATAGTTGCCGCCAGCGGCGTCAGTGGTTTATCCGAGTCATCATCTTGAGGCTTTATCTTTGATCCTGCGGGATGATCTTCAAAAGATGTGAGCCGAACGTCGCCAGAGCGTGTAACAATGCAGCCCTGCGGAGCTATATGCAGATACACTGGATCATTTTCGTCATAGCCAGGCGTTCCTGTGTCCCAATAATCCACTGAAACTTCGGAGGAGATGCCATAAATCGGCCTTCCTACATCAGCATCTGTTGGCAAGACTTTCGTCCCAAACGGGTATTCCGAGCAGCAACCCAGTTCGATCAGCAAGATCAAGCTTGCAGCTAGGCAGATCCACTCCAGTGCATAAGCCGTTCGTATGTGTGAAGGCTCTTTTGACACAATATTCTTTATGCCACAATTGGCTATAAATGGTTTTTTATATTTATCATTGATTATACCTTTCGCATAATTGCATACTAAAAATTACTTAGCTTGCGCTTCATGGCCTGAAGCTGTTACAAAATAGCATCAGATCACGAGCCGAAGTGGGCATTTCTTTCCCGAAGGGCCGATCGTCCTTTAAATAAAAGATAGTTTGACAAAACTTGTTCAACTTTCAGCGATCGTCACCTCAGCATCTACCAGACTCAGCATCAACTATATTATCTTGCAGCGAATAGCACGATCTCCCTCACCTGTACCACTCCAGGCTCTCACCGACATACCTTATGAATGAGACGAAAAAGTCCTTGGTCTCGTCGCCCATGCCCGTTTGGAGTACCAGCATCTCAGCCTCCTTCGCGTGATCCATGGATACGGATTTCGCAGCCTCCAGCGCGCCCGAGTCCCGTATCAGGCTCTGGATCTCCACAACATTTATCCCGGCGGAACCTTTGCCCAGGAGTGCTGCCAGGCGTCTGTCCCTCTCCAGGGCCAGGACTATGTGCAGCGGCTTCTTTCTCTTTGAGATGTCCCCGCAGGGATCGCGACCGTACTGCTCCTTGGTGGCGAAGGTGTCGATGATGTCGTCCTGAATGTCGAAGGCGTAACCGATGTGCTCTCCAGCGCCCGCCAGCTTCTCGATATCCTTTTCGGGAGCCCTGGCGAGGATCGCTCCAGTGAGCAGCGACGCCCTGAATAGCGACGACGCCCTCTTGCTCGCCATGACGCTCCACTCGGCCCTGCTTGGCTCCTTGTGCTCGAAGAACTGATCGAGGATCTGGCTCTCGTTCACGTCCCTGAACTCAGAGGAGATAAGCCTCGCAACCTTCGCGACCTCGTCGCTCTCGAACCCGGACTCCAGGATCGCCTGGAGACCAAGGGCACAGAGGATGTTGCCCGCGAAGAGGGCTGTCCCACCGCCGAACCTCTCGCCAAAGGATTTTCCAAAGGTCCTATGAAGCGTCTCGCCCCCGCGCCTCAGATCCTCTACGTCCACGATGTCGTCATGGACGAGGATGCTGTGCCGGTAGAGTTCCACCCCGGAGCATGCCCTGACTATCCTGTCATCGATCCCGCCGGCATACCCCATATAGACCATAAGAGTGCTGCATGAGGCCAGCCTCCTTCCCTCCCGCAGCACGAACTCTCTCATCGCCTCGTAGACCTCCGCCATAAAGGGATGGTACTCGCGTGCAGCCTTTACGGCGAGATCGAGTTGCTTGGTGAGGTCCTTCTCAATGATCCCACCAAAATCGTCCAGCACATCCTCGTAGTTCATCGGATTTACCCCTGGTTATGTCTTTTTCTTTTCTAGCCCGATTGTTCAGTAAGCCTCTCAAAGCGCCTCTGGGCATTCTCAAGGACCTCAGCCTCGCCTGGGATGACCCCTTCGCGCATGAGCACCCTGCCGTTGACGATTGTAGTATCCACTCCACCCGACATGCTGTAAACGAGGTGCGACACCATGTTAGTTTCCGGGCATAGCCAGGGTCTTCGCAGGTCTATAAGGGCCAGATCTGCGAGGGCTCCAGCTCGGAGGCCCATGTTCAGCCTCGTGGCCCTGTAGGCGTTTTCGGTGGCCAGCTGCCATATCTGCTCTGCAGAGAATGCGGCAGGAGTGTGGTAAGCATTCTTCTGGACGATGGCTGTGACCTTCATCTCCTCAAAGAGGCTGAGGTTGTTGTTGCTCGAAGCACCGTCCGTTCCTAGACATACGTTCGCACCGGCCTTCATCAGGGTGTTCAGGGGCGCTATCCCCGAGGTCAGCTTCAGGTTGCTCACTGTGCAGTTCACTACATTGGCCTTCCGCTCTGCCAGAAGGTAGCAGTCCTCTTCCGAGAGCCAGACGCAGTGCACCGCAGCCAGGCGCTCGTTCAGCAATCCCAGATGGTCCAGGTACTCCACAGGGCTCATGCCCTTGGACAATCGGAAACCGTCCGCCTCCGCTCTCGTCTCGGAGACGTGGATGTGAACCATAGCATCGTGCCTGTCAGCGATCTCCTTGGCCTTCAGGAGAGTCTCCTCGGAGCAGGTGTAGGCTGCGTGGGGGCCGACGGCAGGAATGATGAGGTCGTCTCTCTTCCAGCGCTTGATGAACGGCTCAGCCTCGCGGAGCATCTCTGGCTTCATATCGAAGACTACGCCGGAAATGAAGGCCCGCATGCCCATCTCCTTCGTGGCCTCGGCAGTCACATCCGGGAAGTAGTACATGTCGTTGTAGCACGTGATGCCGAAGCGGATCTGCTCCAGGCAGCCGAGCTTCACACCCCAGCGGATATCGTCTGCATTGAGCCTTGCTTCCATGGGCCAGATCTTTTCTTTGAGCCAGGGCATCAGATCCATATCATCGGCGTATCCTCGCAGAAGCGTCATGGCCAGGTGAGTGTGGCAGTTGATGAGTCCGGGGATGGCCAACTTTCCATGGCCATCGATGGTCTCAGTACCCTCTTCGTCCTTAAGATCGCTGCCAATATCCGTTATCTTATTTCCTTGGATGAGGATGTCGCGGTTCTTTAGAAGCTGGCCTGACTGAAGAAGGCTGACGCCCTTGATGAGCATAGAACTCCAGAGGAGAAGAAGGTATTAAAATCATCGCAGGTCAGGATATGTGTGGCACCATCGTCAGGCTTAAAAGCTCAGCGCCAAAAAGCTGAGATGACAGAACGGACGGGAGCTGAGGTAGCCAAGCGGCCTACGGCGCTGGTCTTGAGATCCGGCCTTTTCGTTTGCCGATGAAAAGGACTAGAAATGATAACCAGTGGTGCATCGCACCTCGTGAGTTCAAATCTCACCCTCAGCGTAATTCTACAGGTAAATAGCCTCAAATCTGGACCATACGCAAAGGATCGGCCATCCGCCAAGCGTGTTCCTTGATGGCCTTTCAAAATCATCATGCATAACCGCGCTGCAATTTTTCGCATCTATGACATGAATAATCATAATGTATTTGTCTTCAGGGTCTAACGCCTCTGCATTCATCTTCCTGGCCTTCTGCCAGGGCCATCTCCTCATCCATCTCTGCGCAGCTCCCTCAGGTGGAAGTTTCGAATCCTATCGCCTTCTCTCTCTCCACGTAGCCATCCAGTAGGCATACGTCCGAGGTCCCTTCTTCGTGGGCCTTGGTCTTCTCCGTATGCCATACATGCAGATCCTCAAGCCTGGCGGTTCCCTTCAGATCCTCGGCTTAAGCCTTGAGTCTATCTGCCTCATCCTGGCACATCTTCCTGCAGAATGAGCCTCTTGAATATTATTTTGAGCCTCGATGCAATTCGTCAATAGCCGCTGACCCATTTTCTCCATCTGATAGATATATATATTCAATCTCATCGCCGGAATTGATAGTCCCTAGCCCATAGCCTTTTTCAAATTCTGCAAGATAGAACGTCTTATTATCCAACCCGATAGCCCCAGCGAAGCCGTAACTCGTCGTCTGATTCTGAAAATTCACTTTTAGATTTCCAGCGAATATTCGATCCTTTTGATCATTTACAGTCAAATTAATACTGCCACTGCTCAAAATCTGATGCCCATTTGCTTCTCCATAACTACTCCATGAACCCGTCCAATTTCCTTTTAGATTTGGAATTTCTGCACTGCTTATCCCCATGGCCAAGAGAACGGCCAAAAATGTGAAAGACAAGATTCTCTTCATGCTTATTTCTGGTGCGCTTCAAGTATAAATTATTGATAGTCTGTCCTCAGCATTTGATATTGCAAAATTTAGGATCATGCACGACTTTAAATAAATTTTGATTCTGAATTAACGAGGGACAGCGGCGATGGCTGGCCAGATCTAGATACGGCGGCGGTCTTAAATGATCATCTTTGGACTATTGAGGAAACTATTATATAATCGTTATAAATACTTGTAATTTGCGTTGAAGGCCTGTTAGAAGGGATGGCTATTACTGGATTATCGCTAATATGGTTAGGTCCTGTCCGGGGAAGACCTGCCAGGAAGGAGAGTGGGGATTAATTTCCTAAGAGAGCGAGGCATAGCGATGCTGTCATGACTGGCATCCTCGTTACCAGGTTCAAGATGGGACTGCTTGGCATCGAGGACCTGGAGGAGATGGCGGCGGATGAGATCGGAGCGGAGAGGCGCGCTGCGCGGGGAAGGCAGTGCCCCTCAGTATTAGGCTTGTTGAATACTCCAGTCGCTGGATTCTGCAAAGGCTTCCATTCTTGATGGAGACTTTGTCCCGTAAGAACTGATCTCAAAAGCAGATTTCCCTGCTGCTGGTACGAAATTTACATGGGTTTCAAGACCATCACTTAATCTGCCCGTCTCATCAAAGAAAATAACACTTACATCTATGTTTTCCATCGTTTGATTAGCAGAATTGTTGATTACTCCTGTAACTTTTGGCGCGTATCGATCTTGGATGTAATTCAAGTTTTCCACGGATAAAAGATTCTTTGCAACTTTGGGCTCTATGGGATCTCCGTCAATTACCTGAATTTGTATATGATCAATTCTGGCATCTTCTGGAATGTTAAGATACCCAACAATGCCGATTCTTTCTCCAGGGAAGAGAAACTGTATAAGGCTTTCGAATGTGCCTAAAACTCTGCCGACGTTATCATAAGCCGAAACCTGATATTTGGATATGCGGTATCCAGCAGTTTCATTCAAGTTCTTAAGAATGAACCCAAACCTGGAAATACCGGTCGCTTGATGGAATCCAGAGTCGACGATCTTCAGCTCTTGCACATTGATCTCTCTATGTTCTGGAGAGTCAATTTTCAGGCTTGAATCAATTGGAGTTGACATATTCGCTGGATTAATCGATTGTGACAGCGATTCATTTCCATCTATTTTCTTGGAGGTACTGCTTGGAACAGCTGCCGATAAGCTCACGAGAATTAGGACTAGCGCAATGCACGTTATCAATCTTTTTGTCATATCTGTCCACCTTGGTATTCATTCAATAATTCACGTCCGAACTTGTTCGACTAATGCGACTCAAAAACTTAAACATTTCCTGATGTATCAGTGCAACTCTGCGACCGACTTCTTCACAAACCTGATCTCAATAGAGGGATCGCGACAAGGGAGGGTTGATCTTCAGCCAGAGACTGGAGTTTTTTAACCAAGAGATTGAAGAAGACCGGCCAGGATTGAGCCGACGTGGACTCGGTTCTGAAGTGGAAGTTAGTCACAAGTTTCGGCTATACAGGTTATAGGAACGCCAAATTTGGCCAGATCGAGGTCCACGAGATGATCATAGGATCTTCAGGTAGCTTTTGATGCAGATCAAGAAACTGGCCGAGGACATGGCTTTCAGGTCTTGCATGGCATTGTGGACTGCCTCTGGGTCATTGGCGAGCCAGTGGGTGAGTTCAAGAACGCCGTGAAGAGGCAGACCGGCATTCTCACATACTTTGACTCCTGTGACTGGATCGCCTTCCTGCCCATGAGCGACGGCAGCGGGAGCTACAACCGCTATTTTGGGCGGGCTATCTACGGGCAAGATGAAGATCCGCGGAGTGATGGCCCCGCAAGGGAGACATGCCTGAATATGTCAGGAAAATGTAAGAAAAGCTGTTCGAGGCCCTGGGCGGGGGCCTGAAGCCTGGAGGAGCTACGCTGGCTTGAGCCCGAGACCCAGGCGGTTCGCCGGAGCTGCGCAGTCGAGCTGGGCAGGCCGACTTCCGGAGCTGGCCGTACACCGCAGGTGAGCCGCTTGGACCTACTCCCGCAGATCCGCGAGGCTTCGGCGGTACAGGCGCATTTGAAGCGCAGGATCAAGGCTCGCTTTGGGGATGGAGATTGGTTTTGTGGCGAGGATGAAAAAAGTGGGAGGTAGAGCCAGAGAGGGATGCCTCAGGGTTCGATGACGCATATTACAGGAAGCTCTTGGATAGGCTTGGTCGGACGTGGCCTTTGTCAGAAAGGTTATGCATGGTGGCTCCTGCAACCTGCCTGAATCTGCTAATCCGTAATCAGTATTTCGAAAGCTTCTAAATCAAAAGACGCTGATCCGGCAATCGCACTTCTTTTTTAATGTCTCCCACCGATCTGGGAATTACAGATCATGTGAAGAATTCTTAGCGGCTGATCATTGTACAATTTTTGCCCTTCTGTAGTCAAACGGCGCACCCCGCTGCAAGCTGCCGGGTTATTCCCTTTAAAGTAAAGTGACGCTAATATCTCACCTCAGCGCTAGATCCAATGAAAGTCGATTCGATGAAGCCAATCAAATAGCCGCTCCCTCCTGCTCTGATCACATCTATCATCCAGGGCGTGCCCAAGAGCGCAGTTCAACCATGGCCCACTCATGCACTCATTCAACCCCAGATCTGCATAGATGATTTTTCTCTCCTTGATTGCCATGAAAAACTATTTATATTAATAAGGATAATAGCCTTTAAAAAGGTGATGACACTGGCTGCTAAAAGGAATGTACTGATCTTAATTTTCGCGGCGCTTCTTCTTCTTTCTTCTGCAAGCTGTCGAGATTCCAGGTTAAGGGAAAATGAAATAAATAGTCATAGTAATCTTAATATATTTGATAACTCAGGAAATATTTCATCACAGGCACCAGAAGTTGAGGAACTGAACAATGTTCCCGTTTCGGGCCACCACACACCCATCGCTCCACCGCAGATAGCATGGCAGAGGTGCCTTGGGGGGAGTAACTATGACGAGGCTAATAGCGTCCAGAAGACTGCCGATAATGGCTATATCATCGCCGCCGATACAAATTCGACCGATGGCAATGTGAGCGGAAACCACGGGAATTTCGATTTCTGGGTGGTGAAGCTCAATGATACCGGCGACATTCAATGGCAGAAGTGCCTGGGGGGGAGCGCGTATGATGAAGCGAATAGCATTCAGCAAACATCTGACGGAGGATACATCGTCGCTGGTGTGACAAACTCCACTGATGGCGATGTGAGCGGAAACCATGGCAATTTCGACTTCTGGGTGGTGAAGCTCAATGATACCGGCGACATTCAATGGCAGAAGTGCCTTGGTGGAGGCGGAAATGAGGGAGCGAATAGCATCCAGCAGACAGCTGATGGAGGATACATCGTCGCTGGTTATACGAATTCTACCGATGGCAATGTGAGCGGAAACCATGGCAACTTTGATTTCTGGGTGGTGAAGCTCGATGACGTCGGCAACATTCAATGGCAGAAGTGCCTGGGCGGAAGCAGCTATGATCTGGCCTTCAGCGTTCAGAATACTGTTTATAAGGGGTACATAGTTGCTGGTTTGACCAATTCCTCCGATGGCAATGTGAGCGGAAATCACGGAAATGACGACTTCTGGGTGGTGAAGCTCAATGATACCGGCAACATTCAATGGCAGAAGTGCCTGGGCGGAAGCGACTATGATGATGCCATCAACATTCAGCCGACTGCCGATAGAGGGTATATCGTTGCCGGATTTACGTATTCCAATGATGGCGATGTAAGCGGAAACCACGGAGATGCCGACGCCTGGTTGGTGAAAATCGATTGCATCGGCCGCATCATATGGCAGAAATGCCTGGGCGGAAGCGACTATGATGATGCCTGGAGCGTCAAGCCGAACGCTGGCAAGGGTTACATCGCAGCAGGGCTCACGTTTTCCAACGATGGCGATGTGAGCGGAAACCATGGCAACGGCGACGTCTGGGTTGTGAAGCTCAATGCTGCGCCCTTTACGCCATTCAGGCCTTCAGGTCCGAAATCGGGCTACGTGAGGAGAGCATCCACTTACACAACTTCAGCCATCGATCCCGATGGAGACAAGATCCAATACACCTTCAATTGGGGTGATGGAACAAGCTCAATGACGGGTCTCGTGGATTCGGGCATGCGTGTAGTTGCATCTCATAGCTGGCTGAAGCCTGGAGAATATTGCATCAGGGTAAAGGCGGAAGATAGCAGAGGCGCTTCCTCTTGTTGGTCGAAAGCCCTGGCCGTCAATGAGAAATTTGCAGTTGCATATGTGTCTGGCTGATGCTAGGGGGAAGATCTAAAATTTTATTATAGAAGTGATCAACCTCATAGGGTTGGGCCTAAATTTCGCCGCGGTGAACGGCCGGCAGACTCAACCGGCCGTGTGCCCGGTTTCTCTCTTTGTAGGACGTAATCCAGTACGTCCAAAGTATTGGTTTTGAGCATCTTTGAAGATAGCCGCAACTAAGTCGATTCTTATGTAATTCAACGGATGAATAACTTATTAAATATTCAAGTGCGATATTTTTTCTAGGACATTTCAGCAGCAGGGTGCAAGCGTCCATTATCAAATTATTTAGTAAGGATAATTAAAATTTAGATAGGTTTAATTACCTGAGATTCA
>Ga0335081_10013458_pt1 | contig 13234 bp, 9 predicted proteins | sample Lox_Sample_35_FD_206713 | JGI IMG/M metagenome (GOLD analysis project Ga0335081, IMG submission 206713) | Soil microbial communities from Loxahatchee National Wildlife Refuge, Florida, United States - Lox_Sample_3.5 | ecosystem: Environmental > Terrestrial > Soil > Wetlands | place: USA: Florida...
CAGCCAAACCGAACCATTGATAATCCAGTATATGAGAGAGCCATGTCAGCGGATGCCAATTCGCAGCGTAAGTGGTCGTGAAAGCCCAAAGGCATCCATTGAGTGTGAAGCCGCTTCGCAAATGAGGGTTCTCAGATACATACGTGGGGTCGTCAAAGCCGATGAACCCAAAGTGTCGTACTGGATAATAAACGGCGATAATGAGCACCGTCAGGCACAGGTAAATAAACAGACTTCGCCGCTGTAAGTTTTCAATCATTTCGCAAAAAGGTCTGCAACGAATTAACCTCACTCTCGCCGACCGAGAAAATCCCTGCACGGTAACGACTCAATCCCGTTTGGCCGGTGCTCAAAAAGACTCTTCCTGAAATCCTTGGTCGCCCGACCACTTTGGCGTCTTCCCTGCAATTGCGACGAAGATCTTGACCCATCCCTCATACGCTCCATTCTAGCAAGTGCGTCAACTTTCGAAGAATCAACACACGGCAAAGAGTTTTCTGACAAGCCGGAGAATCTGCGAACGCAACGACAGAGCCGTGTAACCAAAATCGTGTTCAGATCTATGCCAACCCAAAGGCCTCCAAACACTGCAACTTTCTCCACTGCGCGTCTGAAGCGTTTCCTCGAATGCGCGAAGACTCTCTCCAGTTTCTGAAACGGGCCCGAATTTCCAAGCGCTTAACGTTTGACGGCAGAAGGCATTCAATTTTATAGTGACCACTGCGTCGATCCCCTGTCCACTGCAGCATTTTGGAATTGACCCATTAGCGAGCATGTCCCCATGACGTCCCAAAGCAGTAGGTCACAACACCGAATGAAGTTCGCATTGAAATCAGCGGTGATCCCCTGCGTTATTCTCTTTGTACTGACGTCTGTCGCCTATCTTCCCGTGCTGCGGGGTGGGTTCGTCTGGGATGATGATGTTCTGATCACCGACAACCCGATGGTCAAGGCGAGTGACGGTCTCTATCGGTTCTGGTTCACAACAGAAGCTCCGGATTATTATCCGCTGACTTCAACTTTATGGTGGTTGGAGTGGCGGCTGTGGGGCGACCGTGCGACGGGATATCACGTGGTCAACGTGCTATTGCAGGCCGCGAATGCTGTCTTGGTCTGGTTGATCCTGAAGCGCCTGAAAATTCCGGGAGCATGGCTGGCGGGATTGGTGTTTGCAATTCACCCGGTGAATGTGGCCACAGTGGCGTGGATCAGCGAACAGAAGAATACGTTGTCGATGCTGTTCTATTTGGCGGCGATCCTTTTGTATCTGCGGTTCGACGAGCAAAGCCGCTCAATCCCACCGCAGGTTCAGCGCTGGCGCTCGCCCGCCGGAGCGGGCTGGTACGCTCTATCGCTGGCGGCGTTTTTTCTGGCCGTACTCAGCAAGGCCGCGGTTGTCATGTTGCCCGTGGTGCTGCTCGGGTGCGTGTGGTGGCGGCATGGGCGCGTGCAGGGAAAAGATCTATTGCGCAGTCTGCCGTTCTTCGCTTTGTCGCTGGCGTTGGGTATTGTTAGCATCTGGTTTCAGTTCAATCGGGTCTTGAAGGGAAGCGCTGTCCAAACGAATGGATTTCTTGGCCGTCTGGTTGTTGCCGGTTGTGTGCCTTGGTTTTACCTGGAGAAGGCGCTGTTGCCGGTTGATCTAACAGTGATATACTCCAAGTGGCAAATCGATCCTTCTCTGCGGGTTTCTTACATGCCCGGAGCGGCCCTGTTAGGCTGCTTCCTTGTTTTCTGGTGGAAACGCAGGAGTTGGGGACGGCCGTTCTTATTTGGCCTGGGGTGTTTTGTTGTAATGCTGCTTCCGGTGATGGGGTTCTTCGATCAACACTTTTACATCTATTCATTCGTGGCGGATCATTGGCAATACTATTCAATTGTCGGAGTGATTGCGTTGGCGGTCGCCGGCTGGGAGTCGATTAGCCATCGCACGAGTGAACCTCATCGACATTTATGGACGCTGGCCGGCGTGGTTGTTGCGTTGGTGTTGGTGGGGGCAACCTGGAAGCGCAGTGCTGTTTACGTAGATCAGGAAACGCTTTGGCGAGACAACGTGGCAAAGAATCCGGCAGCGTGGCTGGCACAGTACAACCTGGGAGCGGCTTTGACAGAACGCGGCGAAACGGAAGAAGCGATCCAGCACTACGAGCAGGCGTTGCGGATCAACCCTGATTATGCTGGAGCGCACAACAACCTGGGGAATGCGCTTTTGCAGATAGGTAGAATGAAGGACGCCAACGCACACTTTCAGCAGGCGCTGCGGATTAAGCCGGATTTTGCCGAAGCAGAGTACAACTTTGGAAACGCATTAGCACAAGAAGGTCGCGTGAGAGAAGCCGTTAAGCACTGGGAGCAAGCGTTGCGAATACGACCGGATTATGCAGAAGCCCATTATAACCTGGGAACCGCCTTGGCACAAATGGGCAAGCTTCAAGAAGCCATAGCTCAATACGAGCAGGCGCTGCAAAGCAAGCCGGACTACGCTTTGGCGCACTATAATTTGGGCGTGGCTTTGGAGCAGGCGGGCCGGCCGCAAGACGCCCTGGGCCACTATCAACAGGCGCTCCGGATCAAGCCCGGCTTCGTGATGGCGCAGGAAAGACTGGAGCGGTTGCGGGCCGCACCATGAATCGGCAACCATACCAATTCATGATTTATCGTTCGGAACCGGCGAGTTCCCAGAAGTAGTGCGATTGGGAATATTGTTGGACGTGGACGCGGTAACTACAGCGGGGTCAGGGCGGGGATTCAAAACCTTTCTCCTCGGCGGTGGCTCCTGGTGCTCTGTCAAAGTTGATTGGAAGGGTAGGGCGCGACCGCCGGGCGCGCCGCAACGGTCGGCCCGGCGGTCCGACCCTACCAACAACCCTTGCGATGTAGGTTGACGGAGCACTAGTGCCCTAGCTGTGCTGGCGCGTTCCCAGCATGATTCAACGCCCTGTCCAGATTGTAGCGCGCCTCGGTATAATCGGGCTTGATTCGCAAGGCTTGTTCGTAGTGTTCGATCGCCTCCCGTATCCGGCCCGTTTGCTCCAGGGCGATTCCCAAGTGATAGTGTGCCCTGGCATAGTCCGGGCGAATTCGCAGAGCCAGTTCATATTGTTCGACCGCCTCCCGCACCTTGCCCACTTCGTACAAGGCGAGCCCCAGATTGTAGTGCGCTTCGGGATAATCCGGAGCAACCTGCAATACCTGCTCGAGCTGTCCAATGGAGTCTTCGAATCTACCCAGTTCTCCCAGAACAACTCCCAGGTTGTTGCGCGCCTCGACGTAATCCGGTTTGATACGCAATGCCTGCTCGTAGTGACCGATCGCCTCCCCAACCCTACCCGCTTGTCCCAGGGCGATCGCTAAGTTGTTGTGGGCCCGCGGATTGTTCGGACGCTTCTCAACTGTATCCTGCCAGATCGTAAGCTCCGAGGCGTAATCAAGATTGCGGCGTACCGTCAGCCCCGCCAACGTCAACACCACAGATCCGGCCAATATCCATCGAAGCACATTGCCGAACTCCGTCCGACTTCGCTGCAAATACACGCTCAGTTGGTAAGCACCGAGGACCGTAATTGTGACCACGGCAACCAGCGGCAGGTACATACGATGTTCAAAGATTGGATCGGCAAGCGGGATGAAGCTTGATGTCGGCGCCAGAATGATGAAGAACCAAGCGCCAAGAAATCCAAGTGGCGGGTTGCGGCGCAAGGCCCACACCGTTGCCCCTAGCAATCCAGAAACAACAAGTAGCCCCGGCCATGCGGCCTTTACCGTTTGGGCCGGCGCCCCGCCGTACGTCCAGCCGTAATCCAAGCACAATGGATCAGGCCAGAATGCCAGTCGGATGTAATGCAGAATTACAGCGGGTTGCATCAACGCATAGTGCGCTGGCGTGATGCCGGCAAACGCAAATCCCGCAGTTTGCTTCCAGTCCCCCCGTCCATCGCGCAAGACCAGGACGAGCAAGAGCCATGTGGCCGCCAAACCCGCATACATCATTCCCCTTTGTTGTCTCACCTCTCGCCACGACGGCACCAAGAACAGGCGGTCGTACAGCAACACCAGCACCGGTGCCGTGACCATGACAGGTTTGCTGGCCATTCCCAGAGCGCAACTGACCACCGCACTCATTTGCCACCGCTTGACGGGTGTATCACTGGTGCTGCGGATCACGCAGTAAAATGTTAGCAGATAAAACAATCCCATCAGCGATTCGCTTCGCTGAATGGTGTAAGTAACACTCTCCGTTTGCAGCGGGTGCACCAGCCAGATTAATGCAATCGTCGCTGCCACCGGCGCCGCGACCGGCCCCCACTTCGCCCGCAAAGTTCTCGAAACCAATGTCCGTCTGATCAGCCCATACAAGGTCAGACTCGCCAGAATGTGGACGCCTACATTGAACAAATGATATCCCCACGGGTCGCGTCCGCCGAGGGCGTAGTTTACCGCTAGTGAGAACAGCACTACGGGACGCGAACTGTGAGTGAGCAGCGCCCACGGAGACCGGAGTTGGCCGACGTAAGGATTCTCGCTGATGTGCAAATCATCGAAAATGAAAGGACAGTGAAGGCTGTTGTAATAGGCGAGAAACCCAACGACAACGAAGAGTAAGGGGATGAACCTCTGGGCTTTCAACAGGAAGCTACGTTAGCCGAAATCCTGTTCAAGTCCAAGCCGAACCCGAGCCTTTCAACACCGTAATACACCCGCAGCAGGCACAAATTAATGGTCCCATGACGCTTCTTAGCACATCTAAATGAAAGTTTGAGGATTATTTAGGGGAGAACCCAGCCGCTACCGGTGGGGGTCGTCGACAGGCTGCCAGTCAACCGGTAGACCTTACGATCAAAATCCCACTGGTAACCGCGCTGAGAAAGTGAAAATTTTTCAGAAAAGGCTTGCATAAAGCATCATCACTCGTATACGATGTGCCCGTTGGAGAAGTCGTAACGCTCACTCGCGAGGTGGGCAGACCTAAAAATAACAAGTGGAATGAGGGAGATTAGGCGATGAAATATTTGGTGAGAGTAGCAGTGATTCTAGCCGTGGCCGCCTTGGCCACATTACAAGCCCGAGCGTCGGTGCTTGTTAATGAACAGTTCAATTACACGGATGGCAACCTGACGACCCAGTCCGGCGGTACTTGGGCAACTTATAGTGGCACAGGCACAGACATCCAGGTTGTAAGTGGACAGGCTGTGATAGATTCGCACAACGCGCCGGATGACGGGATTAGCTTGGGCGGTGGAGATTATACCCACGGAGTTTTGTATGCAGGGTTTGATGTGAATTTCAACGCCGAGCCTACAGGTAGCGGCACGTATTTTGGCTTGTTCAAGGACGCCTCGACATTCAACTTTTTCGCGAGAGTGTGGGCGTCGAACGACGTCAGCCTTGCGAATAATGTCAAGATCGGCATTGCCAACCAGTCTGGAACTGCTCACTACGACGGAGATCTGACCATCGGAACGACGTACAGAATCGTTGTGATGTTGGATAATACGGGCGCACTCCCCGTGGGCAGCCTGTGGGTAAATCCAGTTCTGGAAAGTGATGCTCATATCGTGGGCACTGACACGCCCACTATTGCGAACCCCAACATTACGCAGTGGGGCTTACGCGAGGGCACAGCATCGTTCGGAACTTTCGAGAACGTCGACAATCTTATAATCGGCACCACGTTCGCGGATGTGGCTACGATTCCCGAGCCTTCGACGATTATGTTGATCGGGATGAGCTTGGTTGGTCTGTTCGCCATTCGCCGTCGTCGTTCGTAAGAGAAATCGTTTAGGTTTGCATCACCTACGGGCCAGCTTCGCGAGAGGCTGGCCCGTTTACTTTCTGCGCATTGGCATCCGGCCGTTTACGAGGTTCGCAGCGGCGGAGAATGCCACCTGACAATTTTGTGCAGCGCCGGGAAAAATTCTTTTGGTTCGCTGTTTGCGGCAACCGGGATCTGTTTCTGCTAGCCTTGTCATTCAATCCACCGCTAGAGCTTGTGGGCGACGCGCCGAAAGCGCGGGCCACGCCACCACCAGTGGGGGAGTTGCTGGACCGCATCGTCTTATCAACAGGGGAGATGCCCTCGATATCTAATTGTACAAAAGTCCAAAATGGCGACGCCAAGATGCTTGACAAAAGTTGCGGCGGTCGAGTATTGTTTCGATTGCGTTACGGAGCCGTGATACGATAAGAGTCAACGATCATAAGGAGACTGAAAAGGTTTCCGCTTCAAGGAATGTTTGGAGGCGAACCAACAGGAATTAAAGCTGAAAGGCTTTCCTCTTCTTTAACATTGTCGTCAACGAACTGTAACGTGCGAGCGTTGCACTGCTGGCGTATGGCGAGCCGTGCGAGGAAACAAGGACAATGAAACAATTGGGAAAACACCGGTTGCGGGTACACAATCTAACGCGTACAACTCGAGGATCATAGCGGATATGCACACAGTAAAAGTAGTTTGGTTTGGTAAAAGGTGCCGTAGTGCGTTTACGCTCATCGAGTTGCTGGTGGTCATTGCCATCATCGGTATTCTGGCGGCGATGCTGTTGCCCGCGCTCAACAAGGCCCGCGAGAAGGCCAATGCCGTTTCCTGTTTGAGCAACATGAAGCAGTGGGGCTTGGCCCTGGGCATGTATTGCGACGATTATAATGACTACATGCCGTACGAGGGAACAAGCAGCGGTATTGATACCGGTTACAACCTGGGTGCTTGGTACAATGTGCTTAGCCCTTACGTCAACACTTTGCCCCTCAAAGATCTGTACGATTCGACGCCGGCAAAAATTCCTGTCCCAGGCAAGAAATCTCTCTATATTTGCCCCAGCGTAAGGAAAATGGATCCCTCGATACCCAATCCGCCGACTACAACGACGCCTTATTTCTCGTACGCAATGAACCGGGTTCTGACAGGAGGGTCTGGACAGGTTTACAAACGCAGTAAAGCCGATAGGCCGTCCGAAACGATTTTCCTGGCGGAAAGCGAGAATGACGATTTCCCATTTACTGACGGGTTTTATATTGGCACGTCCGGGACTTCACCGCAGAATATACCGCGCCACTCAGGCGGGGATAACTTCCTGTTCTTGGACGGACACGCACAGTGGGTTCGTCAAGCCGATTATAGCCGGACCAAGACTGAGAGCACGAATGCGGATGTTGAGTGGGCAAAGCCGCGCAAAGTCTATTGGTTTCCGTGCGGTGATCCCGATAACTGCAACAAGACATGATGTTTGCGTAAGGTATGAGGATTGCTTGACGTATCTACAGATTTCGAAATTAAGAGTTGAAGTTGGGAAAACCGTACCAGGAAAAGGGGTAGAAAAATGAAAAGAATCATCGGATTGTGCGTCGTAGCGTCGATTATCGCGCTGGGAACTAATGCGCTGGCTGCTCCGTTTGGGGCAAGCGGGGCGAGCGTTGTCATCTACCGCGTGGGCGGAGACGCGAGCGGGAACACCGCAGCAACCCTGACGAATCGTGGTAATATTGTTTATCTCGATGAGTACCTGACCAACGGTACATACGTTCAGTCAATCATGCTGCGTACGAATTATTTCGGCGCCAACAGCCCGTTGATCGGTATCGGTAGTAACTTCGGCAACGGTCTGATCACCCGCTCCACGGATGGCCGATTCATCTTGGTGACCGGTTTCGGCGCGGTGACGAACCAATTCAGTTTCGGCCTGCAATCAGCTTATGGCACAGAAGCGCCACGCGTCATCGGGTTGGTGGACGGCAACGGGAACATGGACACGACAACTACCCTGACAAACGGTGACGTAGACGGTGTTGAATTGCGCTCAGCGGTGAGCACCGATGGCACCAATATTTGGTTTGGCGGCAGTAGCAATGGCGCTCGCTACATGCAGCGCACCAACCTTTGGTTCTCTGGCATGGGCTTGTCGACGAATCTCCCCAGCATCGGCAACGTCCGGCAGGTCAACATTTTTAACGGGCAGCTCTATTTCAGCACTTCCTCTATTGGGACTAATTTCGTCTCGACCCTTACAAACAGTGTCACCGGTCAACTGCCGACATCCTCTAACAATGTTGTACAGGTAGGCCTTCCCGGCGTGACCAACAGCATTCCGTTCTTCACCTCTCCGTGGGCTTTCTACATGTGCAAATTGAACGCCAGTGGTTCGAACCCCATCGATACGATCTACGTGGCCGACGCGGGGACGAATAATGCCAGCGGTAGTATTCGGAAGTTTTCATTGGTCGGCAGCACTTTTTCAAACGATGGTTCCATCCGATGCAGCGGCGCAGTCGGTTTGACGGGACAGGTTCGAATTTCCGGGAGTACGACCAATGTGGATTTATGGATTATCTCAAATGTTGACGCCGGAACCGGTAATGATGGCCTCCATGTGTTCACCGACACGAACGGTTACCACGTACCCGTCAGCGGCAGCGCGAACGTCAGCATCGCGAATTCGGCCACCGAAGTTTCCTGGCGTGGCATTGCTTTTGCCCCAACCACGGTCGGAGATGAGACCTTCCCCTCCGGTCCGCCATCTCTGTCTGCCGGGCCATTACTCGATTTCTTCTCTACTGGAAACACCGGCTGTTCGGCCACGGAGACCGACACGTATTCGATTGCCAACTTCGGCGCGAGTACAATGAATTGGTCGGCGTCCGATCCAAGCAATTGGGTTTCGTTCTTGCCGTCGAACAGTGGGTCATTGCCCGCCGGCGGTAGCGTAACGATTTCCGCTTACTTTAATGGCAGTGTCACAAGCCTGCCGAGCGGCACCAATACGACCACGATTACCTTCACTAATAACAGCGGCGGTTTCGGCACACAGACGCGCGCCGTTCGGTTGGTCCTGTACGATCAGGATATCTCTCCGACAAGTGCCTATGTCCCCTCGGGGCAGCCCGGCGGCCCCTTCAGCCCGGCGAACAAGGTCTATACCGTGTACAACGGCTCCGGGACCCTGAACCTGATCGTCACCAACTCATACACCCCCGCGGGGACCGCTTGGCTGACTTTCAGCGCCACCAACGTTTCTTCTTTGGCTGGATGCACAAGTACGAACATCACCATTTCCGTTAACAGTGCCGCGAATAGCCTGGCAGCCGGCAGCTATTCGAGCACAGTGATCTTCAGCAACACCACCGCGCACACTGTGATTGGCTCGATCACCGTGACGTTCACCGTCGGAGGTGCTTATTTCTGTGATGACTTCAGTACCTACACTCAAAACGCGCAACTCCAAGGTCAAAAAGGTTGGGTGAATAATGGACAAGGAAGTGCCAACGAGCCTTACGTCGCCAATAACTCGGCCTGGCTCCCGGCTATAACGGGCGCGTATGCTGCCGATGAGCCGTACAAGAACCTCCCCCAGATGCCGGCGGTGAATGATGACTCGACTTCCAACGGCAACTTCTCTGTGTTCGCGGGGATGGTGATGACCGTCACCAGCGCTCCGCCGGCTTCTACTGCGAGCCCCGCGCGCATGCTTACCTTCTATCAAGGCCAGAATCCAACCACGGGGCAGACCACCCCTTACGCTACTGACTCAGTCGCGGTAAGGGATACTGGGACGAATCAGTTTGTGTTCGGTATCCGCGACGTTTCGACAGGAGGCCATCCATGGGTGTTCGGAACGAACACCTATAATTACGGACAGCCTTACCGCGTGATTCTCCATGGTACCGTGGGAAATACCAACTCCTATTTGTACGTCGCTCCCGCCAGTGAGACGTTGAACACCAACACTGCGATAACGAGTGATCACTTGCAGGTAGGATTCGAGTACCAAAACGATCAGGGCATCGGGTCCTTCGGGATCTGCAATACGTTCGGATCCGGAGGAGGTCTCACGCCGGTGATCCCGGGCGTTGGTTTCTCCAAGATCTGTATCAATACCAATTATGCGGACGTTTACAACGGCATTACCGAGTCGCCGGTCGCGGACTTCACCGCCAGCCCGACCACCGGCACGGCGCCACTGCCCGTGAATTTCACCAGCACCTCGAGTGGTCCGCCTGACACTTGGGCGTGGGATTTCGGCGACAGCGGTACGTCCACAGCGGCGAATCCGTCTCACACATATACAACGCCGGGCGTTTACGACGTGAAGTTGATTGTGGCCAATCCCGCTGGCTCCAGCACTAATACCAAGACTGCCTACATCACCGTCACCTCGTCGCCGCCGACGGCGGACTTCACCGCCACGCCGACCAGTGGCCTGGCACCGCTGCAAGTGGTCTTCACCGACACGTCCAGTGGCTCGCCGACGAGTTGGGCGTGGGATTTCGACAACAACGGCAGCACTGATTCGACCGGTCAGAATCCGACCAATACGTACTCCGCGGGCACCTATACGGTGCGTTTGATCGCGTGCAATGGCGGCGGTTGTAGCACCAATACGAAGACCGCTTACATCAGCGCTCTCACCGCGCTGCAATCGTGGCAGAACTTCTACGGGGTGACTGCGAATGGATCGGATTCCGACAATGATGGCATGAGCAACACCAATGAGTTCTTGGCGGGCTTCAATCCAAACAACAATGGAGCCTATCTGCACATCATCAGCATTGCGAAATCGAGCGGCACCAACATCACGGTGACTTATCTGGGCGCCAGCGGTGACAGCAGCTATTCAGGTGGGCCTTCATCCCGCACCAACGTCCTGGAGTTCACCACGGGAACGGCCAATGGGAGCTACACGAACGCCTTCCAGAGCATTGGTGCTGGTGGCACCAACGTGCTCAACGGGGGAACCGGCACTGGCGCTATTGCCAGTTTCGTTGATACCAATGGCGCGAGCGGGGCAACGAAGTACTACCGCGTCCGCGTCTTGGTGCCGTAACAGAGCCTGAAAATCAGCGGGCGCTGGTGCTTCCAAGGCACCAGCGCCCGTCTTTTTCGGAAGCATGATCCTTATGCGGCACGACAAGGCCACAACCGAATTTTGTAGGGTGCGAATGCCCCATCCTGCGCCGTATCTGGATGGGGTTTCGCGCCGCGTTGTGTGGGCAAACGAAGACGGCGCGAAACCCGCGAAACCACACGCAGGCATTCGCGCCCTACAAGACATCACGAAAAGAATCCGCTGCAGGCATCCACATTCTGCAGTATATTTTATGGTGAGGTTGAAACGAAAGTACCTTGTTTGGGGGCGTTCATGGGATTCGAAGTCCACTTTCGCGCTACCGACTCGCGCTGCAATCTCGACCCTCTTGGTTTCAGGCTTTTGCCTCATTTTCGCACTCCCGGCTTTGGCTCAGCAGGTCAATGTGATGCAGTGGAACGTCGAAGGGAACGACGGGCAGGGTTTGGGACGACTGTCTAATAATACGAATGCCCAAACCAAGGCCGACGCCCGCGTCGTCAACTACAACCAGCCTGACATCCTCTTATTCAATGAGATTGACGCCAGCAACCAGACCGCCGCCGTGGGCGAAGCGGCGCTCATTGATTGGGTCACCAACAACGTCCCCTACCTCGGCCAACAGCCCGGCGTGACGTTTTTCGTAAAGGCCTCGACGACCTCCGACGGCTATATCCGCAACGCCGTGGTAAGTCGGTTTCCCATATTCGCAGAGGGAACATACACCAGCGCCAATATGGTTCGCGGACTCCACGCTTTCAGGGTGCAGTTGGAAGGCACAAACGTGCTTCAAATCTTCCATGCGCACTTCAAATGCTGCAATGGGTCCTCCGACTGCACCGAACGTCAAAACAATGCCGTGTTTGCCTCGAACACAATCCGCGCCTGGGCGGCGACCAATTCCCTCCCCTATATTTTCGCCGGCGACTGGAATGAGGACGAAACTCATGCGCAATGCACCTTGTCAGCAACCTATCGGCCCATCACGATGGTTCGCACCAACGGGAATCTCGTTGAGTTCAGGCCCACAGATCTTGACGCCAGCTACAAGACCGAGAGTACCCCGTTTCCAGACGCACGTTTCGACTATTGCCTGGCCGGCAGCAATCGCCTTACTGCGGTTTCAGGTTACGTGTTCAATTCCACCGACTGGGCGGCCAACGGGCTGTACACTAACGCAAGTCCCCAGAACCTTCCCGATGACAGCACGACCGCTTCGGACCATTGTTCGGTATTTGTCACATACTATTTTCCCACCAGTGTGACCAACTTTGGCATCTTGCAGACAAATGTATTCACCAGCAGCGGTTACGAAGGCGGGCCATTTACCCCAGCGAGTCAAACGTACACGTTGACCAATACCGATACGATCCCCTTGTTCTGGAGCATCACCAAGACTTCGGACTGGTTAACCGTCTCCACGTTGGCGACGAATCTCACTCTGGCCGCAGGCGCGAGCACGAACATCACGGCGTTTATTACCAACTCTGTGGCTAGTGCATTGCCTGTCGGCACTTATACGGATGCGCTCAATTTCAGCAATACAGCCACCGGTGTGTCATTTTCGCGCGCTGTTACGCTCACAGTTAATTCAGCGCTCTCAGCCGATTTCGTCGGCAACCCGACCAACGGTGCAGCGCCGCTGGCAGTCACCTTCGACGATGCTTCCACTGGTACGATCACCAACTGGTTCTGGGATTTCGGTGACAGCAGCGTGACCAACGTGACCACCAACAGCGTCACGCATACCTACGCCCCCGGCACCTACAACGTGATGTTGATCGTCACCGGCCCCGACGGTGTCAGCACCAACACCAAACCCGGTTACATCACGGCTTGGACGCCATTCCAGACTTGGCAGGTTCAGTACTTTGGCAGCACGGACAATCCGTCGGCAGCAGCCAGCGCCGATCCGGATGGCGATGGACAGAATAATATGGCGGAGTTCTTGGTAGGGACCGACCCGACCAACAGCGCTTCCGGCTTTCGCATCCAGTCGATCGTTGGCGAAGGCAACAGCCTGCGTATTGCATGGACCACCGGGCTGAATCGCACAAATGCTTTGCAGCTTGCCACGGGCGATATCACCAACAGTTTCGCTGATATTTTCATCGTCACGAACACGCTTACCACGACGACCAACTACCTCGATAGCGGCGCCTTGACAAACGTTGCCATTCGGTATTACCGAGTGCGGCTGGTTCCGTAAGCAGAACACCCCGACGAAACGTCGGGTGCGTTACCAATCCCGCCCCGGAGCGGAACGCGCATCTCAACAAAACTGTAGCCGCAAGCTTTAGCCTGCGCGGGAAGGCGCAGCCATACGCAGAGTCTGACCAGACGCTGCAGTCGTTTGCGGCTACGACAAGAAACGTATCGCTCGGCAAGTTCCTACCGCA